>Ga0164292_10003141_pt1 | contig 13488 bp, 7 predicted proteins | sample GEODES117metaG_FD_111486 | JGI IMG/M metagenome (GOLD analysis project Ga0164292, IMG submission 111486) | Eutrophic lake water microbial communities from Lake Mendota, Wisconsin, USA - GEODES117 metaG | ecosystem: Environmental > Aquatic > Freshwater > Lake | place: USA: Lake Mendota, Wisconsin... | reverse complement strand
CGACAATGGCAATCAAAGTGATGATGAAGGGTATAAATTGGCTACGCCCTTGCGACCACAACTGCATCATCAATTTCGGACTTGCCAACTTGAAACCGGTGACCAGCAACACCGCAGCCAGCGAAGACAATGGGATTAAATTCAGTAGCGTTGGCAAGAAAAAGACCGCTGCAGCAAGGTACAGTCCATGAAATATTGCCGAAAGCTTTGATTCACTACCAGCACCGACATTAACGGTTCCTCGAATCACGACGCTGGTAACCGGCAATCCCCCCACCAGACCTGAAACGACATTACCAACCCCTTGCGCAAAAAGTTCACGATTTGGCGGGGAGACCCTTTGCTTGCGATCCAAGTTGTCGACCGCCTCTAAATTTAACAACGTCTCCAAGGACGCCACAATTGCGAGGGTGAGGCCAGCGAGGTAGATCTGCGCGTTTGCGATTTGGCCGAAGTCTGGCAGCGTCAAAAAGGCCGAGACTTCCCGAAAGCTTCCGATGACGGGAACCTTCACCAACCGAGCAGCTCCAACACCTTCGCCCCCACCCGACGTCAGCATCCACTCCACAAATACGCCAATCGCTACAACAATCAGTGGGGCGGGAATCAACGATTTCTTGAGTCGCGGTATCCTATCCCACGCTAACAAGAAGAACATCGAACAGATACCAATATTCATCGCGACCAGATTCGGATCGCCGCTAAACATTTCCGCGATCTGTGTAAATACATTCGGATGGGAAACAGGTGCTGATTCCGATGAGCTGGATACCGCCTTTGCTAGTCCGAGCATGTAAGGCGTTTGTTTAATGATCAGGATTACCCCAATCGCCGCCAGCAGTCCCTTGATAACACTCGAAGGAAAAAACGCCGCGATAAAACCGGCCCTCGCCAAGCCGAGCACGATCTGAATCAACCCACCAACGACCACCGCTAGGAGAAAAGCCTGGAAGGACCCCAGGGCGCCGATTTGCGAAGCGACAACGGCGGTTAAACCTGCCGCTGGTCCGGAGACGCTGGTGTGAGAACCACTCAGGATGCCGATGACCAAACCACCGACAATCCCGGCAAGAATCCCTGAAAATAAAGGCGCGCCCGAAGCCAACGCAATCCCAAGGCACAAGGGAATGGCGACGAGAAATACCACCAAACCGGAAAGCAAATCTCGAGCCCAGACGTTAAGCGACATCAAGTTGGTATCGTTCGCTCTATTTTCCATGCAAGGAACCATCAGTTAACGTTGACACACCAACAGATCCGGATCGGCGACTATGGTGGTATTCAAAGGAGAGAGACACAGACCGAGTTTTTAATCCGCGAACCGGTGATTGAGTTCGCCACGAAATTAGTAAAACCTGCTAATCAGCAACAAATCAACAAAATCGGCCGGTTCTCATGCCCGATCTACTCATTGGCAAATAGTTCGAAAACTATAGCAGGCATTAGAAGGGAAACGTTTCCTTTATTGGCAAGCGATGCGAAATCCGAGCCGCAACAATGGTTCAACGAAATATCAGAAACCATTGTTTCACACACCTAAAGTAACTCACTAAACAAGCACTGTCACCCTTTGCGGACGAGAGGTGGTGATTTGCTTCAACTTCGTAAAGGTTCGCACGCAAAGAGTTTTTCGACCGGGGGAATCGAAACGCTGAGACCAACGGGCCAAGAAGAATGAATCCTATTGCACCGCATCAGATACTCCGCTCCCTGTGGCGGGCTGAAGAATTAAAAGATGGCCTCTAGCCAAAGCCGCTCCGGCCCCAAGCAAGGCCACGAAAACGGTCGTTGAAAGCACTTCAAGAGGATCACTCCCCGTGCTGCGACTGACGAGTCTGTTAGACGGCCGCCTCCTTACGATTGACCTCTAGAATAGTTTCCACTACATCAATCAATTGATCGAGACGGAACGGCTTAAACAGGACTGCCTTGGGATGGAGCCCGGCCTGTCGGGCTTTTACGATCGAATGACCGGGGTCGTAACCAAATCCGGTCATTAAGACCATCGGCACTCGGGTCATTATCTCACTCAACCGACACATCAGTTGATAACCGCTGAAGTCCGGAAGCTTGATATCGCTGATGATCACATCGTAACTTCCATCGCCGCCGCTGCCCCTGACCATCATGACAGCTTCTTTACCCTCATGCGCCGTTTCAACAATACAGCCATATCGTTCCAACAAGCGGTGAGCGTCATCTCGTACGGAATGGTCCTCGTCAACAACTAAGATGCGTTTGCCCGCCAATAGAGCGTGGTGCTCCGATTTCATCCCAACTGGAACTGCCTCGAGAGGAGTCATCCGCTGGCCGATTTGCTGGATCGTCTGCTTGATATCCCTGGCATTTTTCAAGATCCGACGGAGGCGATCTACGATCTCACCCTGATGACCAATATAACCCTCCATGACATTGACAGCATCATTGAGAATTTCGTCGACGGGCAGCGCGACAGCACTGTGGATCGCATCGCAACTCTGCTGCGCCGTATTGGCCTTCTGGGCAACCAACAACTCAAGCGTATTCAATGCAAAAGCCACGTCGCGGGCGAAGATCTCCAGAAACTGCAGGTCGCTATCTGAAAAAGCATCGACTTCGAAACTCTCTACATTGATCGTCCCCAAGATCTGGTCGTGAAGAATCAGGGGGACTGTCAATGAGCTTTTCGAATCGGCAACACCCGGAATAAAAAGCGGGTCGTTAACAACGTCCTGACAGATGTAACTCATCCCACTGGCTGCAACATAACCCGTGATCCCGTTGCCCCGTGGTTGGGCAAACAATTTCCTATCGGCAGCAGCCTGGTCGATACCGACGCTAAGTAGTGGCACGAGATTTCCTGTGGCATGTTCGAGCAGGCGTATCTCGATCACCTCAAAATTCAGTAGGTCCCTCAGGTAATGTCGAATATTCTCTTTCAAAAGCTCAATGCGATCATCGACCTCCATCATAAAGATCTCGGTCGGGCGTAAATCCGCTAACTCCCTGCCTGCCTTATGAATGGCGGCTAGTTTCTGCTGCTGAAGAAGTTCTTTCGTTACGTCACCCAGCGTCACGATCAGATGTTTGGGAACCTCGCCCCCCTCACTTAAAACAGGATCATGATCAACGACTCCCGAAGACGGCAGAGAGGATGACACCACCGGGGCAACATGCACCTGAAAATAACGATTGAGGCGATCGTGCAGAATGCTCGAACTCTCAGCCCCAGTAGCCATCGCCGTATGGAACGGGCAAAAGTCTGGACCGATAATTTCCGGGTTGCCTAAAAGCTCGTAGAGCGTGATTCCCGGAACGATCATTTGCATGTCAGTCCAGGACAATAACCGACGATTAGCCCAAACCACACGATGATGATGATCGAGCAGCGCAACCCCTTGGGGTAACTCCTGCAACATCGTTCCACTCAAGATCCACCCGGCGAGCACCTCGTTTCGGGCTGGTCCGGTCTGAGATATCCATAACCCCTCGAACTGCTGCTTGCTTAGCAGGTCAGTCGCTTCAGCAACGTTCGCTGTCTGTACCAACTCCAGTTCCAGTCGCCGAACAGCGGTCTCAACAACCTCCCCCGGCGGGCCTATACAGAGTACCTTCTTAGCTGCCCTCAACGCTCTTACCCCCGCAGTTAAGGATGGGGTGCCGGGAAAATCTCCCACGCCGATCTGAAAATCCCCTAACCGGCCCGCTTCCGCAACTGACACCTCGCGGACTGCTTCTTTTCTATATTTCTAAATCATACGCCATGAACCGCATTTGCGACAACCACCAACCGTCCCGGCAAGTCGGACGCTGATCAGGAACAAGGCTCTCCAAAATACCGTCAAAACTGTGACTTTCAGAGCTTTCGGAGCGTTCCCTCAAAATCCGCAAGTTTGGTCATTCCTTACCAGAAAAAAATCGAGGGCTCGTGTTGACAAGGGTTAAAACCCACCTAACCTATTCAGACCGGCGGCTGTTACCCAGCCTGTGCAGCCGTTACATTTCTCCAGGTGTTTCTTACTTAAGGCCGTATCAGGCTATTGGGAGTCCCAGTAATTGGGGTAATTTGCATGAAGAAAGTACTTTTTAATCTCGCTTTCGGCTTGATGACGGCTGTGTTGGCTGTCTCCGAAGCGTTGGCCGGCTGTTCGGCTTGCGGCGGATCCGTCGTCAGCTCGGGCTGCTCAAGCTGCGGCGGCGCCGTTGCCGGTGTTGTCGACGGCGGTTCTGTCGACGGCAGCGTGGTCGGCGATGGCGGTGCTTGCGGCCCCAGCGTTTCGTACGAAACCCGTACGGTTATGCGTTCGCAGTATGTCACTGAAACCCGTACCGTTCCCACGGTCAGCTACGTTCAGCAGACCCAGACCCGCATGAAAAACGTTACTCGCCGAGTAGCCTCGGTTGAAACACGCGAACAGACCTATACGGTTCAGGTTCCCGTAACCGAGCAGGTCGAACAGACCTACACGGTTCAAGTACCCGTTACCGAACAGGTCGAGCAGTCCTACACGGTCAGCGTCCCCTACACCGAGACCAAGACCCGGACTTACTCGGTCCAGGTTCCTTACACCGAGCAGGTTGAGCAAACCTACACGGTTTCGGTTCCGGTTCAAAAGACCCGTGAAGAGTCCTACCAAGTCTCGGTTCCTTACACCGAGCAGGTCGAACAGTCCTACACGGTTCAAGTTCCTTACACCGAGAACGTAACTTCGACCTATCAGGTTTCGGTCCCTTACACGGAAATGGTCACCCAGACCTACACCGAGTCAGTTCCGGTAACTGAGACCAAGACCGAAACTTATTCGGTTCAGGTTCCTTACACCGAAGCCGTTGAGCAAAGCTACACCGAGAGCGTTCCCTATACGGAAGCGGTTGAGCAGAGCTACACGGTCAGTGTCCCTTATACCGAGCAGGTCGAACAGACCTACACGGTGCAAGTCCCAGTCACGGAAACGAAGACTGCAACCCGTTCGGTAACCCATCAGGTTCCCGTCACGACTATGCAGACCGTAACTGAAGATCATGGCAGCTATCAGTGCCAGTTGGTTGAAGTTGGTTCGTCGGCCGGTGCGGTCGTCGGCGGCTCGGTTGGCTCGTCGGGTTCGTCCGGATCCGGTTATCGCGGAGGTCTTCTTGGCCGTCTGCTCGGCGGTTGCGGCAAGGGCTGTGGTCATGCTTCGGCTGGCTGTGGTCAAGCTTCGGCTGGCTGCGGATCGTGCGGCGGTGGTTGCGGAAGCGACGCTGCTACCGGTTGCGGAAGTGCAAGCGGATGTGGCGACGCTGGCGCTGGTGCCGGTGTTGTTGGCGGCGGTGCTGGCGCCTGCGGAGGCCCGGTCTATGCCTATCGTCAAGTTTACGTTTCGAACCCCGTCACGAAGGAAGTTCCTGTAACTACCTATCAGTGCCAGACGACGGAAGAGCCGTACACCTACACGACGACCAGCTATGTCACCGAGACGAAGGTTCGTACCGTTCCTGTCACTAAGTATCGTCAGGAAACCCGAACCAACACGGTCAACGTTACCAAGTACCGCACTGAGACCAAAACTCGGACGGTCAACGTGACTAAGTATCGCTCCGAGCAGCGTACTCGTGAGTATCAGGTGACCAGCTATCAGTCACAGACGAAGACTCGTGAAGTTCCGGTCACCAAGACTCGGTTAGAAACCCGAACGAAGGAAACCCCGGTTACGAAGTATCGCACCGAAACGAAGACCAAGACGGTACCGGTGACCAAGACTCGCATGGAAGATCGTAGCCGTACGGTCAACTACACCGAGTACGAGCAGCAGACCAAGTCCCGCACCGTCTCGGTGACGAAGACCCGGTCGGAAGAGCGTACCAGCGAGTATCAGGTCACGAACTATCGTACGGAAACGCGTACCAAGACCGTTCCGGTCACGCGTTACAACACCGAAACCCGCACCAAGTCGGTTCCGGTTACTCGTATGCAGTCCGAAACTCGGAGCCGTACCTATAACGTGACCGTTTACAACACGGTCACCGAACAGGTTGCTGAGAACTATACGGTTTGTGTGCCGGTCCACGGCACCAAGGAAGTTCAGGTTCAGGTTTGCCGACCGGTAGCCGTTGAAGTCACCGTTCCGGTAGTTTCCGGCGGCGCAGGCTATGGCGTCATCAGTGGCGGCCAGTCGGCTGGTGCCGGTTGCTCGTCGTGTAACTGAGCTAAGCGTTGAAGCGAGTATTGCTGCTCGCAAATCATCCAAGGTGACCTCGGACGTTCGTAATGAATGTCCGAGGTTTTTTATTTGTTTTGAGAAAAAGGGACTTCGTTTGGCATCTGTAGAGGGAAGAAAACCTACCTTTGGACAGATTCAATAAACGGCGGTTTCCAACTTGGTGCCAGCGAGGCGTCATCAATAGTGACGCCCGCTTCCGATTTCCCGCGATGATTCATAAAAGGATGATCCGGGAGGGAAATCATACTCGCGGGATAAACTTGACGCACGCTGCCGTCCTCAAACAATAAATTCGCGGCGTCAGATGGGTGCGGCCATCTCATTTTTCCAACATCAACCGAGGATAAAGCCGTAACGCCGTGGGTAGGGGCATCCCCAAGGATCGCGAAACTTGCACGAGACTCGAATTGGGGAGCCTTATACTGCCCCTGATCCATAACTCCCAAGGCGTAAGCGTAAGTCCCTCCCGCCAAGACTTGCAAATGGCGAAGGCGATCGATCTCACCTCGCTCTTTCAATCGCTTTAACATCTCCACCCCGAATAGCCCCTCCGATGATGGTACCTTCGAAAGAACATCGGTAAACGCGACTTTCGCAGGTCCGTGACTTGCGTCTGTTAGTAGCGCTGTCGGGCATAAGCGGAGACGCTCGTTCATCAACAAATCTCTGTCGTAAAGACGCGCCGAATAAATCCCCGCAAAGGCCTCTACTCCACTGGGGGCTACAAAGGGAACGCGGTTTTCAGGTTCGCCTGAGGCATACTGTGCCAAGAGCGAGTGAAATTGGCGAAGATTGTCTTGGCAATGGAAGCTTCTCGCCTGTTCGCGAAGCCTGCCAAGAGCAGGCAAGCCGAGTGCAACTAGCACCCCTCCTGCCAAACCGACCGCGATCAAGTCTGACCACTGCTTCGCCCCACAGCGTTGACGCTCACCCAGCTCGGGGAAGAGGCCAAGCCCCGATTTTGAGACAGATTCCGATACGTGACGCCCGTCGGGCGACGAGACTTCAAAGGCGTGCACAGGGGCTCTCTCTACCCTTTCAAGCCTGTCTAAAGTCTGGCGAACCAAGTGCTGCGGAACCTCAATATCTCCGGCCAGCTCGGCCCTTAATGCATCCAACTCCCTTAGCCTTCCTTCCAGGTCCGCTAAATCCGCTCGCAATTCAGGACTTTCGGTAAGCCGCAGCTCGATCCGTCGCATTTCATGCGGATCGAGGGCAGAGAGAAGGTAGCCGATCAGTTCTTCTCGCATCTCATTCATGATGCCTTTTTTACAAACCACTTCCTAAGTGTGCGAAAGACAGTCTCCTTTTTAGTACGAACTCTCAGTTGCTAAGGTTCGTCCTAAAAATTCCGAATCTGCAGAAATCAAACCCCTCTTGCCAGATCATTCAAACCGGGAGGTTCCTCGGAACATTTATTCAGGTTATCGTAAACGCGGCGATCGGTCTTACGCGCGATCCCGCCGCATTCGCAAGATTCAAGCCCGACCCTTACTCGCGATTTCTAGAAGCCATTCAATTCCCCCACAGGGACCCTGCCATGCCTCAATCAGGCCGTTCTTCGTTCTGGCAATGGTGGGTCAGCGGCCTTCTGCTGCTGGCAACGATGATCAATTATATGGATCGACAAACGCTGGCAAGCTTGTCGACCCGGATCAAGTCCGAATTTAGCCTTTCCAACGAGCAATACGGCAACATCGAGTTTTTATTCGGCGTTGCATTCGCCATCGGCTCACTTTTCTTTGGCTTCGCAGCAGATAGGATTTCCATCCGAAAACTCTATCCATTTGTTTTACTCGCTTGGTCCGCGGTCGGTTTCGCGACCGGACTTGCCAACGGGTACTCATCGCTCTTGATCTGCCGTGGGCTGCTGGGATTTTTCGAAGCCGGCCATTGGCCCTGCGCAATGATCGTGACGCAATCGATCCTTTCCAAGGGCAATCGTGTCATGGGCAACAGCATCCTCCAGAGCGGGGCATCTATCGGTGCGATCCTTACCCCAATCGTGATCTTGTTTTTGATCGGCGAATCTGACGAACCAGGGGCTTGGCGATTACCGTTTTTGGTAATCGGTTCAATCGGGCTCCTGTGGGCCGCCTTGTGGCTTAAGATCATTTCTCCGCACGACTTCTCTCAACCGAACCTCAATCCCAAGTCTGGGGCTCATAAGCCGACACTAGGCAGTACGTTCACACTATTTGCAGACCGTAGGGTTTGGGCACTGATGATGATGGTCATCGCGATCAATACCTCGTGGCAATTGATCCGCGCTTGGCTACCTCAATTCTTGCAGGAAGGTCGTGGCTACACAGAACCGCAAGCGTTGTACTTCCTTTCTTTGTACTACGTGTTTACTGATATCGGTTGTATCTCTGCCGGCATAGCTGGACTCTGGCTGGTGAAGCGGGGCTTCTCGATACATTCCAGTCGGGTTCTGGTTTATCTCTTCTGCTCGATCTTGGCAGCCTTGACTACGGTCGCCGCTTTCTTGCCGGCAGGCTGGATCTTATTAGGGACGCTGCTTTGCATCGCTGCGGGGACCTTAGGACTTTTTCCCTGCTATTACTCCTTTACCCAAGAGGTCACCGCAAGCCACATGGGAAGGTTGACCGGTTTGCTGTCGTTCGTCGGCTGGCTCATGTCTGCGCCAACCCACAATGTTTTCGGTAAGGTCGTGGACAGAACCGGCTCCTACGACATCAATTTTGCGATCCTGGGCTGGGCGCCTTTTTTCGGCCTGATGCTTTTTCTTCTCATTTGGCCAAGCAGAAGCTCAGACGAAGACAATGCCTTGGCGACATGACTCACGAGGCCTTCACCCTGGCGTGCGATTGCTTAGCTGCCTCGAGGGTATTCTTAAGCAACATCGCGATCGTCAAAGGCCCGACGCCTCCGGGAACTGGTGTAATCGCAGATGCGACTTGCGAAACCTCATCAAAGGCGACATCGCCAACCAAACGTTCGCCGACGCGATTAATCCCGACGTCGATGACAACCGCTTCGGGAGCGACCCAACTTCCCCTAACCATTTCCGGCTTCCCAACCGCTGCCACCAGAATGTGTGCCTCCCGAACGATGTCCGGGAGATCCGCTGACCGACTGTGGGCTAAAGTGACGGTCGCATTCGCGTAAGCCGGACCACAAGCCCCATCCTTCGAGGCGAGCATCATTGCCATCGGTTTGCCAACAATGTCGCTACGACCTAGAACGACGGCATGACGTCCAGCCGTTTGGATTTGGTATCTCGCCAGTAACCTGACAATACCATGAGGTGTACAGGGCAAAAACCTCGGCCGGTCTTGTGAAATGAGTCCGACGTTCACAGGACTGAAGGCGTCAACATCTTTGGCAGGATCTATCGCGTCCAAAATCAAACGAGTATCGATCCGTGCCCTTGGATCCGCCACCATCGGGAGGGGCAACTGAACAAGGATCCCGTGAACACTCGAATCCTCGTTTAATTTGCAGATCTGATCCAGCAATTGGTATTGGGAAGTATCCCTGGGCAAACGCTCAACGCGTCCCAAGATTCCGGCCTGCTGACAAGCGCGATGCTTATTGCGAACATAAACCTCACTGGCAGGATCGTCCCCAACGAGAATTGCGGTAAGGCAAGGTGGTGGGTTGCCTTCAGCAACCCATTCCATGACTTCCCGTTTAATCTCCTCGCGTATTTCATCGGCCACCTGCTTACCATCAAGGATTCTTGCTGCCATTGTTAACCTCACCACCTTGTTCCATGACACCGAGAAATACGACCCTAAATTCGCCATTCGAACAAGGCCCACTCCCGCAAAATCAGCGTTGACTAAGCCGATCGATTGTGACAGCGCCTTCTATGTCGCTCGTCAAACCGGCTACATTTTGGCTGGGCGACCCCGTTTGGTCGATCGCCCCCACACGTTATCCTGACCTGAACTAGCCCGTTCCTCCATTTGGCCGCATTGGCGTTGCAAAGTGTCAATTCCCCTGGATTCCGTTACCGAATTGCTCCGGCTACAGGCCTGCGGCGAACTCTCCGCGGAGCAGATCGTCGTGGCCAGTCTCGATTCGATTTACAAAAGCCAAAACAGCGTTCGCGCGTTCACTCATATCGCAGAGGCTGAAGCGATCCGAGCCGCAAAGGACGTCGATGGCCGTCGTCGGCGGGGAGAAACCCTTGGACCGCTGGCAGGCATCCCGATTGCCGTCAAAGATGTTCTATGCACCCTGGGCATGCCAACAACTTGCTCCTCCAGGATGCTGCGAGACTTCCACCCTCCGTATGACGCAACGGTCGTCTCAAAATTGCGATCCGCCGATGCGATTGTCATCGGTAAAACCAACATGGATGAGTTCGCGATGGGCGCGAGTACGGAAACGAGTTTTTTCGGAGTAACGCGAAACCCATGGGACATAACTCGCACCCCCGGGGGCAGCAGCGGAGGCGCGGCGGCCTGTGTCGCATCGGGCTGTGTCCCACTAAGCCTCGGCACAGATACCGGGGGATCGATCCGGCAACCGGCGGCGTTTTGTGGCATCACCGGCCTCAAACCGACCTATGGTCGCTGCAGTAGGTTTGGCCTGATAGCATTCGCAAGTAGCCTGGACCAAGTTGGCCCCATGGCATGGTCGGCGGACGATGCAGCCCTTTTGATGAGCGTCATCTCCGGTTTTGACGACAAGGATGCAACCTCTCTTGATACCGCCGAAACCGATAACTTCATACCGACAAGGCTCAACGATCTGAGTGGCCTTCGTGTTGGCGTCATTCGCGATGCGATTGAACACCGGTCACTCTCGCCATCAATCAAGGAAGCTGTCATCAATGCGATCAACATCTTCGCAGATGCCGGGGCGAAGATTGCTGACGTTCGGCTGCCTCATAGCGAGTTCGGCGTGCCTACCTATTACGTTATTGCACCGTGCGAAGCGAGCAGTAACCTGTCTCGATACGATGGTGCCCACTTCGGCTTTCGTGGACGAGGTTCGAGGGACCTTGAGCAGGAGCTAGGACCTTTGATCGCAACCTATTGCCGAAGCCGAGCCGAAGGATTTGGCACAGAAGTCAAACGCCGAATCATGCTAGGAACATATGCCCTTAGTACCGGCTACTACGAAGCCTATTACCTCAAAGCGTTGAAAGCACGACGCATAATCCGGCAAGATTACGACACGGCCTTCGAACAAGCAGATGTATTAATCGGCCCGGTCACACCATCGCCCGCGTTTCGGCTAGGTGAAAAAGTTAATGACCCGATCGATATGTACCTTTGCGACCTTTTCACCGTTGGTGCAAACTTGGCGGGCATTCCGTCACTTTCCTTTCCCGGAGGAATGACCGATGACGGCTTGCCACTAGGGATTCAGTTGCAAGGTGCAACGCTCTCAGAGCCTTTACTCCTAGCAATCGCATCGGTATTTCAAACCCAGACGAACTTTCACCTGAGGAGGCCGGTTCGATGACAATGGCGACCCTCACCCCTCCGTTCAACACGATTATCGGGCTGGAAGTCCACGTTCAGTTAAAGACCCGAACCAAGCTTTTCTGTCGGTGCTACAACCGCTTCGGTGGGGAGCCGAATACCCAGGTTTGTGCCGTATGCCTAGGATTGCCAGGATCACTTCCCGTAATCAATCGGGCAGCAGTTGACCTGGCGATCCGTGCCGGCCTGGCACTCGGATGCTCGATCCCGCCTCTGACGAAATGGGATCGCAAACAATACTTTTACCCCGATCTGCCCAAAGGCTACCAGATAAGCCAGTTTGACTTGCCGATCTGCTCTAACGGCCACCTCGATATGGCAGACCCTACCGATCCGCACCGTCAAAAGCGGATTCGGATCACCAGGGCACACCTCGAAGAAGATGCGGGCAAAAGCATCCATGACGAATCCGCCGGCAAGACGGAGTCACGTATCGATCTCAATCGATGCGGCACGCCACTCCTCGAAATCGTTAGCGAACCCGACCTTCGGTCTGCGGCCGAAGCGAAGTCCTACCTCACCGAACTAAAGCTTCTGATGACTCACCTCGATATCTCTGACTGCGAAATGCAAGAAGGGAGCCTGAGAGTCGATGCCAACGTCAATCTCTGGATCGATTCGGCTAGCGGTCAGATCGCCACACCGATCGTAGAGATCAAAAACATGAATAGCTTCCGATCGGTAGAAAGGGCCATCAACTACGAAGCCGAGCGACAATATGTGGCGTGGCAAGAAACCGGAAGAACGATCAAGGACGAACCAAAAACGACACGCGGATGGGATGACGTTCGTGAGCACACTTTCATACAGCGCGAAAAGGAGGAGTCCGCTGATTATCGCTATTTCCCGGATCCAGACCTGCCACCCGTCCGCATACCTCGCGAACATGTCGAATCAATCCGAGAGACATTAGGGGAGTTACCGGCTGCCTGCCGCAAAAGACTCGAATCCGAATATCAAATTAAGCCCTACGATGCCGATGTCATCGTAAATCAAGGGCCTTCGATGATTGCCTACTTCGAATCCGTTGCGATAGCGTCTGGGGACGGACGCCGGGCGAGCAATTGGATCCTGCAGGATGTCATGCGAGCACTAAAAGAACGAGATGGAACGATCGAAACCTTTCCTTTACCAGCGATAACGCTTGGCGTTTTATTACGTCGAGTCACTAGCGGAAACCTTGACAACGCAAGGGCCCGCGAAGCATTTGCCAAGGCAATCGAGACAGGACAATCGATCGACGAAGCGGTCGATTCGATGGGAATTCGGGCCGTTGATGCGTCGGCACTCGATGACCTATGTCGACAAATTTTGAATGCAAACCCTCAGGTTCTTGAGGATTTCAAGGCAGGCAAAGTCCAAGCGATCGGGGCACTCATCGGCCAAGCAAGAAAAATAAACCCCAATGCAAATCCCCAATCGGTTCGAGAGTCTTTACTCAAGCTGCTCAATTCCCAGTGAGAGGTAACGCTCGCAACCGCTAGGCGATAACACAGCGACACTCCCACGATGTCTAAGTGACCATTAGGCACCACGCCCCTAGCAGTGCCAGAAGGTAGCTCGTCCCCATCACCCCCCGACGCAAAGAGTGCCCGACGGTGGGTCGTAGACCAACCCAATGGCTCGGGAGCTCAACTCCGACCGCCCCTCCTGAATTCAAGCCCGGCTGACTCAGTTCGTCTATCCGAATCCCTAAAGATGGCTTTTTCGATCTGTAGCCTGGGAATGCAGTGCAAGACGATTTCCTCGGCATCGGCCAGATCGCGACATAGGCCAAACTTGCTAGCAAACCAGAAACTAAACAGGTATACACCTTCAAACGATGCTGGAACCGCCTGACCGGT
>Ga0164292_10003139_pt1 | contig 13491 bp, 11 predicted proteins | sample GEODES117metaG_FD_111486 | JGI IMG/M metagenome (GOLD analysis project Ga0164292, IMG submission 111486) | Eutrophic lake water microbial communities from Lake Mendota, Wisconsin, USA - GEODES117 metaG | ecosystem: Environmental > Aquatic > Freshwater > Lake | place: USA: Lake Mendota... | reverse complement strand
TTACGGCGCATCTGGGTCATCATCTCCAGGAACATATCGTAGCCCTCGTTTTTGTATTCAATCAGCGGATCTTTCTGGCCATAGCCACGCAGACCCACCGACTCGCGCAGGGCATCCATCGACTGCAGATGTTCACGCCAGAGTGTGTCGATCTGCTGGAGGATGAAGAAGCGCTCGGCCTCCCGCATCAGACCCGGCCGCTGCTGCTCGATCTGCCCCTCCTTGAGGTCGTAGGCATTGCGCATCTGCTCCTGCAGGAAAGCCTTGAGCTCCTCCATCGACAGGCCCTGCACATCGCCTGGCTTGAGATCTTCAAGCAGGTAGATGAATTCCTTGACCTTGCCCACCAGCCGCTCGAGATCCCATTCCTCAGGTGGCAGCTCGGGGTTCACGTAGGCCTCCACAATATCGTCGATGGTGCGTTCGCCATAGCCGATCACCTGGGCTTTGAGTTCACGACCCTCCAGCACCCGGCGCCGCTCGGCATACACGGCCTTGCGCTGGTTGTTCATCACCTCGTCATACTCGAACACCTGTTTGCGGATGTCGTAGTAATACGTTTCCACCTTCTTCTGGGCGCCCTCGAGCGAACGGGTGAGCATGCCCGATTCGATCGGCATGTCCTCCTCCACCCGGAAGGCGTTCATCAGGCCGGCCACCCGGTCGCCGCCGAAGATGCGCAGCAGGTTGTCTTCCAGCGACAGGAAGAAACGGGTGGAGCCGGGGTCGCCCTGGCGACCGGCGCGGCCGCGCAACTGGTTGTCAACCCGGCGCGATTCATGCCGCTCGGTGCCGATCACGTGCAGGCCGCCCGCCTCGCGCACACCGGCCTCTTCGGCCTTCGTCACGCCCTCATATTCGCCCTTCACCCGGGCGATCAGATCGCGCAAAGCCTGGATCTGGGCGTCGTTGGTGGGGGCCTTCTCGGCCGCCTGGGCGATGCGATCTTCCAGCTCCAGCACCGTGAGCTGCCTGTCGCCCCAGGCCTTCACCAGATCATGGGCCAGCTCAGAGAGCGACTGCTCGGTGGCATCGCTGAGGGCACAGGGGTAGAGGGCGCCAATGGCGCGGGCCTCCGAGGGTGCCTTGGCAGCAGCGGCGGCTGAAGCGGCACCGAAACCGGGGGCTGCCTCAGGAGCCCGCTGCAGGGGCACAGGCGGTTTGTGGCCTTCCTCCGGCCGCACCAGGCGGGGCAACAGCACTTCCCGCAGCTTGAGGCGGGCCATGTAATCGCTGTTGCCGCCGAGGATGATGTCGGTGCCGCGGCCGGCCATGTTGGTGGCGATGGTCACGGCGCCGGAGCGGCCCGCCTGGGCCACGATCTCGGCCTCACGCTCCACGTTTTCCGGCTTGGCGTTGAGCAGGTTGTGGGGAATCTGCTGCTCGGCGAGCAGGGCACTGAGCAGCTCCGACTTCTCCACGCTGGTGGTGCCCACCAGCACCGGCCGACCCTGCTTGTGGATCTCGGCCGTTTCCAGGGCCACGGCCCGCCACTTGGCGGCCTCGGTCTTGTACACCTGATCGGTCCAGTCCTGCCGGGCACGGCTGCGGTTGGTGGGCACGATCGCGACCTCCAGCTTGTAGGTCTTCTCGAACTCCACCTCTTCCGTTTTGGCGGTGCCGGTCATGCCGGCCAGGCGCGGATAGAGCAGGAAGAAGTTCTGATAAGTGATCGAGGCGAGCGTCTGGGTTTCCGGCTGGATGGGCAGAGCCTCCTTGGCCTCGATCGCCTGGTGCTGGCCGTCGCTCCAGCGCCGCCCCGGCATCACCCGGCCGGTGAACTCATCCACGATCACGGCCTCCTGGCCGCGCACGATGTAGTTCACATCCTTGATGAACAGCTCCTTGGCCTTGAGCGCGTTGGTGATGTAGTGAGCCCAGGGATCGGCCGGGTCGAAGAGATCACTCACGCCCAGCAGCTGTTCGGCCTTGGCGAAGCCTTCATCGGTGAGGGTGCAGCTCCGCTGCTTCTCATCCACCTCGTAGTCCCCCTCGGGGTCGATGCCGTCCTTGCCCAGCTCGGCGGCACGCACCAGAGCGGCGGCCACCTCAGCGGCCTTCTGATACTTCTCCTGGGGGCGCTCCACCTGGCCGGAGATGATCAGCGGCGTGCGGGCCTCATCGATCAGGATCGAATCAACCTCGTCGATTACGCAGTACTGGAACGGCCGCTGCACCACCTCGCTGATGTCGGTGGCCATGTTGTCGCGCAGGTAGTCGAACCCCAGCTCCGAGTTGGTGGCGTAGGTGATGTCGCAGGCGTAGTTGGCGCGGCGACTGGCCGGATCCATGTCCTGCTGGATCAGGCCCACCGACAAGCCCAGGAAGCGGTGGATCTGCCCCATCCACTCGGCGTCGCGACGGGCCAGGTAGTCGTTCACGGTCACCACGTGAACCCCCCGACCGGTGAGGGCGTTGAGGTAGGCGGGCAGGGTGGCCACCAGGGTCTTGCCCTCGCCGGTCTTCATCTCGGCGATCTGGCCGTGATGAAGCACCATGCCGCCGATCAGCTGCACGTCGAAATGGCGCATGCCGAGCACCCGCTTGCCTGCCTCGCGCACCACGGCAAAGGCCTGGGGCAGCAGCTCATCGAGAAGCTTGCGCTCCTTCTCCAGGGTGGCTTCGAGGCCGAGGCGTCGACTGGCGCAGTCCTCCTGCAGGGCTGAGAGCTTCTGGCGGAATTCGGCGGTGAGGCCGCGCAGCTCGTCGTCGGAGAGGGGAGATATCTCCTCCTCCAACAGGTTCACGTCGGAAACGATCGGCTGGTAACGCTTCAGCTTGCGGGCATTGGGATCACCCAGCAGGAGCTTGAGCATCGAGGCGGCACAGCCAGCACTGGGGCCAGCTTACCGAGATGGCGCGGCTGGCCAGGTCAGCCCGTGATGCCGGGCTTCTCGCCCAGGAACTCAAGGATTTCCCGGTCCTTGAGGTTCTGGGCCTCGCCGGCGCAGGGCTCCAGCAACGGACGTCCTGCGGCGATCTCCCGCAGACAGGCCTGGGTACGAGCCAGTTCGCCCTCGAGGCTGTCGATGCGCTCCATCAGGTTGCGAATCACCCGGGCCTCCGCGTCGGGGAGAGCCGAGTGAGCCAGCGGATCCACCCGCACGCCGCTCTGGTGGATCACCCGCCCGGGGATGCCCACCACGGTGGAGTCGGCCTCCACATCCCGCAACACCACCGATCCGGCACCAATGCGGGTGTTGGCACCCACCGTGATCGCGCCCAGCACCTTGGCTCCGGCGCCCACCACCACGTTTTCACCAAGGGTGGGATGGCGCTTGCCGTGGGCTTTGCCCGTGCCACCCAGGGTGACCCCCTGATACAGCAGGCAGCTGTTGCCCACCACGGCGGTTTCGCCGATCACCACGCCCATGCCGTGGTCGATGAACACGCCCTGGCCGATCCGCGCCCCGGGATGAATCTCAATCCCGGTGAGCCAGCGGCCCAGCTGACTCAGCAGCCGCGCCGCCAGGGGCAGCAGCGGCCAGCGCCGTCGCCAGAGCCCATGGCTGAGGCGGTGCAGCGTGAGCGCATGCAGCCCTGGATAACAGAGCAGGATCTCCAGCGTGCCGCGAGCCGCCGGATCCCGTTCCTTGATGATGGCCAGGTCGGCACGCAGGGCGTTGAGCATCCCTCCATCCTGCCGAAGCCGGGGTTTGACCGAGGGGCCCTCGTTCATGCATGATCACCCCGTCGGCGGCGTTGCCCCGGCAGCTGTGGTCTTCCCCCAGCGCCTGCGGATGTAGCTCAGTGGTAGAGCATCTCCTTGCCAAGGAGAGGGTCGAGAGTTCGAATCTCTTCATCCGCTTGATCAACGACCAACCTCCGCTACCAGGGTTGAGTCGCTCGAATCACTCTTCCTGCCGCCTTTCGGCCAGGCCAGCTCCTCAACAGTCCGATCGGGGTTGAGCGCTGTCAGGTGCCCCCCACCCAGTGGCTGTTGGTGCGTCCCGTTTGGGTTGGGTGATCAGTTCCATTTGGGTTGGCTGGTCAATCCCGTGGGGGTTGGTTGCGCAGGTCGCTGAGATTGAGCCCCAGAGCTAGGGCACCCAGCTGGCGCACCCTCAATAGCTGCTCTCGGCTGATCTGACCGATCGGGGCCTCCAGGTCGCCCAGCGCCACCGCGGTGATCAGGTCGCCCACCAGCAGGGGCGCCTCACAGAAACATCCCGGCCATTGCGCCGCGCTCACCAGCCGTTGCAGGCTGGCCAACGGCAGATGGGGCCGCAGGGGATGGGGGCGCACCGCCGGCGGCAGCCCCAGGGGCATCACCGTGAGCCACTCCCGTCCCCGAACCGGCTCCGCCATCACCACCGCATAGCCGGTGGTCTCGGGTCGCAGCCCGTGACAGCGGCAGAGGGCGCCCGCCCGCAGCGGATCCCGCTCGGCGCTCATGGCTGGGCCTCCTGCTCGTAGGCCTGGCTCACCTCATCGCGCCATAGCTGGTCGCGCCAGCAGCGCACCGCCTCGGCGATCGCCGCCGAACGGTTGCTGCCCTGCTGGTCGATGAACGCCACCAGGTCTTCATCCAGGGTGATCGAGAGCTGTTGCGAGGGCATCGGCACTGGTGCGGGATCTGAAGTTGGGAGCGAAGTGCTGGCCGCGAAGTGCTGGCCGCAAAAACAGTTGGTGCGCGTGAGGGCGGATGCTCGGGAAGGGCAGACGAGGAGCAGGGGCCGATGGCTGGCTGGAATGCGAGAGGGCGACGGCGGGCAGAGAAACAGAGAGAGAAGTGAAAAAGAAGGAGGAAGGGAGGCAGGACTGGGGGAGGGAGAACCCCTTCGACTTCTCCTGCCGTAAATCCTGCCAAAAATAGGACTATTCATCCTGTTCAGTCCATGCTTTTCACGGGATGAAGCGCAAGGGTTTGCCGGCGCCATTGCCCCCGTCCCTCACCGGCCCATCACCGATCCAGCCCCGATCACTCACCGATCTCCTATCGGCACCACACCGGCCCTGCGTCAGCCAAGGATCCTTCCGCTCGCTCCGCTCAGCTCATTCAGCTCACTGGGCCCACTGCCTGCGCCCAGCTCAACCCACACTGAGCACTCGTCCAACCCCGACTGATCAGCCCACCAGCAGTCCGATCTCCTTGCGCAGTTGGTCGATGGTGGCGCTGCCCAGGTAACTCTGGGCGCAGTGCACCGCGGGCAGGCGCATCAGCTGGGCGCGGTTCTGGCGCAGGCATTGCTCCACCAGCGGCAGGCTCGGACGATCGCAGAGCACGTGGCTGGAGGCCCGCAGCAGGGCCAGCAGGCGACTGCCGGTATCGGGATTGGCGGTCATCACCAGCAGCTCACTGCCACGCAGGCTGTGCAGGATCACCTCCGCAGCCCTCAGGATCCCGGGGCTGATGCTCACCAGCCCCACGCAACTCCCGGCCCTCAACTCCTTGAGCAGGTCGAGTTCGTGGCGGAAGTCGTTGAGATCCACCGGCACCGCCCGCACCCCGTGGCGCTTGGCGATCTCCTCCACCGGTTGCAGGAAGTAGCGACTGGTCACCACGGTGCCGTTGTTGGAGCTCTCCAGCAGCGTTTCCAGCTCCTCCATCGGCACCACCTCCACCGGCACCTCCAGGTTGGGCTTGAGCTCTTCAGCGATCAGCAGCGAAGCGCCCAGGTCTTCGCGGGGGGTGCTCACCAGCACGCGGGCACCGCAGCGCAACCGCCAGTCGATCTCCTGGGTGATCAGATCGCGGGCCTGCTGCAGCGTGCAGCCGGCCTGCAGCAGCGCATCGATCTGCTGGCGCACCAAGCGGTCGAGATCCGGCTGCACCTTCGGCCGCGGCCCTGAGGGCACGCGGGTTTCGCGCGGTTTGAGCTGATCGCGCACGTAGATCCCGGAGCCGGCCAGGGCCTCCACCACCCCATCGGTTTCCAGCTGGCGGTACACCTTGCTGATCGTGTTGCGGTGCAGACCCGTCTGCATCGCCAGCTGGCGCGTACTCGGCAACCGGTGGCCGGGTGGATAGTGGCGCGCCGCGATCGCGAAGCAGATCTGGTTGTACAGCTGGGCCGACGCCGGGATGTCGCTTTCCTGCTGAATATGGAATCGCACGCCGGGGGTAGGCCAATTGCTGTGCTGGCCACCTTACGGAGCGCCGTCCGGCCGCACAATCCCCTGAACAGTCCAAGGCTTCACCGCCCCGTTGCCCATGTCCATCCCGAGCCAGCCCACGCGCCCCAGCTTCTCCAGCTGGATCGAACCGCGACAGGGGGTGCGCTGCTGGTGGGCCTTGCCGGCTGACGCCGCGGGAAAGCCGATCCAGCCCCGCGCGGCCGTGCTGGTGCTGCCTGAGGTGTTCGGCGTGAACGCCTGGGTGCGCAGCGTGGCCGACCGCCTCGCCGCCGCGGGCTACGCCGCCCTGGCCTGGCCGATCTTCTGGCGCACGGCCCCCGATCTCGATGTGGGCTACGACGCCGCCGGCCTGGCCGCAGGCCGCCAGCACCGCGATCGGCTCAACGCCGAGGAATTCCTCAGCGACGCCCGCGACGCCGTGGCCTGGTTACAGGCCCAGCCGGGGCTGGAGGCCAGGCCTGTGGGCTGTCTGGGGTTCTGCTTCGGCGGCCACCTGGCGATGCTGGCCGCCACCCTGCCCCAGATCGCCGCCACCGCAGATTTCTATGGCGCCCGCGTGTCCACGTTCCGGCCCGGCATGGCCGCCGCTGCAGAGGCAGGCGACCCAGCAGCAGGCAACACGGAACCAGGCAACGAGGACGCCAACCAACCAACCCTGGCGGTGGTGCCCCGGATAGCCGGCGAGTTGCTCTGTGTCTGCGGCAACCAGGACCCGCTGATGCCACCCGAGGAAATCGCCGCGATCCGAGCCGCCCTGCAGCCACCCCACAACCTGATGCTGCTGACCGGCGCCGGCCATGGCTTCATGTGCGAGGCGCGTGCCGACTATCAGCCAGACGCCGCCTGCAAGGGCTGGCAGGCCCTGCTGGAGCTGTTCGGCCGTCGTCTCTGATAGACGCCCCGGCCCTGATCAGCTGCCGGGCCTAATTAATCAGCGGTCGGCTCGGCGGTCTTCGCTTCGGCGGCACGAGCCTCGGCGGCCCGGGGCGTTTCGATCACCCGCGGCTTGTTGTTGCCACCTGCGGTACCGCCGGCAGCACTGGCGCTGCCACCCTTGGTGAGACTGGTTTTGCGGGGGCTGAGGAACATGATCATGTTGCGCCCCTCCCGCTTGGGAGGCTGCTGCACTTCTGCCGCTTCTTCAAGGTCTTTGGCCATGCGGTAAAGCAGCACTTCAGCCAGAGCCGTGTGCTGGATCTCACGGCCCCGGAAGATCACGGTGCACTTCACCTTGTCGCCAGATTTTAGGAAACGGGAAGCCTGGCCGATGCGCACGTCGTAATCGTGCTGATCAATCTTGTAGCGCATCTTCACCTCTTTAACTTCGGTTTGATGCGACTTCTTCTTGGCTTCCTTGGCCTTCTTTTCCTGCTCGAATTTGTATTTGCCGTAATCCATGATCCGGCACACCGGCGGATCGGCCTTTTCGCTCACCAGCACCAGGTCGAGCTCCCGGTCCTTGGCCACCTCCAGCGCGGCCTCCCGTGTGATCACCCCCAGCTGACTGCCGTCGGCATCCACCACCCGCAAGTTGGGGTAACTGATGCGCTCGTTGATGTTGGGCAGCTCCCGCACGGGAGCACGGCGGTCAAAACGGGGACGGGGTGGCATTCAGGAGGGCGGAGGGGCGTTCAGACAGGAACGCTTCACCCTAGACCGGCCAGCACCGCCTGCAGGGCTTGTTCACATTGCTCGGCGGTGCTGGAGCCGCCGAGCCAGTGCGGCCGGTGCTGGCGGCGGAACCAGGTGCGCTGGCGCTTGGCGAACTGGCGGGTGCGCTGCTCGGCCGCGGCAATCGCCTGATCCAGCTCCAGCTCACCCGCCAGGTGGGCCCGGGCCTCGGCATAGCCGATCGTGTCGAGCAGGGGCAGGGCGGACCCATAGCGCGCAATCAGGGCGGCGGTTTCCGCCAGCAGACCACCCTCAGGCCCCACCTCAAACATGGCGCGGGTGCGTCTGTGGATGCGGCTGCGCAGGTCAGCCGGGTCGAGCCCCAGTTCCAACACGCGCCAGGGCGGCGGCGTGCAGCCCTGCTGGACACTCAGCGGCTTGCCGGTGGCATACAGCACCTCCAGGGCCCGCTGGGTGCGCACGGCGTCGGCCGGGGCGATGCGAGCGGCGGCGGCCGGATCGGCGGAGGCCAGCAGCTGGTGGCAGGCGGGCTGCCCCAGGGCCGTGAGCTGGGCCCGCAGCCACGGCTGGGGGGGCACCGCCGGCGGCTCCAGCCCCTGGCTGAGGGCCTTGAGATAGAGCCCACTGCCACCGGAGAGCAGCGCCAGCGACTGTCCTGACGCGATCGCACTGCGGCGGGGGCGCGCCAGTTCTGCAGCGATCAGGGGTTCGGCGATCGCCCGGAACTCCTGCAGGTTGATCGGCTGGTCGGGCTCGCGCAGATCCAGCAGCTCGTGGCGCACCCGGGCCCGCTGCTGCGACGTGGGCTTGGCGGTGCCCACGTCCATCTGGCGATAGAGCTGGCGTGAGTCCACGTTCAGCACCGCCAGATCCAGGGCCTCGGCCAGGGCGATGGCCAGATCGGTCTTGCCGCTGGCCGTGGGGCCCAACAGCACGATCACCAGGGGTTGGGGGTCTGCCATCGCTCCAACCTGGCAGCCCACACCCACCGGCCGGGCAGGGCGGGGAGCGATCTGATTGGCGGTGGTAGATTGCCCTTCGGGACTGGGTTATCCGCCTGACCCGAAGCGTGTACGGCCTTTCATGAGCGAAGCCACCAAAGTTCAGGCCGCCTACGGAGCAGAGCAGATCCAGGTGCTGGAGGGCCTGGAGCCGGTGCGCAAGCGCCCCGGCATGTACATCGGCTCCACCGGTCCGCGTGGCTTGCACCACCTGGTCTACGAGGTGGTCGACAACTCGGTGGACGAGGCCCTCGCGGGCCACTGCGATGCCATCGAGGTGGTGCTCAACGACGACGGCAGCTGCTCGGTCACCGACAACGGCCGGGGCATCCCGACCGACATCCACCCGCGCACCGGCAAGAGCGCCCTGGAAACGGTGCTCACCGTGCTCCACGCCGGCGGCAAGTTCGGCGCGGGCGGCTACAAGGTGTCGGGCGGCCTGCATGGTGTGGGCGTCTCGGTGGTGAACGCCCTCTCCGAGTGGGTGGAGGTGACGGTGCACCGCCAGGGCCAGGTGCACACCCAGCGCTTCGAGCGCGGTGCGCCGATCGGCAGCCTCGCCTCCGCCCCCGCCGACGACCCCGGCCGCACCGGCACCTCGGTGTGCTTCAAGCCGGATATCGAGATCTTCTCCACCGGCATCGTCTTCGACTACGCCACCCTGGCCTCACGCCTGCGTGAGCTCGCCTATCTCAACGGCGGGGTGAGGATCGTGTTTCGCGACGATCGCGCCGCAGCCCGCAGCGAAGCCGGCGAGCCCCACGAGGAAATCTATTTCTACGAAGGCGGCATCAAGGAATATGTCGCCTACATGAATGCGGAGAAGGATCCGCTCCATCCCGACATCATCTATGTAAACGCCGAGCGCGACGGCGTGCAGGTGGAGGCAGCCCTGCAGTGGTGCGTGGATGCCTACTCCGACAGCATCCTGGGCTTTGCCAACAACATCCGCACCGTGGATGGCGGCACTCACATCGAGGGCCTTAAAACGGTTCTCACCCGCACCCTCAACGCCTTCGCCAAGAAGCGCGGTAAGCGCAAGGAAGCCGATACCAATCTAGCCGGCGAGAACATCCGCGAAGGCCTCACCGCCGTGCTGTCGGTGAAGGTGCCTGAGCCGGAATTCGAAGGCCAGACCAAGACCAAACTCGGCAACACCGAGGTGCGAGGCATCGTCGATTCACTGGTGGGCGAGGCCCTGGGTGAATTCCTCGAATTCAACCCCTCGGTGATCGACCTGATCCTCGAGAAGGCGATTCAGGCCTTCAATGCCGCCGAGGCCGCCCGTCGGGCCCGCGAGCTGGTGCGCCGCAAGAGCGTGCTGGAGAGCTCCACCCTGCCCGGCAAACTGGCCGACTGCTCTTCCCGCGATCCATCGGAATCCGAGATCTACATCGTGGAGGGGGATTCCGCCGGCGGCTCGGCCAAGCAGGGCCGCGACCGGCGCTTCCAGGCGATCCTGCCGCTGCGCGGCAAGATCCTCAACATCGAGAAGACCGACGATTCCAAGATCTACAAGAACACCGAGATTCAGGCCCTGATCACAGCCCTGGGACTGGGGATCAAGGGGGAGGAGTTCGACGAAAAGAACCTCCGCTACCACCGGATCGTGATCATGACCGACGCCGACGTCGACGGCGCCCACATCCGCACCCTGATCCTCACCTTCTTCTTCCGCTATCAGAAGGCACTGGTGGAAGGTGGCTACATCTACATCGCCTGCCCCCCCCTCTACAAGGTGGAGCGCGGCAAGAACCACACCTACTGCTACAACGAAGACGACCTCAAAAAGACCATCCAGGGCTTTGGCGAGAAGGCGAATTACACCATTCAGCGCTTCAAGGGTCTGGGCGAAATGATGCCCCAGCAGCTCTGGGAAACCACCATGGATCCCAGCACCCGCATGATGAAGCGGGTCGAAATTGAAGATGCCCTCGAAGCCGATCGAATCTTCACGATCCTGATGGGCGACAAGGTGGCGCCCCGCCGTGAGTTCATCGAAACCCACAGCGCCACGCTGGATCTTGCCCAGCTGGACATCTGAGGCCGCCCCGTTGATACGCCCCCCCCGGCAAGCGGCCGCCAGCGTCTCTGGCCTCTCCCAGCTCCGTGCCCTTGCGCTGATCAGCTTTGCCCTAGTGGGCCCCGCCGGCTTGCCTGCGGGCGGAGCTGAGGCCCGAGTGCCGGAACTGCGCCGCCGCCAGCGCGCCTGCGAACCCATCACCGCCCCGGCGGCGATGGCCCTGCGCTGCGGGCCCCAGCAGCAGGCGCCGGTGATCGCCCGGGCTGCTGCCGGGGCCCCCTTGCGCCCGCTGCGCCGCTGGTTCGGCGCCGATGGCCAGCCCTGGCTGCAGGTGGAATTGCCCGCAGGCGCCACCGGGCCGATCAGGGGGCCCAGGCGCGGCTGGCTGCTGGAAGCCGAAACCTGAGCAGCGGCGGTGCCGCTCAGGCCACCAGGGCCGCCTCGATGGCGCCTGTCAGCTCAGCGGAGTCGGGCTCCACACCACTCTTGAAGCGTGCCAGCACGGTGCCGTCCTTGCTGATCAGAAACTTCTCGAAGTTCCAGGCCACCGGGCCGGCCGGCTCGCTCTCAATGAGGGTGGTGTAAGGGGCCTCGGCCATGGCCAGCTTGGCCATCACCGGGAAGTTCACGCCGTAGGTGGTGGAGCAGAACTGCTCGATCTCGGCCTGGCTGCCAGGTTCCTGGGCGCCGAAGTCGTTGCAGGGGAAAGCCAGCACCGTGAAGCCCCTGGCGCCGTAGGTGTCCTGCAGCTTCTGCAGGCCGGCGTACTGGCGGGTGAAGCCACAACGGCTGGCCACGTTCACGATCAGCAGCACCTGGCCGGCCCAGTCGCCCAGCTTGCGCTCAGCCCCCTGGCCGTCGCGCACCACCAGATCACTCACGTTGATTGCCATCGGCATCGGCGCCCCTGCGGGCCATCACTGGGCCGGACCTTAACGGGTCTGGCCGCCATGTTTGCGGCGGCACCAGCACCGGCACCACAGCCCCATAAACTCGACCCAAGCCGCAGCGCAAGCCGATGAGCGAGGCGAACGGCGGCACGACCCTTGCCAGCGCCGGCAGCAACGGCTCCAACAACTCGGCAGCGGCACCGGTGGCCGAGGTGGTGGCGCGCCAGCTGGAAGCCCTGCTGGAGGTGGGCAACTACGACGGGGCCAAGCTGCTGCTGCGCCCCGTGCAGGAGGTGGACACGGCCGAGGCGATCGGCGCCCTGCCCCGCACCCTTCAGGCCCTGGCCTTCCGACTGCTGCCGAAAGACGAGGCAATCGAGGTTTACGAATACCTCGATCCAGCCGTGCAGCAGAGCCTGCTGGAGCGGCTGCGCTCCGGCGAGGTGCTGGAGCTGGTGGAGGAGATGTCGCCCGACGACCGGGTGCGGCTTTTTGATGAGCTGCCGGCCAAGGTGGTGCGGCGTCTGCTGGCCGAGCTGAGTCCGGCCGAGCGCCGCGTCACGGCCCAGCTGCTGGGCTACGAGGCCGAGACGGCGGGCCGGTTGATGACCACCGAGTTCATCGACCTCAAGGAATTCCACAGCGCTGCCCAGGCCCTGGCGATCGTGCGCCGCCGCGCCCGCGACACCGAAACCATCTATTCCCTCTACGTCACCGACGCCTCGCGCCACCTCACCGGGATTCTTTCCCTGCGGGACCTGGTGGTAGCCGACCCGGAGACGCGCATCGGCGATGTGATGACGCGGGAGGTGATCAGCGTGAGCACCGACACCGACCAGGAGGAAGTGGCCCGCGCCATCCAGCGCTACGACTTCCTGGCCGTGCCGGTGGTGGACCGGGAGCAGCGGCTGGTGGGGATCGTCACGGTCGACGACGTGATCGACGTGATCGAGCAGGAGGCCACCCGCGACCTCTATGCCGCCGGCGCCGTGCAGGCCGGCGATGAAGACGACTACTTCCAGAGCAACCTGTTCACCGTGGCCCGCCGCCGGGTGGTGTGGCTGCTGGTGCTGCTGATCGCCAACAGCGGCACCGCCGCGGTGATCGCCTCGATGGATGGGGTGCTCAAGCAGGTGGTGGTGCTGGCGGCCTTCATCCCGCTGCTGATCGGCACCGGCGGCAACGTGGGCGCCCAGAGCTCCACCGTGGTGATCCGCGGCCTCAGCACCCAGCGGATCCAGGCCCTCGGACCCGTGCGGGCGATCAGCCGCGAGGCGGTGGCGGGTGCCTTGCTGGGCCTGCTGATGCTGCTGGTGGTGGTTCCCTGGACGGCCTACGTGAGCGGTGGCAACTGGCTGGTGGCCGGGGCCGCCGGCGGCAGCCTGGTGGCGATCACCACCCTGGCGGCCACCGCCGGTGCGGCCCTGCCCCTGCTGTTCAACCGTCTGGGACTGGATCCGGCCCTGATGTCGGCCCCGTTCATCGCCACCGCCACCGACGTGGCCGGGGTGTTCATCTACCTGCAGCTGGCGTCCTGGCTGCTGCAGCGCCAGGGCTGAGGCCAGTGCCGGCAGCGATTTTCAGGTTTCTGAGAGCCCTTTACACTTCTTCAGGTTAGGCTTCACACATCTTCAGGAGCCTGGTCCGATGGTCCTCTCCGCCCCTGTTCCGGAGCCCACCGCCGTCGCGCGTGTCGGCTCTGCGCGCCCGGCTGCGGCGGTCCGCCCCGGAGTCGACGGTGATCTGGTGCGCAGCTACCTGCGCGACATCGGCCGGGTGCCGCTGCTGACGCACGAGCAGGAGATCACGCTGGGCCGGCAGGTGCAGGAGCTGGTGGCGATCGAGGAGCTGGAAGGCGAGCTGGAGA
>Ga0164292_10003138_pt1 | contig 13493 bp, 11 predicted proteins | sample GEODES117metaG_FD_111486 | JGI IMG/M metagenome (GOLD analysis project Ga0164292, IMG submission 111486) | Eutrophic lake water microbial communities from Lake Mendota, Wisconsin, USA - GEODES117 metaG | ecosystem: Environmental > Aquatic > Freshwater > Lake | place: USA: Lake Mendota... | reverse complement strand
CGACGATGTATGGTTCTCGTATCCCAATGGCGCCGAGCCAGTACTCCGTGGGGTGACGGCGCGTATTCCGGCCCGTTCACTCACCGTGATCGTCGGCCACTCCGGTTCGGGCAAGAGTACACTGAGTGACCTGCTGCTCGGGTTATTGCGTCCAGCTCGCGGGCGAGTGACTGTTGGCGGCGTGGACGTCTCCACCATGGGTCCCCGGTGGTTCGAGTGCGTCGGCTACGTACCGCAATCCATTTACCTTCTCGACGACAGCATTGCCAACAACGTTGCGTTCGGGAGTGCGGAGGAACCGGATCCGCCGCGGCTGGCACGGGCGCTGGAGCATGCCCGGCTCGCCGAGCTAGTCTCCTCCCTACCGGAAGGCGCGAACTATAGGGTGGGTGAGCGCGGGTCACTCCTGTCCGGCGGCCAACGTCAGCGCGTTGGACTCGCCCGTGCGTTGTACAATGACGCGGACTATCTCATTCTGGACGAAGCAACGTCGGCGCTTGACGGTCGAACAGAGGCCGAGGTATTGGACACCCTGCTGGAGTTGCGGAAGGATCGCTCCATCGTAATGATCGCTCATCGGGTAACGACCATTCAGGCAGCCGATTACGTGATCATGCTGAATAATGGGCGTGTTTCCGCTGCTGGTTCATACGACGTCCTACTTGCCGAAAGCGCTGCGTTTCGATCGCTCGTATCACACCCGGATGTGAACGAAGGGGCTACCGTACAGGAATCCAATCGGCATCCATGATTCGGAACAGCCTCCTGCTCTTCCATTGTGGCAGCAATACCGGGTACGCAATCGCCTCGCTCGAACACGTATTCGATGCAGCGGCACGGCGGGGTCTCGCCGACCAAGGCGATGTGCACTACGGCTATCGGTCGCTGTCAAAGGGACGCCCGATCCACTTGATGAATTCTTCGAGTGAAGTGCTGGAGGTCGATTACGTCGCACCCCAAACCACCCAGAATGCACTTGCCCGGTGGATACGTAGTCGCGACATCTCGCATGTACTTGCATTCGATCTGCCGATCCAATCGACGCTGGTCCATGCGTTACGTCAGGGCGGCGTGAAACGAGTCGTTTCATATTGGGGCGCATCAATCAGCAGCATTTATCCTTGGTATCTCAAGCCTTTGCGCCGGCTGCAGTACCACTTCGCCATCCAGCGGCCTGATACCTTCATATTCGAGTCGACCGGTATGCAGGACGGCGCGGTGCTCGGTGCCGGTATACCGCGACGGCATACCCGTGTTATCCGCGTTGGTGTCGATTGTGAAATCTTCACGCCTGCTGCCGGCAGTCGGTACGCGCATGCGCAATTCGGTATCCCACCTGAACGCAAAATCGTGTTCTTCTCAGGGCATATGGAAGAGCGGAAGGGCGTTCATATTCTGATTGCGGCCATCAGAGACATTGTGATGCAAGGGTATCGTGACGTTCACCTTCTACTCGCCGGCAATACGGCGGACGACGAAGCACGGCTACGTTCCATCGTATCAGGTACCGTCGCAGACGGGCACGTTACCTTTGCCGGCTATCGCTCGGATATGCCGGCCATTCAGCAAAGTGCGAGCCTCGGCGTGATTGCCTCCACCGGCTGGGACTCGTTCACCATGTCAGCCGCTGAGCTGGCCGCGTGTGGGGTACCGCTCATCGTTTCCGATCTACCGGGACTGCGCGAAGCGGTAGTGGCAGGCCGCACGGGCGCGATTGTTCCCGCCGGTAACACCCGTGCCTTAGCACAGAGCATCGTGGAGTTACTGAACGCCGAGTCTATCCGCTCAGCCATGAGTTTGGAGTCACGTCGACGCGCGCTTTCCGAGTTCTCGAAGGATCGCCAGATCCGGCAACTCGCGGAGTGTCTCTATGAAGCCCGGTAGTGTGCTCTCCGCCGCCGCGGCCTCCGGACCACTGCTTTCGATCGTGGTCTGCACGTGGAACCGCGGCCCGTTACTCCGTCGTACCCTTGAGTCGATTCTTTCTACGAACAACGCAGGGTGGACCTGCTGCGAACTCATCGTCGTGAACAACAACAGCACCGACGACACGGCGAGTATCCTCGAAGAGTTCAAGATTGACCCTCGTGTTCGTGTGTTTTTCGCCCCCGAGCCGGGCCTTTCGCATGCGAGGAACCTCGGTGTCGCCAAGGCACAAGCACCGTGGATTCTGTTTCTTGATGATGACGTAGAGGTCGACTCGGATTTTTTCATCCAATACGCCACGAATATCACCGTTCATGCGGACCACGGATTTTTCGGTGGGCCAATCATTCCGCATTTCTCGGGTCCGCACAAGCGCTGGACACGGAGTGTGCTCGCATCACACGGGTGGATCTATAGCTGCATCGATCTTGGCCCAGTTTCCAATACCTTTACTACGGTGCAATCCCCTTTTGGCGCCAACTTTTGCGTGCGCAAGGACTTGCTTACCCGGTTTCCGTTCTCGCCGGATCGCGGATACCGTCATGGACAGCTGATCCCCGGAGAAGAAACGGCTCTGGTATCGCTTCTGCATGCAGTTAGCGTGAAGGGCATGTGGCTTGCGGATTGTCCGGTTCGACATTGCCTCCCTGAGGAGCGGAACAGCCTCCGATACCTGGTGCGGCGAGCATTGGGGCAGGGGATCGCTAACGGACTCAACGCAAGAATGCAGGGAGCGTCGACACGATGGGCTTTACGAGGTCTACTGCAGTCCGTGCTCCTCGCGGCCGTATCCGCATTAATGGGCAAGCCTGATGCAGTCTCACATCTTCTTGAAGCAGCAGTGCTTTTGGGCACCCTGTACCCTGACATCCAGGGCTAGCCAACAGGTGAGCTTCACTCGGTTCGGTATCGGCAGTAGGTCGGGTTCCTGGTCCGCCAAGCATCGTGCTTCGTGAGCCCGCCTTTCTCAGGGCGGGGTCGTGACAGTGCGATTTTTCCCCGTGAACTTCACCCGGTTTCGTAGGGTCAGTTGGGTTGCGTTTTCACGCGGCTACGGATTGTTCAGCGTAGGCCTGCTCTAAGTCTGGCGGCGCTCGCTGACCAAGTGGATAGTGCCGGCGATTCGGACTGTATCAGCCTTCGAAGTGGCGGAGCACGGTGAGTTGGACTTCGGTGTGCGGGATAAAGCGATGATTCGCGAGTCACTCCACTTCGAGCGTCGCGAAGAAGCTCTCTGCCCTCGCGTTATCGCAGAATTCATCGACGGTCGCAAGCCCAAAAGCACGCAGCGCTATCCGAAGGTAAACACGGGCTATTGCGACCGTTAGTCGGACTGATGGATTACGTCAGTCGTGCAACGCTGTGCCTGAGTGATCTTGAGCGCGTCGAGGACGATGCCGGCGTGTAACGCGTCGCGCATGCACCATCCCACCATGCACAGGCTGGAAACTCAAGCACGAGGGCCAGCTACAATGGTTGGCCTTGGTGAGGATGTACGTGATGACTGTTTCCACGAGCTGATTGGGCGCGGTCGTGTAAAGCGTCCGTGTGACGGGTTCAGGAGCAGGTTGAGCCCCAAGGTCTCCCGCAGTAGGTGCGTCGGCCCTCGGCGCCTGGAGATGCGCTGCGGGCCCTCGCCGTTCAGCAAACCAGCGATGAGATTCTGCCCGACATGATGGCCGGCGTCGCGCAGGTCACCGAGCACCCGTGGCGCGCGGTAGGACCCGTCAGGTTGCGCGTGCGCGGCGCGAAAAACCACGGTCAATTCAAGGTCTCGTTGTGCTCGCCCAGAATGTGGCCGCGTTGTCCACGCGTATCAGCGTCTTTCGAACCCGCCCAACGCCCGACACGTAGTCACCACGGGGCCCCAGCGTGATTCGCACTAACGAACTCGAGGATTCGGATAGGATCGTCTCCGAATCCCGCGCGAACGACTTTCAACTGGCGATTTTCGCTTCGAACTTACCGCAACGCTACTCGCTCGTCTGCGGAAACTCCACCGATCGCTCATCATGATCCGCACCGTCCTGAAACACCCTGCTACAGATGGTGGGCCTAGACAGTTCGAACGCTTTCTCGAGTTCTTTCGGACCGCAGCCGGCGCGAACGGGTGCGATGATCTACTCACGACAGGCTTGACGACAGGGCATGATGGGTTCCTCCGCTCACGCAGAGATGGAGGCTCTACCGGAACGCGGCACGTTCACGGGAGAATAGAACCATCAGGTTGGTCCTTGGCAAAGGACATGATCGAATTAGCCTGAGCCGATCAATCCAAGACTCATACTTCTTTAGTCGCTAAAGGCACCGCCGTAGCGGGGGTAAGCATGAGTCACCATTAACTGGCGCCAATAATCCGTCGACTTGGATGTGACCCTACTGGTCGCACTCCTATCCCACCGCCGCGGAGTCTAACTGACTCGACGCGAACCAGCGCCATAACCATGGCGGTATTCATCCACAGATACGGATAGTAGAGGACAGAAACGAATGACCCGCTGACCATAAATCCGATCAATGCGCCATCAAGGCCGTATGCAAGCGCCCAGAGCAATCGGTCGGGAGCGGCTGATCTTGGACCCGTGCGCTTCCGGACTGATGCGGTCGCCCGGAAAGACATTACCAGCACAACGCACAGCGACACGAATCCGACGTAGCCGAGTTCGGAGACCGCCTCGATCATGAAGTTGTGAGGTAGCTGACCCCGTGGATTGTAACGCGCGGTGTAATATGGTAACCAGTTCTTGTAGCCGATCCCGAACAGCGGGTGATTATTCGCAATTTCAATTCCGTGCTTCCAGTACGTGATTCGCGTCGTCGACGACTTGTCATCGCCGATTTGATTGAAGCGATCTTTACTCTCTTGAGGCACCGAAAACCACACGACGACGGACGCTATCGAAACGAATACGAGTGCACGAACACGTTGCGGCGTGCGCCATACCACCCAGATGCCGATCGCAGCCGCCCCAACGAGCGCTCCGCGTGAGGAGCTTGCAATCATGCTGATGAGCGCGCTGGCTACAACACAAATCATGAAGCGCTTCGCCCACGTTCCAAGCTTCGGCCAGATGCCGTAGGCGAAGTACGCAGAAAGCGGTAGGAATACGCACATTTCGATGCCGAACTCACCGGAGTTCTGGAACCAGCCCGGCGCTCCGCCGATACCGATTGCACGAAAGCCGAACCCGATGCTCGCCCAGCCGCGTACGCCGTGCTGCGTCATTTTCAAGTTCCAGAGACCAAACGCAAACAGGAACAAAATGAGTTCGCGCTTGTTTCGAACTCCCGCACCGACCACCAGCATCAGCAGCAGCCAATTGAGCCAGAAGTCCTTGTTCTCCCACGCCACGGACGGACTGTATGCGGTCACGGAAGAGACAATTACGACTCCAGTGAGCAGCACGATCGAAACCCAAAGCTCTCGTGCCTTAAAGGAGTACCGCCCTTCGAACGCGCACATTGCGACGGCGCCGAGCAGCGAAATCTGGCTCCACGGTAATACGTCAAACCACGGATAGATGGTCTGCGGACGGACGTATTCGAAGAATACGTAGAGTTGGATGAACCAGAGCGCAGGGGACTGCGACCAAAAGGCTCGCCAAATGGCACTGGGCTTCAGACTCTCAAGGTTCAACGTGCTGGATGCGCCAACGCTGCCCGCTGGTGCCGAAGTCTGCATCAATCCTCACCACCGGTCTGGGACTGTTGGGCCTGCCATGATTTGAGCGACACAACCGATCGTAACTTTCCGCCTCTCGTACGCGGTAGCGACTTTCGGCGCACCACTTCGATCACCATCTCGTTGCCGATTCGGGCCTGCAACTCGTTTACCAGATTCGACTCGTCTTCGGCCGTGAAGGCGTCCGTCACCACGAGCTCCATCCGGACCTTGGGTGGAGCAGTCTGGACAATGCGTGCTTCATGCAAACTGCCGACGGCCTTGAAGATGGGATCTAGGCGCCCAACTCGACGACCCGTCGGGGTAATGATGACATCGTCGACCCGACCAGCAATCGCCTCGATGCCGGGGAACGACGACCCGCAGGGGCAAGGCGCCTCCGCCCAGCGCGCCATATCCCCCAGTCGGTATCGCACCAAAGGCATTACCGGATTGATGAAGCCGGTCGCGACGACCTCTCCGTCGACCCCAGGGGGGACGGGCCGGCCCTCCGCATCGAGCAACTCCATCAAACCAAACTCAGGATTCACATGATACCCCCCGTGGCTACACTGCGAAACAAATGCGGCCATCTCCGCGGAGCCATAGTGATCGAACACCTTACAACCAAAGGCGGCAGTGAAGAGACCACGCACCTCAGGAAACAGCGTTTCCGAGGAGGTGATCACCGCCACCGGCAGCACAGGATGATCGCCCCGGTCCACGATACGCCTGGCGATCGGCTCTAAACTGGACGGATAGCTGTCGATCAAATCGGGTGCGAAGCCTGCGAGGGCGTCTACATAGTCATCCATCGTTCGGGGAGAGAGGTGATAGGATGACATGAGCAGCTGGTTCGCTGCGAGGTTCCTTCGCCAATACGGACCGGACGTTGAGGCGACCGGAACGATGGTGCGACCCGCAAAAGTCGCCACACGCGCATGCGATGCTACGCCAGCCCACCACTTCTGGCGTTCATAAAACGCGTAATTTTCCTGTAGCGCCTTGGCGTTGGCGTAGACACATAGTGCGCGGCCAGTAGTTCCGCCCGTGTGTATTTCGTATCGACGTCCAGACCAACCCGCTTGCGCAATCATCGACGTCCCAGCCGCCTGCACTTCGGCCTTCTCGAGGACTGGCCACTCCCCAAGCATCTCAACCGCCTCGTGGGCTCCGGAGGGCATGGGTAACGCCTTGGACCGGTAATGCGGAACATGGGTCGCCGCGTGCCGCATGATGCCCGCAAGCAACTCGTGCTGCCGCGACTGCAATTTTTCACGACTATAAAGCGAACTTTCGAGCAACCGTGCAAGCGCAACCTTGTGTGCTCCACCGTATCGGATTCTGCGCAACCGCAGACCATACATACTCAAGGCTGCATTCTGAAAGACGACGGGCAACCGGTGATAGACCGACACAAGATTCATGTATCGCTCCGTCTTTTGCCTGCCAGGAGCTTGTTGCGGATCGTGCGCAGCGCCAATTCCAACAGGACCGATTTCGGATATCTGAAGCTGTTTCGCAGGGCATATCGGTAGGCAAACATGCGCTGCCTTCGAACGCTCGCTGCAACGATCTTCTCGTATTCTTCGTCCGAAATTCCTTCACCGTGAAGTGCAGGGACACCTCCTTCGACGACTGAAATCCGATAATCGCTTGCGATTTCCACGAAGTCGAGACGATCTGTGCCGCACTCACCGGATGGGAGTAACTCCACGGTCAATGCAGCACCGAGACGCGCTTCCGGAAGCCAGAACATGTCGGACACAAAGTTACCTAGGCTGTAGGCAATCAGAGCGTCGCGATATCGTTCAACTGGTCGCAAAACGTGTGGATGATGCCCAACAACGAGACAGGCACCAGCATCGACAAGTCTCCGAGCCATGTCCACCTGGGTCACTGATGGCTGCTCGAAAAATTCGTCGCCCCAGTGGAGCGACACCACTACGTGAGTACAACGCCGACGAAGTCGCTGAATGTCAGATGAAACACTTTCCGCCTGCCCTTCCGCAAACGGCGGCTCTTCATTCCCATACTGACGCGGTCGCCAACAATAAGCGAGTACACCGATTGTTAGTTCCCCTCGTTCGACGACGACCGGTGCGCACACCCACGGCGCCTCGCCTCTTCGTCCAGCAACGACGATTCCGGCTGACTCTAGACTCTGCACCGTCTGCGCAAACGCCTCTGGTCCATGCTGGATGGCATGATTGTTCGCCACTGAAAGGACGTGGATTCCCAACTCTGCAAGAGCCGACGTGGCAGACGGTTCGGTCCACATCTGTTCACGCTGCCATCGAGTCCCGCCATTGCCGCTCGCAGCGACAACAGTTTCCAAGTTGCCGATCACCAAGTCGACATCGCGAAATAATGATACAGCCGAGCCCAGCGCCTCCCGAGCCCGATCGCCTGGCCAGCGACTGCGGAAACCCCATCCAACACAAATTGCGGAGTCACCCAACATGATGTCCCCAACGGTAGCGACAGTGATTGGGCGCATAGACCTAGGAGTCAGCGGAAGATTTCGACACTAAGGAGTCAGACGTCAAAGCACCGCGAATGATTTCTCCGATGTAAGTCCAGTCGTAGCTCTGCACAACGGTGGCTCTGCCTCTTCGAGCAATTTCTTCGCGATGATCTCTTTCCGTAAGCAACCTGACAACGGCATCCGAAAACTCAGCAGGCGAGTCAGCAATTACGATATTCTGACCATTTCTCGCATCGAGTCCTTCACACCCCACGCTCGTGCTGACGACCGGGAGCTGCCAAGCCCAAGCGTCGAGAATCTTCAGCCGAGTCCCCCCTCCTACCCGCAGTGGTACAATAAACAGCGCGCTGTCTTGCAAGTATGGAGTTAGATCCTCCGCATACCCCACAAGGGTTATTCCGAAGCGCCTTTCGATCTGATCGCGCAAATGGTCAGTGCACTGTCCGATCCAATGCACCGTAACGTTCGGAAAAGTCTTGCGAATCAACGGGAGGATGTCCGATCCGAAATACTCAAGCGCATCACGATTCGGGAACCACGAGGCCCCGCCCACGAAAATCAACGATCTACCTGTGGAGACCACGGGCAGTCGCAGTGTTGTGTCTACTCCATTTGGGGCCACGACAACGTTTGCGGTCGGCGCAATACGCAGTAGTTCGGCTCGATCAGGTTCGGAGACCGTGAAGTTCACTTTCGCCCTGGGAGCTATTTCGGCCTCCTCTTTTCTCATCAACGATGCCTGTATTCGAAGATAGCTTGCTCGAAAAGGTGATTCCTGGGTTGCCCGAACCTCAAGCAAGCGGGATTCGATGTTGTGATGGCAAATACTCACGGGAATAGACGGCGGCATCAGATCAAGTAACGACGACAGATCGAGACTATCCAGATGAACGACCTTTGGCTGATACTCCCGTATCGCCCGCTCAGCCGCACTGAGGTAGTCCGCTGATGCGTACGCGAAGTAGGTGTACACTCTGCGGGCGAAGAGACTACGGAGGTGATCTGCTACCAATCGACTCTTTGAGTGTTCTTGCGGGATCGGAAATGCTTCGGCGCGACAGAAACGCCGAAGCTCAGCGAGGGCCGAATCCACCAATTTCTGTGATGAATGCCCGGCCTTTCTGTAGTAGCACAGGGCCAATACGTCGAATTCATCTGCGAGTGCGCGCAGAGTATGGTATGTACGTATCCGAACGCCAGAATTGGCAGGGAAGGGCAAGCACTGAGATAAGAACAGCAGTCGAGGTTTTGCCATGTTGGGATCGAATCGAGACCAATGGCTTCCGATGGCGAAGCACACTAAAGACGCTACTATATCCCCTGAAGAAACGAAAAGGCGGACCCGTCCGAGTCCGCCCTAGCGCCATCGATCACGGTTCTAGATCAGGGGAATCCGCCCGTCGAAATCGTGAAGTTGTCCAGATACATAAACTGTCCAGCAGCGAATCCATTATTCGCCCAACCGAGGATGTATCCTGACTGGAAGACGTTGGAACCGCCAGTACCAGCATACGATGCGAGTTGGGTGCGACTGACGACGAGAGTACCATCGAGCCAGATCTGGATAATTCCGTTGTTCACTCCAGGCGTGGCCGTCTTGCAACGAATTTGTACCTTAGTCCAACGCCCCTTGAAGGCACTCCGTCCTACAAACGGAGCATAGGTCAATACATCGGGGGAAATTGGGTCGCCACCCTCGCCCATTCCCCATAGGGTTCCGTCCCCGTTAGCGCGCTTATACTCAACACCAATGTTCCCGCCCCAAGTACTTGCGCCGTACTTGATGTCATTCGCACCGCCGTAATCACCACCCCAGAGACGAAAGAACTTGTCATTCCGGCTGCCCGGAATCGCTACGTCAACTCCCACAGGGGTCGTCTCTTGGCCGTTGGGCTGGTAGAGCCAGTACTGCAGGAAGACCTCACTCAAGTTCGGTAATCCGCCGAATCTCAATTCCGCCCACTCCTTACTGTCTCCCTGCCGGAATCGGGCGGCACGTGAACTTCCCAACCCGAATACGCTCGTGACATCCATCCACGGCGCGGATGTCCAAGAAATACCATTCTGCGCCGTCTTGAACCCGCCCGATTCGAATCCATCAGAAAAAAGCACTTGCACGGCGGCGGAAGGAGTACTGCTTCCTCCACCAGTGTTCGCAACCGTCACCACCGCCGTATCCCGCACCGTACCATTGGTGTGCGCCACGATCACCCGGTACGTGCCCGCCGCGCTCGGTGCGACGTACGCGCCGGTGCTGCTCACCGTGCCACCGCTCGCGCTCCACGTCACCGGCGGCACCGTGGTGGCACCCGTGCTCCAGTTCGCGGTCACGGCGAACTGCTGGCTCGCTCCGGCAGCGAGCGACACCGTCTTCGGGCTGATCGTCAGCTTCGTCAGCTGCGGGGCCGTGATGTTCACAAACGCCGTGTCGGCGATCGCCGGCGAGGTGCACGCACAGGTTGCGACCACCATGAAGGTGCCCGCCAGGTTGCCCGCCGTGAACAAGCCCGTGCCGCTGATGGTGCCTCCCGTCGCCGTGTAGCTGACCGTGATGGGGTACTGCATGCCGTCGGACCAGGTGGCCGAGGCCGCAAACTGCTGGCTCTGTCCGGACGTAAGGCTAACACCCGTTTTCGGCTGCAGCGAGAAGCTGGTCACCTTCGGGGCGGCCGCGGCCGTTACCGTAATCGCGTAATTCTCCAACACCCCGGTGCCGGACACCTGTACCGTGGCGCTGCCGCTCGCCCTAGCGGTAACGGTGCCGGTCCAGCTGACCGAGGCCACCGTGGAGTTGCTGCTGGACCACTTGAGACGGTTCGTCCGCGTGGTGGTTTTGGGATTGATCTTCACCGACTGCCCCACCAGCAGGCTGTACTGGGCCACGAGGGTGCCGCCGCTGGTGATGGCGGCGACGCTGCCATCCGCGATTTCGGCGATGGGGTTCACGCTGCGGTCGTTGCCGCAGGCCGCCAGCGCAATGCCGGCGAGCGCGATGCATGCACGCTTGAGGGGGAACATCTTGGACCTCGACCAGACCTGTGGGTTCGGCGGCTCGGCCAGCATGGCTCCCACGGTGTTGTGGAAGCGTTAGCTCCGGAGCTTTGCGTCGCCGGCTTTCGCCGGGTTTGCCTTTGTCGCTCTCGAGCCTGATCGATGGTCCGTACGGCAGGTCCACGATCATTCGCTCATGAGGGTGACGAGCGCGACCATATGGAGCAACGCCAAAATGCGTGCACAGTGTGACACGCCGCACGCATGGTTTGTCTTATTGTGACGCGGGTTCCACCGGCGAAATGAAAGTCGCCGTGACGTACCGGTTTTCGCCCGAAACCGGGCGACGGATTACCGGGGCAACACGTGCGCGGCCCACCCATCGGCGAGCGAGTGGAGCGCCTCGAACGTGGCTCGCGTAACATGCTCTCCCTTGCCGTAGGGGTCGTGCAGCTCACGGTCGGCAAGCGGTACCGTTTCGCGCACGGCACCAAGGTCACCCACGCGGAACACGCGCCGTGCCAGCGACGGGTATGCGGCCAGCACATTGGACTCATTCAACGCGTCCATGCACACGACCACATCGTATTCGCGCAACATCAGCGCCTCGAGTGGCGTGGCGCGGTGATCAGCCATGGGCAGCCGCATCTGCTCGGCCACCGTCAAGGCCACATCCTGTGCCGGCCGCCCCGCCTTGGCATGGGTACCGCCACCGATCACGCGCGCGTGGTGCTGCGGATACCGCTCGTGCACCACCCGCGTGGCAAAGGCGCTGCGCATGATGTTGCCATGACACACGAACACCAGCCGCCCGCCGTCCCCCAGCGTGGCGGCGGCCACCCGCCGAGCACGCTCCGGCGCCGACTCCAGGAAACGCCGCAGTGCCCACAGACGAGCCCCACGCCCCAGCACCCGCACCACCCACAAGCGGCGGCGCCAGCGGGCGAACAGCGACGGCGAACGATGAGCGGTGGGCGAGATGCCTGGGAGCTCGGAGACCATGCTCCAATCATACCGGCAGGCCGGCAGGAAAGGGGAGACGCGGCGAAGGGGGGCGCTACGCCCCTCGGTATCGGCCCATGGATGGATTCTGGCCAGACACGGACACCCTACCCCTCAGACCACCCCCAAAAGCCCGCATAAGTCCCTATAGGGCAAATACTTGACATGTATTCGCCGGCCGGCGGCGATGTGAATGCCTTTCGCCCATGGCGGTCTGCCATTTATCTCTCGTGTATCTCCCTAGTCACCCGTTTCCTCTGCTGGCGCCGCGATGACCTCCCCCTCCTCCACCGCCGATCTCTCCCGCCTGCCGCTCACCATCCTCTCGGAAGAAGAGGAGCTGTTCCGTTCCGCCGTGGCCGACCTCGCGCACTCCGAAGTAGCGCCACGTGTGCGCGCCATGGAGGAGGCCGGCAAGGTGGACCCGGAGCTCACGGCCAAATTCTTCGAGCTGGGGCTCATGGGCATCGAGTTGCCCGAGCAGTACGGCGGCGCCGGCGGCTCGCTCATGATGGTCACGCTGGCCGTCGAAGAACTGAGCAAAGTGGACGCGAGTGCCGCCATCCAGGTGGACGTGCAGAACACGCTCGTGAACTATCCGCTGCACCGGTACGGCAATAACGAGCAGCGCGCGCGCATCCTGCCGCGCATGACGGCCGATACCATTGGCGCCTACGCGCTGAGCGAACCCGGCAGCGGCAGCGACGCCTTCGGCCTCGCGACACGCGCCGAGCGCGCCGACGGGGGCTGGGTGCTGAACGGCAGCAAGGCGTGGATCACCAACGGCGGCGAGGCGAGCGTGTTCGTGGTGTTCGCCAACACGCGCCCCGACATGGGCTACAAGGGCATTACCGCGTTCATCGTGGAGAAGGAGATGCCCGGCTTTACGGTGGGCAAGAAGGAGGACAAGCTCGGCATTCGCGCCAGCAGCACCACCAGCCTGCACTTCGAGAACGTGTTCGTGCCCGATGCCAACGTGCTGGGCGAGGTGGGGACCGGCTACAAGATCGCCATCGAGACGCTCAACGAGGGGCGCATCGGCATCGGGGCGCAAATGTTGGGCGTGGCGCAGGGCGCGCTGAACGCGGCCACCGCGTACCTCAAGGAACGCAAGCAGTTCGGCAAGGCGCTAGCGGAATTTCAGGGGATCCAGTTCCAGGTGGCGCAGGCCGCCACGGAACTCGAGGCCGCACGCCTCATGGTGTACAATGCCGCGCGCCTCAAGGACGCCGGCCGCGACATCGCCCGCGAAGGGGCCATGGCCAAGCTGTACGCGAGCCAGATGTGCGAGCGCGTCACCAGCCTCTGCGTGGAGCTGTTCGGCGGCTACGGCTACACGCGCGAGTACCCGGTGGAGAAGTTCTACCGCGACGCGAAGATTGGCACGATTTACGAAGGCACCAGCAACATGCAGCTGCAGACGAT
>Ga0164292_10003137_pt1 | contig 13496 bp, 12 predicted proteins | sample GEODES117metaG_FD_111486 | JGI IMG/M metagenome (GOLD analysis project Ga0164292, IMG submission 111486) | Eutrophic lake water microbial communities from Lake Mendota, Wisconsin, USA - GEODES117 metaG | ecosystem: Environmental > Aquatic > Freshwater > Lake | place: USA: Lake Mendota... | reverse complement strand
TTGCCGGATCTGCTTTTGCAAATAGGATTCGTCAGCCAACCGAGTCTCGATCGCCAGTTCGCTGGCGACGGCCTCGGCAATGACTCGCTCCAACAACTTGTCCCATGCGCGGAGGCGATTTTGTTGTTGCTCGACCGCCTGCCTCGCAACTTCCCATGCCTTAAGGGCCTCATCAGCATTTTCCCGCAGCTGGGCCAATTCCTGCCGGGATCGACGCTCCCACGCGTGCAATTGGTCGACCAGGTCGGGACGGTCACAGGCTGCTCGCAACTCGAGTTCGAACTGTGCAAATGCTTGTTCCCAGCGTCGCCGCGTTTGCTCGACCTGAATTGCTGCCTGCCGAGCCACTTCAGCCAGGCGATCCAGCTTTTGCTGGTCTAGCTGCCGTAATCGTTCGAAGCGCGCTTGCCGACGCCGGGGATTCATGACAGTTTTTCCGTTCCTTCGCTAGGCCGATCCTCGCCCAAACCCCAATCTCCCCAGTCTTCCCGAATCACACCGCCCCGCACAGTTTCGCCAGTTTGCTGAGCTGGTTCTGGCTTTCCTTCCAACTGATCGGCTGGTTCACAGCCTGCCGCAAAAAGGCTTGTACTTTGGGAAACGAATCGATCGCCCGATCGGTCGCGGGAACGGTTCCCTTTTGATAAGCCCCAACCTGGAGCAAATCGAGCACTTCGCGATAGGTTGCCAGCACTTGCCGCACCACTCGAGCCTGGGACTGCTGGTTCTTGTCGGTAATGTCCAGGAAAAGTCGGCTGATACTCGCCAGTACATCGATCGCTGGAAAGTGCCCGGCGTTGGCCAAGGCGCGGCTCAACACGATATGACCATCAAGAATCGAGCGCGCTTGGTCGGCGATCGGATCGTTGAGGTCATCCCCCTCAACCAGAATGGTCAACAGCGCCGTGATTGAGCCCTGGTCCGCCGCCCCCAACTGTTCCAGCAACACAGCCAACTTCTGGAACACCGAGGGGGTGTAGCCACGGGCGGTTGGCGGTTCGTTCAGCATCAATCCCAATTCGCGCTGAGCCATTGCCCAACGTGTCAGGCTGTCAAACATCAGCAGTACCTGTTTGGCGCCAGCCCGAAACCAGTCGGCGATGGCCACGGCTGTTTCGCCTGCGCGGACTCGAGCCAACGGAGTTTCATCCGCAAGCGAGACCACAACGACCGATCGGCTCAATCCCTCTTCTCCCAGCGAATCTTTTATGAACGGCAGCACTTCACGGCCGCGTTCCCCAATCAAGGCAACGACGTTGAGGTCTGCGCTGGCAAACTTGGCAATTTCGCCCAAGAGCGTGCTCTTGCCGACGCCGCTACCGGCCATGAGCCCAACGCGTTGGCCAACCCCCATTGTCAACAGGGAGTCGATTGCCTTTTGACCCGTGACAAAGATCTTTTCGATGGGCTGCCGAGACATGGGCGGCGGCGCGTTGACCTGCAAGGGAATCGAGCGGACATTGCGCAAAGGCCCCCGATTGTCGATCGGTTCACCGAGGCAATTGATGACCCGCCCCAACAAGCCGGCACCGACCGGAATTTCAAAGGGACGAATGAGGTCCGTAACCCGATCGCCACGCTGCAGATTGGTTTGGTGCGAGAACGGCATGATTTGAACATATTCGCCGTTAAAGCCGATCACTTCAGCCAATGACTTGCGGCCATCGCGCCCCTCGACACGGCAGAGTTGGCCGATCCCCGCCGGAATGGTAGCCGTGATCGCCCCTTGGGCACTATGCAAGGTTCCTACCGTTTGGAACTGCCGAACCCGACGGGCTGCGTACTCCAGGCGGTCGAAGTCAATTGCGTTCAATGTTGCAACTCCTCAACCAAAGCCTGCTCCAATTGCTCCAGCTGCTCTGACAGGTTGCTCGCCAGACTGAACAGCGGATGATCCAGCTGAACTTCACCCTGCGGAATCGCTGCATCGGGCAGGAAACGGACCGTCCGCTGCAATCCGGCTGACTCAAAGTGATAGGCTATCCGGTCGCAAATTGCTGGATTCAATCGGACGGTCACTTCTTCTCGCCCCGGAATCTGCGTCAACCCATCGGCAATCAATTGCTCGAGCCGTTGGTCCGTTGCGGCATTAACTTCGCGCAAGACCGATCGCGCCACGATCATCGCCAGACGCACAGCGAGCTGCCGGTACTCTCCCACGCGAGCCGCTTCCGTTTGAGCCAGTTCCTCCAACTTGCGGTCCACTTGCTTGACCAGCCCAACCAGTTCCCGTTCCAACTGCTCAACTTGGTGACGTAGTCGCTCTTCTTCGGCTGACGGTACGCTTGCCGCTTCAGGCGCCGGCGGAACCTCCGTTACTGGAGGCTGCTCTTCGACCAACCTGACCGGAAGAGGAGCGCTGTCGCGACGGCTGACCGGAACTGCGACCCGCACAGTGCGGGGCAAATGCAGTTGAAATTTGGCCATGTTTTTTCCAGCCCAAGAATCTGCTGGCTCGATCCTGCTCCACCGCCCGGAACGTCGAGCCTAACCTGCCCCGGGGGCGGGGATTGTGAGCAAATTCCCGCCTGGACGCTAGAGCGAAATCTCGCCTGTTTCATCCATTTGAGCTAGCAGTTGGGCGATTTCGGTTCGGGCTGCCTCAATATCTCGTTCGGTTGCCCGGGAGTTGAAACTGACCTCTTCCTCCATCGTTTCCCGGGCCCGTTTCGACATATTGCCCAGTACCTTTTGCAGGATGTCGTCGGGGGCCTTGGTGAGCGACATCACCAGCCGATCAGATGCCAATTTGGCCAACACTGCCTGGACAGACCGATTATCCAAACGCAACAGGTCTTCGAATTCGAACATTTTGCTGCGGATTTCGTTCGCCAAATCTGGCTGCTGGTCCCGCAACTTGTTCAATATCTCCAGCCGCGCAGACTTGGGCATGCTCCGCAAAACAGCAACCAACTGAGCCGTGCGATCGACGACAGGTTGGCTGAATCGAATCGCATTGGATTTTTCAAAGGTCGAACGCAGGACTTTCTGCACAATCGGCTCAGGAACCGTGATCGGTTGGCTCATCAGCAGGAACGTACGCGTCCGATTCTCCGGAGTCAGAAACTTGAGCACATCAGCTGCCTGATCGGGATCCACTTTCGCCAACACCAAAGCGATGGTCTTCGGCTGATCTTCTCCGATTACCTTGGCAATCTGGTAGGGATGCAGGTAGTTCAAATCCTGTGAGGGGTCAGATGTTGAATCGATTACCGGAAATTCAACTTGCTCCTTGGTCACATCGCGCTTTCGCACCGCGGCAATCGCCGCCCGCTTTGCCTGCTCGCGAGCCTCTGGGGAAGCCTCGTGCACAGCCCCCCCTCCCGCCGCCGCGCTCCCGGGCTGATGTTGTTTCAGCTGCCCTTCCAGGGTGTTGACTGCGAACCGGAAATAGCGGTCGAAATCCTCCAGCACAGCCGCAATTTCCTCATCAGTCGGAGGCTCCTGACGGTAGTCCTGCAGATAACGGCGAACCTGTTCCGGCCGGTCGCCCTTGAGCTGGGGAAGCGCAAGCTCGACCGCCTGATCGCCCAGGAGCGTCAGGAAAATGGCCAGTCGTTCTTCGCTTGAAAATCCAATCATGTCAGCAGCCGCTCGCGGCTATTACCTGTCTCAAGTGTTTGCTTTGTCCCCATGGCCCCTGCCGCCTCTCCTGCGGGGCCTGTCCTCATGCCGCTTTGCGTTGCTCACGGCGCTCGCCGGTCGTATTCAAATCCGGAGCCGAGGAGTCCGCCCAAGCCGCGATAATTCGAGAAAACACCTCCGGATTCTGGCTCAGTAACTGGCTCAATTGATTCACCCGTTTGGCATTGTCCTGGTTGAGCTGAACCGGCGGGGTGCTCGGGGCCGTCGCAGAGCCAAATTTCCGCAGTGCCAAAACGGTCATCAGAAACGCCAGCACAGCGGCAATCCCCAGCGAAACATTCTGGAGGATCTTGTTCACCTGTTCCCAAGGGAAGCCTTGGACCGGCAGCGTATCATCCACAGCCGGTTCGGCAAACGGCACAATTTCGACTGCCACGAAGTCGCGCGGCTCCACAAACCCCGTCGCTCCTTTGACAATCGTTTCGATTTTGGTCTTCAACTCTTCCGGAGTCAGCGGATTATCCCCGGTCAGCAGCGGAGAATTCGCATTGGCGACAACCGAAACCGACAGCCGATTGACTTTGACTTCCTGGAGCTTGGTCTCCTGGATCTGATGCCCGGAATCGGTTTTCGTCTCCAGTTCTTCGCTTTTCTCGGAAAGCTGATTCGGCTTACCGCCGTTTCCGCCACTCACATTGGTCATTGTGCCCGCCCCGCCAATCGCATCTTCCGAAGCGCCGTAGCGAGTCTTGCTGTTGGTCTTTTCGAAAGTTGTCACCGTGTTCTGGGCATCCAGCTTTTTGACCGTCGTCAGGTTGTCATGGACCGAGACATCCGCCGCCACGCGAACTGTCACATTGTCGATCCCGAGAATCTGCCCAATCATCGATTGCAGATTGTTCAACAACCGCGACTCATAGCTCCGCCGCAGCTCATCCTGCTGCAACATCCCCCTCAATTCTTCACTGGGTACCGTATAACTGCGACCTTCCTTGTCGGTGATCGCCACGTTGGAGAGGTCCAAACCGACAACCGAATTGGCGACGTGTTGCGCCATTGCCGCCGCCTGGGCTTCGCTGAATCGCGATCCCTTCTGGAGCGTCAACGAAATGCTGGCTCGGGGCGGATCTGAAGTCGGCCGCAGAAAGCCGCTGCGGTCGGGTATGGAAAGGTACACGTCCGCATCCTGCACACCAGCGTAGCCTTTGAGCGATGACTTCAGAGCCCGCTCCAACCGTCGCGTTGACGCCTGCTTGGCTTCTTCTGGCAAGGGGAACATCCCGAGCGAATCGCCCCCGGCAGCAGCTTCACCAGCCACGGGACCTTTTTGGCGCAAAATGTTTTGAGCCTGCGACCAGTACCGGCGGTCAACGAACAGCGTATTACCCGCCCCCTTCATTTCATAAGAGATGCCCGCACGATCCAGCTCGGTCACAATGTCGCTGAACTCATTCGGTTCAAGGTTGCTCGCCAATTCGACATACTGCGGCAGCGACGACCAATAGCCAACACCACCAATGACCGTCACGCAAAGCAGCGACAGCAACACGATTCCGAATCGCGCAGCAGGAGTCGATGACTTCCAGACTTGGGTGAGTTGTTCGGAAAAGCCTTTGATAGTCTGCACGCGTTACTCCGTGGACAAGCTGTTTCGTCGGGGTCTTCCCAGGCGACAGCCGCCATTTCAAATCACCTAGAACTGCATCCGCATCAACTCGTTGTAGTTGTCGATTAGCTTGTTGCGGATTTCCATAAACATTTGAAAAGACAAGTCGGCTTGAGCGACAGCCAAAACCACTTGCTGGACATCGTCGGTTTGACCAGTTACCAGCTGCCGCACCGAATCGTCTGCGGCCATCTGGCTTTGATTTGTTTGCCCAACGAACTGCGAGACAATCTCCCCAAACGACACCGGCCCTTGCGACTGGGAAGTCGTCAGGTTCGGCAGCGCTGCAGAGTGATGGCTCGAAAGTCCAATCGGCAGGGTCATTAACGGCCTCGCAGCAATGTCAGGGTTTGCTCTACCATTTCCTTGAACAGCGACAGGGCCTTGAGATTCGCCTCATACGATCGGCTGGCCGTGATCAAGTCCACCATTTCATTGGGCAGTTTGACATTCGGCATCTTGACCATCCCCGTTTGCGGGTCAGCATCCGGGTGGCCAGGCATGTGCACCTCATTGAAGGGACTTTCGTCCTGCTGGACTCCTTCAATTTTCACCCCCGACAACGCCCCATCACTGATCGCAAGCGGATCCTGCTCAGCCGAAAACACCACAAACTGTCGGCGGTAGGGTTCACCGTCAGCTCCTCGAGTCGAGTTGGCATTGGCGATATTGTTGGAGATGACCTCCATACGCCGCCGTTCGGCGGCCATCCCGGAGGCGCTGATTCCTGTCGCTGATAAACCCCAGCCCGCCATGGCTTCTCAACTCCCCAGCAACCAACTAACAACCAACAACTGACACCCCAGCCCTTCGCCAGCTCTAACCTTGCATCGCCCGCCGCATCGTGTCCATTTTCGCCGCCAACAACTGCGAAAAGGTTTGGAACATCAGGGCGTTGCGTTTGAGCTCTCCAAATTCCTTATCCAAGTCAACATTGTTGCCGTCCGAACGAGGAGTCAGCCCCAACGTTCGCGCGATCTCAAAGTCTTCCGCCGTGTGGATTTCCCCGGTGCCCGACTGGGCCATCTCGAGGAACTGGCCAAAAACTGCCTCCCGGGACTGAAAGCCGGGCGTATTCACGTTGGCAATGTTCTGGCCAATCACGCCATGACGAAACTGGGCAAATTCCAGCGCATTGCCCAACAGCGAATATTGTGAAGGGATTCCGGTCATATCACTTGTATCGGTTAGGCAATTTATTCACTTGAGGCAGAGTTTGACGCTAGCGGTGAGATTGCAATATGACCGCCAAAATCCTCGCTGAACTCGACCAGAGCCTCTGGAATTAACCCACCCGGTCAGAGAAGATCATTGATAGGCGCTGGCCTAATCCTTCCACCCTCCCTGATTAAGCTCCCACGACCGCCTCATGTTCCTTCCCCTCTACCCCCAAGGCCCCATTTACCATTGGCCCGTGGCCACCGTCGTTTTAATCGTTGCCAATCTGGTCGGCTTCGGGCTCCAAATGGCGAATCATTCAACGAAGTACGTCGAGGTCACCCTCCCGGTCAGCGAACTGCAAAAAGACCCCCGACTGGCGCTTCAATTCGCTGACGCCGATCCCAATGAAGAGGTCAACTTCACGGTCGAGGTGGAGGCTTGGAGAGACTGGGCATTGTCACACGGCGACGGACTGCACCCGATCCAATGGCTGACTTCCAACTTCATGCATGCCGATGTCGGGCACCTCTTGGGAAACATGCTGTTTCTTTACATTTTCGGGATGCTGGTCGAGGGCCGAGCTGGCTCTCTCACCTTTGGCGTCCTCTATCTTTCGATGGGAATCGTCAAGTCAGCCCTGGAGCAAATTCTTTGGCTGGGCACCCCCACGGGAGTTTCCTTGGGTGCATCGTCAGCAATCTATTCGACCCTGGTGCTGGCGATGGTCTGGATGCCCAAAGATGAAATCAAGTGCCTGCTGTTTTTCATGTTCCGCATTTTTCTGTTTGACCTTCCCGCTCTGCTGTTCGGGCTGTTCTACGTCCTTTGGGATTTCGGATTCGCCCTGTTCAGCAACTTTCAGATGAGCACCCAGCTGTTGCATGTGGGCGGAGCTGCCGTCGGGCTGGTCGTGGCCGTAATTGGCCTGAAGTTCAATTGGCTCGACACTGAAAACGGAGACTTGTACTCTCTATTTTTGGAAGCGAGAGGCCAAGAGTTGACGCCGAAACCGAGAAAATTGACGGTTTTGGAGAAGCAGGCCGAGCAGGCCGAGCAGAAGGCTTTGCAGGAGAAATTGAATTCAATTCAACGCTCCATCGAAATGCATCTGCAGGCCGGTAATTACCAAGCCGCCGTGGCTCAGTATCGCGAATGGCGCAAACGCGATGGCTCGGCATCCTGGACAGAGCCTCAACTGCGACAGCTGTTCACTTTGGCTTTTCGCGCCAAAGACTGGAATCCCGCCCTCGACTTCGGTCGCATTTATCTGGAGAGCTTCGACCAGCCGTTCGCCGACCAGATTCGCCTAGCCTTGGGAAAGTTCCTGGCAATCGAACAAAAGCAACTTCGCAAAGCAGGCAAACTACTCCAAGCCGTCGACTCGACTCGGCTGTCACCTTCACAACAGACGTTGCTGGAGCAATTGCTCGCGCATTGCCAGCGGAATTCCTCGTCCGATGAGTTCGAACTCGACTGAGCCATACTCTCTTTTTGCCGATTTGCGCCAACTATCCGCTGGGCGCCTAAACTCCGGTCCGGTCGTAACGCTTGGGCAGTTTATTCATCCCGAGCGCTCATTGTTTTTGCCTTAGGCGTACCCGTTCCGGGTCGCGGCACCTAATTGAGGGCTAACTTACAGCAACTTTCGTCACCCCGCATTTGCATCATTCAGGCAGCCCATGAACTTCGCCGCCTCCTCCGCTTCCAACGAATCTACTTTTTTCAGCTGGATCAACTGGGAACGAGTCTGCAACTTTCTGCTGGCCCTGATGTTCCTCAGGTTCGTGCTGCTGAACCTGTCTGACCTCTCGGCTACGTTGCGGTTGAGCAGCTTGTTGATGCTGACCAAAGTCTCAGCGGACACGCTGTTTTACCTGACGCGGAAACCTGCGCAGCAAATCTCCACTTCACTCTATGACTGGGTGATCGGGATCTTTGGAGCCTGGACCAACTTTTTCTTTGTGAGCACAGCCGGCACGGACTCCTGGCTGGCGACGGCTATTCAAATTACCGGACTCTCGCTGCAGGTAGCCGGGATTTTCTCGCTCAACCGCAGCATCGGGTTTGTGCCCGCCAATCGGGGAATCCGGACGACCGGAATGTACCAGTTCGTGCGGCATCCTCTCTATTTCGCCTACACCGTCAGCTTCCTCGGTTACCTGCTGAATCACTTCACGCAGCACAATTTGGTGGTGTATGGCGTGATGATCGGGATGTTCATCCTGCGAATCATCGCTGAAGAACGCCTGCTCAGCCGAACTCCCGAATATCGGGAATACATGCAGAAGGTCCCCTTCCGGCTGATTCCTGGTTTGGTCTAGATAATCACGGTAAACGTTACCAAAACCGCCTGACCAACTCCCCGGCCCCGCCCTGTTGGCCTATCTGCCGGCGTCCAGCTCGAAAAAGCTCCCCCAGCCGGCCTCTGGGCCGGGAGACTTGCCCTGAGTGGCCAAGATCGGCTAAACTTTCGCTCTTTGATTCAGCCGCTGGCAACCGGCCAGCACGGGCGGTGGCGGAAAGTCCGACCACCAATTTGCAGCAGAGGAGTTGTCTCGCGTGGGTGTTAAGAAATCAGGCAAGGGTCGTCGCAAACTGGGTCGTAAGAAGCGCCGGAACCGCGCCCGCATTCGCCATCGTAAAAAGTAAGCCGTAAATTGTAAGCGGCTTCGGAAGTATCAGGCGCAGGGGAAATAGCAGGGGTAAGAAATCACCGCCTGAAGTGAATCGCTGCAAAAGCAAGCCCAAGCACAAAGCCCCCTCGAATTTTCGCTGAATCACAGCTTCCGCTTGGTCACTCCCAAATTTCTTGCCCTTCATTGTTGCACGGGTCCATCACGGATCCTGTGGTCCGCTGTTGCGCCGTTTAGGCGGTATTGTGGGGCGGTAAAGGCTAATGCCTCAGAGGGCAGGCTCGTAACGCAAAGCTGCGAAGACCTTGAACTCGACTTTTCCCGTGGTCGTTATTTTCTGGTTATCGAACCATCCCGAGATCACACGACGCGGGGTGCCCACGACCAACCGCCGTTGCCGCCGCGATCAACTCGGTCCTTGAAGCGGCGCTCCATTGACAGTGCAAACTGAAGTTTTCCTACGTGACTCGCAGTGGCCCAAACTCGCAGTGGCCCTAACAAACAGCCTCCCTTAATCGCGGCCGGAACAACGCAAGGAATGCTCGCTCCAGAGACTTGCCACCCTGAGTCGCTAAACGTCAAACCTGATCCCTTGCGCCAACGGCAGTTCGTTGGAATAATTAATCGTGTTGGTCACTCGTCGCATATAAGCTTTCCACGAGTCAGACCCTGATTCACGACCTCCTCCGGTCTCTTTCTCTCCACCGAAGGCTCCGCCGATTTCAGCGCCGCTCGTCCCAATATTTACATTGGCAATGCCGCAGTCAGAACCGGCTGGCGAACAAAACCACTCTGCTTCCCGAACATTGCTGGTGAAGATAGCGCTGGATAATCCTTGGGGCACGGCATTCTGCCAGGTAATTGCAGTCTCCAAATCGCGATAGGGGACGACATACAGAATCGGGGCAAAGGTTTCGCGTTGCATCGGGGGAATCGGCTCGCGAACTTGCACGATGGCCGGTCGAACGTACACGCCGCCGGCCAAGCTCACAGCTCCAGCCGAGCTCACGGGCTGCACGCGCTCGCCGCCCCAAACCTGCCCGCCTGCGGCTCGGGCTTCTTTTAACGTGCCCGCCATGACCTCTCCCGCCGCCTCGTCAATCAACGGCCCCGCCAATGTCCTCGGTTCGCGCGGGTCGCCGATTGGCAATTGGCTTGCGGCCTGCGTCAGGCGACCAACCAGGGACTCCAGCAACGACTCGTGGACAAACAAACGTCGCAGGGAAGTACAGCGTTGGCCGCAGGTTCCGAATGCGGCAAACAGACTGCCTCGCAGGACCAAGTTCAAATCCGCGGTGGGCGCGACGATCGCAGCATTGTTTCCTCCCAGCTCCAGGAGTGAACGCCCCAACCTCTGGGCAACTGTCACCGCCACACTGCGCCCCATCCGGGTCGAGCCGGTGGCCGAAACCAGCGGAACTCCATCCGACTCGGCCAACGCCTGGCCAACGTCCCCGCTCCCTTGCAGCAATTGCAACAAGCCAGCCGGGGCCGCGGCAAACTCAGCTGCCAACTGACTGGCAATCGCGTGACAGGCCATTCCGCACAACGATGTTTTCTCCGATGGCTTCCAAATCACCGGATCGCCGCAGACCAAGGCGAGCATCGCGTTCCAACTCCAAACCGCGACCGGGAAATTGAATGCACTGATCACGCCAACCGGCCCGAGCGGATGCCATTGCTCCATCATCCGGTGCCCCGGCCGCTCGCTGGCGATCGTCAATCCATATAACTGTCGACTAAGCCCCACGGCAAAGTCACAGATGTCGATCATCTCTTGAACTTCCCCCAGCCCCTCCTGCAGAATCTTGCCGCTTTCAATCGTCACGAGGCGGGCTAACGGCATTTTCAGCTGGCGGAGCCGCTCGCCAATCCGCCGCACCAACTCACCTCGCTGCGGTGGAGGCACCAGCCGCCACTTGGCAAAGGCCGCCCCCGCCTCTTCCACCGCACGTTGCACGTCGTTGAGGCTGGAACTGGCAAATCGACCAAACACGGAACCGTCGATCGGACTTCGCACCTGGACGGCCGCTCCGGTTCCTGCCCGCCACTCCATTCCACTGGCGTTGGCCTGCCAAACAGCCGGCACGCCCAACTGCTCCAGAATTTCCAGCAGTTCAGTTTGCAAGTCAGTCTGCGTTGCGTCGCTCACACGTCCACTCCTCGTTTGTTCCATTCCTATCAGCTCCCTTTGGGACGCTGGGCAGGCAGGCCGCTCGTCCGCTGTCCGCAGCGACTTCCGCCCGCTACAACATAAGCCATCAAGCGAACAGCTTGAAGCTGCGATGCCTTTTCCCGAGATTGGCGCGTCGCTGTTCGAGTCCTCCCCAGACCTCAGCCGCTTGCCTCCAACTCGTTAGCAGCGGTGCTGGCCGGACGGCTAGTTTTGGCTTCCCCTGCGTTTCTGACCCTGCTCCCATCATGCCGTATTTGCTTGGAATCGACGAAGCCGGCTATGCCCCGAACTTGGGTCCGCTGGTGATTGGTGCATCCTGCTGGCGGACCCCCACAGAGAATTGCGAACTTTATCGCTTGCTGAAGTCCGCGGTCAGCCGGGAAGTCAGTCCAACCAAGATCGCCATCGCCGACTCCAAGGCGTTGCATACGACCGATTCTTTGTTGCGTTTGGAGCAAAACGTCTGGGCCGTGTGCCCGCAATTCCGCCGAAGCGACTCGCTCTCGCTGAATGGTTTGCTCCGCGACTGCTCCCCCGATTTGCCGCTACCCGATTTGGTCGAGCGGATTGCTCAAAGCAACATGTTTTGGGATTCGGCAGACTCCCTGCCGACGCTGCATCAACAATTGGCCGCAGTGGCGGAACTGGAAGGCTGCACGCTCCCACTCCCTCGCGCGGCTGCTCCCGAAATGACGCAGCCCTTGGCAGAAGCATTCGAGCAGTGCTGTGCGAGTCAAAACGTCGAATTGCTCGCAGTCCATTCGGTGCCCCTTTTTCCGGCTGCTTTTAATGAGCTGGCGGACCGTTTGGGGAACAAGAGCCATCTGCTCACCGGGCTGAGCCTGCAACTGGCCCGGCACTTGCTTGATTCACTGCCGCAAGATGGAGAACCAGTCCGGATTTTCTGCGACAAGCATGGCGGGCGCAATCGCTATGCCCCAGCCGTCGAACGGGCATTTGCCGCTGCCCCCGTGCGGCACGAATGCGAAACGGCAGAACTCAGCCAGTACCGGTTCAACTACGCCGGTCACGAGGTCCGCATTCAGTTTGCGGCTGGTGGCGAAGCGCAACTCGCCGTGGCGCTGGCATCCATGTACGCGAAGTATGTGCGCGAATTATGCATGGAAGCGTTTAATCAATATTGGCGGGCCGAGCTGCCCGACCTCGAACCGACCAAGGGGTATCCGGTCGATGCCCAGCGATTCCGCGCCGCGATCGCGCCACTGATTGCGGCTCGAGGTTGGGAAGAACACACTTGGTGGAGATTGCGATGAATCTTCCACCCGTCGTCGCTCGCGAGCGAACTTAAGCTCGCGCAACTCGCAACCTAGGCTTCCACTGCCAGCTCCAACCCTTCCCGTTGGCCCTGACCGATCTCGACCAGTTCCACTAATCGCGCCGCCATTTCGGCGAAGACCGCGTCGCGGGACTTGCCGGCGAACATTGCTGTGCCGGCGAGCATTGAGACGGCACCTTTCCAGGCGAGTGAGTGCAAGGACTTCATCAGCGGCACTGCCATCGAGTCTGGCTGCGAGCCGGCCAACTGCACTTGGCTGGCGGAGACCTTGGCCAGATCGCTGCCGGCCGGAACATCACCCAGCCGCACTTCGACCACCTTCTCGGCCTTTACTGCCGCCAATTGCTCAACCGTTCCTTTGCCGAGCGCCCAATTAAACGTGTTCACACACAAGCCGACGTTGGGATGGCCAGCCATTCGCAACAGAGTCAGCAGCTCTTCCGCTGAACGCACGAATTGGTAGGTTTTTTTGCACTGCTGTACGTTATCCGACAAGCCAATTCCGAAGCGGATATCGGCTTCTGCCAATCTGGCGCCAACCGCGCTGAGTCGGACCCGATGATTCTCGAAGTTCTCCAGAAAAGTATGACGATCGCTGCCCGATTCAATTTCAAGATAACAACGGCCGCATTTCAACTCTTTCGCCAGTTCGATTACCTTCTCCAGCTTGGCCAGTTGAGCGGGGAACTCGTCGGCCGCGGCTCCCAGATTGATCGGTAAGCGAAACGTTCCGATTTTGACATTCGCGCTTTTGAAGAACTGGAGCGCGAAGGCCTTGCCCATTGCTTCGTAGCGGGCCAGTAAATCGGCCATGTCAACTTCGATGCCGTCGAACCCGTGGGTGAGAGCCAGTTCAATAATCTCGCTTTGTCGACTACCGGCACCCAGGCCGCACTGATTCAGGACTTTTTCCATGCTTTACAATACCTTTCAGATTCTCTGTTCGAATAAATTTTGGATTCGCGGAGCAACACTTCT
>Ga0164292_10003136_pt1 | contig 13499 bp, 21 predicted proteins | sample GEODES117metaG_FD_111486 | JGI IMG/M metagenome (GOLD analysis project Ga0164292, IMG submission 111486) | Eutrophic lake water microbial communities from Lake Mendota, Wisconsin, USA - GEODES117 metaG | ecosystem: Environmental > Aquatic > Freshwater > Lake | place: USA: Lake Mendota... | reverse complement strand
TTTATAAACTGGAATACACCGATTATACTGTGCGAAGGAATGTTTGACGCCATTGCTATTAAACGAAATGTTATACCGTTATTAGGCAAGAATATACAGTCTACGTTGATGTTAAAGCTAGTAACATCAGCTGTTAAGAAAATTTACGTAGCATTAGACAGAGACGCATTAAAAGAAGCGTTGCAATTTTGTGAACAATTAATAAATGAAGGCAAAGAAGTATATTTAGTAGATTTAGATGGTAAAGATCCAAGCGAATTAGGATTTAGACATTTTACTGAATTGATACAGAATACCTATCCCCTAACTTTCTCAAGTTTACTTGAGAAAAAACTATATCTATTATGATAAATAAAAACATCAAGCATTCTTACAACAGAATTCTAGAAATTTCTGATGACCACAAACAGATTACATTACCCGATTCCAGATATTATAGACGCAATGCCAATTATTATCCATCAGTTACATATGTTTTAAGTATGTATCCAAAAGGTAAATTTTTTGAAGATTGGTTAAAAAAAGTAGGTTACGCTTCTGAGTACATTGTTAAAAAAGCTGCTGAAGAAGGTACACAAACCCACGAAATGATTGAAGAGTACTTAGAAGGTAAAGAAATGAATTTCCTTAGTCCTGCTGGTTACCCACAATATAATCCTGATGTATGGCAAATGTTTTTACGTTTTGTTGACTTTTGGGAAACTTATAATCCTAAATTAATTGAGTCTGAAGTACATTTATTCTCAGACGAATTAAAAGTAGCAGGTACTTGCGATATGTTATGTGAAATTGATGGTAAACTATGGTTAATTGATTATAAAACATCTAACCATGTTCAAACTACTTACGAATTACAAACAGCAGTTTATGGCCAGTGCTATAAAGAATGTTATGGTAAAGAAGTTGATAACTTTGGTATATTATGGTTAAAATCATCTAAACGTAAACCGGCTAAAGATAAAATGCAAGGTAAAAATTGGGAAATGGTATTACCAACTCGTACACAAGAAGAAAATCTAGACATATTCAGAACTGTGCGCCGTTTATTTGATCTTGAACATCCTAACGATGCTCCTGTATTTACTGAATTTAAGACTACAGTAAAGAGAGAGCTGTAATATTTATATCAAACGTATATTTATGATTTCTCTAGTTCATTTATTAACAGAAGCATCATCTGCACCTAAAGCTATATTTTTAGCAGGTCCCGCTGGCTCTGGTAAGTCATATATATCTAAACAATTAATACCTCCTTCATTTAATGTTATTAATATCGATGATTCTTATGAAGAATTATTAAAAGCATCAGGTATGGGTATGTCTCAAAAAGATTTTGGTCCTGAAGAATTATCTCAGGCCGCTAAATTAATGGGACAAGCACAAAAAATTACTAGAGAAAAATATGCTGAGTTAACTAAAGATCTAAAAGATGTAGTAGTTGACGGTACAGGAGGTGCAAGTAAACCATTACTTAAGAAAAAAGCAGAACTTGAAGCATTAGGATATGATACATTAATGTTAGCGTTATATGTTTCGCCTATTACTTCATTAGAACGCAATTTACAACGTGATAGAAACTTGTTACCATCTATTGTAGTAAGAACATGGCGTGATTATACTAAAAATATAGAGGAATATAAAGCAGCATTTGGTGATGATTTTATATTAATTAATAACGATCCTAAAGACGCTGAAAAGGATTACAATCCTGAAGAAATTAAAAAACGTTTCTTTGATACTACTAAATCAGTAGGTAAACCTAAATCACCAGAAGAAATAGCTAAATCAGTTAGAGAAAAAGAACAATTAAACCAAGATATAAAAGATTTACTTTCTGTAGATCGTAGTTTTGATACATTAGATCAAGCAAAACAAAAAATAAACCAATTCATATAACATGAAAAAACTAATTGACCTTTTAAGAGAAAATTTAGAAGAAGAAACAATGGAAGTAAAAGAAGCCATCACTAAAAACTACGATGTAGTTGATGAAGTGGGTAAATTCTTTGTTGTATCTAAACCAGGTACTAAATCTACAAAAGAAGAAATAATGTTTGAAGCTGACCCTTTTTCATTAGCTGAAAGAGTTAAAAACGGCTTAACATACGAAAACATTATGGGTATGTACAAAAATAAATCAGACGCTAGTAGAACAGCAACTGAAGCTTTAAAAGCTCGTGATACTCAAATTGACGAATTAAAGTCATCAATGGATGAATTTAGAACATCTAAAAAAGACATTGATGAGAAAAAAGCTAGAGCTAAAGAATTAATTCAAAAATTGAAACAATAATTAATGAGTTCATTAGGTAAATTCTTAGCTGATTCTCTTCTAGAAGTAGAAGAACAAAAGAAAACAGTGGCTATTTATGGAGGTGGTTTTAAACCGCCTCACAAGGGTCATTTTGAAGTTGTTGAAACAGCATTAGAAAAATATCCACAAATAGATGAATTTATTATTTACGTTGGTTCTGGAACAAGAGACGGAATTGCTCAAGCTGAATCACTTTTAGTTTGGGATATCTATAAAAAATACTTACCTTTAAAAGTAAAAGTAGAACCAACTAATTCACCAATCACTGCTATCTATGATTATATTAAAAATCATCAAGACGAAAATGTAATATGGGTTATTGGAGCTAGAGAAGGTAAAGATGATGATTTTGTAGATATGGCTTCAAGAACAAAAGGTATAGGTAAGTATGAAAATGTTGAGCTAGCTCCTATAGTTACTCAATTAGATACTAGTGGTACCGACGCTCGTCAAGCATTAAAAAAAGGACAAGAAGCGTTTTTACCTTTTATTCCTGAAAAAGTAAAAGAAAAAACAGAAATATTTAATACTTTATCTACAATAGTAGCAGAAGGATTAAAACCTCAATCTAATGATTTAGAAAAATATATTCCTGAATTGACTAAATATATGGTTAATCAAGGAATGAATATTAAACCATTACCTGCTGTTAAATTTATTACTAATGATAAAACAAATGCTGAAAACATATTTGGTAAAACAGCATATTATAATCCAGGAGAAAAATCAATTACTTTATTTACTATGAATAGACATCCTAAAGATGTTTTACGTTCATTTGCTCATGAAATGATACATCATGAACAAAATTTAGAAGATAGATTAAATAATATTGGTACAACAAATACAAACGAGGACGGAGATTTACCTGAAATCGAAAGAGAAGCTTACGAAAAAGGTAATATGATGTTTAGAAATTGGGAAGACAGTATTAAAAATGTATAAATTAACAGACTTATATAAACAATTAAAAGAAGAAGAAGAATCAAACAAATCACCATACCAAATCTACTGTGATATGGATGGTGTATTAACTGATTTTGATGCTCGTTTTAGATATTTTGGTAATATGGATCCTCGTGCTTATGAAAGTAAGTATGGTAAAGAAAAATTTTGGGATTTAATTGACAGACAAATAGGAGTAAGATTTTGGGTTGGAATGGAATGGATGCCTGAAGGACAAAAACTATGGGACTATATTAAACCACATAATCCAACTTTACTATCAGCTCCATCACGTCAAAACGAATCACGTTTAGGCAAACGTTTATGGGTTAAAAACAATGTACCTGGAACTAAATTAGTACTAGCAAACGCTACAGCTAAACAAAATTACTCAGGTAAAAACAAAATTTTAATTGACGATAGAGAAGATAATATTGAACAATGGAAATCAAAGGGAGGAATAGGTATTTTATTTAAATCAACTGATCAAGTAATAGACGAATTAAAACAATATGGCTTATAAATATAAATTAAGAGAAGAAGAGGGAGCAGAAGTTTCACCTTCAAATCGTGAACAAGTAAATTACGATGTTGTAGTAACACCTAAAGGTGTTTCTGTAGAAGACACAGTTAAAGCTTTAGAAACATTAGATAACTACGGAATGTATGTTTCTAATATGCGTAATAAATCATCTATACAAAAAGCTATAGAAGATCACTTTGGTCCTGTTATTCCTGCTAAACGCAAGAAAATGGAAAGAGACCAAGGTTTTCCTTTTCCTATTAAAACTAAAACATCAATTGATGATTTTGTTAAATCACATACTTCTAAACCTACATTATTAAAATATAAAGTTAAAGATGATACTATTGTTTTCCCTAAATCAGGAAATCCAGTTAAAGACTTAACTAAAAAAATTATTGATGTAGTAATGAAAAGTGCTAAAATTGATTATTCAGTAGCAGATAAAGAAGCAGTTGATGAATCAGCAAACAAATTAGATCAAGAAGCAAAAGTATATTTTATGCAACAAGTTAAATTAGGTAAAATTAAAGAATTACCTGAAGATCCTAAAGCTGAATATATGAAAATCAAAATGACTAAAAAAGATTTAAAAGAAGTCATTAGAGAACAAATAAAAAATCTAACAAAATAATAAATGTCAGAATCAGTTTTAAAAAAAGAATTTAAAGAAAAAGATGTACAACGTCTTCGTAATTTAGTTCAAGGTAAATATGGTGAAAAAACTAGTACTAGTATTGGTTACACCAAACAACAAGAAGTTCATGAAGAAGGAAATGTGTGGGAAGAAGATGGTCGTAAATGGACCATTAAAAATGGTATAAAACAAAACGTTACAAAATTGGATAAAGCAAAAGCTCAAATCCATTTACCATTATTTTGCCCTGAATGTTCTAAAGTAATGAAACATCGTTATGATAAACAATTTTATATTCAATATAATAGATGCTTTAACTGCCAGATAGAATTTGAAGGTGTATTAAAAGCAAAAGGATTATGGGTTGAATATGAAAAAAATATATTAAATTCTGATATTGATAATATAATTAAAGATTTCAATATTTGGATTGATGAAAAAATAGATACCAAAATGGAATCTTATATTACAGAGGCAGGAGATGTTGAATCATGGAATGGCTCAGACAAAGCGCAATTATTAAAGAATAAAGAACAAACAATAGAATACCTACAAAGTTTAAAAAAGTAATGGATATAATAACGGCAGTGATAGTTGCATTTATAACAGCAGTAATAGGACCAATAGCAATGACATGGGTTAAAAATAAATTAGAGAGAAAAAAGCAAGATCCATTAGCTGAAGCTATTGAACATAATGCTTTAATCGATCATCAAGTTGATAATTTATTTGACCAATTAGGTTGTGACCGTATATGGATATCACAATTTCATAATGGTGGACATTTATATCCTACAGGCAAGTCACTACAAAAATTTTCAATATTATATGAAAAAGTAGGAGTTGATATAGCATCTGTTAAAGAAGTATACCAAAATATCCCAACTTCATTATTTAGTAAAGCATTTTCTACATTATATAGAGACGGTGAAATTACATTTCCTCATTATGATGCTGATAAAGCTCAAAATTTATTCCCAGTAGATAAAACATGTGGTACTAAATCATTTTATGCTCTTGCTATATATGATTTACATGACCAGTTTATAGGTGTGTTAGTTATTGATTATGTTAATCAAAATCATACATTAACGTTAGAAGAATGGATATTTATAAGACAGAAGGTAGGTGCTATAGGTACACTACTAAGTAATTATTTAAAAAATAAAAAATAATGAGCAATTTTAACACATACAAATACTTTAACAATCGTCGTTTAGTTGAAAACAACGAAATGATGGAAGAAGATATATTAAACCCGGTAATTAAATTTGACGTTAGCGAAAAATTATATAAAATATTAAAGGATAATCCTGATTTATTAGACACTAGCATGTCACAATTTCACTACAAAATTAATGATCTATTAAGCAAATAATATGGACGCAATTCAAAAAGAAGCTGAAAGAAAATTAGAAATTATCAAAGATAAAATTGATACTTATAATACATCTACAGTAAAATATTTCTTAAAACTTTATGCTAATGGCAAAACAGTGGACGAATTAGATCCAATGACTGATTTTGTTATTATCAATAAAATATTTGGCACACCTAGATTAAAAGAACGCATTGATAATATATTAAATGAAGTATTAACTGAAAAACTTTGCCCTAAAGGCGAAGCATATCGTCAACGTAGACTTGCATCTGGCGAAAAATCTTCAGCTTATTTATCAGGACGTGCTGTTAAAGTTTGCAAAGGCTTAATGTCAGGCAAGAAAAAATAATGGACAACTTAAAACGCTTAGTACAAGAATCATTACGTGACTGGTTTAAAAAAGAAAAATGGGTCCGTATAGATACTCAAGGTAACATCGCAGGTGACTGTGGTACAATGCCTAAAGGTAAAGCAACACAACGTTGCTTACCATTAGCTAAAGCAAAACGCTTAACTAAAGCAGAACGTGCCGCAACAACACGCAAAAAAGTTGAGGGTAGTAAAAAAGGTAAACAATTTGTATCCAATACAGAAAAAGCAAAAGTTAAGTTTAACAAATAACACATATTTATAATATATAACTATATAAAACATGAAACCAACATTAAATGAACAATTAGCTCGCATGCAAAAACTTGCGGGTATTATATCTGAAAATCAAGATTACTATAAAGACGCTGAAAAAGATGACGCGGCTCATATTGATGCTTTAGAAAAAGATATGAAAGACGACGCTAAAAAAACTAGCGAAGGTAAAATGACTAAATCAGATTTAAAAGCAAAAATTAAAGAAATGATTTTAGCTGAATTAACAGAAGATGATGACGTTGATATTAACAATCCAGGTGATTTAAATAACATGTATGATCCATTAGCTGAAGCTGAAGGAGATATGCAAAATTTAAAATTTAATTGGCTAATTAAAGATGAAGACTTTTATAAGTATGATGAAAAAGGAGTAGCTGATGGTTTAGAAGTTAGAGATGGTAAAAAGGTTAAAGAAATTGTAGGTTATTTTGAAGATGAAGATGGTGATGAAGATTTTGATGTAATAGCTTATATATCTTCTGATGGAGATATTATGGATGATGATGATGTATTATATGATTTTTGGTATAAAGAACTTAACAAGAAACTTGCTGACTTAGCTAGAAAAGGAATGGAAGACAGTTATAATAAGGATGATGAAGAAGAATTAGAAGACCATAACTATGATGCTGAGTTTTTATTTAAATATTTTAAAAATAAAAGTGATCTTTTTATGGATGAGATGCGTGAATATGATGCTGAAGAATTAATGAACTCTTATCCTGGTTTATCACAAGAAGAAGCAGAAAAACTAGAAGATATGTTACAAAATCCTTTAGATGAAGCTAAAAAAGATGAAGAAGTTGAAGATGTAACAGTAGACGATACTGAAGTAGTTGACGCTCCTGAATCAGATATGATGGCTGGTGAATCAGCTGAAATATCAGGTATTCAATCTAATTTACAAGCAGCGTACGCTGAAGCAAAAGCATTAGGTGATGAAAAATTAATTACTCAAATTGCTAACACAATTACTTATTTTACTAAAGCTCATATTTTAGATACAGCTCCAATTAATGAAGCTGAAGGAAACCTAAATCAAGTTAGAAATAAATTATTAGGTTTATTTCAACCTTATGGTAATTTTCAAATTTCAGATATGACTATGAAAGGTCAAAATTTAGGAACAGAATTTCGTTTGTATTCTAAATCAAAAGGTGCTGATTGGAAAGGATTAGAAAATTTTATGAAAAATAATCCTGATTTTAGTATTAAAAATATTTCAAAACAAACTTTTGATAATCCAAAATCAATAGATTTTTCTTATAAAACAGATCAAATTAATGAGAATATGTTTCCAATGTTAAAAAGAATTTTAAGATAATGAAACAAAGTATCACTGAAAAAACATTAACTGCCGCGGAATTAAAAAAACGTGAAGAAGTTGTTAAACAACTTAAATCAGAAAAATCATCATTAGTTAAACGCTATGGTAAAGACGCTGAAAAAGTAATGTATGGACGTGCTACTAATATAGCTAAAAAAACAGCAGAAAATATGAATAAAGATAAAGTACGTGAAATGATTAGAAAGACTCTTATGAGTCCAGTAGATGAAAAATTTTCAAAAGAATTTGATACTGATCCTGCTTTAAAAGGTGGACAAAAATCATTACCTGATGAATTACAAAAATCAATCATTAAAAAAACTAAAAACGAGGATATTGACTTAGGTCATCAAGATGACGAACCAGATATGTTAAAAGCATCTGTTTATCGTATAGCACAATACGCTGCTGGTTTATATAAAATGTTAAACAAGTATGATCAAATGGATCAGGAAGTTGATTTTCCGGATTGGTGGCAAGAAAAAATCCATTTAGCTGCTGATTATATGGATAAAGCTAAACATTATTTAGAATTTGAAGAAAAACAACCAGCTTTAGATACTATGATTCAAGAAGAATCTAAATTTTTCGCGTCAAAAGCAAATATTAATTCTGAATTAGTACAAAAAGTAGAAGACTTTATTAGAGAAGTAGCTCAAGATTATGGTTATGGTGTTGATGATGCTTACTTTGCTATTATGCAGGTTCTTAAAGCTGGTTTAGTTAACGAAGAAGTTAACGAAGAAGAAGCAGAAGCTAAAGACGCAGTAGATACAGTTACTATGGATGTGCCTTTATTTATTCGTATGTTAGAATTTGCTCGTGAAGATGCTAAAGCAGATGTTGATTTACATGATGTAGCTGAAAAAGCTATTGAAATTAACAAAAGTAAAGAAACATTATCAATGCAAGATTACGAAGATATAATTCCAGCAATGGATGAACCGATGGATGAAGTTAAATCTTCAAAAAATTCAAAATTAGCTGAAAAAATAATGGCTAAACTTAAAAAACCAATGGTTAAAGAAGAAATGTCTGATGAAGCTATGATGTACAAGTATATATCTAAGTATGTTAAAGACCCAGATGATATTGATATTGAAATGGAAAATTACAAAACATCAGGATATCAAGCATTATCAGAACCAGTTAAAGCTGGTTTAAGAAAAGATATAGACTTTATGACATATGTTCAAATGCAACATGATGAAGATCAATTTAATAGAGAAAGAGGATTGTAATGGTAAAAGAAGATTTTAAAAATAGAATACGTGCTATTGTAAAGCAAGTTTACAAAGCCCAATCTAAAATAGATTTAGATGTTCCTAAAACAGATATTTCTTTAGATTTGGATAAGTTCCCTATTTTAGCTAAATTCCCAACATTACGTGACGCTATTGTACAATTACTAACTACTCAATATAAAGATTTTGTTAGTGAAATACAATGGGTAGCACCTAAACCAACAACATTTAAAATATTATTAGCAAATAATCAATTCTTTTACTTAATGTACGATGACGTTACTTGGATTTGCAAATCAGAAGGTAAAAAATATTGGTTAAACGATATAAAAGACGAAGGGCGGGCTACAGAATCTATAGCTAGATTATTATCATATGGTGCTTCAAAAGATGCAAACGCATCATTTAAAGATTCAGGTGATGAAGCAGCTACAGAAGCTCCAGCTGAAACTCCAACCGAAATACCAGCAGTATAATTATGGATCCAATTGATAAGTTTTTAAAACAATATTCTTATAAATTTCCTAAAGGATATCCTGACATGAAGAATGAACAGGATATTTTATTAATGGAATCATTATTAGAAAATTTTTTAGGTAAAGATAAACCTCAATTAAAAGAGGCAACTACATCTTATGATAGTCGAATTTTACAAATTCTTTCTGCAGATGAAAATATTAAATCAGTTGCTAATTTTCCTAAATGTAAAGAAAAAATAAAAGTAGGCACTGATTTTGAATTAAGTGGACAAGATTTAGCTTATTGGAAAACTTTATATCCAATTAAACCACTAAAAATGGATAACACTACTCCAACATCAGGAGCAGGTAATGGAGAAATAGCATTATACTGGGCATTCCAATATAATGAAAATCCAGTACCAGTTGAAGGTGATCCTAAAGGAGACGCTCCAGATTTAATTATTAATGGAGTTGGTGTTGAAGTTAAATCATATAATACATCAACTATTAAATTAGGTAAATTTGCTAAAGATAGCGCTACTGTAGCTTTAATTAATAAAGTATTAAGTATTAATAGTTTATTTAGTGAAATAGGTGAAAAACCAATTACTGCTGGTACTGGTAATTTTAAATCACAAGATTTAGTGAATGCTTTTAAAATTTTAGATATATTATCAAAAAATAAAGATTTACAAAAACTTGAATTAACTAAACCGTTATTTGACAGAATTGATATTATTTATAAATCTTTAAAAGTTGGTGATGACAACACACCTAAAGAATTAGCTGCTGCTTTACTTAGACAATTATTATTTAATAAATTAATGTCTAAACCAAGAATGGGTAAAGATAAAGGATATATAGCTAATGTTAGTGAAGACGGAAAAGTTAAATTTTATGAAATTAGTGACGCTACTTTAAATAACATCAGTGATGAAGATATATTAGCTGGTGTTGATGTTAAATCATCTGAAATAGCTATGAACTTTCCTCTCTTATTCAAATAATATTTATAATCATGAATAAATTAAAACAACTTATCTCAGAAACTTTGCAAAATTACAAAGTAACCGATTCATGCAAATCTTGCAATACACCGCCTTTACTCGTAGAGTCTAAGCAGTACAATATGGCGATATCTGAGGCGATGCGTTACCATATAGACAGTAAAATACAGCTTACCGAGAATATATACCGCCCAGGCAGTTTCGCTCATCAAAAATTATTGACTGAAGCGAGAATGTTATGGTCTAAAGGTATTATTGAATTACAAGGTACAGATAAAAAAATATTTGAACGTACAGATATTGGCAGATGGGCAAAATATGAAGGTGAATTTGTTCCTTTAGATTTACCATTAATGGAAATATTAACTGAAGCTGAATATCATGGTAAAGAAGTACCACTAGGTAAACCAAAACGTGGTGGATCTAAAAAATTCTATGTTTATGTTAAAGACGGTGATAAAGTTAAAAAAGTATCATTTGGCATGGCTGGTGGAGCTTTAAGAGCAAAACTAAACAACCCTAAAGCACGTAAAGCATTTTCAGATAGAATGAATTGTCCACAAGCTAAAGATAAAACTAAAGCTAAATATTGGTCATGCAGATTACCTCGTTACGCCAAATTATTAGGATTTAAAACAACATTTACAGGATATTGGTAATATGAAACTATCAGAAATTAAAAAAGCAATTAAAGAAGAATATGCATCATCAAAAAAGGTATTAGCCATTGGTGGTGTGATTGTTATCAACCCTAAAGTTGCTAAAATGAAATACATTTTATCTGATGTTAGAGCTGTATTAGGTGTAACTATTGTTAATAATAGAGAATATCAGTCAGGTAACCCATCATCACAATATGAATACGCTTACTTAGATATTAAAATTGACCCATCACCATTTTCTAAAGGATCAAATGATACAGCTAATATTGTGACTAAAGTAGAAAAAGATATTAAATCAATTCGTGGTGTTGTTACTTTTAAATTAAAAGAAAAAGCACACGACGTTAAAACCTGGACTATATCACAATGATTAAGTTAGTTGATTTATTAAAAGAAACTCAAAAATTTGATTTTGAATATTATAAATCAGATATAAAACGATATGTTAGTGATATTTTAACAAATTCTATTAGTCGTAGTCCTATTCCTATTGAAAATACATTTTATTCTATTATAACAGGTAAAAATAATACAAAAGTAGGAAACGCTCTTAAACTTGGATTTACAGATAAGGAAATAAAAAAATGGAGATCTATATTTTTTGATTCTAATATATTTAGGTCTGATGGAATTTGGAGTCAAATAGATTTTAATCCTCAATTAACTCGAAAAATAGGTTTAGATAAAACTTTAAATTTTTATATCACTATAAATAAAACTAAAGAAAATATTTTTAATTTTGTAAAAGCAATCCCAGATTTAAATAAAACACTTAAAGAATTTTCAGATTTAAAACAAACTCCTATAAGTTGGAAAACTCATGCACTTTTAGATGTTTTTATTGGACATAATGATTCTTTAAAAGTATATTATTATGATGTTGATTTTAAAGATGATATAGAAAAAATTGTTAAAGATTGGGCTAATAAAAATAATATTAAACTTGGTGATAGAACTCATTCACACGGAGTAGATATGAGAACAACACCAGATGGTGATAAACAATCATTTGGACAAATATTATCAAAAGCTTGGGCAGATCAATTTACTGCTTTAATTAAAAAATATGAGAATAAATATACAGATGAACAATATTATGAATGGATTAAAAAATATGGTCCTGAAATATCTAAAAACATAAATATAAAATATAAATAATTAATGATTAAGTTAGTTGACATATTAACAGAAGCAAAAAATAAACCATTAGAATTTCCTAATGGGTTTCAACCTGCTAAAAATGTTCCTCAAGGTGGAGCGATGTGTGCTAATTGTGCTAAATGGAATAAAGAAACACAATTATGTGAAGGTCAATATTATATTAACTGGCATGGTAATGGTAAAATTCCCGCTGATCCAACAGAATATGTTTGTATTTGGTGGGTAGATAAAAGAAAATGAGACCATACACTGACATAGAAGTTACAGATGAATATATTATTCGCGAATTTAACGAAAATATAGACCCAATTGAACTAATGTGGCACCGTGATGATGAAGATAGAACAGTTGAAGTAATAGGTAAAACAGATTGGAAATTACAACTTGAAAATCAATTACCAACTTCTATAAATCAGCCCATATTTATACCAAGACACGAATGGCATAGAGCCATTAAAGGAACAGGAAATTTAAAATTAAAAATATATAAAAAATGCATCAATTAAAACCAGAACCAATCCCAGGAAATAACGCTAACGCTGTAGAAATCCCTTCAGGTTTAAATTACAGAGTAATTTACATGTATTCTGATAAACCAGAATATCAAATGTTCACTAAAAATGAACCTAATGATGAATATATGAAGACCTTTGCAGGTATGGCTCCAAAACCATTTGAAGAAGGAGATGGTATAATAGTATTAGATAGTAATAATAAAACTGTTAATCATTTAATATTAAAGAATAAAAGTATAGGAACATCAGTTCCTCCAGGTGAATTATCTCCTATGACTATGGAAAAACAATCTTCTAAAACAAAAGATCAATCATTAAATGAGCAATTTATTCGTATGCAAAAAATTGCAGGAATTAAACTAAATGAAGAAATGTCAGATGTTGTTGGTTACTATTTAAACAAATTACGTAAATTTGAAGAAGATAATACAGATGATATGTTTGATCTTAAAAATTTAGAGACTGCTATTAACATGTATCATAAAGAATTACTTAATAAAATTAAGTAAATAATATACAGACGGATTCATAGCCTGTCGATTTTATAAAATATTATGGAGCTGTGGCCCACCCTAAAAAAGGTGGGCCACCTTAGTTTGGCCTTTAGTTAAAAATTAATTATATTAAAATATATGAAGAAAATTGTAATTGTTGGAGCCGGAGTAGCAGGCATT
>Ga0164292_10003135_pt1 | contig 13500 bp, 8 predicted proteins | sample GEODES117metaG_FD_111486 | JGI IMG/M metagenome (GOLD analysis project Ga0164292, IMG submission 111486) | Eutrophic lake water microbial communities from Lake Mendota, Wisconsin, USA - GEODES117 metaG | ecosystem: Environmental > Aquatic > Freshwater > Lake | place: USA: Lake Mendota, Wisconsin... | reverse complement strand
TTCAAGATCGCGCGCCTCGCGTCGCAGCTCGATCAGGTGGACGGCGCGCCGGTAGGTACGCGCGGCGGTGCCGCGGTCACGCATACGTTCCCGGCCGACGGCGAGTACGTGTTCACCATCACGTTGCACGCCATTCCCACCGGTCAGCTCTTCGCGAGCACGGCGCCGTTCGACGAAAAAATCGAGGTGTCGGTCAACGGTGAGCGAGTGGCGATGCTCGACATCGATCGTGGCATGTCGCAGGCCGATCCGCAGGGGATGGAGATGAAGACCAAGCCCATCCCCATCCGTGCGGGCCCGCAGCGCATCGCCGCTACCTTCGTGCGCACGTTCGAAGGACCGGTGAACGACAACATCACGCCGCTCGGCCACAGCATTGCCGACACCCAGATCGGCGCGCAGGCCGGTATCACGGTGCAGGCGCACATCCAGAACTTCGCCGTCACGGGGCCGTACAACCCCACCGGCGTGTCCGATACGCCGAGCCGCCGCCGCATCTTCAGCTGCCGTCCGCTGTCGGCCGCCGAGGCGCGGCCGTGCGCCGAGAAGATCCTCACGCGTCTTGGCACCCAGGCCTATCGCCGGCCCATGCAGGCCAACGACATGAAGGGGTTGCTCACGTTCTACGACGAGGGCGCAAAGAGTGGTGGGTTCGAAACGGGCATCCGCACCGCGCTCGAAGCGCTGCTGTCGAGCCCGCACTTCATCTTCCGCATCGAAGAAGTCCCCACCACGGCCAAGGGGCGCGTGGCGGTGAACGGGGTGGACCTCGCGTCGCGTCTCTCGTTCTTCCTCTGGGGCGCGCCGCCCGACTCGCAGCTCGTGGCGCTGGGCCGTACTGGCCGACTGGCCGACACCACGGTGCTGCTGGCTCAGGCCAAGCGGCTGCTGGCCGACCCGCGCAGTGAGGCGTTGGCCACACGCTTCGCCTCGCAGTGGCTGCGATTGCAGGACATCGAGCTGGTGCATCCCGATGCCAACCAGTTCCCCGATTTCCGCGAACAGCTGGCTACGGACATGCGTCGCGAGACGGAGCTGTTCTTCTACAACCTCGTGCGTGAGAACCGCAGCCTGAACGAACTGTTCACGGCGAACTACACGTACGTGAACGAAGCGCTCGCCAAGCACTACGACATGCCCGGCGTGGTGGGCACGCAGTTCCGCAAGGTGAGCTATCCGGCGGGCTCGCCGCGGAGCGGCATCTTCGGGCATGGCAGCGTGCTCACGCTCACCAGCGTGGCCAACCGCACGTCACCGGTGCTGCGCGGCAAGTGGGTCATGGAAGTGCTCATGGGCTCCCCGCCGCCACCGCCGCCGCCGAATATCCCCGACCTCGAAAAGACCGAGGGGGCGAAGGAAGGGCGCATGCTCACCACGCGTGAGCGCATGGAGATCCACCGCGCGAATGCGTCGTGCAAGTCGTGCCACCAGTTCATCGATCCCATCGGGCTTGCGCTCGACAACTTCGATGTGATGGGGCGCTGGCGCATCCGAGAGAATGGCGCGCCGCTCGACACGCGTGGCGATTACTACGACGGCACGAAGATCACGAGCCCGTCCGAGCTGCAGGGAGCACTGCTCAAGCGCCCCGTTCCGCTCATGCGCTCGTTCACGCAGAACCTCATGGCCTACGCGCTGGGTCGTCGGGTCGAGTGGTACGATGCGCCCACGGTGCGTCGGATCGAGCTTGCCGCACGCACGAACAACTACCGCCTCAACGACTTCATCTTCGGCGTGGTGAAGAGCGACGCCTTCCGCATGCGGAAGGTGGTGGCGGAACAGCCGACGAAGGCCGCGCCGGTATCCAGCCCGGCCAATACCGACACCAAGGCCCCGGCAGCACGCCGCGGGCGCTGATCCCTTTCGATAACCCGACGGAGACCGACCGATGTATTTCCTGACCGGAAAGGCCATGCCCCGCCGTCAGTTCATGCAGGGGATGAGCGCCACGATTGCCCTGCCGTATCTCGACGCGATGATCCCTGTCGGACGCGGCGCGTTCGGCAACGCCAAGCAGGCCCCGCGCCTGGTGGCGATCGAAATGGTGCATGGCGCCGCCGGCTGTAACGAGTGGGGCGCCAAGATGAACCTTTGGTCGCCCGCCGCTACGGGGAAGGCGTACGACCTGGCGCCCACGGCGCTCACGTCGCTCGAGCAGTATCGCGACTACCTCACGATCATCAGCAACACCGATGCGCGCGAGGCCGAGCCCACGTCGCCCAACGAGATCGGTGGTGATCACTTCCGCTCGAGCGCGGTGTACCTCACGCACATGCATCCGAAGCAGACGGAAGGCTCGGATGTGAAGGTGGGCACGTCGCTCGATCAGATCTATGCCAAGCGCTTCGGCCAGGACACGCCCATCCCGTCGATGCAGCTGTGCATCGAGAACGTGGATCAGGCGGGTGGCTGCGCCTACGGCTACGCCTGCGTGTACACCGACTCAATCAGCTGGGCGTCACCCAACGAGCCGCTGCCGGTCATTCGCGATCCGCGCGTGGCCTTCGAAAAGCTGTTCGGTGTGGGCGGGACGAGCGCCGAGCGCGCGGAACGTCGTCGCACGCGTCGCAGTATTCTCGACTTCGTGTCGGGGGAGATGAGCTCGCTCAAGGCTGGGCTCAGCCCGGACGACAAGTCGCGTCTCGATCGCTACCTCACCGACATCCGCGAGGTGGAGCGCCGCATTCAGCGCGTGGAAGCGCGCAACATGAGCGGTGAAGTGCGTGAGCTCCCCGAGGCGCCGGCCGGCGTGCCCGACTCGTTCGCTGAACATGTGAAGCTGATGTTCGACATCCAGGCGCTCGCCTTCGCTGCCGACATCACGCGCGTGTTCTCGTTCAAAATGGGGCGCGACGGCTCGAGCCGGACGTATCCGGAAAGCGGCACCGACAAGCCGTTCCACCCGGCGTCGCACCATGGCGGCACCGAGCGCGGGGTGCGCGATTTCAACATGATCAACAAGTACCACGTGAGCATGCTGCCGTACTTCCTGGACAAGCTCAAGAGCATCCAGGAAGGGGAGAGCAACATGCTCGACAAGACGATGATCATCTACGGCTCGCCGATGGGCGACTCGAACCTGCACAACCATCGCCGCTGCCCGCTGATCGTGCTCGGCAAGGCGGAGAACCGTCTCGCCGGCAACCTGCACATCAAGGCGGCGGACGGCACGCCCATGGCGAACGCCATGCTGAGCATGATGCATACGCTCGGCGTCGACGACATGACGAGCTTCGGCGACAGCACCGGCGCCCTCAACCTGAACGCGGCCAATGCCTGAGACCTCGCGCCGCTTGATGCGGCAGACGCGGGCGGCCGCAGCCTGCGCGGCCTGTGCCGCGGTGGTGTTGTTGTCGGCGGCGCGTCCCAATCCGTATAACCGTCACGGCGTTGCCAATCCGGTGGAAGCGCCGCTGGCCGACGCCGTGATGCGCGGCGATACCGCGCGAGTGCGCGCCCTGCTCAAGCAGGGCGTGGATGTGAACGCGGCGATGCCCGATGGCATGGCGCCGCTCCACTGGGCCGCGCAGCGCGGCGATCTCGCGTCGGCGCAGGTGCTGGTGTACGCCGGTGCGCGGGTGGATGCGGTGACCCGCAACGGCAACTACACACCGCTGCATCTGGCGGCGCGCGAGGGCCGCTCGGCCATCGTGAAGCTGCTGCTCGCCAACGGGGCCGATCCCAAGGTTGTCACGAGCACTGGCGGCGCTTCGGCGCTGCACTTTGCGGCCGGCAACGGTGACGCGGAGTCGGTGCGCGCGTTGCTCGACAAGAAGGTGCCCGTGGATGTGCGCGAAACCGCGTGGGGGCAGACGCCGCTCATGTGGGCCGCCGCCTACAATCGGGTGGCGGCCATCGACGCGCTCATCAAAGCCGGCGCTGGTCTCGAAGCGGCGTCACGCATCGAGGACATCCCCAAGCAGGAGCGCGAGATTCGCGCGCAGTTGATCGCGCGCACGCGCAAGCTGGCGGCACTCAAGGCCGCGGACTCGCCGTTCGCACCGAGCACGGTGACGCCGAACCTGCCCGTGGGTTCCGGGCCGGTCACCGGCAGCGCCGCGCCCAGTCCCGTCGTTCAAGCTCCCGCCGCTCCAGCTCCCGTAGCTCCAGCTCCCGCCGCTCAAGCCCCCGCCCCCCGAGCTGCCGCCGGCGGTGCTCCCGCTGCTCCCGCCGTAGCTGCCGCTGCCCGCCCCGGCGCCACTCCCCCGCGCGCCACCGGTGATTCCGCCCGTCCCGCGACCGGCTTCCAGCAGCGCGGGCCGTCGTACGGTGAACTCATCGGTAACAAGGGTGGGCTCACGCCGCTCCTCTTCGCTGTTCGCGAGGGGAATACGGAAGCGGTCGTCCGCCTGCTCGAGGCCGGTGCCAACATCAATCACGTGAGCGAGGGCGATCACACGTCGCCGCTGCTCATGGCTGCCGTGAACGGTCGCTTCGACATGGCGAAGATGCTGATGGACAAGGGCGCCGACGTGAAGCTGGCCAGCGATGCGGGGGCCACGCCCCTGTACGCGGTGATCAACACGCAGTGGGCGCCCAAGTCGCTTTACCCGCAGCCCACGGCGCAGTTGCAGCAGAAGATCTCGCACCTCGACCTGATGGAGCAGATGCTCAAGGCGGGCGCCGATCCCAACGTGCGCCTCAAGAAGCACCTCTGGTTCATGTCGTACAACTTCGACCTGCTCGGCGTGAACACCGTGGGGGCCACGCCGTTCTGGCGTGCTGCCTACGGGCTCGATGTGCCGGCGATGAAGCTGCTCGTGCAGTACAAGGCCGATCCGACGATTCCCACCATCAAGCCGGTGGGGCGTCTGCCCGGTGACGAAGCGCCCGAGGAGGGCGGGGCGGGGGGAGCGGATCCCTCAGGGTTGCCGCCCATCCCGGATGGCGGCCCCGGTGTCTATCCCATCCACGCCGCATCGGGCGTGGGCTACGGCGAAGGGTTCGCCGCCAACTCGCATCGCCACGCGCCCGACGCGTGGATCCCGGCGGTGAAGTACCTGCTCGAGGAGATCAAGGCCGATCCCAATGCGCGTGATCACAACGGCTACAATCCGTTGCACCACGCGGCGGCGCGTGGGGACAACGAGCTCATTCAGTACCTGATGAGCAAGGGAACCGATGTGAAGGCCATGAGCCGCCGAGGCCAGACGACGGCCGACATGGCGAACGGGCCGGTGCAGCGCATTCCCCCCTTCCTCGAAACCGTGGATCTGCTGGTGAAGCTCGGCGCGAAGAACAGCAACAAGTGCAAGAGCTGCTGAGCCCGTGAAAGACGAAGCCCGCGCCAAACCGGCGCGGGCTTTTCGTTTCCACAGGTGCCGCAGTCAGCCGCGCGGTCAGTCGTCGTGGCTCAACTCGTACTGTCGCTGGGCATGCATCCGCTCGGCGCCTTGCGACTTGTCCCGGCGCTTGGCGGCATCCATGGCCTTGGCATGCGTGCCCGAGGTCTTGAGGGCCGGGAGCGACAGCTGCTTCTCGAGCGCGGTGCTCCCGCACTCGGGGCAAGCCGGCTGCGCCGAGCCACGGACCAGCGTCTCGAAGGAATGCTGGCAGGAGGTGCAGACGAAGTCGAACATCGGCATATTGGGCCATCTCCCTGAGTGTCTCCGAAACCCACTGCTTCTGGAGGAAACGTAATGCATTCGACGCGTCGTTCCACGGCTTTCGCGCCCATGGCCGCCCTCTTCTCCGTTCTCGCGCTTTCGTCGGCATCGTCGGCGCAGGCACAGGCGGCGGGACGTCAGACGGTGGTGGGCGAGGGGCAGCGTATTTCGGCCACGCTGAGCCCGGGGATTCGGGTGGGTAACCTGCTGTGGGCGTCGGGGCAGCTCGGTACGAGCCCCACCGATACGACCATCGCCGGTCAGACCACGCGGGCGCTCGAAAGCACCGAGAAGGTGTTCAAGGCCGCCGGCACCACGCTCGCGGCGGCGGCCACCAAGTGCACGGTGTTCCTCACCGATGTGAAGGACTTCCAGGGGATGAACAGCGCGTACACGAAGTTCTTCCCCAGCAACCCGCCGGCCCGCTCCACCGTCGTGATCGCCGCGCTCGTCGTGCCCGGCGCCAAGGTGGAGATCGAGTGCCAGGGTGTGATTCCGCAGTAATCGTTTCCAGAGGAATTCGATCGACTGAAGACCGAAGACTGAAAGCTGAAAACTCCCCCGGGATCGCGAGATTCCCGGGGGAGTTTTCAGTCTTCGGTCTTCAGCTCTCAGTGTTCGCTGAAACTACTTCCCCGTCGGCCACACCACGCCCTGGCTGCCGCGCGGGACGGCGCCGATGCCCTTGTAGCGGAACTTCTGCACGCGCTTGCCTTCGTAGGTTTCCGTGGTGTACACGTTGCCCTTCGAATCGGTGGCGATGCTGTGCACGGCGAAGAACTGGCCGGGCTGACGGCCGCCATCGCCGAACCAGGTGAGAATCTCGAGCGACTGGCGGTCCATCACGTACACGCGCTCGTTCTTGCCGTCGGCGAGGTAGAGGTACTTCTGCTGCGGGTCACGCGAGAACGCGATGTCCCACACCGAACCGTCGCCGCGGGTTTCCTTGGCCACGCGCACTTCCTTCACGAACTTGCCGTCCTTCTGGAACACCTGGATACGGTCGTTCGGACGGTCGCACACGTACACGAGCCCGTCGCTCGTGGGTTCAGCACAGTGCACCGGGTTCCGGAATTGCTGGGCCAACGGCGCCGAGGGGTCGTACGGAGGCATACGGGCGTCATCGGGCTTGTTGCCGTAGGCGCCCCAGTAGCGCTTGATGCGGCCGCTGCTCGCGTCGATCACCGCGATACGCTTGTTGCCGTACCCGTCGGCCACGTAGGCCTCGCCGGCCTTGGCGTCGAACGTGATCTTGGCCACGCGTCCGAAGTGCGAGGTGTCGTTGCTGTTCGCCGCCTGCTTGGGTGTGCCATACTGGGCGAGGAACTTGCCGTCGTGGCTGAACTTGAGGATGTGCGAATCCGTGGCGCCATTGCCGCCGATCCACACGTTGTCCTTGTCATCGATGGCCACGCCGTGGTTCGACGAGGGCCAGTCGTAGCCCGAACCGGCGCCGCCCCACGCCTTCACGAGGTTACCGGCGGGGTCGAACTCGAGAATGGGCGGGGCCGAACGGCAGCACTCCCCGATGGGCGGGGTGGCGTTGGCGCCGGCTTCCGTGCGCTGGTTGAGCGTGGAATCACCGCGGTGAATGATGAACACGTGGTCGCGGCTGTCCACACCCACGCCGATCACCGACCCGAGGATCCAGTGGTTGGGAAGCGGCTTGGGCCAGAGCGGATCGACCTCGAATTTCGGGGCCTGCACCGTCTGACGGTCGTCGGCCTGCAGCGATGCCTGAGCGGCACCGAGGGCGGCGAGGGAAACGGCGAGCACGGTCCAACGTGTCGCGGGGCGGAACTTCGGCATCGCGTACTCCGAAGGGGGCAGGGGATCGTGGCGGGACGGTGTACAACCCGCGCACCGGTGGTAATTTCTGGAAGCCTTCGTGCAGCCGCGCACCGTGGGAGGGAGACGGTGACGCCTGCGTCGGGCCGGTCATGGCCGACGTGCTGAAGGTACCCGCCGTAACTCCCCTGTCCAGAGAATCGTTGCGCATCGGTCGCTTTCTGTCGGTGATCGCGTTGTGGGTGGCATCCATGCTCCCCGCACGCGCTGTGCTGGCTCACGAGATTCCACGCCACGTGGGTGTGCGGGCGTTCGTCGCGCCGGTCGCAGACCGGGTGCGTCTGCTCGTCCAGATCCCCATGGATGCGGTACGCGATGTGGATTTTCCCGTGCTCGCCAACGATGCGCTGGATGTGTCGCGCGCCGCGCCCTACCTGCGCGATGCCGCGCAGCTCTGGGTGGCCGACGCCATCGCCCTGCGCGACGGTGGCACTGAACTCGGAGCCCCGCGGGTGATTGCGGTGCGTGCGGCGCTTCCGTCCGACCGGGCCTTTGATTCGTTCGGCGCCGGGCTGGCCGCCGTGTCGGCGCAGGGACTCCCCGACGCGACGGACATTCCGCACGGCCAGCTGCGCCTCGAGGTGTTGCTGGAAGTGGCCACCGCCGCGCCCGTGCGCGATCTGGTGATCGAACCGCGCTGGGCCAACTTGGGCGTGCGCACCACCACGGTCCTCACGCTCGTGAATGCCAATGGTACCGAGCGACGCTACAGCTTCGAGGGTAATCCCGGTGAAGTGCGGGTGGATCCTCGGTGGTGGCACGCCGCGTGGACGTTCGTGCAGCAGGGGATGGTGCACATGCTGGGCGGCATCGATCATCTGCTCTTCGTCCTGTGTCTCGTGCTACCGTTCCGTCAGTGGCGGGCGGTGGTGGGTATGGTCACGGCCTTCACGGTAGCGCACTCCATCACACTCATCGCCGCCGCGCTTGGCTTCGTACCCGACGTGGCGTGGTTCGCGCCACTCGTCGAAGTGGGCATCGCGGCGTCGATCGTCTACATGGCCGTGGAGAACGTCCTCGGCGCGCGGGTGGAGCGGCGCTGGCTGGTGGCGTTCGTGTTCGGCCTCGTGCATGGATTCGGTTTTTCCGCTGCGCTCGGCGACTCGTTGCAGTTCGCCGGGGCGCATCTTGTCACCTCGCTCCTCGCGTTCAACGTGGGCGTGGAACTCGCTCAGCTCGGTGTGTTGCTCGTGATGATTCCTGTTCTCGACCGATTGTTCTCCCGCATCCCCGAACGCACCGGCATCGTGGTGCTTTCCGCGCTGGTGGCCCATGAAGCGTGGCATTGGATGACGGCGCGTTTCGCCGACTTCCGTGCGGTACCCTTCACCATGCCAACGGTCGATGCCGCGTTGGCGGTCACGCTCATTCGCGTCGTGATGGCGGTGCTGGTGCTCACCGGCGTGGCGTGGGCGCTGTCGGGGTGGATGCGGCGTCTCCTCACGCCGCGCAACGTGGCGTCGGCGGCGCTGGCGCTCGCGGCGATTGGCGCTATGAGTCTCGTGCCCGTGCACGCGTTGCCAGCGCAGGCGCGCACCACCAAGGCGGGCGTATACACCGCCGATCAGGCGGTGAAGGGGCGTGAGGTGTTCAACAGCAACTGCCTTGGCTGTCACACCACCGCCACGCATCAGGGACCGGCCTTCACGAACAAGTGGTTCGGTCGTCCGCTCTACGATCTGTTCGACTACGTGAGTCAGGCGATGCCCAAGGCGGCACCCGGCAGTCTCACCGAAGACGAGTACGTGTGGGTGACCGCGTACATCCTCAAGCTCAACGGCATGCCCGCTGGGCGTATGGAGTTGTCACCGGAACCCGCGTGGCTCAAGACCGTGCGGGTGGATTCCACGATGGGGCGTGCGAATGGCACGCCAGTGCAGGAGCAACAGCAGGTCAGCACCAGGCAGTTCGATGTCACGCAGTTCGGTAGGGCTCACGATTCACGCCTTCGCGCACGTACGGAGAAGCCATGATCCGACGCAGTACCCTTCGCCGGGCGTCCCTCGCCCTCGGTGCCACCAGCGCAGCGCTCGCTCTGGCGGTATCTCCCTTCGCCGCGCAGGCCCAGAAGGCGGCCGCCGTGGCCAAGCCGCTGGTGCGCGGCAACGCCTACGGGGAATGGCGCCATTGGGGCGCTGACCAGTGGAGCACGCGCTACTCGCCGCTCGATCAGATCGACGCCTCCAACTTCTCGCAGCTGCAGGTGGGCTGGGAGTGGAAGGGCGGTGAGAAGTTCGGCCCCGACGAGTACTATCGCACCACGCCGCTCTACGCGAACGGCCGCCTCTTCACCCTGCAGAGCACCAAGCGTCACGTCGTGGCGCTCGATCCCGAGACGGGCAAGGAGCTCTGGTCGTACAAGGTCGAGGAAGGCATCCGCTGGCAGAAGGCGCCGCGACAGTTCGCCGGTCGAGGGCTCGCCTACTGGAACAGCGGTGGCAAGGAGCGCCTGCTCGTGACCACGCCGGGCTATCATCTCGTGTCGCTCGACGCGAAGACCGGCAAGCCCGATCCGCTCTTCGGCAAGAAGGGCGAAGTGGACTTGATGGTAGGGCTCGGCTATCCGATGAAGAAGCTCGCCGTCGACGACAGCGGCCCGCTCATCATCTCCGACGCCGCGCCGTATCGCGAAGCGAAGCCGGGCGAAGGATGGGATCCGGTGAGGAAGATCGGCGCCGACGGCACGGTCGGTATCCTGAGCCAGATCGCCGCGAGCTCGCCGCCGATGGTCGTGGGCAATGTACTCATCGTGGGCAACTCGTCGATCCACGGCTACTACCCCATCCGCGCGTCGAACCCGATCGGCACGATCCGCGCGTTCGACATTCCCACGGGCAAGCTGCTGTGGAAGTTCAACCTCGTGCCGCAGCCCGGTGAGTTCGGCGCCGACACGTGGAAGAACGGCTCCAAGGAAGGCACGAAGGGCGTGGGTAAGACCGACGCGTGGGCGCCGTACGCGGCCGACGAAGCGCTCGGCACCGTGTACATCCCCGTGGGCATGCCGCTCATGGACGAATACGGCGGCCATCGCCCGGGCGACAATCTCTTCGGCAACTCGCTCGTCGCGCTCGATGTGAAGACGGGCAAGCGGAAGTGGCACTTCCAGATGGTGCACCACGACATCTGGGACTACGACACCCCGATGGCGCCCAACCTCATGGACGTCACCATCGACGGCAAGCCGCGCAAGGTCGTCGCGCAGCCCACGAAGCAGGGGTGGCTGTACGTGTTCGATCGCATCACCGGGCAGCCCATCTGGCCGATGCCGGAAATGCCGGTGCTCAAGAGCGGTGTGCCGGGTGAAGAGTCAGCGCCCACGCAGCCCATTCCCACCAAGCCCGCGCCGTACGCGCAGCAGGGCCTCGTGGAGGCCGACCTCATCGACTACACGCCCGCCATTCGCGACTCGGCGCTCGTGCTCGCGAAGCGGTGCCGCATGGGTCCGTACTACATCCCGCCCGCTGCGGCCGACGGGAAGGATGCCTCGGGCTACAAGTGCGCGTGGTACGCGCCGGGCGCGAGCGGTGGTGTGAACATCGACGGTGGCGCCACGATCGACCCGGAAACGGGGAAGATCTTCGTGGCGAGCATCACGGGGCTCAGCACCACCACGCTGCTCAACGATCCGTGCAGTGAGTTCGCGTACAGCTCGCCGGCCAGCAACTGCGGCCTGCTGGGCGCGCTTCCCACGCCGGAAGGCTACAAGAAGCCGGAGAACGTGGGCTTCGGTGGCCGTGCGTCGGGCTCGATGATCGGCGGCATCTCCATCGCCAAGCCCAAGGAGCACGGCGGCATCACCGCGTACGATCTCAAGTCGGGTGACAAGGCCTGGTGGGCGCCCAACGCGGGCTTCATCAAGCAGACGAGCCGCGACCCGCTCTTCGCGGGCGTGACGCTGCCGCCGCTGCCGGGCCGTGGGCAGGCGCAGGCGATCACCACCAAGACGCTCGTGATTTACGGCACCGGCCGCAGCGGCGGTCTGCCGGGTGAGCCGCCCAAGCTGTTCGCGCTCGACAAGAACACCGGCAAGACCGTGGCCACCGTGCAGATCCCCGCCAAGACCACCGCCGTGCCGATGACGTTCCTGCACAAGGGACAGCAGTACATCGTGTTCGCGACCGGCGCGGAGGAGAATACGAGCCTGGTGGCGATGAAGTTGCCGAAGAAGTAAGGTCGGAAATCGCGATGGGGCTGAGGAGTTTGTCGACTACAAACTCCTCAGCCCCACACGCGATCTCAGCCCCTCACTTCTTCCGTTCGTACCGCTTCAGCGCCTTCTGCCCGACCTCGGCGCCGTAGATATTGCCCGCCGCATCGACAGCGACCCCTTCGGCGCTGCTGGTGCTGGCGGGTTTTGCTTCGGGGTCGGGAATGAACGCCGTCACGTCGCCCGTCTTGGCGCTGCCAATGCGAATGCCGCGCGTCCACGCGCCATGCGGCGGATTCACCGAGCCGCTCTCCGAGTCGGCCACGTAGATCATGTCGTTCTTGTCGATCCAGATGCCGCTGGGCCGGCTGAACTGATACCACGTCTCGAGGATCTTGAAGTCGCGATCCACGATGAGAATGCGGTCGTTGCCGCGGTCGCCGATGAAGAGGCGTCCCTTGCTGTCGAAGGCGAGCGCGTGCGGCTGATCGAGCTGCCCCTCACCCTTGCCCCAGGTGCCCCACGTCTTCTTGAGGGCGCCGGCCTTGTCGAACACGAGCACGCGCGCGTTCGCACCGGCGCGCGACGAATGGCCCTCGGCCACGTAAATGTCGCCATTGGCCGCGGTCACGATGGCGTTGGGCTGCCAGAAGAACGCCGAGTCGCGGCCGCCGCCGGGGGCACCGAGCGACATGAGGTGCGTGCCGGTGGGGCTGAACTTGTGGATCTGGTGTCCCTTGCCGGCGGGCGCCTGCGTGGCGCCGAGCGTGCAGGCGCAGTCCACCACCCAGATGTTGCCGTCGCGGTCCACGTGAATGCCGTGCGGCGAGAGGATCATCCCCGCGCCGAACGACGCCACCAGCTTTCCGGCGGCATCGAACTTGAGTACGGGCGCGAGCTGCGATCCGGCGCAGTTGTTCACACTGCAGCGTTCGGCGACCCAGATGTGCTTGCCGTCCTTGTCGATGGCGACGGCACTGGTGGAGCCCCACGTGCGACCGTCGGGGAGCTTAGCCCATCCCTCGACGGTGGTGTAGGGGTTGGGCTTGTCGTTGACCGGGGGCATCGTGGGCGACGATTGCGCCGCGAGCACGAAGGGCGTGGCCGCGAGGGCGGCGAAGAGGGAAGGTGTGCGCATGCGCGAAAAGTGCACCGCGAAACGGCGGGACCGCAAACGGCGGTTGACTGCAAACGGCGGTTGACTGCAAACGGCGCGGAACCGCAGACGGCAGACGGCAGGAACTACAGCACGCAGTGCCGGAGGAATATGGAAAGCGGCGGTCGGCGCGATGCGCCGCCGCCGATTTCCCTACCGCAAAGGAAATCGGGCGCGACCGCTTTGCGGCGCGCCCGTTCTTCCGAAATCCTCCGGAACTGCGTGCTGTAGCTCCTGCTGTCTGCCGTCTGCTGGTAGTCGCCCACGAGTGGAAAAGGCGATCAAGGTAATCAGCGCTACACCGATAGGGACGCCCCCGTCATCACGCCGACCGCCTCCGCCATCGTGATCTCCGTCTTGTTCACCAGCGCCGCGCGTTTTCCCAAGCGCTGAATGTGAATGCGGTCGGCGAGGTCGAACACGTGCGGCATGTTGTGGCTGATGAGCACCACCGAGAGCCCACGATCGCGGACCCGGCGGATGAGGTCGAGCACCATCCCGCTCTCGCGTACCCCGAGCGCGGCCGTGGGCTCATCGAGAATCACCACATGGCGGGCGAAGGCTGCACTGCGCGCCACCGCGATCCCCTGACGCTGTCCACCCGACAGCGTTTCCACCGCTTGCGTGATGGAGCGGATGTTCACGCCGAGGGCGGCGAGGGCATCAGCGGCTTCGCGCTGCATGCGGGCACGATCGAGGCGGCGGAAGAGCGTACCGGCGAGGCCGCCACTGCGTACTTCGCG
>Ga0164292_10003132_pt1 | contig 13505 bp, 3 predicted proteins | sample GEODES117metaG_FD_111486 | JGI IMG/M metagenome (GOLD analysis project Ga0164292, IMG submission 111486) | Eutrophic lake water microbial communities from Lake Mendota, Wisconsin, USA - GEODES117 metaG | ecosystem: Environmental > Aquatic > Freshwater > Lake | place: USA: Lake Mendota, Wisconsin... | reverse complement strand
CTCGGAGCGTTCCGGGGTGGCGTTCACCGCCGACCCGACGACCGATGCGACCGACCGGGTGGTGGTCGAGGGCGCATTCGGTCAGGGCGAGGTGGTGGTCTCCGGATCGGTGGAGCCCGATACCTACGTGGTGGCCAAGGAGACCGGTGAAATCCTCTCCCGGCGAATGGGTTACAAGTCGTTCAAGATCATTCGCGGCGCCGACGGCAAAGATCAACGGATCGACCTCGACGAGGCGCAGGCGCAGGCGCAGGTGCTCAACGACGACGAGATCCGCGCGATCGCCGACATCGCGGTGCGCAGCGAACGCCACGCCGGTTGCCCGCAGGACACCGAGTGGGCGATCGCCGACGGCACGATCTATATCGTCCAGACCCGGCCCATCACCACGCTGAACCGGGCCGGCAAGCCTGCCGCCGAACAGCATGAGGTTCTGCTGCAGGGTCTGCCCGCGGTGCCAGGGGCGGCGTCCGGCGAGGTGCGGGTTCTGATGGATGTACGCGACGGTGCCCGCCTGCAGGACGGTGAGATCCTGGTCGCCCAGATGACCAACCCGGACTGGCTGCCCACCATGCGCCGGGCCGCGGCACTGGTCACCGACACCGGCGGAATGACGTGTCACGCCGCGATCGTCGCCCGCGAACTCGGCGTGCCGTGCATCGTCGGCGCCCGCACGGCCACCAAGGACCTCACCGACGGCATGGTGGTCACCGTGGACGGCACTCACGGCCGGGTGCTGGCCGGCCGGACCCCGGACACCCAGGCCACCCCGGCCGTCACCGTCAGCTCCGAACCGGCTCACCAGATCGTCGCCGAAGTCACCGCAACCAAGATCTACGTGAACGTCGCGATGCCGGACGCCGCCGAACGGGCCGCCGGACTCGACGTCGACGGGGTGGGCCTGCTGCGCGCCGAACTCATCCTGACCGACGCCCTGAACAACCGGCATCCTCGGGATCTGATCGCCCGCGGCGAGCAGAACACACTGGTCGACAAACTCGCCGAGGCGGTGGGTCGGGTCGCCTCCGCGTTCGCCCCGCGGCCGGTGATCTACCGCGCCACCGACTTTCGCACCAACGAGTTCCGTCAACTCTCCGGCGGTCAGGCCTACGAGCCCGACGAGCACAACCCGATGATCGGCTACCGCGGTTGCTTCCGCTACATCAAGCAGCCCGACGTCTTCGCCCTCGAACTCGACGCGCTGGCCCGCGTTCGGGAGCGAAACCCCAACCTGCACCTGATGATTCCGTTCGTCCGGACTAAATGGGAACTCGAGGAGTGTTTGGAACTGATCGACGCCAGCCCGCTGGGCCGTCAGCGCGGGCTGCATCGCTGGGTGATGGCTGAGGTGCCTTCGGTGGTGTACTGGCTGCCCGAATACGTGGGGATGGGCATCGACGGGGTGTCCATCGGCAGCAACGACCTGACCCAGTTGATGCTCGGTGTCGACCGCGACTCGGACTTGTGCGCCGAACTGTTCGACGAGTCCGATGCCGCGGTCCTGGACGCGATCGGCCAGATCATCACCACCGCGCGGCGGTTGGGGATCACCGCCTCGCTGTGCGGCCAGGCGCCGTCGACCCGGCCCGATTTCGCCGAGCACCTCGTCCGGATGGGCATCACCTCCATCTCGGTCACCCCGGACGTCGTCGAACGGACCAGGCGCAACGTCGCGGCCGCCGAGCGCAGGCTGCTGCTGGAATCAGCTCGCGCTTTTGACGGGCACCGGTGATGCGCCGCCGCTGACCGCGCCGGGTACGCCCGGCTACATCATTTGCACCATCAGCGCGTCCAGCAAACACATCGTCTGCCCGATGTCCACTCCCTGGTGAGGGCCATGGCAGTAAATCAGTTTTGCCGTATTACGGCTTTACGGCTTAGCGGCGGTGTGTGATCATGGTGTCATGACATTCCATGGTTTCGTGGCCATTCAAGCCCGGGGCGTCGTGGCGTTACCGGCAGACGTTCGACGCCGGCTGCATCTCGATGAGTCGGGTGCGCAGGTCGAGATCACTGAACGTGAGGACGGTGTTCTCGAGCTTCGGCCGGTGCTGCCGGTCCCTGCTGATCAGCGCTGGTTCTGGGAGGACCGCTGGCAGCAGCGCGAGAAGGAGGTCGACGAGCACGTGGCGGCTGGGCGGGTGACCGTCCACGACGACGGCGACGCCTTCCTCGGTCACCTCGATCAACTCGACACTGAGGCGCAAGCCGGCGAATCGGCGTCCACGCCCGAGACTGAGTCGTGAAGTTCGAGACCACTCCATCGTTCGATGCGGACTATCGCAGGCTCAAGGCAGAACATCGGACGACCTTCCGGGACGTGGTCAAGACGAAGTTCGTGCCGGCGTGCGACGCCTACGCCGCCGACCCGGCGACAACATGGCCACAATCATTGCGCGTCAAGTCAGTACAGGGCGCGCCGAATGTCCTGGAGATGACGTGGTCATTCTCCAGTCCAGATGGCCGCGCCACATTCGAATTCGTCACGGTCAATGGGGAATTGCGGTGCCGGTGGCGGCGCGTTGGAGATCACGACGTCTTCAAATCGCCGTAGTGCAGCCCTGCCCGGCTGATGACAGCACCAGCGTGCATCTCCACCGGCAGTGGGACGACATTCGTCAACTGCACCACCGCCGCAGGCTAGGCAGCGACGTCGCGGCTGGCGTGTACGCAAGCGATACCAGTTTCGGGTTCGACCCGCTCGGCAGGCACCAACAACGGGACAACGCCACGACTGGCGCAATCCCCCGATTTGTAGCGGCGCTGGCTTAATCTGTGGCCCATGCCGTCTGGGCCTTTGCCGCCACGCCGCAACCGGCAGACAGCGCCATCTCTGTCGCGTCGGGCCATGCTCAAGTACGCCGCCGCCACCCCGGCCGTGCTCGGTCTCGGGGGCCTGGCCTCCGCGGTGGGCACCGCGACGGCGTCCGCGGATTCCCTCGGGATCCTGCTGGACTACTCCGCCGGAGTGCTCAGCGCCGCCGACATCAAGTCCGCCGGCGCCTTGGGCGCCATCCGCTACATATCCGACCGTCGGCCCGGCGCCAGCTGGATGCTGGGCAAACCCATGCTGTTGGCCGAAGCGCAGGATCTGTACCAGGCGGGTCTGAAGATCGTCTCCAACTACCAGTACGGCAAGGCCGACACCGCCGACTGGCTGGGCGGGCAGGCCGCGGGCCTCAAACACGCCAAACGGGGGGTGGAAATACATACCGCCGCCGGGGGTCCGGCGAGTGCCCCCATCTATGTCTCCATCGACGACAACCCGACCTACGAGCAGTACAAGCAGCAGGTCGTCCCCTACCTGCGGGCCTGGGAAGAAGTGCTCGACAAGCAACGTGTCGGCATCTACGCCAACTCCAAGACCATCGAATGGGCGCTGCAGGACGGCATCGGTTCCTGGTTCTGGCAGCACAACTGGGGCACGCCGCGCGGGTTCGTGCACCCCGAGGCGCATCTGCACCAGTTCGAGATCGACGCCCGCCAGGTGGCCGGCGTCGGGGTGGACCTCAACAACATCCTCAAGCCGCAATTCGGGCAGTGGGTGGAGCAGGAATCTCAATAAACTACTGATTAGTAGGTTATGCCAGCAAACACCCGACAATTATTTCGGTGAACATTTGTTGACCTAACGGTCGGCGAGCCGCTCGGCGGGGACCGCTGACGGACACGGGGGCCGCTGCGGAATCGTTAGATCACGATTCGATAACAATCGTACTGTGAGCAGCGCAGTTGTAGCTACCCAAGCGTAACCACCCGCACGCAGCACGTTTGTCTCAGAGGCTTGTGAGCGCCTCGGTCGCGGCGTCGTGCGCGGCGATGGTTACCCGTGCGTAGAACTCGTCAGTAACAAATAGCGGCACCGAATTCGCCCATTCTTATGCGACTCTTAAAGCGCAATATCGGTGTGAAGGAGACGCACAATGACGATTCACGAGCATGACGGGTTGCCCTCCGGCATCGAATCGGGGAACCGGACCACCGCACACGCGCTTGTGGATCGACTCAACGCCGGTGAACCGTACGCCGTGGCGTTCGGCGGGCAGGGCAGCTCGACGTGGCTGGCCAGCCTCGAGGAGATCGTCACCACCGCCGGTATCGAGTCCGAACTGGCCCGGATCGCCGATGAAGCCGAAGCCCTGCTGGAACCGGTGGCCGACGAACTCGTCGTGGTGCGGCCCATCGGCTTCGAGCCGCTGCGCTGGATCCGAGCGCTGGCGGCCGGGGAGCCGGTGCCGACCGGGCGCCAACTGGTGTCGGCGGCCGTGTCGATTCCCGGTGTGCTGCTGACCCAGATCGCCGCGACCCGCGCACTGAGCCGTCAGGGCATCGACTTCGCCGACGCCCCTCCTGTCGCGCTGGCCGGCCACTCTCAGGGCATGATGGCCGTCGCGGCATTCAGGGCCGGTGGGGCCAGGGACGTCGAGCTGCTCGCACTGGCTCAGCTCGGCGGGGCGGCAGGCACACTGGTCGCCCGCCGCCGCGGCGTCATCGCGCTGGGTGACCGGACGCCGATGCTTGCCGTCACCAACGCCGAGCCGGAGCGCATCGCCGAACTGCTGGAGGATTTCGGCCGCGACGTGCGCACCGTGGTGCCGCCGGTGTTGTCCATCCGCAACGGGCGGCGCACGGTCGTGCTCACCGGTACGCCGGAACAGCTGTCCCGATTCCAGCTGTACTGCGAGCAGATCTCCGAAAAGCAGGCCGCCGAGCGCAAGAGCAAGCTGCGGGGCGGAGCGGTTTTCTCGCCGATGTTCGACCCGGTGGCTGTCGAGGTCGGGTTCCACACCCCCCTGCTCGCCGACGGTGTGGGGATCCTCGAACGCTGGGCGCAGATCATCGGAATCGACGTCGACGAGGCGGTGAGACAGGGCCAGTCCCTCATGGTCGACCCTGTTGACTGGGTCGCGGCGGTCGAGGGTATCGAGCGCGCCGGGGCGCGGTGGATCCTCGACCTCGGGCCGGGTGACCTGCTGACCCGGTTGACCGCACCGGTCATCCGCGGACTGGGCATCGGCATCGTGCCGGCCGCCACCCGCGGCGGTCAACGCAACCTGTTCACCTCCGGGGCTGTCCCCGAGGTCGGCAAGCCGTGGTCGAGTTACGCGCCCTCGCTGATCAGCCTGCCGGATGGCTCGGTGAAGCTGTCCACCAAGTTCACCCGACTCACCGGACGCTCGCCCATCCTGCTTGCGGGCATGACGCCCACCACCGTGGATGCCCGCATCGTCGCCGCCGCCACCAACGCCGGCCACTGGGCCGAACTGGCCGGCGGCGGACAGGTCACCGAGGCGATCTTCGAGCGCCGGATGGTCGAGTTGACCGAAATGCTCGAGCCCGGACGGGCCATTCAGTTCAACGCGCTCTTCCTGGACCCCTACCTGTGGAAGCTGCAAGTCGGCGGAAAACGCTTGGTGCAGAGAGCACGTCAATCCGGGGCACCGATCGACGGACTGGTCATCAGCGCCGGCATTCCCGAACTCGACGAGGCCGTCGAACTCCTCGACGAACTCGGCCGCGCCGGCATCGCCCATATCTGCTTCAAACCCGGCACCGTCGAACAGATCCGGTCGGTGATCAGGATCGCCGCCGAGGTGCCCACCAAGCCCGTCATCGTCCACGTCGAGGGCGGCCACGCCGGCGGCCACCACTCCTGGGAGGACCTTGACGACCTGCTCCTGACCACCTACTCGGAGTTGCGGTCGCAGTCCAACATCACCGTCTGCGTCGGCGGCGGTATCGGTACACCGGAGCGCGCCGCCGAGTACCTCACCGGGAGTTGGTCACTGGCATACGGCTACCCGTTGATGCCGGTCGACGGGATCCTGGTCGGCACCGCAGCGATGGCCTGCCTGGAGGCGACCACCTCGCCGTCGGTCAAGCAGTTGCTGGTCGACACCGCCGGCACCGAACACTGGGTGGGTGCCGGTCAATCCCTCAACGGCATGGCTTCCGGACGCAGTCAGCTCGGCGCCGACATCCACGAGATCGACAACTCCGCATCCCGCTGCGGCCGGCTGCTCGACGAAGTCGCCGGTGACGGCGAGGCGGTGGAGGCCCGCCGCGACGAGATCATCGCCGCGATGGCCGCCACGGCCAAGCCGTACTTCGGCGACGTCGCCGAAATGACCTACCTGCAGTGGTTGCGACGCTATGTGGAACTCGCGATCGGGGCCGGTGACAGTACCGCCGACAGCAAGCGGGCCGATTCGCCGTGGCTGGACGTCACCTGGCGGGACCGCTTTGCCTCGATGCTGCAGCGCGCCGAGGCCCGGTTGGATGCGGCGGATACCGGCGCCATCGAGACGATCTTCGGTGACACCGCAATGCTGGAGGACCCGGATCGGGCCATCGAGGCGCTGCTGCAACGTTATCCGGATGCCGCCTCGGTGCTGCTGCACCCCGCCGACGCACCGTACTTCATCGAAGTGTGCAAGGTTGCGGGCAAGCCGGTGAACTTCGTGCCGGTGATCGACAAGGACGTCCGCCGCTGGTGGCGCAGTGATTCGTTGTGGCAGGCCCACGACGCCCGCTACGACGCCGATCAGGTGTGCATCATCCCGGGCACCGCCGCCGTCGCGGGAATCACCCAGCTCGACGAGCCGGTCGGGGAACTGCTGGATCGTTTCGAAAGTGCTGCCGTGACCGAGGTGCTGGCCGCCGGACGTCGGCCCGAGCCGGTGGCGTCGCGGCTGCAGGCCCGCTTGGACGTCACCGGCCCGCTGGCCGTCGTGCTGGACTCCCCGGATGTGTTGTGGGCGGGCCGCACCGCCACCAACCTGGTGCACCGGCTGGCCCCGCCGTCGGAGTGGCAGGTGCACGATTCCTCCTCTGCAACAAACCCTTCCACCGGCGCGCGGCTGGAGGTCGTCGGTGCCGATCGGGTGATGCTGAGCGTGCCGCTGTCGGGCACCTGGATCGACATCGCCTTCACCCTCCCGCCGACCGTTGTCGACGGCGGTGCCCCGATGGTCGTCACCGCCGACGCCGCCGCCGCCATGCGGGCGGTGCTGGCCATCGCCGCCGGGGTGGACGGGCCGGAGGCGCTGCCCCCACTCCTCGGCCGCTCGAGCACCGTCCGGGTGCAGTGGGATCCCGACCGGGTCGCCGATCACACCGGTGTCACAGCGACTTTCGGGGCACCGCTGGCGCCCACCCTGTCCACGGTGCCCGATGCGCTGGTCGGCCGCTGCTGGCCGGCGGTCTTCGCCGCAATCGGAGGCGCTACCACTGATATCGATTTCCCGGTGGTGGAGGGTCTGCTCAGCCTGGTGCACCTCGACCACGCCGCACGCCTGCTCAAACCGCTGCCGCGGGAGAAGACCGAACTGACCGTCACCGCCACCTCGTCGGCGGCCTACGACACCGAATTCGGCCGGGTGGTTCCGGTCACCGTGAACATCAACGACGCCAGCGGCGCGGCGTTGGCGGTTCTGGAGGAGCGGTTCGCCATCCGCGGCCGGACTGGCCCAGCCGAACTCGCCGACCCGGTCCGGGCCGGGGGAGCGGTGTCGGAGAATGCCACCGACACCCCGCGGCGGCGCCGGCGCGACGTCACGATCACCGCGCCGGTGGACATGCGGCCGTTCGCGGCGGTCTCCGGTGACCACAACCCGATCCACACCGACGCATGCGCGGCCCTGCTCGCCGGGTTGGATGCCCCGATCGTGCACGGCATGTGGCTGTCCGCGGCCGCCCAGCATGTGGTGACCGCCACCGACGGCAAGCCCCTCCCACCCGGAAAGCTGATCGGCTGGACCGCCCGCTTCCTGGGCATGGTGTCCCCGGGCGATGAGATCGAGATCCGGGCTGATCGGGTCGGAATCGACTTGGGCGCCGAGGTTTTGGAGGTCACCGCAAAGGTCGGCGGGAATCCGGTGATGTCGGCCACCGCCCGGATGACCTCACCCAAGACGGCCTACGCTTTCCCCGGACAGGGCATCCAGCACACGGGAATGGGCATGGATGTGCGGGCCCGCTCCAAGGCCGCCCGCGCAGTGTGGGACCGCGCTGATGCGTTCACCCGCGACCACCTCGGTTTCTCCATCCTGCATATCGTTCGGGACAACCCGACCACCCTGATCGCCGGCGGCGTGCACTATCAGCATCCCGACGGAGTGCTGTACCTGACGCAGTTCACCCAGGTGTCGATGGCCACGGTCGCGGCCGCCCAGGTCGCCGAAATGCGTGAACAGGGCGCCTTCGTCGAGGGCGCCATCGCCTGTGGGCACTCGGTGGGCGAGTACACCGCGCTGGCGTGTGTCACCGGTCTCTACGAACTCGAGGCCCTGCTGGAGGTGGTTTTCCACCGCGGCAGCAAGATGCACGACATCGTCCCGCGCGACGAACTGGGCCGGTCCAACTACCGGCTGGCCGCCATCCGGCCGTCCCAGATGGACCTCGATGACGCCGACGTTAAACAGTTCGTCGCCGACATCGCTGAGCGCACCGGTGAATTCCTGCAGATCGTTAACTTCAACCTTCGCGGGTCGCAGTACGCGATCGCCGGCACGGTGCGCGGTCTGGAGGCGCTTGAAGACGCGGTCGACCGCCGGTTGGAGATCAGCGGCGGCAAGCGGGCGTTCATCCTGGTTCCCGGCATCGACGTGCCGTTCCACTCCGACGTTCTCAAGGTCGGCGTGGATGAGTTTCGCCGGTCACTGCAGCGGATCATGCCCGAGGACGCCAACCTGGAAGCGCTCATCGGCCGCTACATCCCGAACCTTGTCCCACGGCTGTTCAGCCTCGACCGCGACTTCATCCAGGAGATCCGCGATCTGGTGCCCGCCGAGCCGCTGGATGAGATTCTGGCCGACTACGACACCTGGATCACCCAGCGACCCAGGGAACTTGCTCGCCGGGTCGTCATCGAACTGCTGGCCTGGCAGTTCGCCAGCCCGGTCCGCTGGATCGAGACTCAAGATCTGTTGTTCACCGAAGAGGGTGCGGGCGGACTGGGCATCGAGCGGTTCGTCGAGATCGGCGTGAAGTCCGCGCCCACCGTTGCCGGCCTGGCAAGTAACACTCTTAAGCTGCCCGAATTCGCCTACAGCACCGTGCAGGTGCTCAATGTCGAGCGCGACGCCGAGGTGCTGTTCGCCAGTGACGAGGACTTAGCCGAGGACTTAGCCGAGGACGTGGCCGAGGACGTGGCGCCGGCGGAGCCGGTGGCGGCCGAAGCCACTCCGGCGGCGGCCGCGCCCGCTGCACCGGCGGCGGCCTCGGGCCCCCGACCCGATGACATCGGATTCGACGCCGCCGACGCCACCGTTGCGCTGATCGCGCTGTCGGCCAAGATGCGCATCGACCAGATCCAGCCGTTGGACTCCATCGAGTCCATCACCGATGGTGCGTCCTCGCGTCGCAACCAACTGCTCGTCGACCTCGGCTCCGAACTCAACCTCGGCGCCATCGACGGGGCCGCCGAGGCCGACCTCACCGCGTTGCGCGGCCAGGTCACCAAACTCGCCCGCACCTACAAGCCGTTCGGCCCGGTGCTGTCGGACTCCGTCAGTGATCACCTCCGCAGTGCGCTCGGTCCGTCCGGCAAGCGACCCGCCGCCATCGCCGAGCGGGTCACCAAGACTTGGGAACTGGGCCCGGGCTGGTCCAAGCACGTCACTGTGGAGTTGGCGCTGGGTAGCCGGGAGGGCAGCAGCGTTCGCGGCGGCCCGCTCGGCGGATTGACCGACGGACCGTTGACCGACGCCGCCGCGGTGGACAAGGCCATCGACAGCGCGGTGGCGGCGGTCGCCGCCCGGCGCGGGATCGCGGTCGCGCTGCCCTCGGCGGGTGGCGCCGCCGGCGCGGTGGTCGACTCCGCGGCGCTGACCGAGTTCGCCGAAACCCTCACCGGCCGGGACGGTGTGCTGGCCTCAGCGGCCCGCCTGGTGCTAGACCAACTCGGTCTCGACGCCGCAGCCACCGGCCCCTCGACGGCCGTCGACACCGAACTGATCGACCTGGTGACCGCCGAACTGGGTGCGGACTGGCCGCGCCTGGTCGCGCCGGTGTTCGACTCCCGCAAGGCTGTGCTGCTCGACGATCGCTGGGCCAGCGCCAGGGAGGACCTGGTCCGGTTGTGGCTGGCTGCGGAGGACGAGGTCGAGGTCGATTGGTCACGGCTGTCCGAGCGTTTCGAAGGTGCCGGCCGCATAGTGGCCGCCCAAGCCGACTGGTGGCGTGGCCGCGCACTGTCCGAGGGCCGGTCGGTGCACGCTTCACTGTTCGCCCGGATCGCCGCCGGCGCAGAAAATCCGGCGCCCGGACGGTACGCCGGTGAGATCGCCGTGGTCACCGGCGCGTCGAAAGGGTCTATCGCCGCCGCGGTGGTGGCCGGGCTGCTCGACGGCGGCGCCACCGTCGTTGCCACCACATCCCGACTCGACGACGACCGGCTGGAGTTCTACAAGTCGATCTACCGGGAGAATGCCCGCTTCGGGGCGGCCCTATGGGTGGTTCCGGCGAACATGGCCTCCTACGTCGACATTGACGGGTTGATCACCTGGGTGGGCAACGAGCAGACTGAAAGCCTTGGGCCGCAATCCATCCACATCAAGGATGCCCAAAATCCCACTCTGCTCTTCCCGTTCGCCGCCCCGCGGGTGTCCGGCGATCTGTCCGAGGCTGGCGCACGCTCGGAGATGGAGATGAAGGTTCTGCTGTGGGCCGTCGAGCGACTGGTCGGCGGACTATCGGCGATCGGCGCCGAGCGTGATATCGACTCCCGGCTGCACGTGGTGCTACCCGGTTCACCCAACCGCGGCATGTTCGGCGGCGACGGCGCCTACGGCGAGTCCAAGTCGGCGCTGGACGCGCTGGTCGCGCGATGGAGCGCGGAATCCTCCTGGGCACAACGGGTTACCATCGCTCACGCGCTGATCGGCTGGACCAAGGGCACCGGTCTGATGGGTCACAACGATGCCATCGTCGACGCCGTGGAGGCCGCCGGGGTGCGGACCTACACCACCGATGAGATGGCGGCGATGCTGCTCGACCTGTGCACGGTCGAGGCCAAGGCGTCTGCTGCGGCCGCTCCACTGGAGGCTGACTTGACCGGGGGACTCGGTGACGTCGAACTGGACATGGCCGACCTGGCGTCCCGGGCGCGTGCCGAAATGACCTCCTCAGCAAGGCAATCCACGTCCCACCGACCAACGGAGACCATCGCTGCGTTGCCGTCCCCGCCGCGTGGAGACCGCGGTGCGGCGGCACCCGCCTGGCCGGACCTCGACGTCGACCCTGCCGACCTCGTCGTCATCGTCGGCGGTGCCGAACTTGGGCCCTACGGGTCCTCGCGCACCCGCTTCGAGATGGAGGTCTCCGGCGAGCTCTCGGCCGCCGGTGTGCTGGAGCTTGCGTGGACTACCGGCCTGGTCGCCTGGGAGAACGACCCCAAGCCCGGCTGGTACGACACGGCCGGCGGGGAGCTGGTGCCCGAGGAGGAAATCGTCGAGCGTTACCACGACGCAGTGGTGGCGCGTTGCGGCATCCGCGAGTTCGTCGAGGACGGTGTACTGCGGGCCGATCTTTCCACGGAACTGTTGGTCAGTGTTTTCCTGGACCGCGACTTCCGGTTCGTGGTGTCCGCGGAAGCCGAGGCCCGGGCGTTCGAGCACGCCGATCCCGATCACACTGTGGTGCGCCCGTTGCCCGACTCCGGGGATTGGGAGGTGACCCGCAAGGCGGGGACCGAGATTCGGGTGCCGCGGAAGGCGAAGCTGTCCCGGACGGTCGGCGCCCAGATTCCGACCGGGTTCGACCCGAAGGTGTGGGGCATCAGCGCGGACATGGTGGCCTCGGTCGACCGGGTGGCGCTGTGGAACACGGTCGCCACCGTCGATGCGTTCCTGTCATCCGGTTTCACCCCGGCCGAGTTGCTGCGCTGGGTGCATCCGAGCCTGGTGGCCAGCACCCAGGGCACCGGCATCGGCGGTTTGAGCAGCATGCAGACCATGTTCCACGGCAACCTGCTCGGCACCGCCAAGCCGAACGACATCCTGCAGGAAGTGCTGCCGAATGTCGTTGCCGCCCATGTGATGCAGTCCTACGTCGGCGGATACGGTGCGATGATCCATCCGGTCGGTGCGTGCGCCACCGCGGCGGTCTCCGTCGAGGAAGGCGTTGACAAGATCCGGCTCGGCAAGGCCGACCTGGTGGTCGCCGGCGGGTTCGACGACATGACCTCCGACGGCATCACCGGCTTCAGTGACATGGCCGCCACCGCAGACACCGAAATGATGCGTGCCCGAGGGATCAGCGATGCCAGGATTTCGCGTGCCAACGACCGTCGGCGGCTGGGCTTCCTGGAGGCGCAGGGCGGTGGCACCATCCTGCTGGCCCGCGGTGACCTGGCGCTGAAGATGGGGTTGCCGGTTCTCGCGGTGGTGGGTTACGCCCAAAGCTTCGCCGACGGTGTGCACACCTCGATCCCGGCACCCGGGCTCGGCGCACTGGGTGCCGGCCGGGGCGGCCGGGACTCGGGATTGGCACGTTCGCTGCGCACGCTCGGGGTCGGCGCCGACGACATCGCGGTGATCTCCAAGCACGACACCTCGACACTGGCCAACGATCCCAACGAGACCGAACTGCACGAGCGTCTCGCCGACGCGCTGGGCCGTTCCCCCGGTGCCCCGCTGTTCGTGGTGTCGCAGAAGAGTCTTACCGGGCATGCCAAGGGCGGTGCGGCGGTGTTCCAGATGATGGGCCTGTGCCAGGTGCTGCGCGACGGGGTCATTCCCCCCAACCGCAGCCTGGATTGCGTCGACGACGAACTCGCCGGTGCCGGACACCTAGTCTGGGCGCGCCAGACTCTGCACCTCGGTGAGCGGTTCCCACTGAAGGCCGGCCTGGTCACCAGCCTGGGCTTCGGTCACGTGTCGGGGCTGATCGCCCTGGTGCATCCGCAGGCCTTCCTGGCCAGCCTGGATGCCGACCAGCGGGAGACCTATCTGCAGCGGGCGCAGGAACGGGTGCTGGCCGGTCAGCGCCGACTGCTATCGGCCATGGCCGGCGGACGCCCGCTCTACGAGCGCCCAGCCGACCGCCGCTTCGGGCACGACGCGCCGGAGAAACAGCAGGAGGCCGCGATGCTGCTCGACCCGGCCGCCAGGCTCGGCGCCGATGGCACGTACGTAGGTTAGAGTCGGCGATCGTGGCGATCGTGGGCGTGGGCATCGACGTGGTGTTTATCCCCGACTTCGCCGATCAGGTCGACCAGCCGGGCACGGTGTTCGCCGAGACGTTCACGCCCGGCGAGCGGCGCGACGCCGCCGACAAGAGTTCACTGGCCGCCCGTCATCTGGCCGCTCGGTGGGCCGCCAAGGAGGCCGTCATCAAGGCCTGGTCGGGGTCGCGGTTCGCTCAGCGTCCGGTGCTGCCCGAGGGCATCCACCGCGACATCGAGGTGATCACCGACATGTGGGGCCGACCCAAGGTCCGGCTCACCGGCGCGATCTCCGAGCACCTCGCCGACGTGGTGATTCATGTGTCGCTGACCCATGAGG
>Ga0164292_10003131_pt1 | contig 13508 bp, 14 predicted proteins | sample GEODES117metaG_FD_111486 | JGI IMG/M metagenome (GOLD analysis project Ga0164292, IMG submission 111486) | Eutrophic lake water microbial communities from Lake Mendota, Wisconsin, USA - GEODES117 metaG | ecosystem: Environmental > Aquatic > Freshwater > Lake | place: USA: Lake Mendota... | reverse complement strand
CAGGGCGGCATTAGGGCTTTTTTGCCGACTTCGGCCTGAACGCCTTGCAGACCGCCTCATTCGTTTCAGCATAAGGCGAGCCGATCAGGTACAGGCAATAAGGCACCGCGGCGAAAATGCCCGGCACCGCCGCACGCGCCGGCTTGTCGCCGCTTGCGGGCGATGCGGCCAGACCCTGCAGCGTTTCCTGGATCGACTTGGGCTGACCGGGCAGATTGATGATCAGCGCGCCGCCCCGGATCACCGCCACCTGCCGCGACAGGATCGCGGTCGGCACGAAGTTCAGGCTGATCTGACGCATCTGCTCGCCAAAGCCGGGCATTTCCTTGTCGGCGACTGCCAGCGTCGCTTCGGGCGTGACATCGCGGCGAGCCGGACCGGTGCCGCCGGTGGTCAGCACCAGATGGCAGCCGGCAACATCGACCAGATCGATCAGGGTGCGCTCGATCTCGGCTTGCTCATCGGGGATCAGTCGGGTTTCGAGCTCAAAGGCTGTGGTCAGCGCCGACGCGAGCCAGGTCTCAAGCGCCGGGATACCCGCATCGGCATAGACGCCTGTTGAGGCGCGGTCGGAGATCGAGACCAGGCCGATGCGCAGGGGGCGGGAAGGCTTGGCGGCGTCAGCAGATGGGGTGTCACTCATGGCATCAGGGATGGCAGGTCTTGAATCGGGCGTCAGGCGGGGCCTGACTGGTCTGAGTCAATCGGCGCAAGCATTCATCGCAATGATTCATCGGATTTATCAGCACCATCACCCTCGCCAAGCTCCGCGCTCATGATGTCGCGCAGCTCGCGAAACAGATCGCGGTAATGGCGACTGTGCTGCGCGCGTGAGACTTCGGTGGCCGCCGAGCGGATCATCGGATGCAGATTGCGCAAGGCCGCAACCGGATATTTTCCGACGAATTCGGTGAGCCGCCCGGGCTCGGCGATCAGGGCATCACGCCAGCGCTCGGCGGCATGCATGATCGCGGTCTCGGCGCGATGGCGGTCGTCATCGACCACCAGCACCGCACGGATCGCATCGGCATCGACCCGGCGCATGAGTTTGCCGATGTACTGCATCTGGCGTCTGCGGCCCTCGTGCGCGGTGATCTTGCGCGCGAGCAACACCGCATCGAGCAGCGGCTCGGGCAGGGCGAGCTTGTCGAGCCGTGCTTTGGGCAAGCCGACGATGGTCTCGCCAAGCGCCTGCAGTTCGTGAGACTCACGCTTGCGCTGGGTTTTGCTCGGGCCCAGCGGCAGATTGTCATCATCTGCGTCGGGGTCGTCGTGGCTGTGGGTGTCGTAGGGAGGCGGTTTCATGGGCGCGTTATGATAGCCGGTCGTCCTGCGCCAGCCGCTGCGACAGCCACTTTATTGCCGCCGATTTTTGACCGCCTCGTACCGGTTTGCCCCGGTCTTTCACAATGTTCGACTACAGTCGCGCCCGTTTCGAAGAACTCGCCCAGTCGGTGCTCGACCGTGCGGCAAAGCTCGGTGCCACCGCAGCGTCCACCGACGTCTCCGAGGGTTCGGGCCTGTCGATCAATGTGCGCAAGGGCAAGATCGAGACCATCGAGCAGACCCGCGACAAGGACCTGAGCGTCTCGGTCTATATCGGTGACCGAAAAGGCCACGCCAGCACCAGCGATTTCGGCGATGAAGCCATCAATCAGACCGTCAAGGCGGCCTTCGAAATTGCCCGCTTTACCGGCGAAGACAGCTTCGCCGGTCTGCCCGACCCCGACACGCTCGCCCGCGCTCCGAAAGACCTCGCGCTCTTTCACCCCTGGGCAATCGAGGCCGAAGAAGCCATCGATCTGGCCTGCCGCATGGAAGCGGCCGCCTTTGCGGTGAGTCCTGCGATCGTCAATACCGAAGGCGCAGGTGTGTCGGCCAGCCACGGCCATTTCATTTCGGCCAACAGCCTCGGCTTCATGGGCGGCTATCCCTACAGCCGTCACTCGATCTCGATCGCCCCGATCGCCCGGCGCGGGCGCGCCATGCAGCGCGATGACTGGTATTCGATGGCCCGGCATTCGGCTGATCTGGCCGACCCCAAGGCGGTCGGGCGATATGCCGCGCAGCGCGCGCTGTCGCGTCTGGGTGCGAAGAAGCTCTCGACCCGGCGCGTGCCGGTGCTGCTCGAAGCACCGCTTGCCTGCGGCATGCTTGGCAGTTTCGTAGGAGCGGCCAGCGGCGGTTCGCTCTATCGCAAGGCAAGTTTTCTGGTCGATGCGCTTGGCACCCAGGTGTTTTCACCGCATCTCGACATCAACGAAGACCCGCATCAGCCGGGCGGATTCGGCAGCAGCGCCTTCGATGATGAGGGCGTGGCCACGCATGCACGCTCGGTGGTCACCGGCGGCGTGCTTGAAGGCTGGTTCCTGTCGACCTATTCGGCGCGCAAGCTCGGCATGAAGACGACCGGCAATGCCGGTGGCGCGCATCGCCTCTCACTCACCAGCCGGCATACCGATCCGCGCGACGATCTGAAGGCGATGCTGAAAAAGCTGGGCACCGGGCTTTTCGTGACCGAACTCCTCGGTCATGGTGTCAGTATCCTGACCGGCGACTATTCGCGCGGCGCAAGCGGCTACTGGGTCGAGGGCGGGCGCATCAGATATCCGGTCGAGGAAATCACCATCGCCGGCAATCTGAAAGATATTTTTTCCGACATCGTGGCAATCGGGGCCGACGAAGTGCAGCGGGGCGCGTATCGCACCGGGTCGATGCTGATTGGTCAGATGGCGGTGGCCGGCTGATACCGCCGAGATTGGTGCAGTGTTCTGCGGCCTGCGCTGTGTCCTGGAGTGCCGAGGCTAAGGTTTGTGCAGGCCGTCCAGGCGCGACTCAAGCTCGGCAAACGCAGCGATTTCCTCGGCAAGCGAATGCGGCTCGGGATGTGGCAGGCATCGGGCGATCTGCGCCAGATCGTGCTTGAGCACCCTGATCAGCGCGCCTCGCGTGGCAGCCGACAGCTGCGGCGGCTCTTTCGACAGGTCATCGAGCCGAGATATCGACTTGGCGGCATCGCGGATCAGCTCGCTCACGTTCTTCAGATCGCCTGTCCGGTCGGGTGGTGGGGAGTGCATCGTCAGATTATGGCGCGGTGATTGCCGGTTGCGATGGAAATCGATCACGGCCTGTCGGGTGGTCACTGTCGCCCGACGGCCCGTCGATCACTTCAGGAATTAAGTGATGAGTATTGAGCGATGAACAAGGCTTTCGTCAAGGAAGACACCGATGAGGACGACGATGATCTCGACCCGTCGGCAGGCTCTGAGCCCTCGGGTCCGGCGCCACCCAACTACATCACGCCCGAGGGCCACGCCCGGATGAGGGCTGAGCTGCTGCAGCTGCTCGATAACGATCGGCCGGAAGTGGTTCGTATCGTCTCGTGGGCGGCCTCCAACGGCGACAGGTCCGAAAACGGCGACTATCTTTACGGCAAGAAGCGGCTTCGCGAGATCGACCGGCGCATCCGCTTCCTGACCCGTCGACTCGACCGGGCAGAGGTGGTCGACTCCACGCGTCAGCGCGGCAACGACCAGATTTTCTTCGGTGCGACCGTGACCTATCGGCAGTCGGACGGCATCGAGCGGAAGGTGCGCATTGTTGGCGTCGATGAAGTCGATCCGCTCAATGGTCTGATCAGTTGGGTGTCACCGGTGGCCAAGGCGCTGATCAAGGCGCATGAAGGCGATCTGGTGTCGTTGCTCACGCCGGCCGGTCGGCTGGAGCTCGAGATCCTGACGGTGACTTACTGACTGACTGAACCGACGGGGCATGGTGCCGCAGCGTGAAGCCCCATCTCGTGCCGCGAAAAGCGATCATCCACTGCGTCAGCCCGCCATCGACCGCATCGGTCTGAGTGCATCAAACTGAGCGAATCAAACTGAGCGAATCAAACTGAGCGAATCAAACTGAGCGAATCAGCCAGCGCGTGCCACCGCCATCAGTCGGGTGATCCGGCTCACATCGGTTTGCTTTCGCAGTTGCCGAAAGACTCTTGCAAGGTGCTGGCGATTGTGAACCTGCAGCGTAAATCGCATGGTGGCGACCTGATCGGGTTCGTCATCCATTGAGACGGTGACGATATTGGCCTCGGAGGCGGCAATTTCGGCCGCGACTCGGGCGAGCGCGCCACGATCTTCGCGGATCTGTACTTCGATGATCGTGCGAAACAGGCCGCGCACCTCGTCACCCCAATCGACATCGATCCAGCGCTCGGCGTCTTTCTGGCGCTGGCGTCTGGCCGAATCGCACTCGGTGCGATGAATCACCAGCCCATGGCCGCCACGCAGATGACCCACCACCGAATCACCCGGCAGGGGCAGGCAGCACGGTGAGCACTGGATCGCTGTGCCTTCGGTGCCGTGGATGGTGATCGGCATCGGGCGGGGCGTGAAAGCGGCGGCGGCCGGCCGCGCGCTCATCTCAAGCGCAATGCTGCGGGCCACGACCGGGGCCAGCCGCCGACCCAGCCCGACATCGGCATAAAGCTCATCGAGCGACTTGGCGCCGGCATCGCGGGCATTTTTCTCGAGCAGCGCGCCGTCGAGCGAGCCGGCATCGATGCGCAAGGCGGCAAGCGACTGCTCAAGCAGGCGTTTGCCAAGATCGGCCGATTCGCCGTATTTCATGGTCCGCAGGAAATGACGGATTTCGGAGCGCGATTTGCCGGTGCTCACGAAGCCCAGCCAGGCCGGATTGGGGCGCGAATCGGCATCGGTGACGATCTCGATCACATCGCCGTTTTGCAGTTCGGTGCGAAGCGGCACAGGCTGACCGTTGACCTTCGCAGCCACGCACTGGTTGCCCACATCGGTGTGCACGCTGTAGGCGAAGTCGATGGTGGTTGCACCCCGCGGCAATGCGCGGATATGGCCTTTGGGTGTGAAGACATAGACCGCATCCGGGAAAAGATCGACCTTCACATGCTCGATGAACTCGATCGAGTCGCCGGTCTTGTGCTGGATGTCGAGCAGGGACTTGAGCCACTGGTGCGTGCGCTTTTGCAGGTCGGTGAAGCTTTCTTCATCGGCCTTGTAGAGCCAGTGGGCGGCAACACCCGACTCGGCCAGCTGGTTCATTTCGCGGGTGCGCACCTGGAATTCAACCGGGGTGCCATAAGGGCCCACCACGGTGGTGTGCAGCGACTGATAGCCGTTGACCTTGGGGATGGCGATGTAGTCCTTGAAGCGACCCGGGATCGGCTTGAAGCTCTGATGCAATGCGCCAAGGGCCAGATAACACGAGGGCAGGTCATCGACCAGCAGACGGATGCCGAAGACATCCATGACTTGCGAAAACGACAGCTGCTTTTCGCGCATCTTGCTGTAGATGGACCACAGCGCCTTCTCGCGCGAGACCATCTCGGCCTTGACGCCCATCTTGAGCAGCGACTTGTTGACCGAATCAAGCACACGACCCAGTCCCTCGCGGCGCACCCCGCGTGCTGCGGTCAGGGCGCGGGTGAGGGTGCGATACCGAAAGGGGTTCTGTGCACGAAAGGAGAGGTCGAGCAGTTCGCGGTAGAGGTCGTTCAGCCCCAGACGGTTGGCGATCGGTGCATAGATGTCGAGGGTCTCGGCGGCGATTCGCCGCTGCTTGCTGCGCTCGACCGCGCCCAGCGTTCGCATGTTGTGCAGGCGATCGGCAAGCTTGATGAGAATGACGCGGACATCGCGCGCCATGGCCAGCAGCATCTTGCGAAAGCTCTCGGCCTGCGCCTGTTCGCGACTGGCGAATTCGACCTTGTCGAGCTTGGACAGTCCGTCGACCAGTTCGGCCACCAGCGGGCCGAAGCGCTCGACCATCTGCTGCTTGCCGACGCCCGAGTCTTCCATGACGTCGTGCAGCAGCGCGGCCATCAGGGATTCGGCGTCGAGTCGCCAGCCGGCGCAGATTTCGGCGACGGCGATCGGGTGCGAGATATAGGGCTCGCCGCTTGTGCGGAACTGCCCGAGGTGCGAGCTGTCGGAGAAGCGATAGGCCTCGCGGACACGCTTGACGTCGGCTTCGGTGAGATAGCTCGCGGCGGCCTGAGTGAGTCCTGCCAGCGAGACGATCCGGCGCTCGTCGACCGGTGCGACGAAGACTTCGCCATCAGGCGAGCTTGCCGCCTGGCGGCGCGGACTGCGGGGATTGCCGCCGGATTGACCGGCGACTGGGCGCGCCGGTGCTGCGCGCCGTTTTGGCGTGGTGACCGAATCGTCGTGTTTCATCGGCCAGCCTGCTGCAGAACGCTCAGGTGGGTACGCGGCGCAGCATCTCGCGGCCGACCTTGCCGGCAGCGATTTCGCGCAGTGCAGTGACGGTGGGCTTGTCCTTGCTGTCGATCTTGGGTGCATGGCCCTGCGCGAGCATGCGTGCGCGGTAGGTCGCGGTCAGCGTGAGCTCGAAGCGGTTGGGAATCTGCTTGAGGCAATCTTCGACGGTGATGCGGGCCATGGGGACATCCTGCGGAGGGTGAGCGGGTGATTGAATCGAAAAGGGATCAGGAAGACCGGGGCCTGCTTATCCCCAGCACTTCAAAGAGTTGGGAATATCGCTGGCGCTGCTGGCCGAACCTTGCCCGGGCTGCGTCGAGGATCCCGGAAAGAACCCGGCTGGCTTCAGCAAAGTCTTGATTGATAATAACATATTGGCATTCGTCGGCATGTCCGAGTTCGCTGTGAGCGGCTGTCATCCGCCGCTCGATGACCTCGGCTGAATCCTGACCACGCACCATGAGGCGCTGGCGCAGCGTCTCGAGCGACGGCGGCGCAATAAAGATCGAGATCGCCTGAGGAAAGAGTCGGCGGATTTGGGCGGCGCCCTGCCAGTCGATCTCGAGCACGATGTCGACCCCTTCGGCCATCTGTCCGGCAATCCAGGACTTTGAGGTGCCGTAGTAGTTGCCATGCACCAGCGCCCATTCGAGAAACTCGCCGGCATCGCGTCGCGCGATGAATTCGGATTCACAAACAAAGTGATAGTCCACGCCGTTCTGCTCGCCCGGGCGGGGTGCGCGGGTGGTGAACGACACAGAAAGCCGCACGCCGTCGCGTTCAGCAAGCAGATGCCTCACCAGAGAGGTCTTGCCGGCGCCCGAGGGCGCGACCACGATGAGCAGGCTGCCGCAGTCGGTCGCATCGGCGGGCGGGCTGGCTTGGGCGTTGTCGGTCATGCGGCTACTCCAGGTTCTGCACCTGCTCGCGGATCTGATCGATCAGCAGCTTCAATTCCACCGAGGCCTGGGTGACGTCGATCCCGGTGGCCTTCGAGCCAAGGGTGTTGGCCTCGCGGTTGAGCTCCTGCATCAGAAAGTCGAGCCGCTTGCCGACCTGCCCGCCCTGATTAATGACTCGGATCATTTCGGTGATGTGGATCTCGAGCCGGTTGAGCTCCTCGGCGACGTCCACCCGCATGGCGTGCAGTGAGACTTCCTGTCGGATTCGGGCAAGCGCTTCGTCCAACGGCACGGCCGATCCGGCGAGCCCGGTCGCGGCGGCCTCGCGCAGACGCTCGGACAAGCGCTCGCCGAACTGCGCGACCAGCGCTGGCGCCCGCGTCTGTACATGGGCCACGATGGCCGACATCGCCTGGGCGCGCTGGCCGATGATGCCGGCCAGGCGGGCACCTTCGCGGGCCCGGCTGGCGAGGAGCTCATCGATCGCCACCTCGATCAGCGGCCGAAAGGCGGCCACCCATTGCGCGGCGTCGGGCTGGGCATCATCAATGACGCCCGGAAATCGCAGGCAGTCGGCCACCGTCAGCGGCGCGGCATCGGCAAAATGCCGACGAACCTCGCTTTGCGCGGCATGCAGGGCTTCGAGCGAGCCGGGGCGGATCAGTACCGCCGGGCGTCCTGCAGTGCGTGACTGAATCGCGGCGCGGCAATCGATCTTGCCGCGCAGCCCGCGGCTGGAGAGTGACTCTCGCAGCATGGGTTCGAGTGCGCGCAGGTCGTCAGGCAGCCGAAAGGCCAGATCGAGATAGCGTGAATTGACCGACCTCAGTTCGATACTCAGGCCGCCTGATGGATGGTCGGCTGAGGCGGCCCCATAGCCGGTCATGCTGTGCACACCGCCGAGCTTCGAGTTCATTACAATGTGCCCCTATGGCGACTCAGACAAACGCACCGCTGCCCGAAGGGCTTGAGGTCGGCGGTTACCGCATTGTAAGGAAGATCGCCAGCGGCGGTTTTTCGATCGTCTATCTCGCCGACGACAGCGAAGGCCAATCGGTCGCCCTCAAGGAATACCTGCCGAGCTCGCTGGTCAAGCGTTCGGGCGGCGAACTGATTCCTTTCGTCAGCGCTGAAAACCTGCCCACCTATCACAACGGTCTGAAGTGCTTCTTCGAGGAGGGCAGGTCGCTGGCGCGCATCCTGCATCCCAATGTGGTCCGGGTGCTGAATTTTTTCCGTGCCAATGACACGGTCTATATGGTGATGGCCTATGAGCGCGGCCGCAGCCTGCAGGAGCTGATCATTCGCTTTCGCGGCAAGCCCGGTCGTGCGGTGCTGCCCGAGCGGCATATTCGCCGAATCTTTTCGCAGGTCATGAACGGGCTGCGCGAAGTGCATGCCAATCGGCTCTTGCACCTGGACCTGAAGCCGGCCAATGTCTATCTGCGCCAGGACGGTTCGCCGATGCTGCTCGACTTCGGTGCTTCGCGTCAGACCCTGACCCAGGATGCGCCCAAGCTCTTTCCGATGTACACGCCGGGTTTTGCGGCGCCCGAGCTCTACCGACGCAATCAGAATCTCGGCCCCTGGACCGATATCTACGGGCTCGGCGCCACCATGTACGCCTGCATGATCGGTTCGCCACCCCAGCCTGCCGATCAGCGCGGCCTGAATGACAAGGTCGATACCGCCCTTCAAAACGCGGTTCAGCTCTATTCGCAGCAACTGGTCGACATCGTCCACTGGTGCCTGAAGCAGAATCCGCTCGAACGCCCCCAGAGCGTCTTTGTCCTGCAAAAGGCGTTGCGCGAGCCGTCCTCGACGCCGGCTGTGCCGATACCCTCGCGACCGGCCGGCTTTTCGCGATGGCTCGATTCGCTGTCGAATCGTCGCCGCGCCACCCGCTCCGACTCCACGGTGACGTGGCCGACGAACAAGACGCCGACCTGACGGTCTGACACAGGGGCTTGCGCGATGCGTTTCACGATTTTTCAGGACACCGAGCAGGGAGGCCGTTCGATCAATCAGGATCGGATGGGCTACTGCTATTCGCGCGAGTCGCTGCTGATGGTGGTGGCTGACGGCATGGGCGGCCATATTCGCGGCGAGGTGGCAGCGCAGCTGACGGTGCAGGCCTGCGCCGGGCTCTTCCAGAAGCTGGCCACACCAAGGCTGGCCGATCCCTCGGGTTTCCTGGAGGCCGCGCTGATGGCATCGCACCGCGACCTGCTGCAATACCAGGCCCGCAAGAACCTGCCCGAGGCGCCTCGCACCACCGTGGTTGCCTGCGTCGTGCAGGACGGTTTTGCCTGGTGGGCCCATGCCGGCGATTCGCGGCTCTACTGGCTTCGGGGCGCACGCATCCTGTCGCGCACGCTCGATCACTCGAAGGTGCAGGCAATGGCCTCGCTCGGACTGATTTCGCCGGACGAGCTCGAGACCCATCCCGAGCGCAACAAGGTCCTCAACTGTCTGGGGTCGCCGCAGGATCCGAGTCTGGAGATCACCTCGCGGGTGCGGCTGGCCAATGGCGATCTGCTGGTTCTGTGTTCCGATGGCTTCTGGTCGGGCCTGCCCGACAGCGGCTTTGCGAGCGCCTTTCAGGCGGGCCCGGTTGCCGACATCGTACCGGGCCTGGTCGGGCGGGCGGTGGCGCACAATGGTCGCACCGCCGATAACGCCACCGTGGTCGCGCTCAGCTGGGAGGGCAGCAAAGTCGACGATGAGGCTGGGCTGCCGACGCTGTCGTCGATCAACCTGCCGGAAGGCGCGGTGACCACCACGATCGCCATCGGTCAGTTCGACGATGACGAGGTATCGAGTTCGGAAATGAGCGAAGAAGACATCGAACGCCAGATCAGCGAGATCCGGCAGGCGATCCTGCGCTCCAACGAGGATCCTCAAGGGGGGACTGCATGACCGGTTTGTCCAAGACTTTGCCCATCGCCGCCGATCGGCCGAGCGGCCGCGCCCAAGACGCTCTGCGTGCTGTGCGCCTGACGCGCGGATTTACCCGCCATGCCGAAGGCTCGGTGCTGGTCGAGTTCGGCGACACGCGGGTGCTGTGCACGGCGAGTGTCGAAGAAAAAGTGCCGCCTTTTCTGCGCGGCAAGGGACAGGGCTGGGTGACCGCCGAGTACGGCATGCTGCCGCGGGCCACCAATACCCGCAATGATCGCGAGGCGGCGCGTGGCAAGCAGTCGGGCCGTACCCAGGAGATCCAGCGTCTGATCGGCCGCAGCCTGCGCGCGGTCATCGACCTCAATCGACTCGGCGAGCGGACCGTCCAGATCGACTGCGATGTGCTGCAGGCCGACGGCGGCACGCGCACTGCCGCGATCACCGGCGCCTGGGTGGCGGTGCACGATGCGGTCGAATGGCTGCGCGCCCGCGACCTCATTACCGAGTCGCCGCTGACCGATTCGGTGGCCGCGGTCTCGGTCGGCCTGTGGCGCGACGCGGCGGTGCTCGATCTCGATTACGACGAAGACTCGAGTTGCGATACCGACATGAATGTCGTCATGACCGGATCGGGTGGCATCGTCGAGGTGCAGGGGACCGCCGAGGGCCGTCCTTTTTCCCGTGCGCAGGTCGACAGGCTGCTCGATCTGGCCGCCCACGGGATCGGCCAGCTGACGCTGGCGCAGCGCCAGGCGATCGGTCTGGTCGCCTGAGCCGGGGATATCAGCTCCGATGAGCTTCAATGAGCACCAATGAGCGCCAGTAAGACCCTGTCGCGCGTCGTTCTGGCCTCGGGCAACCGGGGCAAGTTACGCGAGATGCAGGCGCTACTTGCACCGACTGGCATCGAGCTGATTGCGCAGGGCGAACTCGGCGTGACCGATGCCGAGGAGCCATTCGATACCTTCATCGAAAATGCGCTCACCAAGGCCCGCCATGCCAGCCGCATCACCGGACTGCCGGCGATGGCCGATGACTCGGGCGTGTGCGTGCCGGCGCTCGGCGGCGCCCCCGGCGTGCGGTCGGCGCGCTATGCCTCAGGTGACGATCATCAGCGTTCTGATGCCGCCAACAATGCTCGTCTGGTCAGCGAGCTCGCGCGGCATGCCGATCGCAGCGCCTATTACTACTGCGTGCTGGTCCTTGTGCGCTCGGCCACCGATCCGCAGCCGCTGATCGCCGATGGCTTGTGGTTCGGTGAGATCGTCGCCGAGGCGCGCGGCGAAGGCGGCTTCGGCTACGATCCGCATTTTCTGCTGCCCGATCTTCGCCTGACCGCAGCCGAGATGTCGTCCGAGCTCAAGAACCGTGTGAGCCATCGCGGGCAGGCCATGCGCGATCTGATCGCCAGGCTTGGTCACGCCCGTTTGCTGCCCGGCACCGCCGCCCCCGGTCGATGACCGAACTGGCCCGAATCTCGGCGGCATCGCTGTCGCGACGAGGCACCACTTCGACGACCCTGACGCAACTGCCGCCGTTATCGCTCTATGTGCACCTGCCCTGGTGCCTGCGCAAATGCCCCTATTGCGATTTCAATTCGCATGAATTCGACGAGTTACCCGAGCAGCGCTATCTCGACGCCCTGCGGGCCGACCTTGAGGCCTCGGTGCCGCTGGTCTGGGGCCGCATCGTGCAGACGGTCTTCATCGGCGGTGGCACGCCGAGCCTGTTTGCACCGGAGTCGATAGACCGGCTGCTGACCGATATCCGGGCGCTGTTGCGCCTGTCGCCCGATGCCGAGATCACGCTCGAAGCCAACCCGGGTACCTTCGAGCTGGCGCGATTCAGGGGCTTTCGGGAGGCTGGCGTCAATCGCCTGTCGCTGGGCATCCAGAGCTTCGACGAGCAAAAGCTCAAGGCGCTCGGACGGGTGCATGACCGAAGACAGGCTCTCGAGGCCGCCGGTGCGGTGGCCGACCTGTTTGACACCTTCAACCTCGATCTGATGTACGCACTGCCAGGTCAGGACGCCGCGGGCCTGGCCGCCGACCTGGCGCAGGCACTGTCTTTTGAGCCGCCGCACCTGTCCTATTACAACCTGACCATCGAGCCCAATACCCTGTTTGCCAGCCGACCGCCGGCCGGACTGCCCGACGATGACCTGGCTGCCGACATGCAGGAACAGATCGAGGCGGCCACCTCGGGAGCGGGGCTGAGCCACTACGAGGTCTCGGCCTATGCCCGGGCCGGGCACCGATCGCGCCATAACCTCAACTACTGGCAGTTTGGCGACTACCTCGGCATCGGTGCGGGTGCCCACGGCAAGCTGTCCTTTCACGACCGCATCGAGCGCACCGCGCGATTCCGTCATCCGACCCGTTATCTCGAAGCCGCGCTGGCCGGCGACGCGATCGAGACCCGCCGGCGTCTGTCGAGCGCCGATCTGCCCTTCGAATTCATGCTCAACGCACTGCGCCTGACCGAAGGTGTGAGCGCCGCGCAGTTCGCCGAGCGAACCGGTCTGTCGCTGGCAGCAATTTCTGCGCCCCTGGCCCGTGCCCTCGAACGCGGCCTGCTCGATCCTGACCCGTCGGTGTTGCGTCCGTCGCCGCTGGGCACCCGCTTCCTGAACGATCTGCAGCAGCTCTTTCTCGGCTGACCAATTTGGCGCATTTTTTGAGATCTGCACCAACTCGGATCAAAATGCCCCGCCATGGCATCTTTCGGATGGCGCCGGGGCATCCTTGCGTGAGCTAATCGCTCCGGGGGCGCTCAGTCAGGGATCAGAACATTGGTATATTTCATGCTTTGATAGCCTTGCCGTGCCGAGGTTGGCCGCCTTCAGGATGTTGAAGGTCCGGAGAAAGCCAAAGCTGCTGACGATTCAATCACCTTCCAGACATTTCATTCCATCACCAATCAGGAGAGCTCACCGATGGCTTCTGCCCAGGACGTCATGAAGAAAATTGCGGACAACGAAGTCAAATTCGTTGATTTCCGTTTCACCGATACCCGCGGCAAGGAGCAGCACGTCTCGGTTCCGATCTCGCATTTTGACGAAGACAAGTTCATCTCCGGCCACGCCTTCGACGGCTCCTCGATCGCCGGCTGGAAAGGCATCGAAGCCTCGGACATGCTGCTGATGCCCGATCCGGCAACCGCCAACATCGATCCCTTCCGCGAAGAGCCGACCCTGATCCTGAGCTGCGACGTCGTCGAACCTTCCGATGGCAAGGGCTACGACCGCGATCCGCGCTCGCTGGCCAAGCGTGCCGAGGCTTACCTGAAATCGACCGGCATCGGTGATGCGGCCTTTTTCGGCCCGGAGCCCGAGTTTTTCATTTTTGACTCGGTGACCTGGAACGTCGACATGTCGGGTTGCGGTGTCAAGGTCAACTCGGAAGAGGCCAGCTGGTCGACCGGCCTGCACTTCGAAGGCGGCAATCTG
>Ga0164292_10003130_pt1 | contig 13509 bp, 13 predicted proteins | sample GEODES117metaG_FD_111486 | JGI IMG/M metagenome (GOLD analysis project Ga0164292, IMG submission 111486) | Eutrophic lake water microbial communities from Lake Mendota, Wisconsin, USA - GEODES117 metaG | ecosystem: Environmental > Aquatic > Freshwater > Lake | place: USA: Lake Mendota... | reverse complement strand
CCCAGAAACAGTCCCGAGAGCACCAGGAAGGCCAGATCGCGGCGTTGCTGCAGGGTCATCGCCGGCGGGCCATGGGGGACACTCGACCAGGCTGCCGAGGTCCTTGCCCATGCGCCACCCTGAGGAGAACAGGCAGAGCACAACGCCCTTCGGCTTTCTGGTGCTCGACAAACCGGCAGGCCTGACCTCCCATCACTGCGTGAGCCGGGTGCGGCGGGCCTATGGGCTCAAGCGTGTCGGCCACGGCGGCACCCTGGATCCAGCCGTCACCGGCGTGTTGCCGATCGCCCTCGGGCCCGCCACCCGCCTGCTGCCGTACCTCAGCGGCGACAAGGCCTACCGGGGGGTGGTGCAGCTGGGGCTGACCACCAGCAGCGATGACCTCGACGGCGAGGTGCTGCAGCGCAGCCCCTTGCCCCAGGGCCTGCAAGCAGAGATGGTCGAGACCGCCCTGGCGGCGTTCCGGGGGCCGATTCTGCAGGTGCCGCCTCAGGTGTCGGCGGTGCATGTCGACGGCGTGCGGGCTTACCAGCGAGCCCGACGCGGCGAATCCATGGATCTGGCTGCCCGGCCGGTCACCGTTCACCGGCTGACCCTGCTGGCCTACGACCCCACCACGGGACAGCTGGAGCTGGAGGTGCAGTGTTCGGCCGGGACCTACATCCGCGCCCTGGCCCGCGACCTGGGAACGGCCCTGGGCACCGGTGGCGCCCTGGCCAGCCTGCGGCGCACCATGGCCCTGGGCTTTGAGCTCAACGGTGCCGTCCCCTGGGATGCCCTGGATCCGCAGGCGCTGGCCCAGGGGGCACCCCTACCCGGCCTGCGCTCGCCGCTGGCGGCCCTCAGCCATCTGCCTCAGCAACAACTCGGCGATGGGGAACGCGATGGCTGGCGCTGTGGCCGCCAGCTGCAGGCTCAGCTTGCGTGGCCGCCGGGCACCGCCGTGGTGATCACCACCCCTGCCGGTGCCCTGGCAGGGGTGGCCAACGCCGGCGAGGACGGCACCCTGCAGCCCAAGCTGGTGCTTGATGCAGCGGGGTAAGCAGCATGGCCGGCCACAGCAAATGGGCCCAGATCAAACGCACCAAGGCGGTGGTCGATGCCAAGCGGGGTGCCGTATTCACCCGCCTGGGGCGCGAAATCATGGTTGCGGCCCGGGCCGGCTCCGACCCGGCAGGCAATTTTCAGCTGCGCACGGCGATCGAGAAGGCCAAGGCCGCCGGCGTGCCCAACGCCAACATCGACCGGGCCATCGCCAAAGGCTCGGGCCAGGGCCAGGGCGGCGGTGAGCAGTTCGAGGAGGTGCGCTACGAGGGTTATGGACCGGGCGGGGTGGCCGTGCTGGTCGAAGCCTTCACGGACAACCGCAACCGCACGGCCGCCGATCTCCGATTGGCCTTTAGCAAGCACGGCGGCAAGCTGGGGGAGACGGGCTGCGTCGGCTACCTGTTCGAGCACCGCTCAGCCGTGCAGCTCGAGGGCGACCTGGACGAAGAGAACCTGCTCGAGCACCTGGTTGCCCTCGAGAGCGACGGGGGGCCAGGGGTGCTGGGGTATGCCTTGGGCGACCCAACCGGGGCCGAGGTGTTCGCCGGCTTCGCCGCGCTCGAGTCGCTGCAGGACGGGCTGCGCCATCGCGGCCTGACCGTGGTCAGCTGGGAACACCGCTGGATTCCCCTGACCGCCTGCGAGCTAAAGGACCCCGAACAGTTGATGCTCTGCCTGAGGTTGCTCGATGCCCTCGAAGGGCTCGACGATGTGCGCAGCGTTGCCAGCAACCTCGAGGCTGATCCGGCGCTGCTCGAGGGCCGCCTGAGCTGAAGGCTCAGCCCCGGCCCCAGGCGTCGCGATCAACGATCAGGGTCACCGCAGGATGCTGATGCAGCCAGCTGGCCGGCAACTGTGGCCCAGGCTGATCCTGCAGCAGCCGTTGCAGGACAGGTGCCTTGGCTGCCCCGGTGACCACCAGCAGGATCTGGCGGGCCGCCAGGATCTCGGCCAGACCCAGGGTGATGGCCTGTTCGGGCACCGCCTGGGGATTGCCGCCAAAGTCCCCCGCGTTCTGGGAGCGCGTGCAGGCGCTCAGCGTCACAGCGCGGCAGCGGGTGTCGGCAGCACAGGGGGGTTCGTTGAAGCCGATGTGACCGTTGAGGCCCAGGCCAAGCAACTGCAGGCCGATGCCCCCGGCGGCAGCCAGCGCCGCGCCATAACGGTTCGCTTCCAGCACAGGATCCTTGGACAGGCCATCGGGCAGCTGCAGGCGCGTCCGCGCCAGACCCAGGGGAGCCGCAAGCTGCCGTTGCATGGCAGCTGCAAAGGAGCCCGGATCACCAGGACCCAATCCCACATACTCATCGAGATTGAAGCTGCGCCAGTGCCCGACCAGGGCCAGGCGCTCGGACTGGGGCAACCCCTGAACACGGCGGACCAGGGCCCCATAGACGGGCTCCATGGTCCGACCGGTGGCCAGGCCCAGGGGCAGCTGGGGGTGGTCCTCTCGGGCCTGCAGCAACAGGGCCGCCGCCCGCTCGGCAACCGCCGCCCCATCCTCGAGAACCTCAGGGTCCGCGATAGGCATCCAGCTGGGTCCCCGGGTAGTAATGGCTCAGGATCGCGCTGTAGTCGGCGCCACGACGGGCCAGCCCGTAGGCCCCCCACTGGCTCATGCCGATGCCGTGACCGAAACCACGGCCGCTGACCAGCAGGGTCACGGCAGCCTGCTCCTGCGGCTCAGACCAGGCCAGGGGCAGGGGTGGCAACGGCAGCAGCGCCGTTGCCAGGGCCTGCGACACCTGCTGGCTCTGGATCTCGGAAGCTGGTGCGGGATCTGTCTCCTTGACCAGCTCCAGCTCCACCTTGGTGCTGCGCAGGCCCAACCGTTGGCGCAGCTGGGCACCGCTGAGCACCAGCACGCCCCGTGGACCCTCCATGCGCACCTGGCGCAGCCTGCCCGTGGACGTCCGTCGCAGCACCGTCAGGTTCTGCACGCCCCCGGTTTCGGCAAACAGCTGCCTGAGCTGATCGGGACCGAAGCGTTCGCTCCAGCTGCGGACGGGGCTGTGGTCATCGAAATCGCGAACGGGGACCAGGTAGGGCAACTGTTGGGCCCACAGTTCGCCGCTGGCTTCGGTGGTGCCGCCGCTGCTGCTGTGAAACACCGCTTCGATCAGGCTGCCGCTGTAGGTCAGCACCTGCGAACGGGTGGCGGCGACAGCCTCGCGGGTGCTGTCGGTCTCGCTCTCGACCCCCCTGTACACCTGGCTGGATACGGTGGCCCGCAGATCAAAGGGGTTGGCGGGACGGCGCTGCCGCAGGGCATAGGTGCGGGCCGCCACAGCCTGGGCCCGCAGTGCCGGCTGTGGCCAGCTGGCGGGCATCTCGCTGCCGACCACGCTGGGCAGATAGGTCTCCAAGGAGACATGGTTGATCGCCTGCAGGCCGCTCGCCTGCCGCACGATCTGCAGCCTGCCCCGATACCGGCGCTGCTGAAGCACCACAAGGCTGCCGGAGGCCATGGGCTCGAGCCACAGGGACCCGGCCAGCGGCGGCAAGGGCACCCCATCGAGCACAAGGCGCAGACCGGTGCCCTGCAGCGGGTCGCTCTGCACCATCAGGGTCTGTCCCGGAGTCAGCAGCCCCACGGGCTGACCAGCAGCATCGCGCAGCTGAAGCGGCTGGTCGCTGGCCGCCAGCGTCATCTCTGGCCCCTCCTGCAGCAGCACCCGCAGCAGCGGATCAAGCGCCACGAGCGTTGAGCCCCGCTGCTGCGGGCGCAGGGCCAGCTGGGGCTCGCCGGCAGGCTGCGACCCGGCGGCCACGGGCCAGGGCAGGGCGCAACCCAGCAGCAGCAATGGCCACAGCCGCGACCAGGACCAGGACCAGGACCAGCAGGAGCGCAACACCGCCTCAACGCATGCAGGGGACCCATTGTGACCGGCGTGGCAGCATGCGCCAGAGGCACAACAGCCGTGCAGGTCACCTTTTTGGGCACCAGTTCGGGGGTGCCGACCCGGGGGCGCAATGTCTCGGCAGTAGCCCTCAGGCTGCCCCAGCGCAGCGAACTGTGGCTGTTCGACTGCGGCGAAGCCACCCAGCACCAGTTTCTGCGCAGCGATCTGCGGGTGAGCCAGCTGCGGCGCATCTTCATCACCCACATGCACGGTGACCACGTGTTCGGACTGCCGGGACTGCTGGCCAGCCTCGGGCTGGCGGGCACCTGTCCGGGCATCGATCTCTACGGTCCCGACCCTCTGCGCGACTACCTCGAGGGGATATTGCGCACCAGCTCGACCCGCATCGGCTACCCCTTGCGCACCCACAGGGTTCGCAAGGCGGCCGAGAGCGGCACCGTGCTGTTCGAGGACGAGGAGCTGCAGGTGCGTTGCGCCCCGCTGACCCACCGGGTGCCGGCCTTTGCCTACAGGGTCGACCAGAAACCCAGAGCCGGCCGCTTTGACATCGAACGGGCCCGGCAACTGGGCATTCCAGCCGGACCGATCTATGCCGAACTCAAGGCGGGCCGCACCGTCACCCTCGAGGACGGTCGCATCATCAACGGAGCCAGCCTGACCGGACCGGAACGGCCGGGCGCCAGCGTTGTGTACTGCACCGACACGGTCTTTTGTGAAGCGGCGGTGGCGCTGGCCCAGGGTGCCGACCTGCTGATTCACGAGAGCACCTTTTCACACGGGGAAGCCGAGCTGGCCATTGCCCGCCAGCATTCGACCAGCACGATGGCGGCCCAGACCGCCCTCGAAGCCGGCGTCAGGCAGCTGGTGCTCACCCACCTGAGCCCGCGCTACATGCCCGGGAATCCCCAGTGCCCCGACGACCTGCTGACAGAGGCCCGGGCGATCTTTGCCGAGACGATCTTGGCCAAGGATTTCCTCAGCTTGGATGTGATCCCACCTGAGTAGGCCTGCAACAGTTCACGTGTTTCTTGCCCAGAGGACCCTGCTGCCGTGATACAAGGTCTCCGTTCAGGCTTCTTCCATGGCCCGTCTCCTCTCGACAGCAGTCCGCGCCGTTGGTCGCGCCCTGCTGCTGCTTCCCCTCGCTCTGCTGCTGGTCACCGGTTTCGGCCAGGAGGTGTGGGCAGCCCAGTGGAGCACTGATCAACTGACCGTTCCGTCCAATCCTGAAGGCACCCAGGTGACGTTCAGCGAGCAGGAGATCAAGGCTGGTCGCAAGCTGTTCAACAACAGCTGCGGCGAATGCCATGCCGGCGGCATCACCAAGACCAACCAGAACGTCGGTCTTGACCCTGAGACCCTCGCCCTGGCCACACCGTCACGCGACAACGTGGCGGCGCTGGTGGACTACATGAAGGATCCCACCTCCTATGACGGCGAGTACAGCATTGCCGACGTCCACCCGAGCCTGCGCAGCAGCGACGTCTTCGTCAAGATGCGCGACCTAGATGACGAGGATCTTCGCCTGATGGCCGGCTACATCCTGGTCGCCCCCAAGGTTCAAGGCATCCAGTGGGGCGGCGGCAAGATCTATTTCTGACCATTCCCTGATCGCGAGTCAAACCGACAAAAGCGGCAGCGCACCCACCATCACTGGTCCACATCGACCAAGCCAAATCCTTGGACAAGACCCGGGTCACATCCTGGGTCTTTTTTTGTCAAAGACAACCTTGCCAAAGATAAAGCTGACTTGAACAAAACCACCCCACCAAACAATTGCGACTAACATCTACGCAACGAAATTTAAAATGATGACGATCTGCGCCAGGTCAAGCAAGTTTCTCTTGGCAGCCATGCTCGGCCTTCCCGTTGCCGCCTCCGCCCAAAATATTCCTAGCCATGAGCAAGCTGACAAAGAGGGCTTCGCATCAGAGCGCATACGAGAAGCTGGCGAACAACCCGATCGCGAACAGAAAGAACAACGATTACTTAAAGACGAATTGCGCGATACACAAGGACCGAGCTTTCAATCCCTGTTTGGCATCCCGCTTCGCAAGGAGGACTACAAGCCAACCCAGCAGATTCGCTGCGACGCCCTGCGCCACCTCAAGACACCATCGACCTACCGACGACTGGATTCTTACCTCAGGCCGGAAGTCATCCTTCCCAAGGCAAAGGAATCCGACTTTTTCAAGCGGGATTTCATGACGGGCGACTGGGGAAAACTAAGGTCTAACCTCTACAAGTCTGGCATCGACATTTACGGCTGCCTTGGCTTCGACAACCTCAATATCGTTCAAAGCAATCTGTCGTCCGTAGCACAAGTCAGGTCGTCGCCGCCGAACGTGACCGACCAGCAGAACTATGTCCAGCTCTACGGCCTTGACTTCTATTCAGAGCTCGTTAACAAGAACTGGAAAGGGGGACAACTTCACTTTTCGTTCGCCTGGCCCGAAAGCAAGCCCATCTGGCTGTTTGGCAATGCCCTGACCCCGATTCGCACGCAATCCGTGCATGGCAATTTCTACTACGACGTTGGCACGGCACGCGATAACGGTGGCACAGCCAATTCAGCATCTGCTTATCAAGGCTTCAGGGTCTTTGAAATCTGGCTTCAGCAGCGCTACGGAAAAGGCAATCAGAATTTCGTGCGGGTTGGCAATATTTACCCCTGGATCAATTTCAACAAGTCCATGCTGGCGGCGATGTTCAACTTCTGGACATTTGACGAGCCTGGCAGCCTCGGCACAAACAAATTTACGGGGCGAGGCCCCATCTATCCAACCGCACCTTTGGGCGTGCAATGGCAACACATCATCAATGACAACACCGAATTCAGAGCCCAGGTTGGCGCCGGTTATTACGACCCTTCATCCGGAATTGATAACAGACGCGGCCTGACCTGGTTTCTCGGGGACAACAACGGGGTCGAAGGCCTTGTTGAGCTCAGCTTCAAAGGTGGCACCTACAGCGCCAACAAAAAGGATTTCGGACTGCCCTGGCTGATCCACCTGGGCGGCCAGTTCAGCACTGCAGAACTGTTCAGCAATTACCTGGACATCAACGGCAATCCGTTCCAGCTCACAGGCCTGCCACGCCGCGCCTACAGCTTCAATGGCGGCTTTTATGTCACCGCTGAATCGATGCTGTTCAGGGAAAAGGGCAGCTATAACCAGGGCCTGACGGCCTTTGTGAAGACAACCCAGTACTTCCATGATTACGCCAACCTGCTCAAAAACACCTACGTGGCCGGTCTGGGCTATGAGGGCCTGATCCCTGGACGCAACAGCGATGTCCTCATGGCAGGGATTGGGCTTGTGAACATGACCGAAGGGGCCAAAGCATGGAACCGGCTGTCTGACTCCTGCACAGCCCTGGCCACATGCAACAACACAGGCATTCAATATGTGATTGAAGTTGGCTACTCAGCCAAGCTTTCAACCTGGATGTTCATCCAACCGAGCGTTCAATATCTCGTCCAACCCTATGGGCGAACCGATCTGGGCAACATCACGGCCGTGACGCTCTCCCTGGGGATGTCGTTCTAACCCCTCTGCTCGCTTCGCTCGGGTGGTGCCACATTGCCGGGCTCGCTGGAACCCGGCTGCTTGCTGTACCACCATTCCTGAAGGTCAGCAGACAGCCGCTGCGAAAACAGCGTGATCACAGTGGCCGTGGGCCGGGCACCGGGTTGCAGCAGTTCAACCGCATAAGACGGGCAGCGCCGGGCCGCAAGGTCGGCGACAAAACGCCTGCCAATGCGCCGCCAGCTGGGTTCCTTGCTGCGCCAGGCCAGCCGACAGCAGGGCCAGGGCAGCTCTTCGCGATCAAACAAACGACAGCACGGGCCCAGCACCCGGTAGCTGTACTGGCCGCCGGGACTGGTGTGTTCACTGCCGTGCTCCAGCAGCCGATGAACCGTTGCAGAAGCCAGAGGGGCCATGAAAAAGCCACCCCGAAGGGTGGCAGGAGAGACATCAGAACACAAGCAGATCAGGCACCTGCGGCCAGATCGCCCCTGAAGGCGACAGCAAGACTCAGTAGAGCTCTTCTTCGGCGTGGGTCTTGATGGTGCAGTCGCTGGTGGGATAAGCGACGCAGGTCAGCACGAAACCGGCTTCGATCTGGTCGTCGTCCAGGAAGCTCTGATCGCTCTGATCCACGGTTCCGGCGGTCAGCTTGCCGGCGCAGGTGGAGCAGGCGCCAGCGCGGCAGGAGTAGGGAAGATCAATGCCCTGCTCCTCGGCTGCGTCGAGGATGTACTGGTCGTCAGGAACCTCGATGGTCTTGTTGAGGCCTTCGCTCTCGTTGATGAGGGTGACCTTGTAGGAAGCCATTGAAAAGGATTGGGGCTCACAGGCACCCGGAAGCCGGGCCTGTAGGACCCGCCATTCATACATCCGCCGCGGGCTGATCCTGCTGTTTTTTCGCGTTCAGGCCGAGAAGGCCAATCAAACACTGATCACAGATCAGCGTGACTTATGCAACAACAGCAAGCCCCAGGGCTCCATCTGGGCCACCAGATCGACCTGCCAGCCCAGATCAGCCAGAACCCGCTGCAACCGGGGTGCCTGGTCCACCAGCAGGCCGCTGAGCAGACCCACGCCTCCAGGGGCCAGGAGCTGGGCGAAGGAAGGACTGAGGGCTTCGATGACCGGCGCAAGGATGTTGCAGAGCAGCACGTCTGCCGGCCCCTGCGGCAGCAGGCCCTTCAGCACCTCAGCCGAGCCCAGGCCAACAGTCAGTTGGCTGTCCAGTCCGTTGAGGGCGGCATTGGCCAGGGTGGCGTTGACCGCCAGCGAATCGGTGTCGGCGGCAGCCACGGTGGACGCTCCCAGGCGCAGGGCCGCCAGCCCCAGCACGCCACTGCCGCATCCCAGATCGGCGATGCGCAGGCCGGTCAGGCTCCCACCGCGCTCGCCAGCATGCTGTTCGAGGGCCTGCAGGCACAGGCGGGTTGTGGGATGGCTACCGGTACCGAAGGCGCTGCCCGGATCCATGCGGATCAACAACCGGGCGCTGTGCTCTTTGGGGCAGTCAAGCCAGGCCGGCAGGATCAGCAAACGCTGACCGACGGGATCCGGCTGCCAGTGCTGCTTCCAGCTCAGGCTCCAGTCCTCGTCGGCCTGTTCCTGCCAGCTCACGGGCGGCAGCGCCAACGCAAAGGTCGCCGCCAGAGGGGCCAGGGCCTCGGCAAGGCTGTCGCGCTCGGCGGCAGGCCAGTCCGCGGACGGCAGCCAGGCGATCAGCTGGCGCTCGGCAGGGGCTTCGGGTCGATGCTGCAGGGCAACCCGATGAATGCCCAGCTGGGGGAGCTTCCACAGCAGGGATTCCTCGAGTTCGGGGGGGGCGGCCATCTCCAGCCGCCACCAGGTCAGGCCCATCAGAGGGTCACCGGATGGGCCTGCTGAATCCCGCTGATGGCATGGATCGAGGCCAGCAGATCGGCAGGGATCGGGTCATCGATGCTGAGCACCATGACCGCGTCACCGCGGACAATGCGACGGCCGACCTGCATCGAGGCGATGTTGACGTTGTGTTCGCCCAACAGCGAGCCGAGCTGGCCGATGATGCCGGGCATGTCGCGGTGCCGCGTGAACAGCATGTGGCGACTTGGGGCCACGTTCACCGGAAACTCGTCGATCGTGACCACCCGCAGCTCACCGTCGGCGAACACCGCACCTGTGACGCTGTGGCTGCCCTCGCTGTTGCGGCAGGTCAACTGCAGCGACCCCCCGGCAAAGTCGCGGCTCGATTCGTCCTTGACCTCAAGGACATGGATGCCGCGTTCCTTGGCCTCGAGGCTCGCATTCACGTAGTTGATGCTGTCGCCCAGAGCTGTGGAGAGCAGGCCCTTGAGGGCCGCCACCACCAGGGGCTGGGCCGGGTGCACCGCAAAGTCACCCTGCAGACGCACCTCCAGTTCATTGATGGCACCACCGCTCAGCTGGCTGACCAGCTGACCAAGGGTCTCGGCCAGCTGCAGGTGCGGCTTGAGCTGCTCCATCACCTCGGAGCTCAGACCGGGGATGTTGACGGCACTGCGGGCCGGCAGCCCCAGCAGGACATCGCGAATCTGCTCGGCCACATCGATGGCCACGTTCTCCTGGGCCTCTTCGGTCGAGGCGCCCAGATGGGGGGTCAGGATCAGTCGCTCAGCGACCCCGCGCAGCGGTGAATCGGCAGCCAGGGGCTCCTTGGCATACACATCGAGGGCAGCACCGGCGATTGTGCCGGCAGTGACCGCCTCGGCCAGGGCAGCCTCGTCAACGATGCCACCACGGGCGCAGTTGACCAGCCGCGCCGTGGGCTTCATCGTGCGCAGCAGCTCGGCGTTGACCAGGTTCTCGGTCTCGGGCGTGCGCGGCAGATGCAGGCTGATGTAATCAGCTTCGGCAAACAGCTCCTTGAGCGGCGAGAGGCGCACCTGCATCTGCTGGGCCCGCTCGGCCGAGACAAACGGGTCGTAGGCGAGCACCTCCATGCCCATGGCACGGGCCACCCGGGCCACATGCGAGCCGATCTTGCCGAGACCGACAACACCAAGCTTTTTCTTGTAAAGCTCGTTGCCGACATAGGTCTTGCGGTCCCAGCCCCCCGCCATGGTGCTGGCGTGGGCATGGGGCACATGCCGGGACAGCGACAGCATCAGCGCCAGGGCGTGTTCGGCCGCGGCGATCGTGTTGCCCTCGGGAGAGTTGACCACCAGCACCCCCCGCTTGGTGGCGGCGGGCACGTCGACGTTGTCGACGCCCACACCGGCCCGGCCGATGATCCGCAGCTGATCAGCGGCGGCAATGATCTCGGCGGTCACCTGGGTGCCCGATCGGATCATCAGGGCGTCGTAGTCGCCAATGATCGCGGCCAGTTCGGCCGCGGGCAGGCCGGTGCGGACATCCACCTGGGCCACCTGGGAGAGGATGTCAATCCCAGCCTGGTCAATTGGATCAGAGACAAGAACCTTGGGCATGCCCGGCGCTGCGGTGAAGAGGGAGCCGGCGGTGCAGTGTAGTGAGCGGCGAGAATCAAGCCCTTCCAGCAGGGTGACAGGTTGGCGACGCGCGTGGTGGTGGTGTTCAAGGAGAGGGAAGCGATGCAGCAGCTGCAGCAGACGCTTGCCGCAGTCCAGCCGCCCTTGGCCCGGCTGGTGGCGATCGGCGCGGGCGACACCCCTCTGACCGCGGTGGAGAGCCTCAATCCGGCGGCGATCCGGCAACGCCGCCAGCGGGGCATGGCGCGGTGGCTGATCCCGTTTGGCTTTCTGGCCGGACTGACCTTCACCTACATCACTGATCTGGACACCTTCGCCTTTGCCGGCGCCTGGAGCCAGCACCTGCTGGGTGGAGTGGCAGGCCTGATTTCGGGTTGGATGGGCAGTTTCGCCGCGGCCGCGAGCGTCAGCTCCGACGAAGACGATCGAATCCGCAGCCTGCGCAACCGCCTGGACGAGGGCAATTGGCTGTTGCTGGCCGAAACCCACCCCGGGATCGACATGCCCTGGACAGCGCTGCAGCGGGCCCGTCCCGTTGCCGTGGTGCGCCTGGCCGAAAGCTGATGGACGCGTCCCTGCTCAAGCAGGCAGATACGGCGCTGCGCAGCTGGGAGCCGCAATGGACGCCGTTTCTCGATGGCCCTCAGCTCGAACAGGCCCAGCACCATCTGGGGACGCTCAGCGCGCTGCAGGTCCACAGCTGGGGGGGGTACCCGGGTGCCGAGCGGCGCCGGTTGCTGCTGGCCCCGGCCGAGCTGACACTGGCCGCGGACGCGCTGGCCTCACCCGAGCTGGCGGGGCTCGAGCTGTTGGGCAACTTTTTGTTCGATCCTGCCGAACCCGCTGACTTTGTCGACGCCTTGCTGACAGCCGGGATGCCGAGCGCGGCCCTCGGAGACCTGTGGTTGCGAGGCGATCGGGGCGCCCAAGCGATCGCCCTGGCTGATGCGGCCACCGCCCTGGAGGGCCGCGACCTGACGGTGCGCACCGTTGGCGTCAGCGTGCTGCAGCGCCCCCTCGATGCGCTGCAGCTGCCTCAGCCGCGCAAACCACGCCGCCTCAGCAGTGTTGAGGCCTCGTTGCGACTGGATGCGGTGGGATCGGCTGGATTCGGCGTCTCCCGCAGCCGCATGAGCGCCCTGATCCGGCAGGGGGCGGTGCGGCTCAACTGGCAACCGGTCAGCTCCCCTAGCAAGGAACTGACCTGTGGCGATCGGGTGCAGCTGCAAGGGAGGGGTGAGCTGATCCTCGAGCGGGCCGAGCTGACCCAGAAACAACGCTGGCGGGTCGAACTGCTGCGCCAGTAAGGACGGGCCCCGGGCGGGGTGGCTGCTAAGTTGCCCGCAGTGCAGGGCAGCTCAAGCTGCAGTGCCGCACAGGGGCGATTAGCTCAGAGGTAGAGCACTACCTTGACACGGTAGGAGTCACTGGTTCGATTCCAGTATCGCCCACTGCTTTTTTGAAATGCCTTCCAGCACAGTCGATCTGCAGCTGGTGATCGGCCTGGGCCGCTCCGGCGTCGGCGCAGCACGCCTGCTGCGGGCCCAGGGTTCCACGGTTTGGCTGCTGGATCAGCAGCACACACCCCAGCTCGCACAGCGCGCCGCCCAGCTGCGTGAGGAAGGCATCGAGGTCGTGCTTGGCATTCCGCTCGACGCCGACTGTCTGGCGCTGCTGCCGGAGGTGCCGTCAGCTGTGGTGGTGAGCCCGGGGCTGCGCTGGGATCATCCGCTGCTGGTGCACCTGCGGCAGCAGGGGATTGCTGTCCAGGGCGAGCTGGTGCCCGCCTGGAGGGCCGGGCGCAAGGTGCCCTGGATCGGCATCACCGGCACCAACGGCAAGACCACGGTCACCCACCTGGTCAGCCATCTGCTGTGCAGCCAGGGGATCGACGCCCCGATGGGAGGCAATGTGGGCCACTCGGCGGCTGAACTGGTGCTGCAGCGCTGCCTGTCGGTGGAACCACCGCCGCAATGGCTGGTGATCGAACTGAGCAGCTATCAGATTGAGGCAGCCAGCGAGGTGGCTCCCCGAATCGGCATCTGGACAACCCTGACGCCTGACCATCTGGAACGGCACGGCAGTGTTGACGCCTACAGGGCGATCAAGCGTGGGCTGCTGGAACGCAGTGAGCTGCAGATCCTCAATGCTGACGACGCTGACCTGCGAGCCCACGCCAGCACGTGGTCCAGGGCCTGTTGGATCACCGCCGGACGGCGCCAGGACCTGCCGCCCCAGCTCGATCCCAGCCTCTGGATCGAAGCCGACCAGGTGTGGCACAGGCCGGCGGATGGCGCGCCACAACCGTTGATGCGGGCCGACTGTCTGGCAATGCCAGGGGCGCACAACCGCCAGAACATGCTGATGGCCGTGGCCGCAGGCTTGGCGGCTGGCCTCAGTGGTCCCCAGATGGAAGCAGGTCTGGCCAGCTTCCCGGGGGTGCCGCATCGCCTCGAACGGTTGCGTCGCTGCCAGGGCGTCACTTACTACAACGACAGCAAGGCCACCAACTACGACGCAGCCCAGGTAGGACTGGCGGCACTCGAAGGCCCCCTGGTGGCGCTGGCGGGAGGCGAGGCCAAGCAGGGCGATGCCAACAGTTGGATT
>Ga0164292_10003129_pt1 | contig 13509 bp, 9 predicted proteins | sample GEODES117metaG_FD_111486 | JGI IMG/M metagenome (GOLD analysis project Ga0164292, IMG submission 111486) | Eutrophic lake water microbial communities from Lake Mendota, Wisconsin, USA - GEODES117 metaG | ecosystem: Environmental > Aquatic > Freshwater > Lake | place: USA: Lake Mendota, Wisconsin... | reverse complement strand
GTCACCGGACTCGACTTTCGAAGAATACAGTTCACCAGTGATCTATTACCATCCGATATTTTGGGGATTTCCATTTTTCACAAAGAGACTGAAAAATTTATTTTTAATCCTGGGCCTATTTTTGGTGAACTTATTTTAGCTGACGAACTCAATAGGGGAACACCAAAAACTCAAAGTGCCCTACTCCAGGCCATGGAGGAAAAAAGTATCACAATCGATGGGGTGACTCATTCGCTTCCTGAGAGGTTTTCAGTGTTTGCGACACAAAACCCTCGAGGCCAATACGGGACCTATCCCCTACCGGAATCCCAGCTCGATCGCTTCCTGTTTAAGTTTTCAATGGGCCACTTAAGTAAGGAGGAGGAGGTTTCACTCCTCGCGTCTGGTTCAAGGCTTGAAAAGCTTACTCATTTGGAAGCTTTTGTTTCAAAAACTGAGTTAAAAGCATGGCAAGAATCAATACGAACAATCACAGTCTCAAACATGTTATTAAATTATGTTGCTGAGGTTCTTCAGGCCTCTCGAAAATTAGAGGACTCTAATGGTTTAAGTCCGAGAGCGGGATTGGACTTGATAGAGGCCTCAAGAGCTTGGGCCTTTTTTGAAAAACGCGATTATGTTATTCCTGATGATGTTCAGTCCGTTTTTCCTTTTGTCGCTGGCCATAGGATGTTCTCCCAGCACTCGTTTAATGCTCATATGGAATATTCAAGATCAAAAGAATTCATTCAAAGTGTTACATTTGTTAAAGCAAAATGAAATTACCTGTTTGGATCCTAAACCAATTTAAAAAAAAATCTCGTATTTATATCATTCCAACTCGTATGGGTGGTTACCTTAATGGGCTCATCTTTTTGATGTTTCTACTCGCAGTTGGTTACAATAATAATTTGCTTCTTATTTTTACTCTTTTGTTATTTGGTTTTAACCTCATTTGGTTAATTCAAACACATCTGCATCTTAATCATTTAAAAATTGAGAGTATTCTCATGGACAATGGCCATGCGGGTGAACCCATCTTGACCACGGTCTTTTGGAAAAAAATACCTGATGGCCCTCATGAATGGGAACTTAGTTTTGAGCAGCAAGATGGCGAGTCTCACAAGGTGAAATGCTTGAACCTTCACGAGAGTCGATATGAGGGAACGATGGTTCTTCCTAAGCGTGGAGTTTGGAAGTTTCATCACATCCGAATTAAAACCCATAGGCCCTTTGGGCTCTATAACGTATGGATTTATTATAAAGTAGATTTAACCTGTTTTGTTTATCCAGAGAAACTTAAGACGATTCCACCTTTTGAAAAAAACCATTCCTATATTGAGGGAGATAATCAAGGCCTTCAAATTGGTACCCATGATGTTTGGAATCTTTCTCCTTACCAGGATGGAGAATCTCGAAAAATTAGTTGGAAGCATTACGCTCGTTCAGGAGAGCTCGTTATTAAAGAAGGACAAGAGTTAACTAAATCGATGGCGCATTTTAAGCTTCATAGTTTACAAAATAATAAAGAGTTTACTTTATCTAAAATTGCGACTCAGATGATTCAATGCCACCGTACAGATATTGCGTTCACGTTGGAGACTTCGACTAAAAAGTTTGGGCCAGGATCAGATCAAAAGTATTTGTCAGATTGTTTGAAGGAGCTTTCCCAATGTTAGCTTCTCTCCATAAGCAAAATTTGATTTTACTGGTTTTTGCCATTCTTTTAATGGAAGTCCTCACAGGTGTAACTCTTGCGTTTGTTGGAGTAGGCATTTTTATTGCCACATTTAATTTTAAAACAAACAAACTCGTCCGTAATGCTATTGCAGTCCTCGTTTTTTCTTCGTACTGGTTTAAGTACGGAAAAATCATTGATCCTGAAATTGGTCTTAATTTTTTAACTTCAATTATTGTGTTAAAGATTTTAGAGAAAGAAACAGTTCGAGATAAATATATGATCTTCTTCGGATTGATACTTTTAATCTCAGCGGGATCACTTTTTGAAAAAACGTTATCTTATGTTTTCTTTTTTGGTATCAGTTTTTTATTACTCATCCGAGACTTCTATTCATTTTTAGATAAGAAATGGAAAATGAAGGACTTTCTTTACGCTCTTATTTGGATAGCCCCTTTAAGTGCCTTACTATTTATTTTAACCCCTAGACTTCTTGAACCAATCCCTTTTGAGCAAAATACAACAGCACCTGGAGAAGTGGGATATACAACGGATGTCAATATTTCTCAGATTGGTTCTTTAGAATCCAATCAAACGACTGTTTTCAATGTCGTAACTTCTCGGGTCCTGACTCAGAAGGAGCTCTACTGGAGAGGAAACACTCTCACGTATACCGATGGATGGAACTGGAAAGAGACAGCATCGGACAAAGAAGACGCTCAAGAAACCTTTGGGCCCAATGAAAAGAACAATCTCGCTAGTAACGATGTTAAACAATCTTTTCGATTGTCGACTAAGTTAGATTATTTTATTTCACTCGATATTCCGAAATCGGTGGCTTTTGGAGATCATTATTTTCGCTCAGGCGGAGGAAGAAAAGCTTTCCCTCAGCAAAGCTGGGGCTGGATGAATCGATATGATTCAATTAGCGAATTATCTAGCAAGATTGACCAAGAAGAGGTGAACTCACATTATTTAAATGTCACTCTTCCCAAAAAAACAAAAGCAAAAATTTCATCTATGTTTAATGGTTCAAGTTTAAAAGAATTTGAAAGTTCCATTAAGTCTTATTTTCAAAAACAGGGGTTCGTTTATTCAATGACTCCTGGAATTTCGCCTAACTTACTTTCTTTTTTTGAAACAAAGAAAGGATTTTGTTCTCATTATGCTTCTGCCACGGCGATCATTTTAAGAATTAAGGGAATTCCGACGAGACTCGTTTCTGGTTTCATGGGGGGGAGTTACAACCGTTTTGCGAATTATTATCTTATCACTCAAAATGATGCCCACGTTTGGGTTGAGGCCTTCGAGAATGGTAAATGGTCTAAAATAGATCCAACTGAGTGGGTAGCACCTGAGAGACTAGAGCTGGGGGGTGCCCTTTATATGGAGTCAGTTGGAAAAGACTCACTCAGTGGAAATAGCTTATTTCGAATTCCTAGGTTCATTAATGAGTTTAAGTTATGGTTTAGACAATGGGATTTCTTATTTTATAACTGGCTTGAAAATATGGATTATCACTCTCAATCAAGCTGGCTTAAGCGTCTTAATATAAAAAGAGAGTGGCTTTTTTCCATCATACCCTTTTCTATGGTTGTCTTTATGCTTCTCTATATGTTTTTTCAGCATCTAAAAAATAGAAGACAGGTGGATTCTGTGTACCAGGAAATCTGGCAGCTCTTTTACTCAAAAATGAATACGAAAGGGGTGAATCTTTCCATGATTAGCCTAAAAGAGTCATCGGAGTTGATACGAAATTTAAATGATCAAACCGTTACGAACGTTTGGGAAAAATTAATTGCCTTTAGTTTTAGAGATCAAAATGAGTCCATCACTGAACTAAAAAAAATGATCAGAAAGATTTAATCGACGACCTTAAAATCAGCATCGATAGTCCGTGATCTATTATCTGAATTCATTGGTTGTTTTCTTTGATTTTGATGTTCATTTTGAATTTTTTTCATCACTCGATACATTTCAATGAATCTCTTAATGAAATAGATGGCAAATAAAACCAGAATAATTTTCAAAAGTCTCATTGATAAAACATAGTGTTTGAATGGCCAGATGACAAGTGTAGGACTAAGTATTTTTTGGAGGAGTGTCTGCGTTAGGTGTGGCCTCAGAAGGGTTCTGTGACTGGTCTGTCGTTGGGGTCACTTGAGGTTTGGATTCTTTCTCTCCCTCCCCTGCTGCGGCTTTTTGCGCTTCCTCTAAAGCCTTTTTAGCGGCCTCTTCTCTTTCAACTTTTTTTGCTACGTTGAGTTTAAGATACTCCTCGGTTTCTGCCTGGAGTTGTGCATCATGATCTCTAAAGAAAACAGAATTGATAAACCGTCTTAGCTGTTTTTTTTCTTCCTCTCCAACCGAATGAATTAGACCATAAAATTCAGGTGCCTTACTTTGACCTTTTGATGGTTGAACATTCACAAACATTTCAATCGGTGTTGTAAAATGAATATTTGAACCAATCGGAATGGGTGCCTCAGTTTGAAAAACCATATCCGTTTCTGAAAGTTTCGTCAGAGTGACATTAAACGTGATTTCTGCAATAGACGCATTGTGAGTTTTTCTTAGAAAAATTTTTGGAATATTAGATTTCGTTTTAGAAAGACTCTGCTCCAACTTTTTATCAAAGATCTCTGCCATCCGTACAAGCAACTCAACTGAAATTTCACTTTCAGTTGTCATAATATTTGTATAATTGAAGGTTTCTTTCACTTCTTTTGATGGAATTTTTGAATTAAAAACAATCACGAACGGACTTTTGTCCTGATACCTTTCATTTAAGGTTTGAGTGAGAGTTTTAAGTTGCTCGACTGTATTTTTTGATTCTTTTGCGTCAGGCTTATCAAGTGAATAAGCAATGACCTGAGGCTCAAGCCGATCCAGTTCAAAATTGATATCTTTAAGAAATGGAATACAACGGATGGTATACGCATTTTTATCTGTTCTTGGCTGATCATTGTAAAAATGGAAATCAGGATCAACAATTAAAACCTTTGCCTTTTTCTCAAGAGATAAGGTGGTATTTGTTGAAAGCCAATTAGCGAGCATTTTTTTATGATGCTTAACTTGATGTAGTCGATACTCTTTTCTTTCTTCAACATCCTTTGGGGCGACTCCGTCAGGCGGAAGATATTGATCCATAAAATGGAATTCAGCATCTGCAGATAATTTAAAATGATAAAAAAGATTTTTTGGAGAAACTTTTTGAATAAAAAACTCTCTCGAAGGAACAACCTTTTTTTTAGTCCAGTGATGATTCATTCTTATTTGATCACCATCTTTTAAGGGATAATCTGTTTCAATGTGAAGACCTGTCTCATAAATGAACCCAATTTTAACAGGTAATCCAGCTTCAAAATCATCTTTAAGATCCGCATTGGCAAAGCCATGTTCAGCAATTTCTGTCGGAGAGATGAGCTTTGAAACTCCGAAGACGACATCAAATGTCTCTGGGCTTTTAATGTAAGCAAGATTAATCCCCGTAATAAGACTCTCTTTTAAGACCTCAGATGGTGAAAGGTAGTCTACTAAACCCACCAGAACGGGATGATGTTCCATGTTTGCACGGGCGAGAATTCTAGCAAGGTGAATGTAGTCTTGGGAATTTTTAGAAAGATCAATAAAAACACAAGCGGCGTTGTGTTTGTAAACTTTTAAAAAGAGCGATTGAATTTTTTTTTCATCAGACTCGTAAAAACGTTGAAAATCAATTGCTAACTTTGTGTTACGTTTAAATTCTCCAACGATCGCTCTGAAATAAGCTTCATCATCGCCAAAATAGTAAAACAAAAGTTTACCTTCCATACTTTCATTATAGCATACAATTTATTTAGATGATCACTCAAATAATAAGTGAGTTCAGGTACTTAATGAATTCCTGGGAAAGATCGCCCCTATGGGATGAGAAATGTTTTAAAAGGTGATCACGATAAGAAATTCCAAGAGCACTTCTCCAAATGGCATCACCGAAAGGTGAAACTCTACTCCGATCCACTGAGTGATCAGGTCTTAGGGCCATGACTTGATAAAATTGATGATTTTCAAAAATTAAAATTTCCTCTTCTAGGGAAACAGGCATGGAATGAAGAAGAGATCTCAGTTCAAGAATATTTTTATGTGGTGAGAGGACAATCTTTGAAGAAGGATCCATTTGTGAAATCAGGCAGGAAATAACCTCACCTATTTGTTTTCCCCCCATACCAGCAATGAAGACTATATTTTTTCGGTTATCTATTTTAAGTTCTTGTCCCTTTTTATGATGTATATTTAATTTTGGAATAGTAATATACGAATCTAATAGTTTTAATTCTAGTGACTTTATCACTGGTGCCGATGGATCTACTAAATTGATTTCCAAAACAGAGGATTCATTTCGAAAAGAGAGGCCTAAATCTCCGTGGTCACAACCAATGTCCCACACATAAGATTCGTTTTTATAAAAAGATCGGATGATGGAGAGACGTTCAGAAAGTGAATCCCCTACTCTAGAGGAATTCATCGTAGTTTTGGCCATATTGGAGATCAAGGGTCTCGGTAAAATACTTCCGAACAAAATATTGGCCAGATCTCACAGTCTCAAGAAGCCCATACTGTTCAAGAGTTCGAATGTCAGTTCCAAGCTGTTCGATGGAGACACCAAGATGATGAGATAGATTTGAATAAGAATTTAAAGGTCCAATACCATGAGAGCGGTAGAGGTTTGGCCTGCACCAGACTTGACGATACAAATACATTAAAAGAGAGATTTCGTTCCTATTAAGCCTCGTGTTTTTTAAAACAACATCAAAAAAAACATCGGGAATTTCGGAACTCGAAGGAACTTCAGAAGGGCCAACACCAGAGCGGTCGGTCGACTCACTTGATTTCTTTTTTGCGTTGAATTGGGAAAGAACGGATCGAATATCTCCCATAAAGTCCCCCTCCCATTATTATCCACTAGACCCCTTTAAAACGCAACTGACCTAAATAAAAAGAAAAAAGTTCCTAAGTAAATAACTTAAGTTCTCTTCTATCTTTCCGAAAAGAGCTCTATGTTGACTCTCTTTGTACGACATTTTCTATTCATTTTCGCCTTTGGTCTGATCGCTACATCTTGTGGCCTCGTTCATCTTGGGGAGAAAAACATTTCTAGGAACATTGCTGCCTCCGCAATTGAAAAACTCGTAACCGACGAAGAGACATCATTTCAGGAAGACATTGCTCAAAAACTTTACTCACTTTATTGTTATTATCTTATTGGTCAGAAAAATTTATTACGATTTGAAAAAAAAATCCCCCTGCATGAAGCCTCTTCACTTTATAGTACGCCTGAATATCTCTCACTTCTTGCAACTAAGGGTGAAATTGATGACGTAGAAAAAGAGCTTGCTCAAGTTTATTTTGAACTATCAAAAGGAAAAAACACTGAATTTAGAAATAAAAAGAAGATCTTTCTTTCGACAATTGAACAATTTCAATCAAAAAGTACACTTCATCATCTTTCTCTTTTAAATCTCTCATCGAGAATTGGTGTCGATAATCATTCAAAAGATTCTGATATCTCAGAAAAAACAGTCATCACTGAAATAAACCAATTTGAAAAAGATAGTGAGTTCTTCATTTACGAAAAAAATATTGAACATCTTTCTCATATGATGGAAATGAATTTAAAATCTGATGCTAAAAGATGGGAACCATCTGAAGGTGACACTGGAATGCTCAGTGGGGAAGAATTTCCACCACAAACCTGGTCTCTTACGTTCAGTCTCGGACCTAAAATGGGTTTGTCTCAAGAAATTCTGAAACTCATAAATCTCTATCAGATAAAATCCACGTTTTTTGTTGCAGCTGATCAGTTAAAGTCGTTCAACGAATTTCATCTTTTTCAAAGTTCGCTTGTAGAAATGGCGGTTCATTCCATGAGTAATGTAAACTTAACCAAGGTCGGGGAAATCGCTCTTCACCGAGAAGTGACAGAGGCAAAAGAATTAGTTGAGAAAAAGTTGGGAAAGAAAATTAAATTCTACCGTTTACCCTTAGGTGCAGGCCAAAGAGACCTACCTATAAGAGATCTTATCGCTAAGAACAAACTCATTAATATCCTCTGGAATGTGGACACAATAGATTGGATTCCTCAAACATCAGAAAGAATAGTCAACAGAACAAAAGAAATCATGAAAAAAACGAAGCACGACTCAGGAATAATCCTCTTTCATGATGTATATCCGAGGGCGATTTCTGCAGCAAGAGATATTATGTCTCATCTCAGTAAAGGATCTCGAAAAACTTGTCATCTAAGCGGCATCGTAACTGAGCTCAACTCGAACGGAAAAATCTCATGCCATTAAGACTCATCCTTTTATTATTTATTTTTTCCTGTTCAACGACAACTCCGACAATAAAAGATCGACCAAGGGAATTCTCACAAGGGGAAGTTATTCTAGCGAGTAAGCTTCTCGACAAGATCTTTGATAAACAGATGGCGCCTATCGAATGTGTAAAAGATGATGATGAAGCTGAACTCTTAATAAGAACCATCACTCCTCGATTCGAAATTGTCCAAGATGATATTGAAGCACAACTTGATGAACCTCAAGAGATTGAAAAACTTATCAAAAAATGTCAGGATGACTGCACATGTGGTTACCTTGATGAGATTTTTAAAGAACATCAAGTTGAGTTATCTAAAGCACAAAAAAAGTCCATGAAAGAAAAAGCATCAGAAAAAGAAATGTCTCGTTGTTTAAATTATGCCCAGACAACATTTTGCCAATCAGAATTATATAAGTCCCTAAACGAAGAAAAAAAGGACTTTAGCTTTGAAGAGAATCCTTAATCTCTTGGGTTCTTTTTTTGCCTGCAATAACTCCTTGAGAAATAACATCACCGAAAGAACCCTTTCTCCAACTGTCTAAAATCGCCTTTGTTACTCCACCTTTTGAGGTAACATTTTCAATGAGCTCTAAGAGAGTTTTATCTTTTTCTACAGAAAGACCCGCACCTCGAAGAACCATGGAACTAAGGCGTTCACGTTCAGTCTCATTAAGAGAAGAAAATGATTTAGAAAGAGTAAGTGCGAACTCATAAAAAAGAGCAGGACCTGAACCGGTCAGGAGTGTGAGCTCGTCAAGCTCATCCTCATTTACAATAAAAACCTCTCCAAGAATTGAGAAGAGAGTTTTGAATGATGGTAACTTCATACTTATTGAATCTGATGATAGAAGGGTTACACCAGCATTTTTTTCAACAGGAAGATTGGGCATCATTCTTATGAGAGATTTTGCACCAAGGATTTTTAGTTGATTCTCCTCAGATACAGCGGCCAGAAGACTTATGAAAAGTTGATCATTGAATTGATCTCCAATGAGGGATTTTAAATCATGAAGCTGCTGAGGTTTACAACCCAAGAGAATGAATTCTAACGGTCCTAGGTGACTTAGATCTTCAATGGCACTTGCTCCAATTTCTTTTGCAAGGGTCCTTGCTGAATCTTTTGATGGAGAAAAGATGAGCCACTCTGATAGATCATGTCCCCCATTGTGAAGACCTTTTAAAAGGGCCCCTACCATCTTCCCAGCACCAAGGACAAGAACCTTCATGTATTTAACTCCAAGGGAGCACCATGCCTCATGGTATTAATCGCCATCGATCTTACCCAAACAAACTGATCCAAGATATGAGATGGGTTTGAAATTGAAACCCCATCAATGTCAGAAAGAATCAGTCTCATATTTTGTGAAAGAGCATCTCCATCGAGAATTGAGTTATAGACTAAATCCTTAAATTGGCCATATTCACCAGCAAAAACAAAACTATAGATAGGATCTTTTAAAATATCTCTTAGAGATTCGGGAGAAATTAAAGAGCAATCAATATTTGTTTTTGAAAAACCCGATTTCCAAGCGAGATCAAGAATTGAACGCCAAACTCTGTAAGACTCTTCCGTAAGACAAGCAACTGAAATTCCCGTCCCTAAAGCAAGGGCCCCGAAAAGGTAATGTATGGACTTCGTCGTTGGGTGATCAGAGACGCTAACAAAAAGTCCTGCATCCTTAATGATAGATTTATCATTAAAGCTCATTTGTCCAGGAATGACGAAATTAAGATGCTTCCCACCTATATAGTGCCCAAGATTCGATTTAATCCATTCAACAAATTGAGCGAGGTCAGCTTTTTCTTTTTCACTCACTTGGCCCATGATGACTTCATACTGCTCAAGAAATGAACGTCCAAAATGCTCAAACCTAGAAACTCTTCCCGCAACAGAAATTAATGAAGGTCTAGGAGAAAGGAGCTTGTAACCAGAATCTTTTGACCAGTTAACTTCAATTTTTGATGAAGAATGATTAAGGAGGAAATGAAACTCCTTTAAATACTCTGTACCACCCGCTTTAGGTCCAGTTCCAGACATTTTAAACCCACCAAAAGGCTCAATCGCAACTCTTGCTCCTGTGTTTGGACGATTCACATAAATATTTCCCGCTCTTAAGAATTTTAGAAGGAAATCAATGTCATCTTGAGATTGAGAATAGATACCACCAGTTAATGCGTATTCAGTTCCATTAAATAATTCAACTGCTTCAATCAATGAATCATATTCAGTAATATGGATCACCGGTCCAAATATTTCACGCTGGGACCAAGATTCTTTTTTTCTTGCTTGAAAAGGAGGAATTTCAAATAGGGCAGGCCCAACACAAAAGCCAGGAAGTTTTTCAAATGAGCGATCAATTAAAATTTTCCCATGGTATCTAATCGCCTCATCTTTGGCCTCTTCTACCGCTTTTCTTACTCGGTCTTGATCTTCCTTCGTAATGAGTGGATTTACTGAAGTTGACGGATCAAGTGATTCTCCAACTTTAAGATCTTTCACGGCCTGAATAAGCCTTGTCACAAGGGCCTCTTTAACTTCTTTATGTACAATCACTCTCGAAGCCGCTGAGCACTTTTGACCAGAGTGTCCAAAGGCAGCATAAAGAATGCCAGAAATCGTTTCATCAAGCTCACAGTTGTTGGTCACAATAATAGCATTTTTGCCGCCCATTTCTGTGATCACTTTCTTTTGCATCGGAATTTGATGCTGATAATGATAAATCATATTTTTTGCAGCATGCTTATAAATCCAGGTTCCAACATTTTTAGATCCTGTAAAAACGATGCCAGCAGTTCGATCATGAGAAACAAGTGGAGCACCAACAACTTCACCGTCTCCAATAATGAGATGAAAAATGTCTTTAGGGACTCCAGCATCAATTAAAATTTTGTGTAGTTCAATTGCAATGAGGGGAGTTTGCTCTGCTGGTTTTAAAATAACTGCGTTTCCTGCAGCAAGTGGAGCGACACACATTCCACATGGGATTGCTAAAGGGAAGTTCCAAGGAGCTATGACACAAATAACACCTCGGTTAATCAATTTTTCTCTAGAAAATTGGAGCAATATTTCTTGGCGGGCATAAAAATTAATGAAATCAATCGCCTCATCGACATCTGCCAATGCCTCGGTCATCGTTTTTCCCGCCTCAAACATCATTAGGGCCGAGAGATAATTTCTTCTAATAAGCATCATATCGGCAGCTTTTAAAAGAACGGAAATTCTATAAAGAGCGAGAGATTGCTTTCCCCACCAGCTTTCTTTGAGTGCAGCTTCCGCTTCATCAACGATTTTTATCGCCTCTGAATTTGAGTTTTCAACAATTGATCCCAAAATGAGTTCAGGTCTTGAGCTACAGAAAATCTTTTTCCCTGGAGCATTCATAAAGTCACTTTGCTTTGACTGAAAATAATTTGTTAACTTTAAGATTTCTTCTTCAAGAGACAGACATTCTTTTTTTACATAAAGTTTTAAAGGTCTTACCGGTGAAAAATCACTCTTTAATTGTGTAATAAAAGAGTCTAGTTGAATTTTTCCTTCTTTCTTTTTTGATTTATGAATCTCAACGGGAGAAATGAGTCCACTTGCTTTTTGGTGAGATCTCATGATGGAGAGAACCCCAACTTGAGAAGAGTTTTCCATGATTCTTCTCACTAAATAGGCCATACCGACGAGGAGGTTACCAATTGGCATGTAGTTTCTAGTAGGCCAGCCCATTTTGGCTAGGCCATGAGATAGGGCCTCGTAAGTCATATGGAGACATTGGTGCTCAATAACGGGTGCTTGAGGAAATCGAAGCTCCCTCATGGCCTCAACGAAGGCATGATCTTGAAGATTATGAGAACCGATGGCGAGTTGGATGTAATCATGATTTTTTAAAGCGAGATAAGATATCTGCCTAAAATGAAGATCTGATTCCTCCTTGTTGAGAAACTGTGGAGGTGTGAACTGGTGCGCCTCCCCTTCAATCGTTTCAGCATCCCAGTAAGCGCCCTTAACTAACCTTATTGGCATCCTTATGTTTCTTTTTTTCGCTAACTCAACCACATCCATTAAATGCTGATGCCCATCTCTTAAATAGGCCTGAACCACAATTCCTGTCTGTGAATAATCACGAAGATCATTCGTCTCAAGAAGAACTTTTGAAAAAATCTGAAGAACAAGGTCACGATAATGGTAATGTTCAGCATCTACATTAATAAAAACTTCTTCTCTTTTTGCCTCTTGAAGAATTCTTCTTAACCGAGGAGCAACCTTTGAATAAGTCGCTTCAAAAGCTTGAGGCCTAAAATCATGAGAAAGTGCTGACACTTTTATCGAAACGTGAGCATTGTAAATGCCCGCCTTATTTTTTTCACCTTTTGGAATATGTTGTTTTAAACCATGAATGAGTTGCAAAACTTTTTCAAAATACTCGTCTGCTTCTTTGGCCGAAACAACAAGCTCCCCTAATTGATCTAATGTGGCCTCACGTTTTGTTTCCCTGAGACTCTTTAGAGTTTCATGAGAGGTATTAATACTCTCACCAGCAATAAATCTTTTGGCCATCATCCTAACAAGAAAACGCACAACTGAGGCAAGGAGTGCCGCTGGAAGAAAACTCGCAATCTGGAGGGCCAGGCTAAACGAAACGATTAGATAGAGAGGAAGCTGCCTCGTGCCTCTCTTCTTTTGCAAAGAGATGGCCTTTGAATCATCGAGAAGCCTTCTTAAACTTTCTAGTAAATTCCGCTTCACTTCTTTACCGTTTTTATCATGATCTAAAGATGGAAGAAGTGCTAAAAACTTTAGTAAATGAACACGAATGAGATCGAACTGTGCCGTTAAAGTAAGACCATAGTCAGAAACTTTCTCAAAAGCACTTGAACGATAATCACCAACTTTTTTTACCAATTGTTTTAAGATGATTTTTGACTGGTCATCAACATCTGCCCACTGATCCTTGTCTAAAAAATGAGGAAGGTCATTTTTCGCAGTAATCATCTCAATTTCTGTTGGAAAATTGATTGGTGAAAGAGAGCTAATTTTTTCGACATGATCCTTTAAATTAAAAAATAACTTATCGACTTCTTTCTCAATATCTAGCGAGTTTATTTCATGGAGTTTTAAAAGAGCGAGTTCACGAGAAAGTCTTCTCGTCCCAATATAGATTGATTTTTCCTCGGGCTTAAAGGCACAAAGAAATGGAAAACCATCGATAACGATTTCTCTACGAAATCCCGCTGAGATCGTTTCCTTCCCAAGAAGATGAATATATTGGTCTACCTCTCCGTGAAGGCTTCCTTCAGGAAATAAGACGCCTTCAAATTCTTCATAAAATGATACCTGCCAAAGGTTATGAACAACTCTTTTCTTTACAAAAGGAACACCTTTACTACTCACAATGGCCTCCGGTTTAAATTAGCCACAATCTACCTGTAAAATATCTTTCAGCAAAGATACGATTAAGGAGAAATTGACTCCTCCTTTCGACAGGGCCTAGAATAATCCCATG
>Ga0164292_10003128_pt1 | contig 13511 bp, 6 predicted proteins | sample GEODES117metaG_FD_111486 | JGI IMG/M metagenome (GOLD analysis project Ga0164292, IMG submission 111486) | Eutrophic lake water microbial communities from Lake Mendota, Wisconsin, USA - GEODES117 metaG | ecosystem: Environmental > Aquatic > Freshwater > Lake | place: USA: Lake Mendota, Wisconsin... | reverse complement strand
TAACTCTCCTCCCCATACTCCAGCTGGCTCAGCTCTGGAGAGGGCGCCCTGTAAGCACTTTGCTTGCATTGGGCAGCTGCCACATAACGCCTTAGCTTGTGCGATAACAGGTGCGCTCTCGCTGAAGAAAAGCTCAGGATCTGCAGAGTGGCAAGGCAGGCTACTCATCTTGGCTGGCTCTGAAATAGGTGTAAAAGGATTATCAGCGCGCTTATATCCATCCGTGGCCTTATCACTCTTGTTACCGGCATAGCCAGTTGTGGAGTTGTTGGCGTAATCGGTATAGGAAATAACTGGGGCATCCTCATAAGCCCAGGTGATATCACCTAATCCAATTTTTGCAGTTGGGCCTTGTGCCCAACCGGGGATAAGTAGTTCGCTGAAGAGAACGGTCATCGTTCTCACCTTTCCTTTCGGTTATCTTTCATTTGTTTGGTTCTTTTTTTCTTTGCCATTTTGGCTTTTATTAATTGGAAGTTATTTAGATAAAAGAAAAAGGCCCTACGAATCATTAGATTCGCGGGCCCCTTGGCTTCTATCTCGGATTAACCGATATAGCTCCCAGGGGTGCGATCTGATGTAAAGGTATAAAAACCTTTATTCGAGCGCTTATTGGTCCAATCTGTGCGATATGAAGATTTCGCAGCAGCGGATGAAATGGCAGGCCAATTAACAGCGGCTGCAGATGCAGTAGCTGTGGTCTGATTAATTAACTTTGCCATGTCGGTAAGGGTAAAGCATCAGCCTGCTTTGATGCAACTTAATTAAATTGCGCTAAAAATACGCTGGGCTTGCCCGCGTAAGTTATTTGAATCCTCTGTTTAGCCCTAGTAAATCCTACATAAAATAGCCTGCGCTCCTCATTTAAATCATTACCCATTGGTAGCACCCCATCAGATACTCCAATTAAAAACAGGTGATTCCACTCAAGTCCTTTGGCTGCATGCAAGGTAGCAAGAGTTATGCCTGGCAGGGTGGGTGGATTATTTTGTTCAGCCCGATCTTCAATCTCTCGCAAAAATGCGCGCATATTTACGCCACCATTTTCTTGAATGCTTTTGGCAAGACGTAAAAATGCGATCACATAATCAGCATCTCCAAATGGGCGAAGTACTGATACTAAATCGGCATACCAATCACCAATATCTGAGGGCAAAACTGAAGCACTGCGGATAACTCGCATCGCATCCCGCACATCAACCCGATCAAAAAAGCGCTCACCTGATCTAATTTGGCTGGTAATCTTTAAATTATTAAGAGCTGATTTAACCTGATCAAGTTGGGCGTTTGTTCTGGCCAAAATTGCGATCTCAGATGAGTCTGCCCCTTTTGCAATCTCCTTTGCCACCTCACCTACCACATATGAGATCTCATCAGCGGAAGTATTAAAGCCATTAACCATTGGTTTATCACCATGATCATTTGCCGATTGAAGCTCAGTTCCATGATCACTTACTAAATTTGCTTGGCGAAGAATTTGATTTGCGGTATTAATGATTTCAGGAGTTGATCGATAGCCACGAGAAAGCCTGAAAACTTGAGCATTTGGAAAACGGTTTTGAAAGTTAAGTAGGAAGTTTGAGGTTGCCCCGGCAAATGAGTAGATAGTCTGAGCGGCATCTCCGACTACACAAAGCTCTTCTCGATTTCCTAACCAAAGGTTTAATAATCTTTGTTGCAGTGGGGAAACATCCTGGTACTCATCAACGGTGAAGTAGCGGTATTGATCCCTTACCCGCTCTCTAACCCCACGATCCTCCTCCAGCATGCCAACTGTTAATAGCAACACATCCTCAAAATCTAAAGTGCGCTCTTGTTTTTTTAGTGACTCATAAGCCTCATAAACTTGGGCGATCATTGAAAGATTCTCACCTTGAGTTTTGCTATTTGGTAATTTAACTAACCTTGAGCTCTCAATTGCCCGCTCTTGATAATCCTCTGGTGAAATCTCAAGCACCTTTGCCCACTCAATCTCACTTGCAATCTCTCGCAACGCATTTACCTGGGATGGAATTGCCACCTCAGCCCTAGTAATTGCCTGGCTAATAAATCCAGATTTTGTAGTTAATAGAGATGGAAATTGACCGCCAAATGCGTATGGCCAAAAATATAAAAGTTGTTTTAAAGCTGCTGAGTGAAATGTTCTAGCTGCAGCATTTGAAATTCCTAACACCCGAAGCCTAGCCCGCATCTCACCAGCTGCTTTTGCAGTAAATGTTAAGGCTAAGACTTTAGTTGGATCGGTAACCCCAGCATTAATTGCATAAGCAATTCGATTTGTAATTACTCTTGTTTTTCCAGTACCAGCACCTGCTATTACACAAACTGGTCCTCTAATTGCAGTAACAACAGATAATTGATCAGGATCTAACTCAGCCAGAATTTGGGCATTATCTATCGCCATGATTTAGGAATCCTCATTCTGCGCTTATCCTATTAGTTCCTAGTGGTTCATAAAATTCGGACATTAAGCGTAAAACCGCCCCGTAAGGTTCAGGGTGGCTCTACATCATTAGACCACTTTTAGACCACTTTACTTCTTACCTTTTCCTTTATACCAAGCGCCTGAAATGAAATAAATTCCACCGCCCACAATTAAGAAGAAAAGAACATCTCCATAACTTAATTTCATAGCCCAAGCAAGAAAATAAACTCCAACAATTCCGCTTAAAATCTTTATTATCTTTATTTGCACATTGAAAGCCTACGCCCTATTTTTTGTGAGCGTAAGGACACCGCCTACCCCCCTTTCCTTTTCTAACCGCTAAAGTTCAGCTTTTTTTCCCTGCGAGTGCGTGGGGCGAATACCCCGCCGTATTTTTATTCTCTCCCCCCGAAAAACTTAGGCGTAAGCGACTCCAATAATTCCATTTAATAGGTGGGGGCAATTACGCAGGGTAGCAATAACCGCCCCCAATAGAACTTGGCTTAAATCGGATTACTTATCTAGTGGGCTAGCACTTATAGGTTTAGTTTGTTTCTGTTTCGGTTAAATCAGGGTGAATCGGGGAGAGATAGGGCTAGAAAGACAGGGGGGGTCGCCACGCTATTAAAAAAACGCTTCTTAATAGATAATTATGGTTATGAAACTTATATCAAACTTTTTTGGAGTTATGTCTGTTTTAAGTCTTTTAGCAATTCCTCTCGCTTTATTTACCGATACCTCAACGGGTGATAATCCATATTCAGTTGGCGACGCTTTTCTCGCTTGGATTTTCTTTTCAGTAATTTTTACATTACTAAGAATGAGAAGTCGCTAAACCTTACATATACACCCCTAAAGCGAAACAGGGGAAACGTGCGAAACAAATTCAAGGCTAGGCGTTCTAAGTGCAGATACCTACGCAGAAAGGGTTAGAAGCGCCTAGTAGAAATTACTAGACCACTTTTAGACCAATTAGATGAAATCACTAGGAATTAAAGAACAGAATCGGGAATTCAAGCGTAAATTTAGAGTGAATAGAGCAACACTTAATTAGTGTTATCTATCGCCATGATTCATTGCCAACCAAATCAACATCTGCGCCCGGTCCATACCAAGCCTTAATCATTTGTCGTGCCACACTAGTTTCAAGGGGCAGAATTAATGATTTATCTAAAATTGCAGCTTTCATATCACCTCTTGAAAACCAACGAATCTCTTCAATCTCATCCCCATCTGCTTTTGCAATTTCTGGCGTATTTGTTACCGCTTCAAATGCAATCATTAAGGATGCTGGAAATGGCCATGGTTGGGAACCAAGATAATTAATCTGGGATAACTCAACACCTGCCTCTTCTCTTACCTCTCTAACAACGCAGTGCTCAAATGATTCACCGGGCTCAACAAAGCCAGCAAAGGTTGAGAAGCGATGTTTTGGCCAAACCTTTTGCCGGCCAAGTAATACCCGATCTTGATCATCTTTAATTAAAACAATTATTGCCCCATCAGTTCTTGGGTAATGCTCACTTTCATCAATTAAACATCTTCTAACTGAACCACCTAATACAACAGTTGTGGCCGCACCACATTGTGAACATCTTGGATGCTTCTTGTGCCAATTAGCTAAGCCTTGAGCATGAACAGCCAAACCAATATCACGTGGTGATAAAAAAGCACCAATCTCTCTTAAGGTCTTTAATTCTAGATTTGTATTTTCACCACTTTCTAAGTGGCGAACAAAGTAGTTCTCTTTATCTTTAACCCCTAAAAAGTAATCGGTTTGAGATTGGTACTCACCTAAGGCTGATCCGGTCGTAAAGTTAATCTGGTTACTGTTAGATACAAATTTCTCATCCATAAAAAGTAATACCGATGCGCTAGCCCAGGCAGATTTTAGGTAGGCCTCATCACTTCGTAAGTGCGCAGCGCGATCAACCTCAGCAACTGCTAGTGGGAGTTTTAGTGATTTATTAGGCGCCATCACCGCCCGACCCTACTAGCCTGTCGTCATGGTTGTCGCCCCCGCTCAAAGCATGAGAATCATCTCGTGGAACCTTTTGCATGGGCAGATAATCCCGCCTAATAATGATCAAGATTGGCGACAGAGTTTAATAACGGCTGCTAAAACTGTGGCCGATAATTACCAGCCAGATTTTATTGGATTGCAAGAGGTTGATTACTCACAACCACGGTCATCATTAATAAATCAAACACAACTAATTGCCGAAAGTGTGGGACTTAAATATTGGGCGTATCTACCAACAATATTTGGCACACCAGGTGAAAAATGGGAAAAAGTTAAAGATTTAAAAAGTGCGCTAATCACTCAAGATTCTGCACCAGTTAAAAACATGAGCTACGGCATTGGTATAGCCACAAATCAAGTAATCAAAAAGTTGCATGTTAAAAAATTGGGCAGATCAATTATTGGGCTTCCGTTGTTGATTCCAAAAGATAATGGTGGGGTTAGATTTATTTATGTTAAAGATGAACCTAGGGTTGCATTAACTGCAGAGCTTGAGAATGGTCTAACTATTACTACCACCCATCTCTCCTTTGCCCCAGTGGTTAATGTCTATCAGTTAAATCGCCTTTGTTCTTCATTAAATAAATTACCAGGGGCGCAGGTGCTTACCGGTGATTTGAATATGATTGCAAATCTACCAAGCAAATTTAGTAGCTTTAGATCACTTGCTAAACAGATGACCTATCCAAGCTGGAAAGAGAAAATACAGTTTGATTACATAATGGTTCCAAAATCATCCTTTAAATCATTTTCGGTGATGCCAATTAGCGCGGTGAAAACTAATATTTCAGACCATACCCCAATTGGATTAGAGCTTAGATTTCAATAGGTATTTTGCTTATCAAAGTTATTAATGCTTGTTCATCTAAAATATCAGCTGGCCGCACCGTTTGGTTATCTGCTACATAATGAAAAGCAGCACTTATTTTTTCAATTGGTACATTCTTAAGTTTTGAATAAGCCAGGCGATACATCGCCAACTGAATAGCCGCAGTTGCTAAATCATCCCCATCTTTAACCTTGCCAGTTTTCCAATCAACCACTTCATACTGATCACCGTTTTGATAGACCGCATCAATTCTGCCGCGAATTAAAGTGTTATCAATCATTGTTTCAAAACCAACCTCAACGCCTACTGGTTGTTTATTGGCCCACTGACTTGCTAGCCAAGCACTTTTTAATTTATCAAATGGGGCATCTGCAAACTCTTCAGTAACCATGGTGCTACCTTGGTTAAATAAATCATCCATAGAGATTAATGATGGGTGCTTAAAATGATTTTCAAGCCAAAGGTGAAAATCAGTTCCACGTCTTGCATATTTATCAATGTGATTTGGCATCGGCCGGCGCAATCTAAGGGCTAACTCCTGGGGATCTTTTGCTAAATAAAGCAAGGTTGAAACAGATAACCTACTTGGCAGGGTAATCATTATCTTTTCACTTCGATTAGTTATCTCAGAAAGAATTGCCTGCATATCAGATAGCAAAGAAACTTTTTGAGTATCTGCTGCTGCTTCATTGATTAACTTGTTTACCTCACTAGGTGTAAATGGTGTTGCACTTTCAATTCCCATTGCAATCTCTTGTAGTTTATCTAGCCTGCTACTGCGTGTTGGCCAGATGCCGGTCGTAGGATTTTCCTTAATTGGATTACGCCCTTCAGGAATTGGCGTATCGGTAAGTACTATTCCACCTTTAATTTTGATAAGCGCGTTTGCAAAGGTATTAAACAATCTACTTGGATTAACAATATTCTCACCATTTCTAAAGTGTGAAGTTGTGCAGATTAATCCCTGCTTAGCACGAGTAATAGCCACATAAGCAAGACGCATTTCCTCCAGTGACTTACGAACTTTCCACTCATCCTCAAATTGCTCTAAGCCATCTTTTAGATTTTTATTTGTGGAGAAAGTATCGAAATTAATTGATGGAAGTTGCTCAAAATCTCCACGCATACTTACTGGAATTGAGCCCGCATTTTTAACCCAGTTATCTGATTTCTTGCCAACACTTGGAAATGTTTTCTCAGCAAGACCAGGAATTGCAACATAATCCCACTCTGCACCTTTTGCTGAATGGATGGTTAAAATTTGTACTGCATCACTTCTAACATCTACCTCAGCCGGCTTTAAACCACCCTCAGTATCTTCAGCAATTTTTAACCACTGCAAGAAACCAAGCAATGTGCCACCATTTTTTTCAAATCTAGCTGCCTCATCTAGGAACCTATCTAGATTCCTGCGACCAGATTGCCAGCCATCTCTTACTAACACTTCAGTATCGAGAGATAAAAATTGTTCAACCTCAATAATTGCCTCAGAAATTGAGCTGTTTAAATTACGGCGTAGTGCGCGAAGTGAGAGTGCGAATTTGCGCAGCCTAGCTAAGCCTTCTTCGCTAAATGCGGGAGTGCCTTGATACTTTGTAAATTCACCCTGCTTTAATGTTAATAACAGCTCTAAGGATTCAATTATTGAACCAGCCGCAAACTCATCAGCGGTTGAATTAACTTCAATGTTTTGCTCAAGTGCTTGTTTTAGCTCTTTACCTCTTGAGTAATCATTTAATCTGGCAAAGTTTTTGGTAAATATTCCCAGCGCCATTAAATCTCTTGCCCCAAGATTTATATGTGGGCCGGTTAATAGACGCATTAATGCAGTTCCAGAATCTGGCATGGTTAAAGTGCGAAGCAAAGCGATAATGTCTGAAATCTCTGGAGTGTGGATTAATCCACCAACGCCAACTACATCAGTTGGTATATCTAACTCTGCAAATGCTGATTGAATTGAATCAATTTGTGACCTGCTTCTTACTAATACTGCAAAGGTTGATTTTTCATTTGCGACAAGTTTTTCTCGATCTTTATCAAACCAGTATTTGGCAAAGTATTTTGCAATCTCTTTACCCTCTTGAATTTGCGTCTCATAAATTCCACAAATTACCTCACCAGTTTTTGCATTTGGCCGGGCAGTTAATTTATCAATTTGTTTATTAGTTGAAATCTCATCAATCATTACATTTGCTAAATCTAAAACAGCAGAATCATTTCGCCAGGTAGTAAGTAATGTGTACCGTGTTGCACTGCTATTAAAGGATTTAGAGAAGGTATCTAAAGTCTCAGAGCTAGCACTACGCCAGCCATAAATTGCTTGATTTGGATCTCCCACTGCAGTTACTGGGTGATTATCACCAAATAGATTAGATAAGAACTTAATCTGATTAAATGAGGTGTCTTGATACTCATCAAGTAATACGACCTTAAATTTATTTCGCTCAATTATCCCAATATCATCATTATGGTTCTGCTTACTTTCCTCAACTAATTTTGCTGCAATAGACATATGATCATTAAAAGTTAGTAAGCCATGTTGTTTGCGCCGATTATCAAAAGCTGCCACGATCGGCAAGATTGCAAGCCGTTGTGATAACTCCTCTTTAAATTCAAGTACTGGATTTGTTTGACGATCTGAGAACTCTGAAAGGTTTGCTAGCAGTTTTTCAGTATAAGTAATAATCTCATCTGCACTTCGATCATTTTCAGCTATTTGAGTGGATAGATCCATTACCTCTTTAACAACTGAATTTGGTGATCCATTTATTGGTAGGTCATTGCCAGCAAACCTACTTACCTCTTCAAATGCAATTTGCCAGGCGGCTGCCTCACCAATTGGATCAGCATCAGCATCTATACCAATTCGAATTGCATGATCTGCTAGCACACGTCCGGCGTATGAGTGATAGGTAGATACTGTTAACTCAGATTCATCTAAGTGATCTGGTAACAAATTCGCACTCTTTAACTGCTTAAGTCGGTATTTAATGCGCTTTGCTAAATCACCTGCTGCTTTTCTTGTAAAGGTAAGGCCAAGTAATTGATCTGGCGTAATTATTGAATTGGCAACCAAATATAGAACTCGTTGGCTCATCGTTTCAGTTTTGCCAGAGCCAGCACCTGCAATTACAACAGATGGTGCAAGTGGTGCTTGAATAATTGGAATCTGCTCATCGGTTGGCACTCTAAAGGTCGGATCAACTGCGCTTATGCGCTTTGCAATATCTAGTGCGGAGTATTTGATACTCATTTACCAATCACCGCCTGACCTTGAATTTGAATTGGGCAGGATGATTTAACTGCGCAAGTACGGCAGCGATCATTAATAGTTGCGACAAAACTCTTATCACTCATACTTTGTGCTATCTGAGTTAACTCTGCTGTTACTTCACTAGCTGCTACCGCTTCTTGCGGACGAGGCTTAGCATCTTTGGCTTTATGATCACCAACAAAAACAAGCTCTGCACCGGCAACCTCTTGATGTTCTAACTTTTCCTTAAACCCATCATTTACCACCGCTAATTGATAGCTCTGTAACTGTTTGTTATCGAGTGCTTTGTCATATGAGATAGCAGTTGCACCAGTCTTTAAATCAACAATGTAATACTTGTTCTCAGCAGTTAATTCGATTCGGTCAATTGAACCTGAGACCACCGCGTTGCCTAATTTAAATTCAAACCTTTCTTCAACACCAACCAGAGTGTTCTTATTCTTTAGATTCCAACTATAAAACTTTTCAAGCATGGCAGCTGCCCTGCGATACTCGTAATCTTTAATCCAACCCTTATTCATATCAATTAAAGACCAAGCCCCTTTTAATTTATCCTCTAACTGATCAAGTGAAAGAGATGGTTGCTCAAGTAATTGAGCAGCAATCACATGGATAGCAGTACCTAATACTTGGGCAGTTGAATCAGCATCTTTACCGCCACTTTGCTCTAATAACCATTTAAGTGAGCATTCGGTAAATGATTCAAGTGAGCTTGGTGAGATTCTTAATACTTCATCACTTTTAATAACTGGCAGATCAGTTGAAATTGGTGAGTATCCAATCCAATTTTTTGGCTCTGCCCGGTTCACACCATTTACTGCCAATGTCTTAAGCATTCTTTGGGCAAATAACTCATCTTCTTTATTACTTGCGCGGCTTGCCAGTCTGCGTAAATCTGCAACTAATGCAGGTTGGGTAATCGCTCTTGCAGTTTGAGTTATTTCGATTTCACCTGGTGTGAACTTTTCAAAGTACCTAGATGGCTGATTATCCTCTTGGGAAACTGCAGTAATTATTAATTTTTCAGTGGCCCTTGTAGTTGCAACATTTAATAATCGCTTCTCATCCTCTGCTAAACCAGAAGCAGAAATTGCATCTAGTTGGGCTGGGTTACTTATGCCATGGCGAAATATTTCTACCAATCTCTCACTACCAAGCAGTGAGCCACGTTGCTTTAAGTTTGGCCAACTTCCTTCTTGCATGCCAGCAAGTGCTACATAAAGCCATTGCAATCCTTTAGAAGAGTGCACAGTCATTACCTGCACTACCTCACCACGTTGAGCAGAGGCTGTAATGCTGTCAGATAAAATCTTTTCACCCAGAAGTTGATCAATAAATAATCCAGCTTTAGCACCAGGAAGTCTTTCGCTAAAGCGGCGAGCAACCTCAAATAAAGTAATTAAGGCATCAAGATTTTGATCTGCAATAGCACCTCGATTTCCACCTGATAATGCTTGTTGTTGCCAATTTGAGGATATTAATTCACCTTCATAATTTTTTGCATTACTCCAAATACTCCAAAGCAAATCTGAGATATCATTGGATCTACTTGAAACTTTTTTTGCATCTTTTAGTAGATCATTTATTCGCTTAAGTGGAGTCAATTGCTCCCAAGGTAGATCAGCAGTTGGCGCAGTTAAAGCATCGAGAATTAACTCGGTTGAACTTTTTGTTAAATCACCTTTTTGTTCTTTGCTTAATGAAATCCGCATTTGCCGAATTGAAATTGCATCCGCCCCGGCAAACTCACTTTTAAGTAACTCTTCAACCTGATCCCAATTGCTTGGAATTAACTTCAGCTGCCCGAGTGCAATTTGCGCCAAAGTAATAATTGGTTTAATTGCTGGATTATCAGCGAGTGAGAGTGCAACTGCATCTATTTCAACTGGAATTGCATTCATCGCAAATGCTCGCTGCAAGGCTCCAACTTGAGCACCGGGAGATCTAAGAATTACCGCCATTTGTGACCACGGCACACCTTGCCTTAAGTGGGCTGATCTAAATTGATGGGCGATGTAATTTGCTTCATCACTAGCACTGCTTAACATCGCAACTTCTTTGTCTTTAACAATTCTAAAACTTATCGGTAATTTGATTATGTTTTTAATGCCGCTCTGTTCTAAATCACTAAGCAAATTATCTGGATCAGCCCCCCTAAATCTGCCAACTGCTGATTGAGGATCGGCAAAGATAACTAACTCCTGCCCACTTAGTAATTGAAGTAGCCGGCGTTGCGCCCGATCTGACTCTTGAAACTCATCAACATAAATTGTTTGAAAAAGCTTTCGATACTTATCAAGTAAATTTTGATTACTCTCAAGTTTTTCAGCGGCAGCGATAATAATTTCACTTGGATCAATTCGATTTACTGAAGCAGAAGTGGTCACATCCCGTAGCGCAAGTGATTGGCGATACCTCTGCCAAAATTCACATATTGCAGGCCAATACTTTTGTTCATACTTATCGGCATACTTTATTAACTCAGCTGGGGATGATCCCCGCTCAGTGGCTCTACCAATAAAATCACGTAACTCTTTAGCAAATCCTCTAGTTGTTAAAGCAGGAATTAACTCCTTTGGCCATAATGTTGCAGCAGGATTTGCAGCATCTATTGCTAGCAGCTCTCTAATTTGGGCATCTTGTTCAGCACCTGATAACAAAACATATTTTGAAGAATCAGTGTTTGCAAGTGGATCATTTAAAATTAAGAATGCAATTGAGTGAAAGGTTCTAGCAATTGGCTCACTTACTGTATGACTTGCTGGGTTTGCAGAAGCAATCTGATCACGAAGTTTGCTGGCACTGTGGCGACCATAAGTAATAACTAATATTGAGTTTGGGACTTGACCTTCACTAATTCTCTTGGCAACGGCACTTATTAAAGTTGTGGTTTTACCACTGCCAGCTTCTCCTAAAACTAATAATGGGCTGCCTCGATGATTAATTGCCTGCTTTTGTTGATCATTTAATTGCGTGTGATCTATTAATTCATTTTTAAATGGCGCTCTAACCAGATTTAGCTTTGGGGTATTTTTTGCGCTGGCCACGGCTTAATTTAACGCGAGCGCACTGACATTAAGGGCTATGACCCAACTAGAGCTAGGAGTTCTCGTTTGCTCGCTTGTTTTTAGAAGTCAATCGCGCTCTAGTTGATCCATCAAGAATTACCTTACGGATTCGAACCACCGCAGGTGTTACCTCAACACACTCATCCTCTCGGCAAAACTCAAGAGCGCCTTCCATATTTAATTTTTTAGCAGGGATTAATCGCTCAGATTCATCAGTTCCGGAGGCGCGCATATTTGTTAACTTCTTCTCGCGAACGCAGTTAACATCCATATCCTCACTTCGTGAATTCTCACCAATCACCATACCTTCATAAACTTCATCACCTGGCTCAACAAATATTGAACCGCGATCTTGAGTTCCATAAAGTGCGTAACTTGTTACTGCTCCCATTCGATCTGAAACTAATGAACCAGTTGAACGAGTTCTAAGCTCACCATGCCATGCTTCATAACCATCAAATACATGGTGGAGTAATCCAGTTCCACGAGTTTCAGTTAAAAACTCAGTTCTAAATCCAATTAAGCCACGGGAAGGAACTCGGTAATCAAGGCGAATCCAACTAGTGCCATGGTTAACCATTTGTTCCATGCGACCTTTTCGAAGCGCCATTAATTGCGTAATCACACCTAAGTACTCCTCAGGGGCGTCAATAGATAAACGCTCCATCGGCTCATGTAATTTGCCATCAACCATCTTGGTAACAACCTGTGGCTTACCAACAGTTAACTCAAATCCTTCACGCTTCATAATTTCAACTAAGACTGCAAGTTGTAACTCACCACGTCCCTGTACCTCCCAGGTATCTGGGCGATCGGTATTTAAAACCCGAAGTGAAACATTTCCTACTAACTCAGTATCCAAACGGTTCTTAACTTGGCGAGCAGTTAATTTATTTCCACTCTTACCGGCCAATGGTGAGGTATTAATACCGATTGTCATCGAAATACTTGGCTCATCAACTGTGATTAGCGGAAGTGCGTGTGGATTTTCTAAATCAGCAAGGGTTTCACCTAAGGTAATAGTTTCAATTCCAGCAACCGCAATAATGTCACCAGGATGAGCTTCCATTGCAGGTACTCGCTCTAATGCTTCAGTAATTAAAAGTTCAGATACTTTAACTCGCTCAGTTGTGCCATCAGTTTTAATCCAAGTAACTGATTGGCCTTTCTTAATCACACCTTCTCTAACGCGGCAAAGCGCTAGGCGACCTAGGAAAGGAGAGGAGTCAAGGTTTGTTACATGTGCCTGCAGCGGTGCGCCTTCATGGTACTCCGGAGCAGGAATTGCTGAAAATATTGTGTCAAATAAAATATCTAAGTTTTCATTATCAGGCATGCCACCATCAGCAGGTCTAGTAAGGGATGCTCGTCCTGCTTTCGCTGATGCATAAACAATTGGAAACTCAATTTGTGATTCATTTGCATCTAAATCTAAGAAGAGTGCGTATGCCTCATCGACAACCTCTGCAATACGTGAATCAGGACGATCTACTTTATTAATAAGTAAAATAACTGGTAGATTTTTTTGCAAAGCTTTACGAAGTACGAAACGTGTTTGTGGCAGTGGACCTTCAGAGGCATCAACTAACAAAATAACGCCATCAACCATCTCAAGTCCGCGCTCAACCTCACCACCAAAATCAGCATGGCCTGGTGTATCAATAATATTTACAATCGTATCTCCGCGTTTTACTGCAGTATTTTTTGCCAAAATCGTAATTCCTTTTTCGCGCTCAAGATCCATCGAATCCATCATTCGATCTTGGCCCTCATCTTGTTTCTTATGAGCAGCGAACGCACCAGATTGCCAAAGCATGGCATCTACTAATGTGGTTTTACCATGGTCAACGTGAGCAATGATTGCTACGTTTCTTAAGTTATCCCGTTTTTTA
>Ga0164292_10003125_pt1 | contig 13515 bp, 11 predicted proteins | sample GEODES117metaG_FD_111486 | JGI IMG/M metagenome (GOLD analysis project Ga0164292, IMG submission 111486) | Eutrophic lake water microbial communities from Lake Mendota, Wisconsin, USA - GEODES117 metaG | ecosystem: Environmental > Aquatic > Freshwater > Lake | place: USA: Lake Mendota... | reverse complement strand
GCAGCCTTCGGCGATAGCGACATGTCGCGCTGGCTGCAGTTTCTGCTGTCTGTGCCAGTAGTGTGCTGGTGTGGTCTCCCGTTTTTTCTCCGTGGGTGGCGTTCGCTTGCAAGCGGGCATTTGAATATGTTCACCCTCATCTCGCTCGGAGTGGGGGCGGCATTTCTCATGAGCGCCGCTGCCATGCTGGCTCCCGATTTATTTCCCCATTCGTCGCGGCATGGTGGCAAGGCTCCTGTTTACTTCGAATCCGCAGCTGTGATCATTGCGCTTGTCCTCCTCGGCCAAGTACTCGAGCTGCGTGCGCGCAGCAGGACTGGAGGCGCGATTCGAGCCCTGCTGAATCTCACACCGCCTGTTGCGCGGAAGCTCACGGATGCCGGAGAGTGTGAAATTCCCCTCGCGCAGGTTCAGGCAGGCGACCTGTTGCGCGTGGTGCCGGGCGACAGCGTGCCGGTTGATGGAGTGCTCATTGAAGGGTACTCAAGCATCGATGAGTCGATGATCACTGGCGAGTCGTTACCGATTGAAAAAAACACTGGCGACAGGGTTTCTGCAGGCACTTTGAATGGCTCCGGGACATTCGTCATGCGCGCGGAGCGAGTCGGCGCCGGCACGTTGCTCGGCCGCATTGTGCAAATGGTCGCTGATGCCCAGCGCACACGGGCTCCGATTCAGGGTCTTGCCGACAAGGTAGCCGGAATTTTCGCTCCAGTCGTGCTGGCGGTTTCTATGCTCACATTCCTCGCGTGGATCTGGTTTGGTCCGGAGCCTAGACTCGCCCATGCCATCGTGAATGCCGTGGCCGTCCTGATCATTGCGTGCCCGTGCGCTCTCGGCCTCGCCACGCCGATGTCCATCATGGTCGCGGTGGGCCGTGGTGCACGCGAGGGCGTGCTGGTGAAGGATGCCGCCACACTCCAAGAATTGGAAAAAGTCACGACGCTTGTAGTGGATAAAACCGGCACTCTCACCGAGGGACGCCCTCAGCTTGTGAACATAATCCCAGTGGATGGCATGGATGTAAAAGAAGTGCTCCAGCTTGCCTCATCTCTTGAGCAACGCAGCGAGCATCCGCTTGCGGATGCAGTTGTGCGAGGAGCGAAGGATATTTCTCTTCTGCCGACCACCAACTTCCACGCTGAAGCCGGAGGCGGCGTGCTCGGGGATGTTGCGGGTCGCAGAATTGTGGTTGGAAAGGCCGAGTTTTTGAGGATCCAAAAGATTACCGGCCTCGAGCCTCTCGAAACTCTGGCGACAAAGTTCCAAGATGACGGTAAATCTGTTCTCTTTATTGGTGGCAACGGAGTGGCCTATGGGTTGATTGCTGTTTTCGATCCCATCAAAGCGACAAGTGCCGCTGCGTTGGCGGATCTCCATGCGATGGGCTTGAAAATAACGATGCTCACTGGTGACAACGAACGCACGGCTGCCGCTGTCGCCCGGCAACTCGGGCTGGATTCTTTCGAGTCGGGTATCGAGCCTCTCACCAAGGCGGCTTTCATCAAAAAACTTCGTGCCGACGGGGAATGCGTGGCGATGGCGGGCGATGGTATCAATGACGCTCCGGCGCTCAGCGAGGCACATGTTGGGATTGCTATGGGAAATGGAACCGATGTCGCTATTCAAAGTGCCGGCATTACACTTGTTAAAGGCGACCTGCGTTGCATCACTCAGGCCATCCGCCTGAGTCGGGAGACGATGCGGAACATTCGTCAGAATCTCTTCTTTGCCTTTCTCTACAACGCGCTTGGAATCCCCATTGCTGCCGGTGCGCTTTATCCGTTCTTTGGTCTTTTGCTTAGTCCCATTCTGGCCGGTGCTGCCATGAGCATGAGTTCCGTCTGCGTCATTGCGAATGCTCTGAGACTCGAACGCGCCAAGGGGGATGCTTGATGGCCAAGAAAAATCTCAAAAATTTCAACGAAAGTGTTGACTCCCCGGAAAGTTTCCCTACTTTCACACGTCCATCTTATGTCTAGAAAGTGCAGCATCACTGGGGCCAAGCCCGTTCGCGGATCCAAAATCCATCGTCGCGGTCTCGCGAAGAAAAAAGGCGGTATCGGCATGCATGTCACTGCGGTGACTCCTCGGTACTTCGAGCCGAATCTCAAAACCAAACGCGTCTGGGTTCCCGAACTCAAAAAATTTGTGACCGTCAAAGCCACTGCGCGTGCCTTCAAAACGATGTCGAAAAACGGGGCCTATAAAACACTTTCTGCTGCAGGATTGGTCAAATAGTCTGGGACTTTTGCGATTTTTCATCTTCTCTCCGTGAGGTCCATCCTTGCGGAGAGATTTCTTTTTTTGGAAACATGCTTCTGAGGTTCCCATGATGACAGGTGACAAACAACCCTTGTCCATGTCATCTTCTAATATGCCTTTGCTGGAGGTTCAGAATCTACGGACATGGTTTCCCGTGCTGGGAGGCGTGATGCGCCGGAAAGTCGGAGACATCCGAGCGGTGGATGATGTTTCTTTCACCATCGAGTCCGGCTGCACGGTCGGGCTCGTCGGCGAGAGCGGTAGCGGAAAAACCACGGTCGGCCGCACGATTCTTAAACTCATCTCGTCGACATCGGGCCGTGTTGTCTACGAAGGGCGCGATATTTTGCCCATGTCGGAACGTGACTTTCGTCCGCTGCGCCGTGAGATGCAGATGATTTTTCAGGATCCCTTCGGCTCGTTGAACCCACGCTTCACGATTGGCGAGATCGTCGGAGAGGCGCTGGAAATCCATTTCCCGAAAATGAACCGTTCCGACCGCGCCTCACGCGTGGCCGATCTTTTGCGCTTGGTTGGCCTTAAGGCCGATATGATGCGGCGGTATCCGCACGAGTTCAGCGGCGGACAACGCCAGCGCATTGGCATCGCCAGGGCGCTCGCGGTGGAACCGCGCTTCATTGTTTGTGACGAACCGGTGAGCGCACTGGATGTGAGTGTGCAAGCCCAGATCGTGAATCTGCTGCAGGACCTGCAGGAGCAGTTCGGCATCGCCTACTTATTCATCGCACACGACCTCGCCGTCGTAGAACATATCAGCAACCATGTGCTCGTTATGCACCATGGAAAAATTGTGGAGTCGGCCAGCGCCGATGCGATCTACAACGATCCTCAAAACGAATACACGAAGACCCTTCTCTCGGCTGTCCCGTCCATGGCCTGATGCATCCTCTGCTCCGACATTTCCTGCGAATGAACTGGCCGCTCTTCGGCCTGATGATGGGTCTCTTGGCTTACGGGATTTATGCTATCCATAGCGCGACATGGATGCGGGATCAGGATTTTGCCAAGTCCCAGCTCATCTGGATAGTGATTTGCATGCCGATGTTTTTTATCGTCTCACTTATTGATTACCGATGGGTAAGATTCGGCGCCATTCCACTTTACGTGGCAAGCATTATAGGTCTTGTGGCCACAATGTTCATAGGGGAAAAACGATACGGGGCGCGCAGTTGGCTCGATCTCGGCCCCATGAGTTTCCAGCCTTCGCAGCTCGCGATCATCGCAGGCATCCTGACCCTCAGCGTCTTTCTCTCAAATACGAGGGTTATGCCGGCATTCTTGCGCATCCTCTGCTGCGGAGCCATCGTTGGCGCACCTTGGTTGATGATCTTAATCCAACCGGACCTTGGATCCTGCATCGTTTGGGTGCCAGTTCTACTGGCTATGATGTTTGTCGGGCACATCCCCAAACGCTGGCTGATTCTCATGCTTGTCATCGGGCTGGCGCTAATTCCCCTGGTAGTCCATTTTGGCCTCAAACCCTACCAATACTCGCGCATCACAACTTTTCTCGATCCCGAAGCAGACCCGCTCGGGGATGGATGGAACATCACCCAATCCCTTGTCGCGATCGGCTCCGGCGGATGGGCCGGAAAGGGCTACAAGTCGCCAAATTCTCTCAACGCCCTCGGTTTTTTGCCGCACACGATTGTTCATAACGATTTCATCTTTTCCGTTATGGGCGAGCAGCATGGATTCCTAGGTGCTGTCCTGCTTGTTTCCGCGCTGGCACTGCTTTTTCTGATCATGCTGGGTATAGCCATCAATGCGGAGGATGACCTCGGGCGCCTGCTTGCAGTTGGAATAACGATGCTGCTTTTCACTCACACTTTCATGAATCTCGGCATGACCATATCCATTACGCCTATTACTGGCCTCCCCCTGCCGCTGATCAGCTACGGCGGTTCTTTCGTAATGATCACACTTCTGAGTTTTGCCATCCTTCAAAGCATCTGGATCTACCGCCGCTCTCCGCGATGAGCGGGCGGGGGATTTGATTGGCGCTGGAATCGAAAACATTTAATTCTCACAACTAAAAATGAAAAAAATATTAGTCACAGGCGGAGCCGGTTACATCGGCAGTATCTGCGTTGAGGAACTCATTAACCGGGGATTCAAGGTGTCCGTTTTTGACAACCTCACCGAGGGCCATGCCAAAGCGGTGGATTCCCGAGCGGACTTTTATCAAGGCGACCTCGCTGACCGTTCGGTTCTACAGCATGCCTTTGGCGAGGTGAAACCCGACGCCGTGATGCACTTTGCCGCCAATGCTCTCGTTGGCGAGTCGATGGAAAATCCATCGAAATATTTTCGCAACAATTTGTCCTCTGGCATCAACCTCCTCGACATGGCGGTGGAGTTCGGGGTTAAAAAATTCGTCTTCTCCTCCACTTGCGCCACATTTGGAATTCCCGAGCAGATGCCGATTGACGAGTCGCTGCCCCAGCGTCCGATCAATCCCTACGGTGAGTCCAAGCTCATGTTCGAGACGATTCTTCGTTGGTATCGCGAAATTCATAAGCTCTCTTTCGTCTCCCTGCGCTATTTCAACGCGGCCGGTGCCTCCGAAAAGTTCGGCGAAGACCATCGCATCGAGACGCACCTCATTCCCAACATTCTTAAAGTAGCCCTCGGCCAGCGCGAGTCGGTGGATATTTTTGGAACCGATTACCCAACGCCGGACGGCACCTGCATTCGCGACTACATTCATATTCTGGATCTCGCCGAGGCCCACATCTTGGCCGTGCAGTCTGAGAAAAGTGATTTTTACAATCTGGGCACTGGCGGAGGAACATCGGTGCGCGAGGTGATTGAAACCTGCAAAAAAATCACCGGTTGCGACATCAAGGCTGTCGAAAAACCCCGCCGCGCTGGCGATCCGCCGCGCCTCATCGCCGCCTCGGACAAAATTCGAGCGGAACTTGGCTGGATCCCGCGCTTCCAAAATATCGTGCCCATCGTGGAAAGTGCTTGGGCTTGGCATGTGAAACACCCGAATGGCTACGGCGACTAACTCCGCCCTTGATATCAACGAAGTGGATCTTTAGTGTCGCCCCTCCAATGAGAAAGTTCCTTCTCAGTCTGTGTCTGCTGGCTGCGCTCACCCCCCTTCGTGCCCAGTTCGGCAGCTTCGGCGACTCGCCTGTGGAGATCACGGCGGATGGCAATACGCGCTTCGACCAAGGCGTGGCCATCGCGGAGGACAATGTCCAGATCCACTACGGGAAATACAGCATCTTCTGCGACTATGCGGAATACAACCCTGACACGCGCGACGTCTTACTGGTCGGGAATATCCGTGTTTACACCCCTGATCAGCTGCTCACCGGCCAGCGCGCCTTGTTCAACCTTGAGAGCAAGCAAATGCGGGCCCTTGAGTTCTCCGGTTCACAATACCCGATGTTTTTTCGGGCTTTCAATTTCCGAGCCGTTTCACCCAAAGAATTCCGGATTCGTGATGCCACGATGACCACACACGACTCGTCGCAGCCGGATTTTCGCGTCCGGCCCCGTTCGATGCGATTTTACCCTGACAGCCGCGTCATTCTCACAAATTCCACACTGTATGTTGGTCAGACTCCAATTTTTTGGTTTCCCTACCTTTACGCAAATCTCGACAGCAGTGGCTTCGAGTTCCTTCCCGGTTACGACTCACGCTGGGGCGCTTTTTTGCTCTTGGGCTATGGGTTTCCCATCACGCCGGGAATTGACGGCAAGGTCCGCTTCGAGGAGCGAACCGAGTTTGGGCCCTCCGCTGGACTCGACCTCGACATGAACTACGGGCCTTCGAATCGCAATTTCGGCAAGCTTCGCAGTGACTATGTTTTTGAGACGAAGGATGTGACTTCCGTGGAGGCTCCTGGTGAGCCGCCGGAAACAAAAACCTCGAACCGTTACCGCGTCGCCTTTCAGCAACGGCTCTTCCTCGCTGATGATTTCTACGGAACGGCTGACATCAATGTGCTCAGCGATGTCGATTTTCTGGAGGACTTCTACCGTCGGGAATTCGCGACAGACCCTCAGCCGGACAATTCCCTCTCGCTGACGAAATGGGATGAAGTTTATACGCTCACGCTCCTCGGCCGCTGGCAGGTGAATGATTTCCAGGATGTGACCGAACGCAAGCCCGAGTTTGTTTTTGATTTCAAACAGCAGCCCTTCTTTGGCCTTCCAGTCCAGTACGATGGTGAGACAGGTGTGGCCTCGCTGCGGCGGGCGTTTTCCAATAATCCGTCTTTTGGAGAAACTGAATTCCCCGACTACTCGGCCACGCGCTTCGATACTTTCCACCAGTGGTCGCTCCCCTCAAAGTTGCTCGGGTGGCTGAATGTCACGCCTAAAGTGGGTATTCGAGGCACTTACTACAGTCAAAGCGGGTCATTCGTTGCACCTTCTACCGGCAATACGGCTATTGATCCTATCACGGGCGAAGTCACCACTCTGGATCAGACTGACAATAGCAACCCTCTCAACAATCCTTCTCCAACGTTGGAAACCAAGGGAGGCGTCTTCCGCCCCATAGCCAATTACGGTCTCACCGTTTCCACAAAGGTTTCTCGCGCCTTTGAGCAAGTGCAAAGCCGCTGGCTTGGCCTCGATGGTTTACGGCACGTCGTTGAGCCTTATGTGAACTACTCGGGTGTTTACAACATGGGCGAGAGCCCCGAAAATATTTACCAGTTCGACCGCGTCGTTCAGTCCACTCAGCTCCTGCCCATCGACTTTCCGCAATTCACCGCTATCGACTCGCTCGATACTTGGAATATTACGCGTCTTGGCGTCGGTCAGCGCCTGCAGACACGGCGCAACAACGCCACCTACCAGTGGTTTTCGCTGAATTCGTTCGTTGATGTGAATTTTGACAATCCTTACTCGGATGCGCCCATCTCGAACTTCTTCAACGTTATTCAATTCAATCCCGTTCCTTGGAGCTCCCTTTCTTTGGCCTCGCAGATTCCGATGGTTACCGAAGGTTTTACCGAAGTGAATACCAACCTGAGCTTCATGCCAGCACGTGATTTCCGCTTCTCGGTTGGCCACCGCTATATCGATGGGAATCCGAACTTTACCGACAATAGTCAAGTCGATTTTTACGCCTACTGGCGCATCAATGACAACTGGAGCATAAGCCTTTATGAGCAATATGAGTTCGTGTCTCAGGTCATGCAATACCAGCGTTACTTCATCAATCGCGACCTCACCAGCTGGGTAGCATCCATCGGCGCCGAGGTTCGCGACAACGAGGGTGGGGATCAGGAATATGGTTTGCTTTTCATGATGACGCTCAAGGACGCCCCTCAGATCAGCCTGCCATTTAACTTCAGCCCTGGCCCGACGGACCAGCCGGCTGGCGCGGTTGATTAATTTTTACAAAAAAACAAACAACAACACATGAAACTCTGCATTATTGGTTCGGGATACGTCGGATTGGTCTCAGGTGCCTGCTTCGCTGAAGTCGGCCACACTGTCACTTGCGTGGACAACAATGAAAAAAAAGTCCAACAGTTGCTCGCTGGGAAGGTTCCAATCTATGAGCCTGGCCTCGAGGAGTTGATTCATCGCAATGTGGCTGCAAAGCGTCTCCATTTCACCACGAGCACCGAGGAGGGCGTGGATAACTCCGATGTGGTATTCATCGCCGTTCCCACACCGCCGCAAGCCGATGGCAGCGTCGATCTGTCCTATATCGAGAAAGTGGCCCGCGAGATTGCCGCAGTCCTCAAGCAGGGCCAATACCGTGTCATTGTGGACAAGAGCACCGTCCCGGTCAAAACGGGCGAGAAGGTTGCCGACACGATCCGCCGTTACAACAAAACTGGCGCCGAGTTCGATGTGGTGAGCAATCCCGAGTTCCTGCGCGAAGGCTGCGCCGTGCCCGATCTCATGAAGCCTGACCGCATTGTGATCGGCGGCAACAGCGAGCGGGCCGTCGCTCTCATGCAGAAAATCTACGAGCCATTCATGGCCCCCGTGCTTGTGACGGATATCAACTCCGCCGAGTTGATCAAACATGCCGCGAACTCTTTCCTCGCGCTCAAAATCTCCTACATCAATGCCGTTGCCCGCATTTGCGAAGCCAGCGGAGCGGATGTCGAGAAGGTTGCCGACGGCATCGGTATGGACCGCCGCATTGGTCGCAATTTCCTGAATGCCGGCATCGGTTACGGTGGTTCCTGCTTCCCGAAGGATATCGCCGCTTTCATCGCCATCAGCGAAGATCTGGGCGTCCCGTTCACGCTCCTCAAAGAGGTCGAAAAAATCAACTTCAGTCAGCGCGAGCGCTTCCTCGACAAGATTCGCGAGGCCCTCTGGGTTCTGAAGGATAAAAAAGTCGCTGTCTGGGGACTCACCTTCAAGCCCGACACCGACGATGTGCGCTCCTCTGTTGCGATCGATCTCGTGCGCGACCTTGTGTCGGAGGGAGCCGAAGTCACGGTCTACGATCCCAAAGGCACCGAAAAAGCCCTTGAGTTCAAACTCATCGACGGCGCCCGCGTGGCAAATTCGCCGCTCGAAGCCGCCACGGGAGCCGAGGCACTCATTATCGCCACCGAGTGGAAGGAATTCACCACGGTCGATCTCGCTGAGCTCCACAAGGTCATGCACACGCCGCTCATCTTCGACGGACGCAATATCCTCGCTCCTGAGACCGTTCGCGCCGCCGGCTTTCGCTACACCAGCATCGGCCGCAGTTAGAAAGACCCGTCCAGAAATCTTTCCAGCTTGGATCGCAATTCCTCGCGGGCACGAAAGAGCAGGCTTTTCACGGAGGGAACCGTCGTTTGCAAAACGGCGGCTATCTCCTCGTAGGCCATGTCTTCGTAGCGGCGGAGAATCAGGGCTAAGCGTTGTTGCTCGGGCAATGAGGCGATCGCCATTTCGATGGCGTCCTGCAATTCCTTCTCCTGAAGCTTGCGTCCAGGTTCCACGGAACCGCCATCGTGAATTTCACGCGGTGTTCCATCTTCGTGCTCCATCGGGAGAAGCCGCCCTCGACTGCGCCGCCGCGTTTCGTTGAACACCAGATTGCGGGCGATCGTCAGCAACCATGTAGTAAATTTCGCGGTGGCCTTGTAACGCGGAGCAGCCTGCCAGACGCGGATGAAAACCTGCTGTGCCAAATCCTCGGCTGCACTGGCATCCCCAAGCATCTTGGCAATCATACCGATAACCAGCGATTGGTGCCTCTCGATTAGTTGCTCAAAAGCACGTTCATTCCCCGCTGCTGTGCGCTGCATGAGTTCGGCATCGTCGGGGTGCATCACACAAGGTGCCTGCGTTCTGTGAGCAGTCGCACGCGGAAGGTCTGGAAGGATTCGCCGAACTCGCTGTGGATCCATTCTTCAATCCCCTTGGCGGAATCTTGGAGAATGGCAAAAATCGTCGATCCCGAGCCGGACATCATGGCGGCGGAAACGCCCGGATGCTTTCGCAGGGCCGACTTCAGCACGGGCAGAAGGAGATATTTGGAGAAAACGGGGGCCTCGAGGTCGTTCATCAAAGGGATTGAACCATGAAACTGTTGAAAAGTTGCTGAGGGTTTTTCCGAGTTGGTCCAAGCTTGATACGCCCACGGGGTGGGAATAGGAAACGGCGGCTTAACCAGCAGGATGTACGCCGGAGGCAATCCCTCGAAAGGTTCGATGATCTCGCCTCGGCCACGGCAGATGGCTGGTTGGCTGCGAATGAAAAATGGGATGTCCGAACCCAGCGTCGCCGCAACGCGCTCGAGTTCTTCCACTGGCATTTTTGTCGCGAGGAGGCGGTCTATCGCCACAAGCACCGCCGCCGCATCGCTGCTGCCACCGCCAAGCCCGGCTCCATGGGGGATGTTTTTTTGGATATGGATATCAACGCCGAACTTCAGCCCGCTGTGCTTGGTAAAAGCCTCCGCTGCGCGGTGGGCGAGGTTTGAGGTGTCGGATGGCACGCTCGGATCGCTGCACGTGAGGCGAATGCTTTGGTCTGTTCGCAGGCTGATCTCCAGCTGATCAGCCAGAGTGATCGGCGCCATGAGAGTTTCGATCTCGTGGAATCCATCATTGCGTCGCCCCAGCACACGGAGCGTGAGGTTGACTTTGGCTGGGGCGTCAATTGTCATGGGCTTCGAACTATCTGCGAATGACCGCATCCGCCAAAGAAAAAATCATTGTTGCCGTGGACGCGCCGGACGCATCCTCAGCTCTCCGTCTTGTCGAACCCCTCGCCGGCGAGGGCTGCCTTTTCAAAATCGGCCTCCAGCTTTTCACAGCCGAAGGGCCCTCGATTGTCTCACGCCTTCAATCCACCGGCGCGCGGATTTTTCTCGATCTTAAATTTCACGACATTCCGAATACCGTCCGCGAGGCCGTTCATTCCGCCGTTCGCCTGGGTGTGGATATGACGACCATTCACCTCTGCGGCGGTCCACAGATGGTTTCCGAGTCGGTTGTGGCGGCTAAAGAATCGAAAACGCTCGTCCTCGGCGTGAGTGTGCTCACCAGTATGGATGACGACGCACTGCGCGCTGTCGGCGTGCCGCATAGCGCAGAGGAGCAGGTCCTCCACCTCGCGGATATGGGTCTGCAATGCGGCCTCCGCGGCATCGTGGCAAGCCCACGCGAAATCCGCCCGCTACGTGAAAAATTCGGCAGCAGTCTCGTTATTGTCACTCCTGGCGTGCGCCCGGTGGGAAGCGATGTCGGCGACCAAAAGCGCATCATGACACCGGGTGATGCCGTGCGCGCTGGAGCGGACTATCTGGTCATCGGACGCCCGATCACCGGTGCTCCATCGCCTCTGGAGTCGCTCCGCTCTATTGCCGCCGAAATGCAGGCAGCACTCTGAGTGCTCAGCGTTGCTTGGAATGGCTAAAATGAACGCGGTGTAAAATCCGATGCACGACCGGCGTGGCGAGAAGGCCGACAGTCACCACCACCACAAGCGTTCCGAAGAGAGAGTAAAGAGAAGAAAAAATCTTCAGTGCATTGGAGGAATTGCGCTCGGTGTAGAGGGGGCCCGCTCCGCTCAGCAACATGCAACTCTCAAGAAAGGCATCCACCCCGTTGAGCTTGCCAATTAACATGTAGCCGGCCATTCCCACGCAGAGCGCAAAAAATACCAACACCAAGCCAAGCAGAAATTGCTGAAAAACCCTGCCAACAAAAACCCGCCCGGAGGCGAGGGGTTCCGTATGGTGTTCCCAGAACATCATACTCCTCTGTGGCCCCGTTTCGGTCTCCCGTCAAATGACTGCTCAATCGAGCATCCGGAAGGTGTCGGATTTTTCGAGGCTGCGGATGAATGCCGCCGCAAGCTTTGCTGCATTTTTGGCATCCTCGAGCGAGATTATTTCCACAGGTGAGTGCATGTAGCGGAGTGGCACCGAAATGAGCCCGCAGGCCACGCCATCGCGGCTCGTGTAGATGACATCGGCATCTGTGCTCGTGCTGCGCGATACGGCTTCGTGCTGGAGCGGGATTTTATGCTTCTCGGCGACTTCGATGAGGCGCTGCATGACAAGTGGATGGTTTGCCGCCCCATGGGAGATCGTTGGGCCTTTGCCGAGTTCCACAAGACCGTGTTCCTTCACATTGATGCCCGGAGTGTCAGTCGCATGGGTGACATCGAAAACGATCGCGACAGATGGCCTGATGCGGTGCGCCGCCATCTGGGCGCCCCGGCAACCGATTTCCTCCTGCACGGCATTGACGGCATAGGTCGAAGCGTGAGGCCGTTTTTTGTCGGCATGGAGGTCAGCTAGGATATTCGCCAGAATGAACCCGCCGATCCGGTTGTCCAAAGCCCGCCCGACGATGAGTCCATCGGAAAACTCCATCGCATCATCGACAAAAACAGCCGGCGTTCCGACACGGATGCCGAGCTTTTCGACATCCTTTGCCGAAGATGCCCCGACATCGATGAAGAGTTCCCTCCACTCGGCGGGTTTGTTCTTCGAAGTATCCCGCAAGTGAATCGCTGTATTGCCGATCACGCCCTGCACGACTCCCTTCGATCCAAAAAGCCTGATCCTCCGCGCCGAAGCCAGCGTGCGATCCGAGCCTCCGATCGGGCCGACAGCAAGAAATCCTTTGTCATCGATATGCCTGACAATAAATCCGATCTCATCCGCGTGAGCCTCCAGCATGACCCTCGGAGCCTTGGCATCCGACCCCTCCAGTACAGCCCAGGCATTTCCGTGTGGATCCGAGTCAACCCGGTCAGCATGCGGAGTCACATTTTTGATCCAAAGCCGCTGACCGTCTTTCTCCCATCCCGAAGGACTGGGCGTGGCAAGAATTTCGAGGAGGTTTTTCGTTTTCATAAAAATGGAACTCTTAACTAACAGAACAACTCCCGCATCGCCAAACATTCCGCCTGCGCGGAGGAAATCACGGCGCCGACGGAGCAGCGCCCTCCAATTGAGCTATGGAGTGACGACCTCCGTGTCGTCCGACTTCCGCAGGCCTATGCTTTTTTTAGCAAATACCGCACTTCTGCGTATTCGCCTACAAGCAAAATTATTTCATAAATTAATTATCATAAGAAATTTGCATACAATATCCTATTAAAACTTGCAAAATGGGAATTTATTACCAAAATGCAAGAAATGATTGATCGATTCTATCACAGATTGGTGGTTGAGAAGTTGGAGAAATATCCAGCGGTTTCACTGTTAGGCCCGAGGCAATGCGGAAAGACAACGCTCGCAAAAAAATTGGGCGGCAGATATTTCGATATGGAGAGTCAGGGTTCTGCCTTGCGCTTGGATTTGGAGTGGGATCGCCTCACGCGGGGAGATGAGTTGGTTGTCATCGACGAGGCTCAATGCGCGCCGGAGATTTATCCCCGCCTGCGCAGCGCAATCGATACCGCCCGCAAGCGCAATGGGCGCTTTCTCCTGCTCGGTTCGGTCTCGCCCGCTCTCATGCAAAATGTTTCGGAATCCCTCGCCGGACGCATGGGGCTTGTTTCGATGGGGCCTCTGACATTTACCGAGTTATCTGGACCTCTCGGAACGGATTGTTGGGAGAGTCTTTGGTTGCGCGGCGGGTTTCCGGATAGCGGGATTCTCGATGGCACGCGCTTTCCCGACTGGCAAAAAGATTACTTGGAGTTGTTGGCAACGCGGGATTTGCCGGAGTGGGGCTTCCCGGCGAAGCCCCAGCGCACCCGTCGCCTGCTGAGTATGCTGGCGGCCGTGAATGCCCAACCCCTGAATGCCTCGGAACTCGGCTCTGCACTGGGAAT
>Ga0164292_10003124_pt1 | contig 13515 bp, 3 predicted proteins | sample GEODES117metaG_FD_111486 | JGI IMG/M metagenome (GOLD analysis project Ga0164292, IMG submission 111486) | Eutrophic lake water microbial communities from Lake Mendota, Wisconsin, USA - GEODES117 metaG | ecosystem: Environmental > Aquatic > Freshwater > Lake | place: USA: Lake Mendota, Wisconsin... | reverse complement strand
GTTGTATCAAAAAAGTCATATAAAATTGATGCACCTTGTGTCGATGTTATTGATTGATTTAATAATTGAGTATTTTTATTAAACTGTGTCTTCAACGTACCGAATGATGTGTTCGTTGAAAAGAAATCATCTTTTAAAGATGTATATTTATTAGATTCATATTTTACAACATCAGTTAATTCAATATTATCGCCAGCAGCACCACCAGCAGCAAAAACAGAATCATAATCTTTATAAATATTTATTAAACCACTGCAATTAATATAAAAAGCATTTTTTCCAGAATAAATAGGATTCGTTATGTCTTTAGTATTATAAACACTTCCCCCTTTACCAAGTATGTTACATTTTGTAAAGTATAAGTTTACGCCTGAACCCATAGCAGAATAGTCACCTGTGATTATGAAAGTTCCTGTATTATAAATATCTAGATTCGTATTAGCAGATAAAGGACCATAATAAACATTTTCAAAATATATTCTCACACCAGAGTATAAACTAAAAGCGAGACCGAATCTTGCATTATCTTCTAAAAATTCATATAAATTAAAATAATTTTCTCTTGTATTTTTTATGTAAAAAGTTTCGACCATTCCATCAAACCTAATTACAGGAGGATTTATACCAAAAGAAGATAAATTTTGTAAAGTTAAACCAGAGATTACTTGTTTATTTGTTATTGGTTCATTTAAAGAATTCACTCCAGAAGCAAAAACAAAAGCTCCAGAATTTTGACCTAAATAATCTGTATTATAACCACTAACTCTTACGAAATAGTCAGTTCCCAAAGATAAATTTAAGAAATCCATTTCAAAACTTGTTTCATTAGGAGTGCCTATTTCATACAAGTTTGTTGTCGTATTCATAACAACATCAGTAGATGAGCCTGTAAATTGATTCGCCACAAAAGCTCCACTTGTATTTGTTAACCTGCCAGAAAAATTATTATAATAAAAACCCGATTCAGGAATTGTGAATTTTGTTTTTAAACACAACTGATTAGTTTGAAAATTATAATAAGGACTTGCAACACAAGACTTCAAACCGCTTAAAAATGGAGTTGTTATGTTTTCACCAACATCAAAAAATTCACCAGAATATTTTAATTTTAATTCATTATTTGCGATTACACCGTCATTTTCTTTTTCTTGAGAGAATTCGAACGCGCCTGTGTATTTAAAAATTGGATTTGCAAATAGACCATCAGTCGTTCTGTCAACATCGCAATCAATTGTATAATCGACAAACCACCCAGCATCAGCGGTCTGAACTGGCGATTCACTATCTAATTGATGAACAAAATTTACATCAGTATTTTCAGCGCTTATTGGATCAAAAATATCAGAGCTAATAGTAAAAGTGACAGGCTTGTTTTCATTGTTTTTTACTTTAACTATTTGTTTTTTTGAAAAACCTAATGGCACGAATCCAAAATTAATTCCACTAGGATTTAATGTAGTATCGAATTCATCATTAATAATATAATTAAATTTTGATTCTACTAATCTTGCTTTGATAGTATGATTGTCAGCGAAATTATATGTATGATTCCATTCAGGACAGAAAAAAGCTCTTGTTCCTGTATACGGAGGAAACATATCATATTCAAAAAGATCTAATCCATTATGATTCTCTAAAAAGTGCAATATAGCTTTTGCTTCTTTATCATTTCTATTATTAAAACTTAATTGAAGATCAAAAAAGTTAGGATTTATACCAACAGATTGATTTAAATAAAAATTACCCAAATCATTTTTATACATCGAAGATTCAAAATTTAAAGTCTCGATAAGATCTGGTGAAAAATAAAACTTTTGAGTCCAAACGTTTTCTACGCTATCTGAATATGGGCCGATACCAAAAGTTCCCGCACCTGAACAATAAAAGAATCCCTCTGAAGATTTTATTTTTGAATTTTTATAATCAAAAACATAATCATGTTGTGAATATTGCAATGTATTGTAGTAATTATTTTCAGATGTCTTAAAAGGAATTAGTTTTTCTTTCCATGATGTTAAAGAAATAAATGGCGATTCAACTTCTAAAGTAACATTATTAAAATCAACATTTTCTAAATCATTATTTATTGATTTTAAATAAAATGGTCTAACTTTATCATGAGGATAAAACAACTTCATTTCAACAGGCTGCATTCCTTGACCATTTGCTAAACTATCTTTTACAAAATAATTCTGATAAAAATGATTTAATGCGCGAGCTTCGTTATCCGTAACTCCTTGAAAACTTAATGTTGCCGAGACTTGAATTACGTTTTCGCTTTTACCCAATACATATCTGTATTGATCTTCGAACATGTTTTCATAATAATTTGCGTTAAATTCTACTGAAGATCCATAAGTAGGAGTAAAAAAGAAATTTTGAACCCACCAATTAGATAATGAACTATTATTTAAGCTACTGTCTGGTCTTGTCCAAAACTTATTATCTCCAGAAGTGTTGTATTTTTGATTTTTAAGATAATAGTATCCAGTTTTTCCTAGTAATGGATTTATTACTGTTTGAGTTATCGATGGTGTTCTTGTACTGTCTGTATAAGTACCGGCGTTTATACCAGTATAATAAATAATTTCATACTCATTAAATGCAATGCCCGTCTCGTAATACGGGACGTTTGGCATTAATATTCTATAATCGTTTATAGCTTTCATTTTAGTTATTAGCCCCTATAAACCGCAGCAAGACTGCCATCATTATTTGGAAGAATTGTTGTTATATCATGTATATAAGGAGTAGCTTTATTTTTATATTCGTCACTAAGAGCGTTAAAAAAACTACCTCTAAAAAAAGAACTATATTTTTGTTGCACCAGATTAGGGGAATAGCCTTCTTCTAAAAGAAGCGGATTGCAAGCTTTAAAACCATATGTAATATATATATTATTTTGATTTGAGATGTAATGAGAAGAAGCTAGAAAATTTTCTAAAAATTCTTTATTAACTTTTAATGTAATTATCGGACCTCTTCCAGAATAATTCCATTGTTTTGAAATATCTTCACCAGAATTAGTTGGAACTTTATTTCCTTTTGGATTTGTAGTTTCATCAAATATTGATGTGTCAAATTCTAATTCATAATATCTACTCATTACTACAAGCTTCATTCCATTTGAATTAAAATTTTCAAAATCTGGAGTACTAATAAGGTCCATATAACTACAACCGCCAGCATTCTGCGCGTTATACATAACACAATTAACTACCACTGATATATAATACCATTCAGTAGTATCAATTTGCGGTGGTGGATTTGGATCGACATTTGGATCTTCTGGTTTTGGTTTTTCTTCTTCAACAATCGTTGTTGTTATTACTGTAGATCCTGGAATTACAATAGGATTAACTGGATTAACTGTAGGAGGTGCAACTATATTTGGATTACTAACTTCCATAGGTATAGTAACTGGTGAGCGTTTTCTGTTAATTGCTTGAGTCATTTTAATTTTACTCAATCCATAATTATCATCACTTATTTCGTAATTTTGATCTATTATTATACCAGTTAAATTTATAGTATCATTAATATTCAAGTTTGTGTTATCTCTTAATACAGCAGAAAACTCAGCCGTATTACCATGAATGTCAAGATATCCATCAATATTATTAGTAGTTATGCTAAATTCACCATTGGCTTCTTTCATAGCAACTCGCAAAGGAAATACATCTCCAACTCTTAAAACTGGAACACGCTCTACAGAAAATTGATAATCAAAATCAGTTACAACAAAATCAATAGCATTTTCAACATAAGACGATCTATTATCAGTTAATATATAACTAGACATACCGTTCAATGTATTTAATCCTGAAGTAAATAAATTATTTGCATATGCTATACCATTTGCTGGTATATTTGTAGATTGATTATTTAATATTAAAGGAGTAGTACTTAAAGCCTTCACTCCATGATAAAATACAAATTCTGCTCTTACTGGAATTGGCTCAAATGGTTTTACTGAAAAACTCAAATTCGTTAAATAACAATCTGGTATCAATAATCTATTAAAAGCAATTTTAACTGGAGTTTCATCTTGATTTTCCAATCTAAGATAACTAGGTATAGCACCAGTTAGAAAAAAACTCAATCCTATAGTCCCCTGAATTGGGCCTGTTGGAGAATAATAAAGCAAATTACCATAAATATCTTTTACAGGAACTGTATTTGCATTTAATTGCAAACTAATATTATTCGCTGGAAATAGATTGTTATTTATTAAAACTTGATTTTCTTCAAATGTAAGAAAATTTGCCATTTTATTGTTGGATGTATGTGCCTACTTCAGTTGAAGTGTCTGATTCAACAAAATAACTAACTATTGTATTTAAATTTTTAGCGCCATCTAAATGAACCACATCGCTTGAAGTTGCACCTGTAACTGCATAAGCAACCCATCCAATATTATCAAATTTATTAAATTCTAAAGTATTTATACTAGCGCCATAGAATTTTTGACCATCAGTAGTATTTGATCTTCTAGCTTTAAGATTGAAAAAATCTTGACCCGTAATAGCACCAGATACATAAACAAATGTAGATAAATCAATATCTTGAGGATCTTTATTTATATTGTTAGCGGCATCCCATAATTGAAAAAATGTTTTTGTACCAACTGATGTGGTTCTTGGAGTTCCGCTTACATAATCTATTCCTCCTACTTCAGTCATTATCAAGTCATTAAATCTATTAAAAACTAAATAACCTGTTCCATTTGTTATAGTAGGATTTAATTTACAAGTAAAATCCACGCCTTCAATAATTCCTCCTAGTTGACATAAAGTATGATAACTTAAACTACCAGAATTTTGATGATTATAATTAATATTATCTAAATGTAAATATACAGGATCATATGCATCAGAAGATGTAGCTCTATGAGTTTGTATGAATTTTCCCTGACAATATTTATTATTTGTACTATAATATCTATTTATATCTAAATCGCCATGATCAGATATTGTTGCTACATTTCTTGAAGAATTATAGACGTTAGAAGAAGTGCCTGTTTGCCAAAAGAACACACCTAATCCATTGCTATCTCCATAGATATTATCACCTTGAAATTTATAGCCAACAATCATGTTATTGTTAGCGCCAGATGAGTATGTAGTAAAAATTTCATTAAAAGCACTACCAACTTCTGAATTAATTTGGTATTTTATTACCATTGTTTCGCTGGCAGACTGATATCTTGTAAATAATGTACTACTTGCTCCTGAAATATCAATTGATGCGCTTGGATCAACACCTATGCCTATTCTTTTATTAGCTAAATCAAATATAATTGGATCTAAAGCGCTAATCGCTCCTGCTGATTTATTTCTACCCCAATATAACTGACTAGTACTTGGATCAAATGTAGCAGAAACAGTAGTTGAAGAACCTATTTTTCTCCAATGTAAATTAGGACTAGTTACATCTTCAATTAAAACTGTTTTATATGTTGTACCATTTGTAGTATCATTCGTAACCATCAATCTAGCATCAGGAGATCTATCATCATTATTTCCAATTCTTGTCAAACCATTATCATGATCAGTAAAAACAGCACCACTTAAACCAAAGAAAGTACCACTTGTTATATTACCATCTTGATAATAATTTATATATAAATTTTTACTGCTCTGAATACCACTATAATCAAAATCTATATCATTACTAATAACATTGTTATCAAAAGACATTCTTAAACCAGTTTTGGCAAAAAATTGCATATTAATATCTGATTCAACATTAGCAACAGAATATTGACTACCATCTGTGATCAACATACGACCATCAGTATCAATATTTATAGATGGATAATAGATATTAGCAGAATCGCCACTAATAAAAAATTTTCCACTAGGAACGTTTCCTAAATACCAAGGGTAATTATTATCAGCTAATTTAAGATAACCTGTATATCCAGAGGCCGACTGTATTGTCAAAATAGCATTTTGTCCAGCATAACCACTAATATGCAAAATAGAAGAAGGAACAAAATTCGATCCTCCACCGACACCTACATATTTATTATTTGATGGTATTCTAATTACTGGTAAAGAATAATCAGAAACACCGATTTGCATCGTATTAGAACCAGTGGTTCTAAGAAAATTAAAATTAGTTTGAAAATTATCAAATGTAATAATTTCTGTCGAACCTGCGGCATTTGATTTCAACAATACATCTGTCGATGCAATCGTCGAAGATTCTGGTAATGCTGATATTTTATCGCCCATATTTTATATTACACCTTTATTATTATAAAAACTATTCTAAATAATTTCCAACGTATGATGGATATGTTTTATTTAAATATGTTAAATATGTTAGTTTAACAATAGCTACATCATCTACCGTGCTAGTAAATTGTTCAGAAATTAATCTTGTATTAGAACTGTTAAAATTAAAAATCTGATTAGTGCTAGGATCAACCTCATTTTTCTGTTTAAATAATAAAGGAACTCCAGCTTCAGTTGTTATCGACACGCCATCTTCTGTTAGCAGTTCAGAATCTTCATAAACGATTCCATTAATATTAATAGAAAAAACATTAAAAGCATTAGTTCTTAAAGCATCAGATTGTCTTCTTAATTCATAGTCATCAATTTCCATTGTTATATTTGTTAAAACTTCAATGGGCCATTTAGTTTTAATTTGAAATGGAGAGGTTGAATTTGTGCGCCAAATCTCATGTTTATTTATTTGAGTAGATAAATCAAAGCTTACCACTCTATTCGTAGTACTACCATCACATGTGATACTTATTGTACTTGGAAGAGGCACAACTGCTGGATTATCAGTATTGTAACCAATAGCATTTAATGATGATGCATCACCAAGCATTGTTGTATTTGTACTATCTATATATAAACCACTACCAATATCGCCATATACAGTTATACCATAGTTAGCAACAGGAGCTTCACCATAATTTACAGAATAAGAATAAGAAGTTAAACTTCCCAACTCAAAACCAAAAACTTTATCTGAATAATTTATAGATCCTCTTATAAAAGAATCAATACCCGTATATTGACGCATAAAATCTTCTGCAATCATTGTTCTTGTTATCGAAAAATCTCCTTGAGGTATAGAAGCTACAACATTTTTAATAGTCCCTTGACCCATTATATTAATAGGTCTTACTGTATTAGAATATGATCCATCTACATCGGTGACATAATCTAATTTACGACCACCAATGTAAACTGTTTGATCATATTGAGCTTGTGAGAATTTCATTATCGTTTCTTAGTTGAATCTAATAATCCGCCAGTTCTTTGTTCGGTTGTTATAACATCAAGAACAACAGCTTTAATTCTATTACTTAATTCTTTAGCATTTCCCTCTGTTCCTTCGTTATTAGAATCTGATTCTTGATCTCCAACTTTACCACTACTTGCATTAACAGTAATATTTATAGAAACATTATTATTAGAAGTATTTGAAGTGTTAGACGGAGAGCTTGTTTCAGTATCAACCATTCCTCCATCTTGGAATCTTGCTACGCCAGAATTTATTTTATTTAATCCACCAACACCATATTTTCTAACTGCTCTACTATTTACAACATATTCGCCACCCGTTAAATAAGCTGGAATACTATCAGTTAAACGTGAACCATATGGTAAAAATCCACCTTGATTAAAACCGATTGCACCACCTTGTTGTTTTCCTTTATAAGGCGTGAATTCATATATAGATTGTGAACGACTAAAAGCAGCAGCAGGATTTGTAAAATTTTCTTTAACAGCTTGATTAGCATAATCTTTACCCATTAAAGTAGCTGAAGATTTTCTAAATAAATTTCCTGAATTAATTCTTATTCCAGACTGAGAAAATCTAGTTGCAGCAACTTCATTAAATGTTGATCTTGAAAAACCATCAGCAAAATTAGATTTTGTTAAAACAGAACCATTTGCTAATGTAATTGAACCGCCACTGTCAATCAAAGATTTAGCATCAGCAAAATTTGTTACTTGTGTTGTTGTTCCATTAGACATAGATCCTGTTGCGCCCTTCAAATTTGCATTTGCCATTGAACTATTTTTAGCAGCGCTAACAGCAGAAGATATGCCCATCGATACACCAGTACTAATTAATGTTCCAATAAATTGGTTTAATAAAGCTTTTCTTTCTGCACGTTTCTTTTCTTTAGCAGCTTCTTCTTCTCTAATTTTTTCTAAATAATTTTGGAACTCTGGACTTTGTTCGCGTCCATACATGCTTAATCTTTCAAATGGAGCATCCATATTTACAGAAGCTGACATTGAACCGGGATCTCCACCTGTGGCAAAACGTGGAAATGCATTAAAATTTAATTGATCAATAGCTCTTGGACCACCAAGAGATTTGACAGCATTTCTATTTAATACGTATTCGCCATCTTCAAGCAATGCAGGATTCTTGTCTCCAGTTCTTCCGCCGCTGATATACATTCCTTTTTGAGCGCGAATGAATCCGCCTCTTTGCTGTCCCGCTTCAATTGCTGATTTAGGTTGACCAAATGAAAAAGAGCTTCCAATACTTCCTACTATATTATTAGCAATATTGCGCAACATCATTCCTTGTATTTCTCTTAAGAAAGAAGCAGCTACTCCCATCAAAGCCGATTCAAGATCATCAGCTTTATTAAGAGCAGCATCCATAGCTCCAACCAAACCATCTCTAAATAAACCTGGAATTTTTTGTCCAAAGTCATTTGCAAAAGTTTCTCTTTCTTTATTTATATCATCAAAACCAGCACTCAATCCAACAGAAAAAGATTTAGCATCACGAACTCGTTTTCTTTCTTCTTCATTTCTTATTTTTAGCAATTCTGTTTCTCTTTTGGTATTATTTATTATATCTGCCTGAATTCGTTTCAACTGAGTTAAAGAATTATTTGCAGCAGTAAATTGCTCACCTTGACCATTCAATGATTTTACATATTTTTCTTGTTCAGATATTGTTTGTTGTAATGTTTCAAGATTTTCTAAATTAGTCTGATTCAATAATGGAGATTTTCTTAATGAATCTGCTAATTGTTTATTATTAGCAGCATTAGCGGTTGCTATTTCATTTGTTATACGAAGCCTTTCAGCATCTAAAACATTTGTATTAGCTGTTTCTAATTGATTTGCATTAAACGTTTGAATATTTCTTGCAGTCGCAGTTTCTCTATAACCAATGCGAAGCTCTGATTGTCTCTGCATACCCATGTTATAAAAATTCGAAACATCGTTTAAATATCTATCTTCTCTTGCTTGTTGAATTTCAGAAGTTGTTTGTCTTCCAGATAGTATAATGTTTCTTTCCATCTGTGCAGAACCCATTTGAGAAGCTCTAATATTTGCAGATCGAGATAGCTCTTCTCTTAAAATCGCTTGGCGACCACTTTCATCAAGATTCTTTTTTTCTCTAGACAAATTATCTGCTTTATCTTTTTCAAGAGCTTTTTGATCAGATATCATTTTCATTATTTTTTGCAATGTATCTGGTGGAATGGTCATTAATGGAGCTTCGTTTATAAACTGCTCTAGTTCCGCTGTAGTCGCTCCACCTTCTTTATTCGTAAAATCTTTTAATTTTTGAATTACTGTTGGATTGCTTCCCAATACAGGAGTACTTCTTATCTGATCAGCGAATTTTGTTGTAAAATCTAAGTTAGCTGTTTTTATTTCTCTATTATAAGCGTTTTGTAAATTACTCTTTTTTAATTCTGTTTGTGCTGTAATTGATTTTACAGGAGAAATTAAACCTTCTACTAAAGAATTTTCAAATGTTGTTTTTAATTCATTGAACTTATCAGCGAATTCTTCTTCAGCTAATGTTTGTCTAAGAGTGATAGCTGTAGAATTTAAAAATTTATCTATTTCTAAATATATATCTGAAGCCGATTTTTTTGCACTATTATTAGGAGCAGTTCTTTTGATTTCTTCTGCAACTTGTCTGGCATCTTGCATACTAGTTCCTAACTTAGAAGCTCTTATAGTTCCTTGTGTATTTTCAGCAAAAGCATTTCTAAATCCTTCAATAACTTGTTTTTGTTCTTCTGGTTTTAAAGATTTAAAAGTTTCTGATCTAGATAATTGTTGCTCTAAACCCCCACCTTTTGCTAAAAATGCAGCCCTTTCTTCACCAGTCTGTGATGAAGTTATAGCGTCAGCTATATTTTTAAATCTTTTATCTACTAATGATAATTCAGCTATTGTTTGTCTTGCTGTATCAAATTGATCTTTAGTTAAATCGGACGATGCAAGAACTTGTAAATTTCTTACTTTTTCTCTTTTATCGTTTGATATCTGAAGGTCTTCTAAAGTTTTTTCAACTTCAGCGGATGAAGCGTTTGGATTTATTCCTGCTTTTATAGCGGCAGGTATTTTTAATAAATATTTTTGTCTTTCTTTTTCTGTTTTTTCTCGTTCTTTTTGAGTCAATCCGCCTTCTTCAAGTTTTTTTAAAGAATTTGTATAACCTTGTACTGCATTTTCAGCTTCTTTATCTTTTTGAGTTGCATTCTGAATTGATTTTGCAAAATCATCAACATTAGATCTTGCGTTAATCATGGCTCCACCAAATCCAACCGCTGCCCCAACTGCTGCGCCTAATGCTGTTCCAAATCCTGGAATTATACTGCCTATCAATGCTCCAGTACTAGCTCCAGTTAAAGCTGCGCTAACACCAGTTGATCCCAATCTTTGACCATAACTCATTTCAGATCTATCTCTACCTTGTGCAATAATTGATTCTAACTGTCCAGCAATCATTGGAACCGCTATCTGAAAACCAACGTTTCCAGATAATTTATTAGTCATTGATGATAATGAATTCATCAAACCCCCACGATTTGCTGAAATTGTATTCGGATTTATAGAAGCAGGATTAACAGATCTTGAAGGCATTGGCTTTAGTGCCGCTGCTGCGGAAGCTGCGGATGCAGCAGCAGCTTTTTTCTGTGCATTTTGATTTTGCTGAGTAGCTTTAATTAAACCATTATTTGCCTCTGCAACTATCGTACTTGATTTAGTGCTTTGTTGTAAAGCTTGAGCATTTTGTTGAACTGTATTTTGCAACATCGCCTGCTCTTGTGCTGATAAATTTATATCTCTTGTTAATCTAGAAAGAGCTTTATTCAATTCAACAAATAATTGTTGTTCTGAACCAGTTAAAGCTCCAAAATCCATACCTAAAGATTGTTTAGCATTTAAAGTCGCAAAATTTGGGACAAACCCTTTGCTCATTAATCCAGCGGCTTCTTGATTACGCATTGAATCATTCAAAGCATTTTTTAAACCACCATGGTCTGAGATAGCAGAAGCAAAATTTGGCTGACTGCTATTTCTAATAAATGGAAAAGGTCCAGACTTAGTATCAAGAATAGCTTTATTACCACTCATACTTTGTTCAAGACCCATTACCGCTTGTTCATAAGCAAAGTTAGGTATAAAACCACCATATACAGTATTTTTCTTAGCTTCGTATCTTCTTAATAAACCGTCTGTAACTTTTGTGAGTTTTGCGCTTATTGTAGGATTAACATTTGAATATTTATCTTTAACAATTGATGCAGCGGCCATTTCAAATTCACTAAATTGTCCTGCTGGATTTTTACCAGTAGGATCAATAAATTTAGGCATATTTGATACCGCTATCATCGAACTTACTTTTTTTGCCAATTCTGGATTTTCTTTTTTAAGATTTTCAAGTTTAGCATTCATGAATCCACTAATTGATCCAGAAATATTTTTGAAATCTTGCTTCAACTCCAACATGCTGTATGAACCATCAGCAATTTTATATAATAAATCAAAATCATTACTATTTGCTATATCACCTATAGGTTTATTTTTAAACCCAACTTCTGATGGTCTTATTACCTTTTTTGAACCTAAAGCTATATTTAATGCAGATCTAACAAAGTCTTCATGCAAATAAGAAAGCATATTGGCATTACCTTTTTTAGCGTATTCGTGATTTAAACCTTTTCCATAAGTAGGAAAATCTCCCATTTTGAAAAGATCTGTATCACCAGCAATATCTTTATATTTACTAGAATATTTTTTAAACCAAGGAATTCTTGCAGTACTCATTGGTACAGCAAAATTAGGAATAAAACCATTAAATTTATCGTAATCAACATTTACCTTATCTTTGGCAAACTCCATTATAATTCTTTGTTTTAAAGCTTTTGTTTGTTGCTTTTTGTTTAAGCCTTGCAAAAATACAGATTTAGAATCAGGAGCTAAACTTGATGCTCTACTACTAGCAATAGCAATCGGCTGATCTTTTCCTTTTCCTATTATTTCAGTAAAATTAGGATCTAAAATTAAATCTTTTCCATCAAAAAAATAATCATCTGAATATGGATTTTTAAGTATATTACCATAATTCAAATTAAGATGTCTTATTACTTTTCCAATATTAGTCGCTGCATTATGTCCGGTGCCACTATAAGCATCTGCAAATGTTTGTGATGAATAAAAATTTTTATTATACTCTTTAGCTGGATCAGATGGAACTTTAGGTACGCTTATAAAATCTATAGGCTTATTGAACGAAGGAGACATTCCAATATCCATACCGACTTTATCTTCAAAAGCTCTTCCAATTCGTTTATTAAACAAAATTTGATCTTTTTTAGTTGCAAAATTAGGTATAAATCCACCATACATATATGGATCAATACCAGTTTTATTTATAGAATTTTTTCTGTGTGCGCGACCAGCTTTTGATCCAGCAGGAGGATTAATAAATGGTTGATTAAAACCAGAAACATATTTTGTTTCCTCCGCTGTATTCATGTAAGTGTTAGCTCCTACTGAGCTTGGAGCTTTTATAACCTTACCAGCCTTGTAACCACCCATGGCTGCACCCATTCTTTCAGACATTTCAGCAAATGCTGGAATATGACCACCAGCTTTTATTCTTGGCCCTACTTGAATGCCTCTAGCTCCAACGGTTGCTCCTTGAGCAGACAATAACGGAGCTAATTGTTGAGCTAATTGCAATTGTTGTTGATACTGTGCTGTTTGTAATTTTGCAAAATTTAATAATGTTTGCGCTTGTGCAATTTCGTTACCTTGTTGTCCTTGAAGAGCCATTGATAACTGGCTTTGACCCTGAAGAATTGATAATATTGATTTTTCAATATTCGCTCTTTTTTGAGCTTCTGTTGTTAAACCTAAAATAGCTGGCAAAGCTTTTGTAGCATCTTCAAATGTATTTTTAGCGACTTTAGCAATAACTGCAAATGCAATAGCCAATCCCGGTCCAGTAATTACATTGCGAATACCTTTTAATAAACCATTAGCAAAAATAGACCCCGGACCTTCTCCCTCTAAAGTGTCATTTATATATTTTACGGCATCATTTACTGGAGATACTATAGCTTCAAATATTGGAGCAAACGTTACTTTACCTACATTATTAGCTAATTGCTGTAAACCTAAACCTGTTTGAGTAGCGAGTGCGCTTAAAGTTTTGTTTAATTTTTGATTTGCTAAATCAGCTTCATTTGAAGCTTTAGCTCCT
>Ga0164292_10003122_pt1 | contig 13522 bp, 13 predicted proteins | sample GEODES117metaG_FD_111486 | JGI IMG/M metagenome (GOLD analysis project Ga0164292, IMG submission 111486) | Eutrophic lake water microbial communities from Lake Mendota, Wisconsin, USA - GEODES117 metaG | ecosystem: Environmental > Aquatic > Freshwater > Lake | place: USA: Lake Mendota... | reverse complement strand
CGGGATTTGAACCCGTGTTAACGCCGTGAAAGGGCGACGTCCTAGGCCACTAGACGATGGGGACCAGAAGGAGAAGGGTATCGGTCATCTACTTCATATCAAAACTAGTTAAATGGGATGATTTACGTATGGAAATTATCAGTAATCCCACGCAAGTTGAAATCAAGAATGCCGCCCAAGCATTAATGGATGGCCATCTTGTCGCATTTCCAACTGAGACTGTTTATGGATTAGGGGCTGATGCTACAAATGAAAAAGCTGTTAGCAGGGTTTATTCGGTTAAGGCAAGGCCAACAGATCATCCATTGATAGTCCATATTTCATCTATCAACCAATTAGGTAAATGGGCGATTGATATTCAAGAGTATGCAATAAAGCTTGCTGAAGAGTTTTGGCCAGGACCTATGACTCTAATCTTAAAAAGAAGTGAAATCGCTAAAGAGTTTATTACTGGAGGCCAAGAAAATGTTGGAATTAGAGTTCCTTCACACCCGGTGGCACTTAAACTACTTAGCGAGTTTGAAAAGTTAGGTGGAGTTGGCATCGCAGCTCCAAGTGCGAATAGATTCGGTAAAATTTCTCCAACTTCAAGTACTGACGTCCAAGAAGACCTTGGCATGTACCTTGAGGATACTGACCAAATTTTAGATGGAGGTAGAAGCTTAGTTGGAATCGAATCAACTATTGTTGACTGCACAGCTCCTAATCCTATAATTTTACGACCAGGTTTAATATCGAGTAAGATGATAGCAGAGTTAACAACAATGCTTATTAGTGCAGATTCAAACAGCAAAAGAATCCGTGTCTCCGGCGCACTAAAGAAGCATTACTCTCCAAAAGCAAAAGTTAGGCTGGGTGAAACTGCTGAACCTGGTGAGGGCTTCATCGCCATGGCAAACATAAAAACCCCTAAAGGTGCAATTCGATTGGCATCACCTGTAAATATCGAGGAATTTGCTAGATACATTTACAACAATTTACGAAAAGCTGACCAAAGTAAATTATTAAACGTTGTTGTGCATTGCCCAACAGGTGAGGGCTTGGAAGTAGCGCTCCGGGATAGATTAACCAGAGCCTCTAATGGTAATTAGGAATGTGATCAAGGCAGTATTGTTAGCATATAAATTAAGTTAGTTACTTAGGGCCTTTAGCTCAGTCGGTAGAGCAACGGACTTTTAATCCGTGGGTCGTCGGTTCGATCCCGACAGGGCCCACAAGGATGCACAAAAAATTCACCAATAATTTTAAAAATAAATTCAATTAAATTAGTTTGGGGCTAAAAGAAAAAAAATTTTCTGCACCGTATATTGAGGACTCTCATTTATGAAACTGACAATTAATAGTTTTGCATTCTTTTATAATTACTGAATCCAAAAGTAAAAAGTCAGCGTGAAACCATTCAATCTACAGTCTGGCCCCGCAATAAAAAGCAATTTGAATACAGTGAAGGTTGCTTAGGATCGTGATATATCGAAAATTTGGATTAAAATAAGTTATCGTTCTCAATACCAACATAGGAGATCATGAAATGCAACTTAATAATCCACTTTTGTCTGTAATTGTTCCGACCTTTAATGCTGGAAAATACTTGTTAAGCACTTTGAACTCTATTCAGAAACAATCTCTACGTAGTTTGGAGATATTAGTAATAGATGGTGGAAGTAAAGATAATACTGTAGATATCGCTATACAAGCAGGCTGCACAGTAATTCAAGCAGAGAGTGATTTTGGATATGGAGATGCATTCATAAAAGGATTACAACACAGCAAAGCAAAATATGTAATTCAGTGTTGCGCTTCTGATGGGTTTGTTGATCCTGATTGGATGACAACGGCTGTTAAATATTTAGAGTCAAATAATGAAATATCGCTTGTCTGGGGATACCCGCAAATTGTCGATGAGAACAATAACGTCATTCAAGTTTCTTATTTGAAATGGTTCGAAGGGTTTAAAGCACCAGATAAAGAACGATTTATATATTTTTGGCTTTGGTACGGGATGAATCTACCAGAAGGCAATTTTATCGTGCGCAAACATGTATTGGAGAAATGCTTTTTTTCAAAACATTTATTGGATACACCAACATATCAGCAAGAAATAGAACCTTGGCTTAATTTTCTAAATAATTTTCACCAACAAGGGTACATACCAGCGTTTATTCCAATGGTAGCTAATTATGGAAGACTACATACTGGGTCAATTTCAAATAAATACGTGGAATCAGGCCAGGCAAAAAAGCATGTTCAGGATTATACAAAGAGAAGAGTTCAGTTACGGCGTGCTATTTTTGTGAATCCGTCGAAGTATGAATACCGTGATGGCAAGGACAACATACTAGATTTGAAATTTAGGAGACTTGATTACATTTATGAATCATTTGTCTGGCGCCGTAGATTATCAAAGATTGGCGTCAAACCAACCCTACAAAGCAGGATAAAAAATCGCATAAAGCTTAAATCGCAAACGTTTTTAAATTCTTAAGCCGATAAGCATGTTCGCAAGAATGAAGGTTTGACAAACACTATTGCTAAGGTGGTAATGTTAAGAATTCTCCAACCTTTGCAGGAGTTTAAAATGATAAATGGAACTATCTATGGGTTGACATGGTTTGCGACATTTTGAGAGCAGCAATTGTAAAGCGCAACTAAATCGTAATTTGTCCGAAAGTATTTTAATACGTCCCTGATCTGGATAAGGTTTTCAAGACAATTTTTAAACTGTGAGAGCCATCGATCCCAGATAAATTTCAGCCCATGATCTGTTTCATGCATCAGATCTTGCACTGGCATTTATCAACGCCAGAACAACTAGTACTTCTAGGCGCGTACCTTCAATTCCTAGTTTATTATGCTTCAACAAATGAATGAATTGCTATTAAGGTCAATTACCAAATTGTTTAATAGGTAAATAATGTTACATAAAAGAGTATATTGCTTGGCTTTCTTTATAAATTATTGGGTAGGAAGTTAATGCGCAACAATTAAAGTAGCACAGTAAGGTGCTACTTTAATCTGAGTTTAAATTCGACAACTTTATTTTAAGTGCAATATTTCTTCTACTTAGAGAGTACCTGAAAAAGTCAAGCAAAAACGAGTAATAAGGAATAAAAAAATGTCGCCTCCCTATTTTATAAATTTTTTCCTCCATTATGATGTTATAACTAGCTATTGGTTGCGCTAAAGGGGCTTCAGGATAATAGTAGTTTGTGTCGAGACGTTCTAGAGACTGATTCATTGATCTACTAAAAACTTTTGTATGTGTGGCAACCTCATCAGCTCCCATATTTGATACTAAATTGACTGGGGGCAATAAACATAATTTTTTTCTATGTACAAATTCAAAAGCCAGTGGAATGTCCCATGTATCTATTTTTCCAGACAGGGCTCGATTTGCTCCAATAGCCCAAAATAGGTAACGGCGATCAAGTATTTGCTTTATAGATATAGGTTTCTTTTCTAGGAGAAGGCTGCGCATTTCTTTCCACTTTTTGGCCCAACCAGCCCAACCCCAGATAATAGGATAGTTGCACCAAACCGATAGTTTCGGATTAGTGAAGTTTGGAAAAAACTGAGATCCGGAGATCATCCATACATTCTCATCTTCCCTGTATCTTTCGAGCGATTCCCGAATAAATCGGACAAGATCTGTACCTATTATTAGGTCATCTTCTAGCACTAAACCCATTTCAACCTGTGAGAAGAACCAATCAACTGCAGTAATAACTCCACCGGCAACACCAAGATTATGCTTTCTCTTATTTATTGTAATTCTAGAGTCACTGGAATATTTCTGTAGTATTTCTTCAATTTCATGTTGGTTTGACTCATCTTTCATATTTCGTGGACCATCTATCGCAACATAGATATCTTTAATCCCACACTCAACAAGTGTTTTTACCAGAGAATTAACACCTTTTGGTCTTGAGTAGGCAATGATTAGAACTGGCAATTTTGCGGGCATCTCTTTTTTCATTCTCAAAACTTACCTGATTATTGACAAGTGCATCCCTAGTTTTGCCATAAAACAATCAATTTCCAGCATTACTACACGGACAACCATGAGTGGTGTTCACTAGAGCTCGTGCTGAGAACCTCTTAGTTCTTGTTTGAAACAATAATTTTGACTCAGAGTCTTTAAGCTAAGTCGATCGAGCAACGCAATATGAATCCGTGAGTGGTCGGTTCGATCCAGACAGAACCTACATCGATAACCGGCTTCACTCAAAAAGGCTAGCATCGATGCTTCAGAGTCAAATTGGTCATTAATGTTTTTAACCGCTTAAGACTGCTGATTTAGATTCAAAACTGCCTGTATGTTTAAGGCCACTGATGTGAATTTATTGTCCTTGGAGTTGGAATGTACTGCTCATATTGGATCACTTCAATGATTAAGGCGCTAGATATGATGATTAAAACTAAGTACCGGCTTATCACCCTTGGTAGCAAAGGCAAAGCCCAACTCGATCCACTGCAGGTCAAAGTTTTTGATGCAGCAGATCATACGACTGACACGGGATTCTTTCTTGTTTCAAAAATATTCTCAATTAGGCGACATAGGATCGCGCCACCTGCTTTTCTCAGCAACTCTTGACCACTCAGAAGACTTCTTTGCTAAACGTTTTTAACGACTTTTTCTTATAGTAAAGATGTCATGTTGCACTGTCCAAGTTGTATTGTGGCTATCCGCCCAGTTAGTAAGGAAAGAAGCAGTTGGGTAGTCGGTAGATTGGTTAACAAATAATCTAAAGTCGTCGATGAAAATCTTGACACTAAAAAAATTATCCATAAAGTCCGAGATTATCTCCAGCTCTTTAACAATTGGTGTGGCGACAGGACTGCGATAGGTGTCACCTCCCGAGTAGTGTCCATCTAGCCAAAAGTTAATGGTTGTAATGCCATCATCTAGGATCTGCGCCACAACAGTTCTTAAACAATTTTCAGAGGAATCATTAATTATTAGAATATTTTTATTGTCTTTGAATAATTCTTTTGCTCGGTTCGCCAAATTAGTGCTCGGTTCGATACTGTAAACTTTTGAATTACCACTCCCAAGATATTGTGTTGTCGCTCCCTTGTAAGTTCCGGTTTCGACCCATGCTCCCACCTCTTCACCAGCAGTAAGCACTCCCAACTTTACAAAATGAGGTGCTGGATCCTCAAATATGCGAGAACTCCAATTCTTGAGTTCAAATAGCGCCTGTTGATCAAGGCGAAGCAAATATCGAATTAAGGCAATAAAAGTTCTAATTTGACCCATATTCTTATTGTAAAGGTGATTTTTAGTTTTGCACCCATTAAACACGTCACCTGTTCAACCTAGATGAGAAGTGAAGAATTACCGCTTGCTCAGCACCCACAAGCCACAACCATAATTATCATCAAAATTCGAATGGAATTCACTACTAGTAAAATCCGCGCTTAGGTCTAAGTTCCCATCATCCCTAACCGCAGCTGTTTTAACAATATCAAAGTCTTGCATTAATCTTTCCGTCATAAACTTAGGATTGAAAATTCTATGAGCATTGAACTCTATTCGTTGTTCGACGCCAATTGGAACACTAAAGTAGAATCGCCCTCCAGGAACCAGCAAAGATGTTAGATTTTTCAGTCCGATATTCCAGCCATCAAAATTGATTCGATCACCATACCGACCCAAACCAAAATGCTCTGCTGTATGTAAACACGAGAGTGATTCAATTTTGGGCATGCTAGCAACCCTATCCGTGTCCATTATGTCCAGTTGGGAGAATGTAACTCCTTGAATATCCATGTCCAGAGACCTGATATCAAAAACGTTCACCGCTCTAAAGGTAGCGAGGTGTGCGATGAACCCATCAATCCGAGAACCCAGATCTGAATGATGGATCGGATTCGCGCGATAAATTTCCCTTGCAAAGAATAAGTCCTGGTGAAAGTAGTGACCTCCAGCACCCCCCCCAGCCGAATCCTTAAAATCAGAATAAATTGGAATACTCTTACCAAATTGAAAAGAAGAGGAAGATACACTCGATTTTTGTGACGATTTGAAAATATGTAGGTCTTTGCGTAGGCGGAGCCGGCCAAAGAAATATAGTTTAGCTCTATAGGCAAATTTTCTGATCACGCCAATACTCCTTAAATCGCCCTCACTATTATTGTATCAAGATATTCTCAGCCCGTGAGTGGTAAAAATACATGAAACCAAAAATTCTGATAGTTGTGATTCATGGGCCGTACGAACCTTGGTTGAGCATTCTTCAGGATGGTCAATCCAAAACTTGGATGGAAAGCAGTAGCAAAACCAGAATCATCAATGCATTTGGAATCAAAATACATCCAAAATTGTTGAAAGCCGATCAAGAAATTTACTATTTGCGGTGGTCGGACAATAAAATTCTGGCTTATGCTTCACTCCTTCTTGAGTTAGTAACTAAAAAAATATTTAGATTGCACACATATCAACCGGAAATAATTTCAGTAAAAAATCAGGGCCAACAGGAGGTTTGGGAAGTCCAGATGCCTGACAGTTTAATGCTTCAGGGAGTGAAGAACATGGCCGTCTTCAGAAATTCACTTTCATGCGAGTTTGACTTTCTTGTGACTACAATAACAAGTACCTACTTAAATGTATCGGCGCTAGAGGAGTACCTGGACAAAACAACACAAAAAAATTTCCTGGGCGGGCGAATTGAAAAATCTGGAACTATGAAATTTCAACAGGGAAGTTTTAGGGTGTTTAGCAGGGACATGGTTCTAAAAATAGTTGAGAACTCTCACAGTTATCAGCACTGGAAAATTGAAGACATAGCTTTGGGGAGATTATTATCATCACTATCTCCTGATTTTACGCCGATTCCAAACCTTACTGTGGAATCGCAGAAAGAGATAGAATCAATACTGGAGCCTGACCTTAGAACAACAGTTTCATATCGTTGCAAATCTACATCCTCTGGGCGCCGAATCGATGCCGACTTAATGAAATTACTACACCAAAGAATTCTAAAGATCCTGTAGATAATTTTCGATATGATTGAAGACGACCTCAGATTCTATTTCAGAATTATTCAACTCAATAGAGTATTTTAATGCAGTCTCAAGATCTGTTTTTGGCCTCCAAGCCAATTCTTTCTGGGCCAGAGTCGAATCAATCTTAAGAATTTTTGACTCTAACCCAACATTAGATTGACTTATACTAAATCTGATTGGTCTAATTGAATTAACTTTAGTAACCAGATCTCTCACGGAAACGAATGATTCATCTGTAGGCCCAAAATTATATGAATTACTTAATGGTTTATTTGTTATAACTTTATAACCCACAAGCAAATACCCAATTAATGGATCCAAAACATACTGCCAAGGTCTAATTGCTTCAGGATTGCGGATTTGAGTTTCAGAGCCATTGCGCAACCCACGTAAGATATCTGGGAGTAGCCGGTTTTTCGCATAATCGCCTGGACCAATAACATTGCCCGCGCGCACTGTTACAAGTTTGCATTTGTTGGAACTTGGTAAATTGCGCCACGCTGATGCTACGAGTTCGGTTCCAGTTTTGCTCAGTGAATATGGGTCATGGCCCCATAATTCATCAGTTTCTTTAAATTTAAAACCCTGTTCCTTATTTCTGTAAACTTTATCTGTAGTCGTAATGATTACTCCTTGACATGATGTTTTTGTGATTGACTCCAGAAGATTGGCCGTACCCTGAATGTTAACTTCAAACGTCTCTCTTGGATTTATGTAAGAATCCAGAACCAGGGATTGTGCTGCAAGATGAAACACAAGTTCAGGCTGGTTGTCATAGATAAAATGATTCAAAACTTGAAAATCACGAATATCAATTATTTGTGAAGAGTGTGGACCATGTGTATGGAATGAGTTAAAGGGAGAATCCTTGCTGATGGGCAAGGAGATGCCAATAACTTTAGCTCCAAAGTAACTTAAAAGCCCAACTAACCAAGAACCTTTGAAACCATTATGACCAGTTACGAGAATTTTTTTACCCGCATACGCAGCTTTTAGTTGGTTTACCAAATTTTCCATGGCGCGCAATCTTTGCTCCAAAGCTCATTTAAGTGCTGCGAATCTCGAATTGTGTCCATTGGGTGCCAGAAGCCTTGATGTTGCCATGCCATTAACTGCGAATCTTGCGCTAGATTCTCAAGGGGACCTCTTTCTAATATCGAATCGTTGGTGAGGTAATCGAATATACGTGGGTCAAAAACAAAAAAACCGCCGTTTACCCACTGATTTGAGACAGGCTTCTCTGCAAATGTTGAAACCGCACCATCGTTTGCAATTTCTATGGAACCAAATCTTGCAGACGGATGCACAGCCGTGACCGTCGCTATTTTACCGTGCTTGCGATGAAAATTTACTAATTGTGGAATGTTTATGTTCGCAACGCCATCTCCGTAAGTACATATGAAAGTTTCAGTCAATTTGTTGCGCAGTTTAAATATTCGTCCACCAGTGTTCGTCTCAGATCCTGTGTCATTTAGTCCAACGGTCCAATTCTCAATTGCACTCTTATCAAGAGTGATAACTGGAGTCTCATTACCAAAATCAATATTCAAATCGCTAGCCAAATATGGATACTTTAGAAAGTAATCTTTTACCTGATCACCTTTGAATCCAAGCGCCAGTTCAAAATCTCGTATTCCTTGGGAGTGGCAAATTTTCATGATATGCCAGAGAATTGGCTTTGAACCGATCAGAACCATTGTTTTTGGGCGATATTCCGTTTCTTCCCTGAGACGGGTGCCCTGTCCACCTGCAAGGATTAATGCCTTCATGGTTCACCCAATTCATGTCTATAAAGTAGTGGCCCAACTCTACTAGACTGAGAAAATAGTTTGTTTAAATTCCAAAATCTTTCGCTCGCGAGCAATTGATTCACTCTGGTTTATTTGTGTCCGCCAACCGGATAGGTACTCTACTAGAGCAGGAATCCGAGGATCTGGAGTGCCTCGAGTGGGCTTTATGCCGAATGGAGACTCTGCATTCCAAAAGTAATTGCAATTATCCCCACTTATACTTACCGTGAATTCTGAATCCTTACCTCTAGAGAGCTTAATTTCTAACTCAAGAGGTGAAACTATGGATCTGATTACTAACGAATCTGGTGCATAAGTTATTCGAAGACTATCTACATCGTGTTTGAGTTCTATAGCAAGTGATAACAGGTGAACACCGAAATAGGCGAGGATACCCCCACCTGACTCTTGGGTATCTTTCCAAGACGGAATCGTACTTAATGGAATTTTCCAGTCGATTAATAGTTTAGACCCGGAAGTTTTCTTAGAAACCACCTCTCTGTACCATTCTTGGTACTGAAAAAGATATGCCACGGAAAAAGTAGAATTTCGAGATTGCAAAGTATCCAGTAATTCAGAGGTGGAACTTGGTGTCTGCCCAAGTGGCTTTTCTAAAAAGAAATGACCTGTGAAAGATGGGCATTCTTGTATGAACTCAAACTGTTGCAGTGGAGTACGTGCAATAACTATGCCACCATAAGAATTGGGATCAATATTTTCTTCGGCAATAAAGTTTATTCGATCCATAAACCCAGATAACTCAGTCCTACTTTCTATAAATTGTTTATAGCGACTAAGGGTTGTCACTTGCCAATTGGTTTGTAAAGCAGCGGGAAGGTACCCGTATAATCCGAAGCCACCGCCAAGGATAAGTATCTTGTTGTTCACAGCGCTGGTCGGTACAGCCGAAACTCAGGAAGTGGCACCCAAATTTCACCCCGATACCCTAATGAATCTAAGTACTTTACAATTTCTTCAACTATGTGCCAGGACCAAACAATCAAAATTTCTGGATCTGTAGCCAAAATATCATTATCAGACTGAACTTCAATTTTTGTTCCAGGCACATACTTGCCTATCTTGGGAGAATTGGGTTGTTCGAAAACTGCAGGCATCATTGCTTCATTTATATCAAGGGTGCTTATTAGCATAATGGCTCGTCCTGGCAATGCCTTGCCATACATCCGGCTGCGAGTACTTAATTGAGTAACTGTTTCTTTTGCACAAATTTTCCACGCATCGTAAGTGTTTTGCAGAGCACCAAAAGCTTCAATGAAATTATCTTCCTGCGCATTGTATGAAGACAAGTCCATGTCTGGTCCATGTCTTGTCATAGTCACCCGAATATTGCCCCCGTACCTTGACGGGAACTCCACGCCAGTAATACTTAGGTTCATCGAGCTTGCAATGTGCTTAAATGACCTAAGACTATAAGTTCTTGGATGCTCGTGGTAAAAAGTATCAAATTGATTTCGATCAAGGATTGAACCTAGGTAATGATTTTCGATCACTAAAGTAGTTGAATCGCTAATTAAAGAATTTAAATTCTTTAACAGGCTTGGAAGGTTCTCTATATGTGCAAAAACATTGGTAAATGTAATGATGTTGATTATAGGAGCAACTGCTTTGATCGATTTTACTGTATCTTCACTGAAATATTCCTTAATCTTAAAGTCAACTCTACTTCCAGCTTCTAAAATTGCATCAGTTGGATCAACTCCAATCGTTGTGCAACCATAGGTATCCTTGAAAATTCCTAGAAGACTCCCATCATTGCAACCTATGTCTAGCACAGTCAATGGGGTTCCGCGTTCAACCATCTTGCTCCTTAGGCTTTGAACCAGTGAAAGCATTCCGCTAAGAACATCTTTAGTCAGCGCCGCTCGATAATGGTATGAAGATTTGAATAACAAATCCTTTTTAACTGGAATCATTTGATGGGCAGTTAGACACTTTTTGCAAAGTGAGATTAGCTGATGGTAGCTAGGGACAATTTGTTCTGAGCCTATGAAATAGAGATCATCACACAAAGGGTGACTACCTAAATCCAAGGTAAGGTCACCAAAAGACTCCCCACAAACTTCACAAAACATCACTTACTCCAAATCAGATTAATTAACATTAACTTGAAGGAACAATATACGCACATAAGTCTACAATTAGAGAATGAAAAAATCAGTATTGGCGGTATCGATCATCACTTACCGTAGAAGTAAATTGTTGGATTTGTGTCTAAAGAGCGTGAACGATGCAATGTATAAAAAAGCATATCCAGTTTACATCATAATTCAAGATGCACTAGAAGATGACTTGCGAGTATTGAACAAGCATAAGAGTATCATTACCGAAATTTCACACATTCAAAGTAAAGGTGCAGACGTAGAGGAACTTATTAATAGCAATAGGTTTCGGGCCTGGGAATTGCCCTTAATTGAGAAGGAACACCAATTTGTAATTTGCTTAGAGGATGATGTAGAAGTCGCGCCAGATATTTTCGATTTCACTGAACAAGTATTGAAGCAGAATATAGATTCCAAAAATTTCTGGGGCATTAACTATGGGTCCTTTGAAAAGCCTGCAGATCTCGGATCTTATTCTAGATTGAGGTTTGGACTGCATGGGCCAGCATCACTAATAAGTAGCAAATCATTCAAAAGGTTCAAAATGCAGAGACTGCAGAAATTTAAGGGAGCAATTCCGTGGGATTCGTGGGTTGAACCATTAATGAAAACAGGGTTTGTAGCAACAAGTAACGTATCTCGGTATCGGGATAATGGTTTTAGCGGTACACATGCGACAATTCAGAATCATTCTAAGTATTTTCAACAACTAAACAATAGCTTCGAATACAATTCACCAAAATCGCCACTAGAATACAAAAATATAGATATCGAACATAAATGGCGTGGTGACTGCTTAATCTATTCGAGTGATAAGACCATTAAATGGTACTTGAAATATCTTGTTGTGCGCACCTATCAAATACTTAAAGTTGTTAAGTAAATTGTGCAGGAATTTTCTTAAAATTAGGGGAATTGAATGCCTCTCCTGGATTCGGTGACCAGTCTAGAAACCAGGGTGAAGGTACATACACAACCCCTCCTTTTTTGGATGAAAGCAATCCTCCCCACCAAGAGAAAGTGCTATTCGAAGTGACGACAAAAATTGCATTTGACATGATACTAAGAGCTTCCCATTCCTCAACATCTTCAGGACCATAAACTTCAGCGGCAATACCAGCAAAAGTTTTTTCGCCGGCTTCTTTGTCGTCTGTTAGAACCACTAGTTTAATTCGTTGATTCAAGTCTGCAAATGCAGAATTTATCGCTTTTAGAAAGTAATCGTCAGCAAGAATGCCCATTGTTTTTCGATACTTCAATAAATCTCCCCGACGATAGTGAACTACTCCATAAACGCTATCGCCTAATCGGATTGATGCTCTACTCGTAGCCTTGGTGAGAATTTTTACAAGTTCGGAATAAATTTGTGGCATGACTTCAAGTACATACTGCCAATTTTGAAAATATCCAGAATAAACCCGAACTGAAACGTTAACTTCGGCGACTTCATATGCATTGCTTTCTACATATAAATACTTATCAAACAAATCTTGAGCTAAATTGCCCAAACGATGTTGAATGAAACCTCTACACTTGAAGACAAAGTCGATCCACCACAACCTTCTTGATCTAACTCGGTAAATATGCGAGCATTCTAAGCAAAGAGATTCTAAGGCAAAATCCCGCCCCCCAACTCCCTTTTGTTTTGGGGCATAGATCTCTATTTTCGCGTTTGGGTCATTGACTAAAAAATGAGCGTAACTGAACTGAAACAACTGATTTCCAAGACCGCCGCTTAGAACCACCATCTTTGTATGACTCATTTGCTGAAGCCAGAAATTCTAACGCACTTGAAGTTTGCTGTTCGTGCAAGAGCAAAACATGCTCTATTAAACAATAAGTCACCCTTTGAGTTAACCTCAATCAAGCTTTGGGCAAAAGTTTTTGAGACCATAATTGTTGAGCTTTGAGGTTCGATGTAGTGTGGAATCGATATTCCGTAATTTGCAAAACCTTTCAAAAGCGCTTGGAGCCCTTTCCTTCTGCTTCGCATCAATTTGAGTCGCTCGGCCACCCTAACGACTAGCTTGAATCGAGATCGCGATAGATATTGTAATAGTGAATAAATAGCGTCGCAGCTGGTGATAAATTCAGAAAACTTCCAATGAATTTCACGTATCCCAAGTTCTCCTCTTTCAAACAACTTTAAGCTGCAAAACTGAATTACGTCCAAGTTGGGAAGATCCATGTCAGACGAATTAAGCAGTTGTGTAGGAAGGTTTTCATTTTCTAGAAAGAGGAGAAATTCATTTTCAGTTAGTAAGAATTCTGAAATTATCTGCTTGCACTCTTTCCAGGACTGAAATGTTCCTGCAATATGAATCATTTCAAGAGGTCCAAGCCGCAGAAAGTTTAGAAATCTCTATCTCTAGAGCGTTCGAAGAAGCATTTGAAATCGAACTAGGGGAATTATTCTGTGCAATCAAAGATCTGTTCAAGCGCGCTACCCTATATTTCTCAGTCTTAACTAATTCCATCATTGCCAGATCTGCAGGAAGGTGGACTGGATTATTGAATGAAATCATTGCATCTGCAAAATTTCTTGAAATCAAATACGCGTGAGTGCCCAATTCGAATGTTGTTTCTGCGACTGGCTCCTGAAGACCT
>Ga0164292_10003121_pt1 | contig 13523 bp, 6 predicted proteins | sample GEODES117metaG_FD_111486 | JGI IMG/M metagenome (GOLD analysis project Ga0164292, IMG submission 111486) | Eutrophic lake water microbial communities from Lake Mendota, Wisconsin, USA - GEODES117 metaG | ecosystem: Environmental > Aquatic > Freshwater > Lake | place: USA: Lake Mendota, Wisconsin... | reverse complement strand
TATCGCCCGAAAACGATCGTTCCTACCCAAGACCCGACAATGCGACCGACCGACCCTAGCCCTGGCAGTTTGAACCGATCCGGACTAGGCGATGGCGGCGTCACGCCGGTCGGTCGTTTTTCCGATGAAGCCGCGGTCGCGGGACGAACTGACGGGCCAAACACCCCACGTCACCCCGGGCCGGCCCTTTCCGATACCTACCACATCCCCGAAGGGATCCCGAACGATCCGCGATGGACCTTCGCCGATCATGCCGGGCCGATCGCTGCACCACGGGGTCAGGGTCTTGATCCGGGCACGGACGCCGCGGGCCGATCTTGGGACTCTGCCGGCCAATCCTGGGATAGCGAAGGCCCGTCTCATCCCCGCAGCAGGCTCGACCGCGTGAATCGGGTCTGGCCGATCCCGCCCGTCGTCGGGGCCTCGTTCGTCGCCTTTTTGATCACTTCGATCATCGCGGCGATGATCGCGATCGCCGCGGTCAAGGGGCCATCGGCCTTGCGTGAGGCCAGCGACACGAGCGTCATGGCCGAAGTCGCCGGTTCGCCGGTCGGCTTGTCGATCACGGTGGTGTTGCCACAGATCGCGCTGATGCTCCCGGCGATCATCGCGGCCTTGCTATCGCCACTGGGTCTGGGCCGGAGGTTAGCCCTAGGCCGCGGGAGTTGGCCGGTGTGGCTGTGGGTCATCGCGGCGATGGGGGCGCCGATCGTCGGCCTGATCTCGTCAACGTTGATCACATCGCTGATGGGCGAGAGCGATTCGCTCAACGACATGGCGGGGATCTTCAAGTCTTTGGGCGGGGCCGGTTACGCGATCCCGCTTGCGATTTTGGTCGGGCTGGTACCCGGGATTTGCGAAGAGATCCTCTTTCGCGGTTACATGCAGACGCGATTGACGCGGGCCTGGGGTCCCGTGGTCGGGATCGCCCTGTCATCGATCGTCTTCGCGATCTTTCATCTCGATCCGGTCCATTCGGCGGCGGTGCTGGCGCTGGGGTTTTATCTGGGATGGATCGCTTGGGCGAGCGGCTCGACCTTGCCGGCGATGTTGGCCCACTTCGTGAACAATTTCCTGAGCGTCTTAGCGGTAACCCTGCTGCCAGAAGCGGCAACCGAAGCGCCGACTTTGACGGAAGCGGATCTCCCCGCCGCCCACGCCGCCGTCGTCGGGCTGGTCTTCTTGACGAGCCTCGGCTGTTTCCTACTGACCCTGCGTGCCTCCAAGGCCTACCGCCCGCCAGTATCGATCGCCAATCCGGTTGCCATGGCCACGCCGGTTGCGGGTAACCAATAGCGGTCGGGGAATGCCCCGATCCGTATCGCTAGCGGCTCTTTCGGGGCGAATCTTTCCCTCGCACGGCCGCGATCAAAGCGCCGTTGATTCGCGCCGTTGACTCCCCTACCATGGCACGCAGGATTATTGGCTTGTCCGGGCAATTGCTCACGGGCCGCTGGGACGTTCCCGTCCGGTCTCGGCTTACGGCCGCCTACCGATCGGTCTGTTCTGGTGTGTCGATTTGGCCCGCTCGGGCGGTGCCAGGGGACGGGACAGTGCCGGCTCTATCCTTGGTCATTTTTCCCTCCAGAAGGCATTTAGCATGCGAGTTCTAGGTCGTTGGTCAGGCCGTCGGGGAGTTCTGTTGTTTGTCATCGCGGCCTTCGCACTGGTCGCACTGGCCCCGCCAACGACCGCCCAGGACAAGGGCCCCGCGGCTGCTGTCGCCCCGCCCGAATTGAAGCCCGGCGACCAAGATAGCTTGGTCTCGCGGCTGATCATGCAGCTTTTACCCAAACGGCACATCTCCGGTCGCAAGGTCGACGACGAGATCAGTGGTCGGGCACTCGATAATTACATCAAGGCCCTCGACCCGATGAAGCTCTACTTCCAACAGTCCGATATCGATGAGTTCGAAAAGTACCGAGCCCAACTCGATGACCTGACCCTTCGCGGCGACCTTAGCCCCGCTTACCAAATCTTCTCCCGGTTCCTCGTCCGCGTGAACGACCGACTGATCCTCGCCCAGGAATTGCTGGCCAAGGATTTCGATTTCGCCGCCCCCGACGCGATCATCACCGACCCCAAGACGACGACCTATGCGAAAACGGACGAAGAGATCCGTAACCGCTGGAACCAACAACTGAAATTCAACCTCCTCGATTTGAAGGATGAAGGAAAGACGGTCGAAGAGGCCCGAGACCAATTACAAAAGCGGTACGCGCGGTACGCCCGCCGCTGGGCCCAAACGACCTCCGACGAGATCCTCGAACTGTACCTCTCGTCGATCACGATGGGTTATGACCCGCACACGACTTACATGTCGGCCAGCTCACTGAACGATTTCACGATCCAGATGCGTTTAAATCTGGAAGGGATCGGCGCGGCGCTCCGCGAAAAAGACGGCAGCACCGTCGTCAGTAGCGTTATCCCGGGCGGGGCGGCCGACAAAGATGGCCGGCTCAAGGAAGATGACACGATCGTCAGCGTCGGCCAAGCCGATGGCGAAATGGTCGATATCGTCGAGATGCCTCTGAAACAGGTCGTCAGCCTGATCCGCGGCAAGGCGGGGACCGTTGTCCGCCTGGGGGTCAAGAAGGGCGGCGTCGGCGAGAGCGAAACCTACGAGATCACCCGGGCCCAAGTCCAACTCGAAGATAGCGCCGCCCGTGGCAAGGTGATCGAACACGCCATCCCCGGGACCGATCAGAAACTGAAGATCGGCTACATCAACCTGCCGAGCTTTTACCTCGACATGGAAGGGGCTCGCCAAAACACCGCCGACTTCCGCAGCAGCACCCGCGACGTACGCAAACTGCTCGATGGCTTCCGTGCCAGCGGCGTCGATGGCGTCGTCCTCGACCTCAGCCGCAACGGCGGCGGGTCGCTGACCGAGGCGATCAGCCTCACCGGGCTCTTCATCGACCGCGGCCCCGTCGTCCAAGTCAAAAACAGCAACGGCTCCGTCCAGGATTACGCCGATGACGAAGCCGGCGTCGCTTGGGACGGCCCCCTGGTGGTGATGACCAGTAAGCTGTCGGCCAGCGCCAGCGAAATCCTCGCAGGTGCCATCAAGGATTACCGCCGCGGGATCATCGTCGGTGACCCCGCCACCCACGGCAAAGGGACCGTTCAAACCCTGATGGACTTGGGCCGCGAAATGTTCCGCAACGACCGCACCAACTTCGGCGCACTCAAGGTCACCCTGCAGCAGTTTTACCTCCCCGATGGCGACAGCACCCAACTCAACGGCGTCGCCGCCGATGTGATCCTGCCGTCGATCATCCAAGAGATGGATATCAGCGAATCCGACCTCGATTACGCGCTCCCCCACGACCGAGTCCCGGTCGCGCGCCACCAAGTGTACAACATGATCCCGGCAAATCTGTTGGAATCGATCCGCCAGCGTTCGACCGCCCGGGTCGGTGAAGACAAGGAATTCCTCGACCTCCTCCGACGCCGCGATCTCTACGTCCAACAGAAGAAAGAGACGACGATGTCACTCGTCGAGGCCGATTTCGTCAAGCGACGCAAGGAGCTCGATGCCCAGAAGGAAGAGGAGAAAGAAGGGCTGGCCGCGGAGGAATCAGCCGAAGAGGTCTATCGGGATTACTTCTATAATCGAGAAGTGCTGAACATCTCCAGCGATTACGTCCAAGGCCTCAAGGAACAGAACTTGGCCACCGCCGCCGTCGTGCGGTAAAGCCACTGACTTTTTCCCTGGCCACCCCCGAGACCATTCCAACGATGGCCATAGCGGACCACCTCTACGTATCCCATGGCGTTTACACCCACCATGGGATCGACCTCGGTGACGGGACCGTCGCACACCTCAGCCGCGCCTGCGGCCGCGTCTCCCGCGACTCCCTCGCCGACTTCGCCTCCGGGCGCGAAGTCAGGGTCATGAGGTGCCAACCGTCCGATCCCCCCGACGTCGTTGTCGCCCGAGCGGTCGCGTGCGTCGGCAAGCTCCAGTACTCGCTGTTCCACGGCAACTGCGAACATTTCGCTTCGTGGTGCCAAACCGGCCAGGCCCAAAGCCGACAGGTCGATCGGGTGCGAATCAAACTCGCGGCCGTCAGCGGCCGTGCGATGACGAGGCACCTGACCAAAGGGGTCGCATCGATCACCGGCAAGGCGGCCCTCAAGGGTTTGAACCCGGCTCTGCTGGTCGTCGATGTCGCCCAACTCGGTACCGAACTGCTGATGCATCACCGCGGTCACGATCCGGACAAAGCGGCCGATCTGGGGACGCGGGTCGGGATGGTCGGGTCGGTGGCAGTCGGTGCGGCCGTCGCCGGGCCGGTCGGCGCTTGCGTTAGCCTCGGCGTCTGGGCCGCCGGCGAATTACTCGGTCGAAGGGTCTCGAAGCTGACGCCGCCATCAACGCCCCCCGCGAGCGTTTGACCGAGTGGGGCGTTTGACAAACCGATCACGGGACACGCTTCGCTGGTGCTGACTTCGCTGGTGCTGACTTCGCTGGTGCTGACTTTGAGGGGCGCGATTTTGCAGGGGCCGGTTTCGAAGGGGTCGAGCTTGACCCCGTCCGATTCACGTTTCGCATGAATGCCTCGAAGTCATCACGATACTTCATCGGGGGCGGGATCCTGCCCGGGTCCATCAGCCCCTCCACTTTGCGGGCTTCGGCGGTGGTTCCCCCGATCGGTCCTCGGGTGGGTTTCCGCAAACCGAGGCTCTTGAGCGTCGCTTCCAACTCCTTCGGATCACCACCCGAAGCGGGCTGTTTTTTCAACGTCTCCTCCCAACGGTTGCGGAAGTCGGCCAACTCCTCGGGGGTCCATTTGAGCCGCTCCAGCAGCTTGGGGTCGGGGGTGTCGCGCGTCTGCTCCAGGTACTCCAGAACCAGATCAGTCGCCTCCCTGGCGTAGTCGACATCAACCGGATCAGGAGGTCGGTCATCGCTTAACGGGGCCTGTCCCGCATCACCACTACCGGAACCGACACCCCCATTCCCCCCGGCCGCACCGCCAGATGGATTCGGCGAGCCACGCATCCCTTCACCATTCGGGTTCGATGACGGGTCTTGGTTACCCTTCCCACCTTGGCCACCCCCAGGCAGACCAATTCCGGGCAGGCCACTTCCGGCAGACGATTCTTCGCCCGGGTCACTCGCGGCATCCGACTCAGCGGGATTTGTAGGAGCATTAGGCTTAACCTTTCCGTTTGGCCCCTTTTCACCTAGCCCCTGTGAACCGCGCGAAGAATCAGACCCTTGGGAATTTCCACCCGGGCTATCGGCATCGGCCGGCGATCCCGCGTTATCGCTCGAATCGCCGCCGTTCTTTCCGGGCTCAGCGTTCGCTTTCGGGTCTCCGGCGGGGTTGCCCCCCTCGGGTGCCGCCGACTGCCCCGGACTGGGCTTGCCGGCTTGCGGCTTTTGCCCTTGGGGCACGCCCGATTTCGGGTCAGCCGCAGCAGCCCCGTCCTTTTGTCCTTGTCCCTGCGACTCTCCTTGCCCCTGCGACATCGAAGGATCGGAGGGTGCGTTACCTTGATTCGCCCCCTTGGGACCATTCTCCCCGGAACCGTCTTTTTCACCACCATTTTGCGATTCGGGATCGTTGCCTCCAGGGGGTTGCTTTGAACCGGGAGGGCCGTTAGCAGGGTCGGATTTCGACACCCCTTGGCCCGCCGAACCGGCCGATTCACCAGCACCCTGTCCCGATGACCCTTCCCGCTGACCTAACTCGGCACGTTTCTGTTCGAGGAAATCGCGAATCCTTTCGAACGCGTCCCCGTCGTGCGAAGGGGGCTCGAGGGAGCGCGACGCATCGTTGCCAGCGCCCCCTTCGGACTCGGACGCATCCTCGGGCTGACCGGCACCTTGGTCTTCACCCTGGGCGTCTTTCCCCTGGGCACCTTTTTCACCCCCGGTCGACGAACCGTCCTGCTCGGACGAATCGCCAGCCGTTTGCGAAGGGTCGGTCTGACCCGGCTGATCGGACGATGGTTCGCCCATCGCGTTGGGGTCATCCGGTCGGGACGCGGAAGGATCGGCGTTGTCACCCCCCTCGGCGTTTCCTTCTCCGGGCTGATTCCCGTCTTTCGACCCTTGGCCTGAGCCGTCTTCACCATCCGGGGGCGCCTGCGAACCGTCCTGACCCTCGCCACCACCTTTGGCGCCCGTCCGATTTTCGGCCTGGGCGTCTTCGGCATCCTGGGCGTCCCCTTGCGAACCACCGGAACCGTCGTTGCCGGGTTGCTGCGATTCCTTTTTGCCGGGCTCACCCTGCGAACCTTCTTGATCACCGTTGGGGATCCCATCCGGTTGGCTCAAGCCCGCTTCGGGCGCCGTTGGCGGTGGCAGGGCCGCTGGGGAAACGATTTTCAATTCGATCGGCTTGGTGACCGTCCGATTCGGCTCGGGCTGGCCGTCGACACCTTCGCGGTTATCGAGTGCCGCCGCCGCGACCTGGATCGTATCGCCGGCGCGAAAACCGAGCTCCGCGGGTCGCAACCGGTACTCGATCGTCTGGCTTTCGGTCACCCCGTTTTCGACCGACCAGATCACCGCCGACGTCGGCGGCTCGACGCCGCGGCGCATCAGCCATTCGATCCGCTTCAAACCGTGATCGGGGTCGACCGCGACGATTTCGAAAAGGAGCTGTCCGTTGATCGGAACCTCGCGAGACGTCTCGACCGGCGAAGCGAAACGGACTTCGGGGGCTAGGTCCGGATCGATCCGGATCGGGTAGACCACCGCATCGTAATTCTCGTTCCCTTCGGCGTCCCAAGCGACGATGCGATACGAATCGATCTTGGCCCCAGCCGCTTCGGACCTCGGGATCCGGGTCTGAAACGCGACGCTCCCTGACATCCCATCGGGGGCGAGCTTCAGATCGATCACCCCGGCGTTGGCCGGCCCCTGAGCGGCCTCCGTTTGGTTGGCGGCATTCTTCACCCTTGGGTTGAATTCGAGTTTGGCCCGAACGATCGGACGGTTCGTCTCGACGCTCAATTCCACTTGCGAATTTTCCATCGCCAAGATCGGCCCCCCCATGCTCGTCGCGGCGGGGAGCCCCGTGTAGGGCGGAGGCGTGACCGTCTTCGATCGGATCGAAACGACAGGGATCTCATCCACCGTGATGCGGTACGACTCGCTCTGGGCGTCGCCGGCGACGATGCGATAATCGGTCGAGTCATCGATGGTGATCGAACCGCCGTACAAGCCTGTCGCGGGGTCGAGGGTCATCGGCTCGCTCATCGCCCCCCTGGAACTAAAGACGATCAGCGGTTGGTCCTCGGAACGCAAACCTTCGACCTTCGCGCGGATTTCGACCGCCTTGACCGGGACCGTCCGGCAATCGCCGGGGGTGACATCGTTGATCGCGACCCGGGTCGGCGGCGCGATGCGAGCCATCGGCAACAGCAACCGCTGCGCCGAACGCAGCGTGCTCTTGGGAGAAAACAACATGTAACCCAGCACGACGACGAGCGACGCCGCTAGGACCATCCACCACCGCAGGATGCTGTCCGCCTCCGATGGCGTTTCGACCCGTTGCCGCTTGATCTCACCGGCGGCGCGGGCCCCGATCGTCCGCAACACCGCGGCACGGACGCCATCCGCGTTCCCCGTTTCGCGCAGCGCCACGTAACTCGATAGCGAATGCCGAAGCTCCGGCAGATCGGCCTCAAGGCTCTGGGCGGCGTAATCGGGCCGCACGCGACTCTGCAACAACCTGATGATCCGGGTCCAAAACCACCAGATGGCTACCGCCGCGATCACGCCCAAGGATAACGTCCGGCCGATCACCCCCAACGGCCAAAGCCACTGGTCGACGACGAACCATCCGAGCAAAATGCCCATCCCGCCGATCAACCCCTTGAGCAACCGCTGGGAAAGCTCGGCACGCCATAACGCCGCTTGGGTCTGCGAAATCGCCTCAACGATGATTTCTTCGCTCCCCACGCGAGGGGCGGCCTGATCCGCGGACGGTTGCGATTGAACAGGGGCGGCGATAGTCATGGCGTGACAACAAGCCGATACGATGGGTGCGTTAAAATCATCCGGTCGGGAAATCCTTTCCGATTATACCCGCGGTGCCGGCCGCTCGATGGACAGCAGGGCCGTTTTCCGTAAACTGCCGCAGGGCAACTTGCTCTTGATCGTCGCACCGGCGGCCTACCTTGAGGACAGATCTTCGAATGTTCCATTACGATTCCGGCGGGGCTCTCCTGGGGACCAACCTTCCGTTTCCAAGACGCAGTGGCAAGGTTCGCGACGTCTACGACCTCGGCGATCGGCTGATGATCGTCAGCACCGATCGCATCAGCGCCTTCGATCACGTCTTGCCCAACGGGATCCCTGACAAAGGGCGTGTCCTGACCGCGACGAGCGAATTCTGGTTCGGCCATTTGCGGGGCATCCGACACCATTGGTTGACCGGCGAACTCCCCCCCAACATCCTCCCTGACTTCATCGACCCCCGGCCGCTGGTCGGCCGCACGATGCTGGTCCGCAAAGCCCAGGTCGTCCCCTACGAATGCGTGGTCCGCGGCTACCTCGAAGGGAGCGGGCTCAAAGAATACCGCGAAACCGGGTCGGTCTGCGGGATCCCCTTGCCCCGGGGGCTGAAACAATGCGACCGCTTGCCCGAACCGATCTTCACCCCTGCGACAAAGGCCGAGACCGGGCATGACATGAACGTCTCCTGGGATCACATGGCCAAAGAGATCGGCACCATGCTGGCCCAGCGGCTCCGCGACCTGAGCCTCGATATCTTTCGCCAGGCTTCCCGGTATGCCGAAACACGCGGCATCCTGATCGCCGATACGAAATTCGAATTCGGCCTGGCCGACGACGACTTGATCCTGGTCGACGAGGCGTTGACCCCCGACAGCTCGCGGTTCTGGCCCGCCGAACATTACTCCCCCGGACACCCCCAACCCTCGTTCGACAAACAGTTCGTCCGCGAATGGCTGATGGCCAGCGGTTGGGACCGTGAAAGCGCACCCCCAACCCTGCCGATCGACGTCGTCTTACGGACCCGCGAAAAATACCTCGAGGCCTACCAACTCCTTACCGGCCGAACCGTCCCGTCGATCCCGTCCGCCAGGGCCTAGGTGTGATCATGGGCGTAAGCATGATCATGGGCGTGGGCACTCACCGCGGCGGTTTCGTCGCTCGGTCACCCCACGCGGTTTTCATCGCCGCGATCGCGCTGCTCCTGACACATGTTTTAACCGACGAATCCAACGCCCACGGCGACGCCCCCTCGAGACGGCCCAACGTCATCCTGATCCTTGCCGATGACCTCGGCTGGACCGATTTACGCTGCTACGGGAGCGACCTGCACGACACGCCGCGTCTCGATCGGCTCGCCGCAGAGGGGGTCCGTTTCACACAGAATTATTCCGCCTGCACCGTCTGCTCCCCGACCCGCGCGGCGCTGCTGACCGGAAAATACCCCGCGCGGCTGCACATCACCGATTGGATCCCAGGCCTGATGCCGGACAATCCCAAGCTCCTCGTCCCCGATTGGACGAAGCACCTCCCGGCCGAAGAGGTGACGCTGGGATCGCTCTTCAAATCGGCCGGCTACCGGACCGCGACGATCGGCAAGTGGCACCTCGGCGGACCGGAACATTACCCCGATCGGCATGGCTTCGACGTCAACATCGCCGGCACCGACAAGGCGGCCCCCCCGTCCTTCATCGCCCCCTGGGGGATCCCGAACCTCCCCGAAGGCAAACCCGGCGAATACCTGACCGATCGGCTCGGCGAAGAAGCGGCCCAGTTCGTGCGCGATTCCCGCGACCAACCCTTTTTTCTTTACCTCCCACACTTCGCCGTCCACACCCCGATCCAAGGGCGTGAAGACCTCGTCAAAAAATATCGCGCCCGCGACCGTTCCAAGCTGCGACACCGCAACGCCCATTACGCCGCGATGACCGAAAGCCTCGATGCCGCGGTCGGCAGGGTCCTCGATGCCGTCGACCAGTGCGGCCTCACCGACAACACCGTCGTGATCTTCACGTCGGACAACGGCGGCCGGATCACCAAACAGACGACGACCAACGCGCCGCTCCGTTACGGCAAGGCCTCTGCTTACGAAGGGGGCGTCCGCGTCCCGCTGATCATCCGGTGGCCCGGAAAGGCGCGCACCGGCAGCGTCTGTACTACACCTGTAGTCACGATGGATCTCTTCCCGACCCTCGTCGAAATCGCCGCGCTCGCTCCCCCACAATCGACATCACCGACCGGCCCCCCAGGCCGCGACGGCATCAGCCTCGTCCCGCTCTTGCTCGGCACGGCGCCCACTTCGCGACAAGAACTCTTTTGGCACTACCCCCATCACCAACACTACCAACTCGGCGGGACGATGCCCTACGGCGCGATCCGCTCGGGTGACTTCAAGCTGATCGAGTTCTACGACGAAATGCGGGTCGAACTCTATGATTTGAAAAACGATGTCGGCGAACAAAACGACCTCGCGGCGGCCCAACCCGATCGCGCCATCGCGTTGCGGGCCAGACTCCATGCCTGGCGATCGGAGGTCGGCGCCCAAATGCCTACCCCCAACCCCGCTTACGACCCGGCCCGACCCCAAGCCGCCCAAACCCAATGACCGAACTTTGATCGGCGCCGAAGCTTGTTGCTAACCGGGGCTTTTCGCATCTGGCATAGCCGCCGGTCATGGCAGGGTTAGAATGTCAGCATGCCTCGCTGTTCGGTGTCGATGGTTGATCGCCGGTAACCACCGGCAAGCACTCTCTTCCTGGCCGATCCGCCCCGTCGTCCGACACCGAAGGACGGGACGAAAGTGTCGGGGCATGATCCCCGACCCCAGCGTCGGTTCATCGCTTGCCCGGGTGTCGGAGTCGGAGATTCACGTATGTCGAAACTACTCCCCCTGGCCGCTTTGGCTGTCGTCGCCGGCGGGGCCGGGCTCTACCTCTACCAACAAAAGCTGCAGCTCCAAAACGCCTTGCCACCGGGGATCGCTTCGGGGAACGGCCGCGTCGAGGCGAAACAGGTCGACATCGCCGCCCGCGAAGCGCTGCGGGTAAAAGAAATCCTGGTCAATGAAGGGGACCTCGTCCAAAAGGGGCAAGTCCTCGTGAAGATGGACACCTCCACCCTCGAATCGCAACGGCTCGAAGCCGAAGCGAGCGTCGCCGCCTCGGAAGAACGCGTCGCCGTTGCCAAAGCATCGATCGCCCGCCAAAAGACCCTCGTCGCTAGCGCCAAAATCGAAGAAGAACGGACCCGAAAGCTGGTCGAACAGAACGCCGCTTCTGACCAGGAATACGAACAACGCAAAACCCAGCTCGACGCGTCTCTGGCTGGCCTCGGTGAAGAAGAAGCGAAACTCAAGACGGCCCAACAAGAGGTCCTCGTCGCCAAAGCCAACGTCAACACCATCCGTACCCGGATCGACGACGCCACCCTCGTCGCACCGGTCCAAGGCCGCGTCCTCTACCGCCTCGCCGAAAACGGAGAAGTCCTCGCGGCCGGCGGCAAGGCACTGACACTGGTTAACCTCGAAGACGTCTACATGGAAATCTTCCTCCCGGCCCCCGCGGCCGGCAAGCTCAAGGTCGGTTCCGAAGCACGTTTGACCGCCGACCACACCCCCGATCGCTGCGTCGCCGGCCGCGTCTCGTTCGTCTCCCCCGAAGCCCAATTCACCCCCAAACAGGTCGAGACGAAAAGCGAACGCGACAAGCTGATGTTTCGCGTCAAAATCCAAGTCCCCGAAGAACTGGTCAAGGCCTACCTCGAACGGGTCAAAACCGGGGTCCGCGGCGTCGGCTATGTCAAAGTCGATGACACCGCCCAGTGGCCCGATTGGCTCGCCTCTCCCGTCGGCCCCCCGCCGGAATTGCCCCCATCATCGGCCCAAGACGCCGCTACCCCTGCACCCACAGCCGCAACCCCACCAGCCGCCACCGAAGCAAACGCTAACCCCCCAAACGGCACCGCACCGAAAGTTGACGCACCAAGCGGTAACGTTCCGGCCGCCGGCACCGTGAGCCCGACGAAGTGACCGCCGGCCTTCCCCGGCATCCGCCAAGCCCCCCGCGAGAGCACTGAGTCAGCACCCCATGGCACCCGATCACGCCGCCGCGGATGGCGACCCGAACCCCGTCGTCTCGGTCCGAACCGTGACCCATCGTTACGGCAAGGCGGTGGCGCTCAACGACATCTCGATCGACATCCCCCCGGGCAAGATGGTCGGGATCATCGGCCCCGATGGCGTCGGCAAATCGACGCTGCTGGGCCTGATCGCCGGCGCCAAAAAAATGCAATCGGGGTCGATCCGCGTCCTCGCCGGTGACATCGCCGATCCCGGACATCGCCGACGCGCCTGCCCCCAAATCGCCTACATGCCGCAAGGGCTAGGCAAAAACCTCTATCTCGAACTGAGCGTTCACGACAACGTCGACTTCATGGCCCGGCTCTTCGGCCTCTCGGCGTCACAGCGGTCAGCAAAGGTCAAAGAACTGCTCGAAGCGACCGGCCTTGGCCCCTTCGCCGCTCGCCCGGCAGGCAAACTCTCCGGCGGGATGAAACAAAAGGTCGGCCTCTGCGGCGCCCTGGTGCACGAACCCGACCTGCTGATCCTCGACGAACCGACGACCGGGGTCGACCCCCTCTCACGCCGCCAATTCTGGTCGCTGATCGAAGACATCCGGCATGGGCGACCCGAGATGAGCGTCTTGATCTCGACGGCTTACATGGACGAAGCCCAACAGTGGGATTGGATCGTCGCGATGGATGCCGGAAAGGTGCTGGCGACCGGGACCCCCAACGAACTGATGACCCAGACCGGGACCGCCGATCTGGAACGCTGCTTCGTCAAACTGCTCCCCGAAGAAAAGACCTCCGGGCATCAGGAATTGACGATCCCGCCCCGCGACCCCAACTCCGAAATCGCGATCGAGTCCCAAGGCCTGACCCGCCGCTTCGGCGATTTCGTCGCCGTCGACCACGTGACCCTCTCCATCCAACGGGGCGAAATCTTCGGCTTCCTCGGCTCCAACGGCTGCGGCAAGTCGACGACGATGAAAATGCTGACCGGGCTGCTCCCGCCGACCGAAGGGACCGCGCGGATCTTCGGCAAAAGCGTCGAGGCCGGAAGCATGGAGGTTCGCGAAAACCTCGGCTACATGACGCAAGCCTTTTCGCTCTACGGCGAATTGACCGTCCGCCAAAATCTCGTCCTCGACGCAAGGCTCTACCACATCCCCGCCGACCAAGCCAAAACGAGGATCGATGGGCTCGTCGAAAGGTTCGGCCTCGAACCCTACCTCGATGCCCTCGCCGATGACCTCCCGATGGGGCTCAAACAACGCCTGTCTCTCGCCGTCGCCGTGCTGCACGAACCCGAAATCCTGATCCTCGATGAACCCACGTCGGGGGTCGACCCCGTCGCCCGCGACAGCTTCTGGGAATTGCTGATCGACCTCTCCCGCCGACAAGGGGTCACGATCTTCGTCACCACCCACTTCATGAACGAAGGGATGCGCTGCGACCGAATCTCGCTGATGCACGCCGGACG
>Ga0164292_10003120_pt1 | contig 13527 bp, 12 predicted proteins | sample GEODES117metaG_FD_111486 | JGI IMG/M metagenome (GOLD analysis project Ga0164292, IMG submission 111486) | Eutrophic lake water microbial communities from Lake Mendota, Wisconsin, USA - GEODES117 metaG | ecosystem: Environmental > Aquatic > Freshwater > Lake | place: USA: Lake Mendota... | reverse complement strand
CTTTGGTGGAGGCCGCGAGGATGTGTGGGAGCCTGAAGAGGATATCTATTGGGGATCTGAAGCGGAATGGCTTGCTGATAAGCGCTATTCAGGCGACCGTGACCTGGAAAACCCGCTCGCTGCGGTACAGATGGGTTTGATTTACGTAAATCCGGAGGGCCCCAACGGAAACCCTGACCCGATTGCCTCTGCACGCGATATCCGCGAAACGTTCCGCCGCATGGCCATGAACGACGAAGAAACCGTTGCCCTGATTGCAGGTGGACATACGTTTGGAAAAACCCACGGAGCTGGTGATCCCGGCAAATATGTAGGTAAAGAACCTGCAGGTGCTCCTATTGAAGAGCAAAGCATGGGTTGGAAAAACGCCATGGGTTCAGGCAATGCCGAAAACACCATCACCAGCGGTTTGGAAGGTGCGTGGACTACCACCCCTACACAATGGAGCAATAACTATTTTGAAAACCTATTTGGCTATGAATGGGAATTGACCCAAAGCCCTGCAGGAGCCAAGCAGTGGCGCCCCAAAGGCGGAGCCGGAGCCGGAACCGTTCCCGATGCACACATCGCCGGCAAAACCCACGCCCCCATGATGCTGACCACAGACCTCGCTTTGCGCATGGATCCTGCGTATGAAAAGATTTCCCGTCGTTTCTTTGAGAATCCCGATGAGTTTGCCGATGCCTTTGCCCGTGCATGGTTCAAGCTTACCCACAGGGATATGGGACCTAAAAATCGTTACCTGGGACCTGAGGTACCTGCCGAAGATTTAATATGGCAAGATCCCATTCCCGCGGTAAACCATGAATTAATTAATAGTGCTGATATTGCTGATTTGAAGGGCAAGATACTGTCTTCAGGACTTACCGTTGGTCAGCTGGTTTCTACTGCCTGGGCTTCTGCCTCTACTTTCAGAAATTCTGATAAACGCGGTGGTGCAAACGGTGCAAGGGTTCGTCTGGCTCCCCAGAAGTTTTGGGAAGTGAACAATCCCGCTCAATTGAGCCAGGTGCTTGACAAATTGGAAAGCATTCAAAACGAATTTAATGCTTCGCAAAGTGGAAATAAGCGCGTTTCTCTCGCTGATTTAATAGTATTGGGTGGATGCGCTGCCATTGAAAAAGCGGCTGCTGATGCCGGCCATTCGGTGAGTGTGCCATTCACGCCCGGACGCATGGACGCTTCTGCCGAGCAAACCGATGTAGAATCATTTGCAGTGCTGGAACCCATGGGTGATGGTTTCCGTAACTACAAAAAATCTGGTTTCCGTGCCTCAGCAGAGGAAATGTTGGTAGACAAAGCACAACTGATGACATTAACAGCCCCTGAAATGACCGCACTGGTTGGCGGTATGCGAGTATTGGGCACAAACTGGGATCATTCCAAGCATGGTGTGTTCACCCACAATGTAGGTAAGCTGAGCAACGATTTCTTTGTAAATCTGTTGGATTTTGGCACCACATGGAAAGCCACAGACCACAGCCAGGAGTCGTTTGAGGGTACAGATCGCAAAACCGGCGCTGTGAAATGGACGGCCACCCGCGCAGATCTGATTTTTGGCTCAAATTCTGAACTGCGCGCCATTGCTGAGGTGTATGCCTGTGCAGATGGACATGGTAAATTCATCAAAGACTTTGTTGCTGCATGGAACAAGGTGATGAATGCCGACAGGTTCTGATAATTACTGTTTTAATGTTTTCAAAAGGGAGCCCACGGGCTCCCTTTTCTTTTGGTATCATTTAAACCATCTGTATTACCCTATTTTTGTATCCTTACAACCCATGCGAAAAGGAATTTTGAGCATTGTTTTGCTGTTGTCGGCTGGTCTGATAATCGCACAGGACACACTTTCGATTGATACGCTAATGCTGTTTGACGGCCGAACACGCGGCAATATAAATCGGTCGGCGCGAATGCTTACCTTGGTAAATTCCAAGGATTTGCAGAAAGCCCCGGTTCACAGTGTAGAGGACTACCTGGATTATTTGCCCTGGCTGGATTTACGCAGCCGCGGGGGGCTTGGCGTTCAGGGAGATTTAAGCGTTCGCGGGGGTAATTATGAGCAAACCCTGATTATGCTGGATGGCGTGCCCATGTCTGATGCTCAGACGGGACACCATAACTTGAATATGCCGTTGCCACAGGAATTGTATAGCGGGGCTGAAATTAGTGCTACCGGGGCTTCCCGGATTTATGGCCCCAAAGCCATGTCCGGAGCGGTTAATTTCACCACCCAGCTTCCAGACAGAAACGGGGCATTTGCTTCCGTATTTGGCGGTGAAAACGGATTTAATCGTCTTGCTGCCGGTGCTTCGGCATATCGCAATGGCTGGGGTGTGGGTTTGTCAGGCCAAAGAATAGCGCATGACGGATATATTAAAAATACGGACATGGAACAGAACAACCTGTTTGGCCAGATTTACCGCAAGGACAAGGTGGGCAAAATATGGGCGAATGCCGGAATTGGTAACAAGCGTTTTGGTGCACAGAATTTTTACAGCAGCCGATTTCCTTTGCAGCAGGAATACACCCAAACCCGCATGATCAACGTGCATTGGGAATACCAGTGGGGAAAATGGCAATGGGTGGGCAATTCATATTACCGCTATAATCATGACCGGTTTGAGCTTTATAGGGAAGGCGATGGGTGGTTTGTCAAAACAGGCAGTCGGTATGTAATGGGGAAAGACACGGCGCCTTCATGGTACGCAGGCCATAACTACCACCAAAGCGTAAACCGCGGTGGTATGACCAACATTTCAAGAAAATTTGGAATTCACACAGTGGCGCTGGGCTTGGAATACCGAAATGAATTTATACGCAGCAACGTATTGGGAGAGCCAGGCGATACCCTCAGCGTTCCTTTTGGTCCGGAGGGAGCACGTTTCACTCGCAGCGCCCGCAGGGAGAACTGGAGCGGCTATCTTGAAGATAAAATACAATGGAAAGATTGGGTTGTTTCAGGCGGTATTTTGTTTAACCATAATTCGGCTTTTGGAAACGGTATTTTCCCGGGTATTGAAATGGCAAAAAAGATGGGTAATACAAAGATTTTTGCCTCAGTCAACAAGTCATTCAGATTTCCAACCTATACAGACCTTTACTATAATATTGGAGGTGCCAAGGGAAGCAAACTGCTAAAGCCGGAAGAAGCAATATGTTATGAGTTGGGTTCACAGGTTCGATTTAAACAGCACTTGTTTAGGCTAGCGGCATTTAGCCGAGATGGTCGCAATCTTATTGACTGGGTGCGTTTTACCGGCAGCGCAGTTGATTCAGCGGCCAATTTAACCAAGGTGTTTTATTATGGAGTGGATGGTTATTGGGAATACACACCCCAAAAACCCATAGCCAAGGTATTGCAGCGTGTTTCGGCAGGTTTTCTAATCATGAATGCCGACAAGAAAAGCGATGGTTTTGAAAGTAATTACGCGCTGGATTTTATTGGGAGAAAATTTACCTTACAGGGCGATTGGAAGTTGCACAAGCGTGTAAACCTGACCACACTGGCATATTTGCAGAAAAGAATGGGTGGTTATAAACTACCCGGAAGCACAATGGAAACGGCGTATCCTTATGCCCTGGCCATGGATGTGCGGCTTACGGCCAACTTAAAAAAACTAAACTTGTTTGCAGAAGCCACCAATGTTTTTGACAGCCCTATGATGGATTTGGGGAATGTGCAATTGCCGGGGAGATGGGTGCGCATGGGTATTACGGCAAGGTTGTAAATTTGAGCAGTTTGGCCAATGGCTGTAGACGCTGCAATGTGTTTAGTAAGTCTGCCTTCAGGGTAAAGGGTTACAGGAGTAAAAAACGACAACTATTTATACTATTGTAACCTGACTAAAGCAATAACATTTTTCAAAACAGGTCAATCCGTGGTGTTAAATATTTCAAATCCAAGCTTTTGCAGGGTTGCACATTTCTCGTACGCTTCAAGAGATTCAAAATGAGCAATTAAAATATCTATTGCAGCAGTGATAACAGGTGGTTTGGTTCTAATCAATCCCGGTTTCATAACTCCCGTCAAAGCGTCAAACAACCTATCATAATATGCTGTCTTATCATTTTGTGTTCTTAGGGTTAACAATTCTAGTAGGATGTGTGATTGCGGGTTTAAAAAAGGCATCGCATAATCTGTTTCTAACAGCGCATTAGGAAAGTTTTTTATTCTATAATTTACACCAATTGTATTGTTAACTTCAATACCATTAATAACAATTGAATTGGCTTTTTGGGTGTGCATTACATAGCCTATCGGCACTGAGTTTGAGTTTTCACCAGAATATATATCTATAAACAAATAATCAATTATGTGATTGGATTTAATTATTTCATAACAATCAATTGGCTTTCTATCCTTGAATATCATTGATCGTATTCTGTGAAAAAGAAATGGTTTATTATCATCCGTTAACAATGAATGTAAATAAATCAAAGCGCCATCTATTCCTTTAACCTTGATCGGGTTTTTAGGTGATTTTCCAAAATTAACTTCTTCCATAAACCAATAACGATAAGGAATAAGATAATATTTTGTATACTATTTATTAGCTGTGTTCATAAAGGTATTTCACCCTGGGAATGGCGTGTTTCAGTGCTTCTGGGTAATTACTTAGTGTTTTTTTAATAAACACAGCGTCATAGGTTAAATCGTCATGAATTAATTCCATCGCAATGGGGTTTTGCTTAATAGCAATATATGCCAGTTCAGGATTTGCCCTGCATACATCAGGCATTTCGGCTAACAACAGACCATTGCGATCTAAGGCAGCAGCACACAAAACAACACTATTCTTAAGGTCTGGATGCAGTGTTGAATAATTGTCAGGATATCGGTTTATAGCCACTTTAAAATAGTCAACTGCTATTTGGGTTATATAATTATCCTGCCTGATATCATCTAACATTGCGCCATAAAATTCAGGCATACTTTCGATTACTCTTTTATTAAAATCTAAATTGAGTTTAAATTTTTCAGGTAAAATACTATAGCTAATTAAAGCATCTTCCCAAGTCATGGATTTTTTGGGGTTGCCATGCCATGATTTTAAACTCTGGAACCAAAATTCCTCAAGTTCACGAATGGAAGTATCAGCTATTATAAGTGCCAGAGAGCCATCGTCACAATCAAACAAACTCATTACAAAGTTGAAATCTTTTGATAAATTTGATTGAAACAATAATTCTTTAATTTTATCTATCTCGTTATCCTCTTTATTCCATACTTCATTAGCAATAGCTAATAATATTTCTCTTTCCTTTAATAAAAAAGACGGAATCTGGTATAAATAAATCTCTTCATTAATAATAAAACGATATAATGCATTTAATAAATCTTCCTTTTCTTCATTAAACAAGTTGTTAAAACTTTCTTCTGATATACAAATTAAATATTGATTTTTAATATGCGATATATAATTATTATCTGATAGGTATTTAATATCACTATTCATAAGAGTTTTTTAAATTGTTAATTTCATTACAGCTTTTTAAATGAACCTTTATCTGGGTGATAATTTGCAAACCCTTCATCATACCAATTAAAATCCAGTTGATGATTGCAATTTAATATCAAATTATTATTGGCAATAATTTCTTTACAACCAATGCGAGACGCCAAAGCAGGAATTTTATCAGCAGTAATAAATTCATCCATGGGTCTGTTCGCCATAATTGTATCAATGACAATGTTGTTAATTGCACAGAAATAATAAAAGCTTTCATTTGAACAAGGTAATAAATATATATTTATTTCATCTTTCCAAAAGTGTTTGTAGCCCATTTTGTTTTTGTCCAAGTATCCATATATTTCATGCACAGAAACTTCTTTAGCATGATATTTATTTAATAAAAACTCATCGTTTATAAGTAAGTTTATGTTGTTATGAATGTAATCGTCTAGTTCCTCAAATAAATCTTCGGTATTGATTATACCTAAATTAAATAATTCTATTTCATCTTCAGAATTTAAAATGTTTTTAATGTTTTCTGTAATATATTTTAATTTCCATTCGTATACAGAAGAATTTAAGAGTGCTGTTACATTGTATGGTTCGCAAGAGTATTCGGTAAAAACATCCTTAGGAATATCTATAAAACCATTGTCTTTCTCAATGGAGGAACCAAGTATTCCACTATATTTAATGTCCGTATAAACATAGGTTTTTGGCAGAATGCTGTTTCCGTACTCTGATGCCCAATGTCTGTAGGCCATCCAGTCATTGCCTGCTGATGGGTACCAGCAGATGGGGTTTGAATTAGATAAAAAATGCATTATTATTAATTTAAATATATTGTAGCGTATTTCCTAGATCCAATACAGATAGATTGTGTTTTAGGTTATTAGAATCATTAAATGTTCTTGAAGTTAATTGATGACATACAACAATTCGTGCTCCGCCCTTTAGGCTTTCATAAATATCAGAACAATATCCTTTTTTATAATCCTTTTCAACATCAATATTGGGATTGAATAGTTGCAAAATGTCTTTTCTTTGGGAGCTTCCATGTAAGCCAGCATATTCATTACCGGCATAAATTAAAATGCTGCAAAAATTTCTGTAAAAATCTCCCAAAGAGCCGTTTTTAATGTGTTCATATCTACAGCCCTCTTTAAAATCTTTAAATCTAAATTTATTACCATCTCCTTGCCTTTTTTTAGGAAGATCGGATATGTCCGTTAGGAAACAATGCTTAAACATGGATTTGTTATATGCAAATGGGGATATTTCCCAGAGGATCGGAACTGGTTCATTACTTGAGTAATTCTGCAGTTGTGAATTAATAATGGAATAAATCTTTCTATAGGTATGATTTGGTGACTCGATTACCACTTTAGCTGTATTTGCAAGTGTTAAAGGAGAAAATGGATTGAATCCTTCTAGATCTTCCCTAGTCATCAGTATTGGGTGTAAGTTATCCGAAAGATGATTATAGTGTTCTATTATGTTTTTCCAGTGCAAAAAATTTAATCTTCTTTCGTGTAAATCAATTACAGATGAAAGATTAGTGTTATATGCTTTTTCACTACCCACGATTAATAGATTAGAGTCCGGATTACCCATGCCTACATAGGGATATGAACATAAAAAATTCTTGACCTGCTCCTCCGTAAAGCTTTGAATGTTTTTGGGTTTAATGACCGTTGCTTCAGTTTTAAAATGAGTATCAAATATTTTCCGGAATCTTCTGTTTTTTACAAGCATGTTAGACAACAAAATTAATATATTACATTAACTTGTAACTAACGTTAATTAAAATAAATTATTCTAGAAAAATAAAGACGCACTTCGCTTGAATTGCCTTTTTCTTTTTGATTTCAATATCCAAAATGCTAGATGCCCAAACCCTGCTTCGAAATATAAACCCCTTCATTGGTACCTGTCGTCACGGCCATATCCATCCCGACAACCGCACCTTTTGGCATTGTGCAACTAAGTCCGGATATACACTTCGATTGCTTGAATGGCTGTGGTGGCTATCACAACGACAATAGTCTTTGCTATGGATTTTCTATTACAGACAACAGCTCAGCGGCACGGGCGTTTCAGACTATGGCGCCAATGCTGGCCTGCTCTTCGCGTGCGCGGACGCGCGCCAAACCTTGAAGGTCTAAGACCTGGAAGGTCTCTGCGTTGTTAAAAAATACTGCGTAACTTCGCAACGTGACCCGCCAAGAACTGGTATATCAAATATTTTCAAAGCAAAGCTACCTCTGTACTGGGCTCGATACTGAAATGGCTAGACTACCTATGCATTTGCCCCAAAACGGCGATGCTATGGTGGAGTTTAACCGCCAGATTATACAATCAACCCTGCCTTTCAGCGTCTCTTACAAAATTAATACAGCATTTTACGAACAATATGGCCCCAAAGGCTGGTCGTGGATGGAGGAAACCTTGCAGTATCTGCCCAAATCGGTTTTTCGTATCGCCGATGCGAAGCGCGGTGATATTGGAAATACCAGTAGCATGTATGCACGAGCTTTTTTTGAAGCCATGGATTTTGATGCGGTTACAGTAGCTCCCTATATGGGAGAGGATAGTCTTAGGCCGTTCCTGGAGTTTAAAGATAAATGGATTATTTGCCTCGCATTGACGAGCAACCCGGGCCATGCTAATTTTCAACTGCAGGAATACCAGGGACAAAAACTCTATGAGCGGGTAATAGAAACGGTTTGTAAATGGGGCAATCCCGATAACCTGATGTTTGTGGTGGGTGCTACCCGCGCCGAGCACGTGGCCGCCATTCGCAAACAAATCCCCGAACATTTCCTTTTGGTTCCGGGTGTAGGGGCTCAGGGAGGCAGTCTGTCTGATATAAGCCATGCCGGACTTAACTCCGATGCCGGTTTACTTGTGAATAGTTCGCGTGGTATTTTGTATGCCTCTTCCGGCGAAGATTTTGCTGAAGCTGCCGCAGCCGAAGCCCAGAAATTACAGGAAGAAATGGCGTTGCAGCTGATTCAAAAAAAGCAACATGGATAACCGCATAACAACTTTGTTAGGCATACAATATCCCATTATACAGGGTGGAATGATTTGGTGCAGTGGCTGGGAGCTGGCATCGGCAGTTAGTAATGCCGGTGGTCTGGGCCTCATAGGCAGTGGCAGCATGTATCCTGAAATCCTGCGCAGCCACATTCAAAAATGTAAACAAGCCACCCAAAAACCTTTTGGAGTGAATGTGCCATTGTTATATCCGAACATTGAAGACCACATGAACATCATTGCCGAAGAAGGGGTTAAAATCGTATTTACCAGTGCCGGCAATCCTGCGACCTGGACCGCCTGGTTGAAAGAACGGGGTATTACGGTGGTTCATGTGGTTGCCAATACCAAATTTGCCAAAAAATGTGAATCAGCAGGGGTAGACGCCATTGTGGCGGAGGGTTTTGAAGCAGGTGGTCACAACGGTCGTGAGGAAACGACCACTATGTGCCTTATTCCCATGGTGCGCGAAGTATGCAGTTTGCCGCTGATTGCCGCTGGCGGTATCAGCAGCGGTAAAGCCATGGCCGCGGCATTGTGTCTGGGCGCTGAAGGCGTACAGGTAGGCAGCAGGTTTGCTGCCAGCAGAGAAAGTTCTGCCCATAATCATTTTAAACAGGCCATCATCGAAGCCGGTGACGGGGACACCCAGCTGACATTGAAAGAACTTACCCCGGTTCGTTTGTTAAAAAACAAGTTTTACTGCGATGTGATGGAGGCGTACAATAAAGATGCATCAACCGAGGAATTAACTGCCTTATTAGGCCGCGGAAGGGCAAAAAAAGGCATGTTTGAAGGCGATATGGATGAGGGTGAACTTGAGATTGGACAGGTGAGTGCACTTATCCATTCTATACCCACTGCCGCTGAAATTGTTGAAGAAATGATCGCGGAATACCGACAAACCTGTTTGGGTTTACCGGCATTGTAACCCATTTTCGTTATTTTCGCACACATGCAGTGGATTTCACAAATCCTTTTCGCCCTGTGCTTAGGCACCGGCATTTGGTTTTTTGCAGGCAGGGTGCGGTTTATACGCCGCAATATCCTCACCGGTCGCGACATTGATCTTTCCGATAACCCCGCAGCGCGATGGAAACAAATGCTGTGGGTTGCCATGGGTCAGAGCAAAATGACCAAAAGGCCTGTAGCTGCTGTTTTTCACCTGTTTGTTTATCTGGGTTTTGTGCTCATCAACATAGAAGTTCTGGAAATTTTGTTGGATGGGTTGTTCGGCACACATCGGCTGTTTTCCTTTATGGGTGGACTTTACAATGTTGCCATAGGGTTTTTTGAAATTCTTGCATTGCTGGTGATTATTGCCTGTGTGGTTTTCCTTGCCCGCAGGTTTGTTGTGAAAGTACCCCGACTGAACGCACCTGAACTGAAGGATTGGCCGATAAAAGACGCAACCATTATCCTGATTGTAGAGGTTATATTGATGGCTGCTTTGCTCAAAATGAATGCAGCCGACCAAATTTTACAGTCAAGAGGAGCTGCACATTATTTGCAGGCCGGTAGCTTTCCGGTCAGTCAATTTTTGGTTCCTTTGATGGATGGTTTTAGTACAGATTTTTTGGTGATTACTGAGCGTGGGGCCTGGTGGTTTCATTTTATAGGTATTTTGATCTTCTTAAATTATGTACCCTATTCCAAGCACTGGCATATTATTATGAGTTTTCCCAATGTGTACTACACACCCCTTAAATCCAAAGGGGAGTTTTCTAATATGGAAAGTGTTACCACTGAGGTAAAACTAATGATGGACCCTTCAGCAACTCCGCCCGAAGGATATCAGCCACCTGCCGGTTTTGGTGCCCGTGATGTGCAGGATTTGACATGGAAAAACCTGATGGATGCCTACACCTGCACAGAATGTGGCCGCTGCAGCAGTGTCTGTCCGGCTAATATTACCGGCAAAAAACTCAGTCCGCGAAAAATCATGATGGATACCCGCGACCGCCTTGAAGAGGTTGGGAAAAATCGCGATGCCGGTATCACAGACGATAAAGACCTGCATTCCTACATTTCATCGGAGGAGTTGTGGGCCTGCACAACCTGTAACGCTTGTGCAGAGGCCTGTCCGGTAAATATTAATCCGGTGGATATTATTGTGCAGATGCGCCAATATCAGGTAATGGAAAAAAGTGCTGCACCATCTGAACTCAACAACATGTTCACCAACCTGGAAAACAACGGTGCGCCATGGCAAATGAGCCAGATGGATAAAGCAAACTGGACACGCAGCTGATGAATAATTTTACTGTACACCCCACCGCTGTAATTGATGACGGTTGCCAGATAGGAAATGGTACAAGAATCTGGCACTTTTCTCATTTAATGACGGGTTGTGTCATTGGTGAAAACTGTAACATCGGACAAAATGTGGTAATCAGTCCCGAAGTGGTTTTGGGGAATAATGTAAAAATTCAGAATAACGTTAGCATCTATACCGGTGTAACCTGCGATGATGATGTTTTTTTGGGTCCAAGTTGTGTGTTTACTAACGTGGTAAACCCACGCAGTGCGGTAAACCGACGTGGCAGTTATGCAAAAACCCATGTGGGAAAAGGAGCCAGTATCGGTGCAAACGCTACCATAGTTTGCGGCCATGATATCGGAAAATATGCATTTGTTGGTGCCGGAGCGGTTGTAACCAAAAACATATCTGATTATGCTTTGGTGGTGGGTAATCCGGCCAGACAAACCGGCTGGATGAGTGAATACGGTCATAAGTTAAAATTTGACACACAGGGAATAGCCGTTTGTCCGGAGAGCGGGCAAACCTATCATTTACAAAACGGCAAGGTGGGCCGTGCGGATTTATGAAGAACATACTGGTTACCGGAGGGTTGGGTTTTATTGGCTCCCATACGGTAGTTAGCCTGCATGAGGCCGGCTATAATCCCATTATCCTTGATAACCTCAGTAATACCAGGATTGATGTGCTGGGAGGCCTGGAAAAACTGATGGGTAAAAAACCTGTTTTTTTTCAAGGTGATGTCAATGATGCAGCGGTATATGATCAAATCGTGTCTCAAACCGGACCAATCCATGCGGTAATTCATTTTGCGGCATTTAAAGCGGTTGGAGAAAGCGTTGAACAGCCGTTAAAATATTACCACAACAATGTTCAGGGACTTATCACCCTAATGTTGGCCATGGAGAGGCTTTCAGTAAAAAATATGGTTTTCAGCAGCAGTTGCACTGTTTACGGCGAACCCGACCAGGTTCCTGTGAGTGAAGAAACCCCGACGAAACCTGCAGCTTCTCCCTACGGCGTTACCAAGCAGATGGGCGAAACCATTTTGAAAGATTGTACTTGGCTTCAAACCCAGTGCTTACGGTATTTTAATCCCATAGGAGCCCATCCCAGCGGACTTATTGGTGAACTTCCATTGGGTGTTCCCAGCAATCTCATTCCATACCTGACCCAATCCGTGGCCGGTTTACGCCCGCCACTGACCGTGCATGGTGGTGATTACCCAACACCTGACGGAACCTGCATACGAGATTATATCCATGTGTGCGATTTGGCTGATGCACATGTTGCTTCACTGAATCGTTTGTTGGGAAATAAGCAGCAAGACCATTTTGAGGTTTTTAACATCGGAACGGGCACAGGGCAGTCTGTACTTGAAGTTCTGCATGGTTTTGAAGCTGCGACCGGTGAAAAACCCTCATATCAAGTAGGTCCGCGCCGCCCCGGAGATGTTGTTGCTGTTTGGGCCGATGCCGGAAAAGCTTCATCTGTGCTGGGTTGGCAAGCCCGCAGAAGTCTGAGCGAAATGCTTCGCGACGCCTGGAACTGGCAACGCAAACACTCTTAATCCGTCCATTATATTGGAATAACAAAAGTTCAATTTAATGGGCTTGCCAACACTATCCACATTTGGATTCTTTTTCTAAATGTTAAAAAACCCCTACTGCCAATGAATCTTGGTGTTTTGGCTGAATTGCTCCGTTTAAAAATTGTGAATTAAAAAACTTTTTCCACATTTTTATCAACAAAAAACATACCGGTTGGTATATTTGCAGTCCCTTATGACAAAAATCACCAGAGAGAAGATCTTACATCGTTGTTTCGAAGCCATTTGTGAAGGCGGATTTACCAACTTGCGTACCGACAAGGAAATCAAGCGCTTGCGTATTACCAAAGGTGCTTTTTATCATTATTTTCCGGGTAAACTGGATTTAGGTTATGCCGTAATCGATGAAATACTGATGCCCATGTATGCTGAAAGATGGTCTGTGCTTGAAGAGAGAACAAAGGGCGTAGCGGTGGCTCTGAATGAAATTATAGAGAATATTAAGGTTAGCAGCACCGACATTTCAGTGAAGCGTGGTGATGTACTCGCCAATTTGATGGTGGAAATGAGCAATGAAGATGAAGGTTTTCGTCTGAAACTGGAAGAGGTACTGGAGTCTCAGGTAAAGTTGATTCAAAGAGCCATCTTAAATGGCAAGGCTGCCGGTGAAATGAAGCCTCAGATTGATGCCCGCAGTATGGCCTATAGTCTGATTGGACAACTACACGGTTGTTATGCCGTTGCAAAAACACGCAATAGTCGTGACGTTTTTACCTTAATGATGAATGCTTTGCAACGACAGTTAAAAGAGGTATTGTTCGTATCAGCCGGAACAGAACCCACATCCGGTATGGGCTTCCAGCGTATGACTGCCTAAAAGGTGTTTATTCAGTCTTATTTAGAAATTCTAGTTTGGATTACACCCAATCCATGGCCATTACCAACCCACCGAAGAAGGTAGGCAATCCCAGCCAGAAGCCCTGGGGCAGGAAAATGGTAAGCAGAATCAGGGCTATTGCCGAAATAGCAGTGATGGTCCAATACAAACCGGTGTTGCGCTTTGCGTCTGTCATAACAAGGCAAAGTTACACATTCAAATTCACAGTCACAAATGCGTAGTTTTGAAACAGGCGTCCTATCTGTTTTACCCACTTGCGTGATGGCCGGTGGCAAAAAAAAGAAATGCTGCAAAAAATATAAAACATCGAAACGCTGCAAAGACT
>Ga0164292_10003117_pt1 | contig 13534 bp, 13 predicted proteins | sample GEODES117metaG_FD_111486 | JGI IMG/M metagenome (GOLD analysis project Ga0164292, IMG submission 111486) | Eutrophic lake water microbial communities from Lake Mendota, Wisconsin, USA - GEODES117 metaG | ecosystem: Environmental > Aquatic > Freshwater > Lake | place: USA: Lake Mendota... | reverse complement strand
CCGCACCACGGATTTCTCGCACGCTGTGGCTGCCGGCGATTTCGAGGCGGAGTACCGGCCGTTGAGCGACGAGGACATGCTGGGGCATGCGCTCCTGAAGATGCGTGATGAACTGGGCCAACGTGAACGTTTCCTGGAAATGAAGGTGCTGGAGCGTACCGAGGAAATGGTGCGGCAGAAGGAGGAGGTGGAACGCCAGAGCCGCAAGGTGGTTGAACTGTACAAGAACGTGACGGACAGCATTCGCTATGCAAAGCGATTACAGGAGTCCATTCTGCCCCCGGACAAACGGATCAAGGAGCTGCTGCCCCGATCATTCGTGTACTACAAGCCGAAGGATATCGTCAGTGGCGATTTCTATTGGTTCGAGCGCATGGAGGAACGCGTGCTGTTCGCCGCCGTCGATTGCACGGGCCATGGAGTGCCGGGTGCGTTCATGAGCCTGGTCGGATACAATGGGCTCAATCAGGCGGTGAAGGGGCTGGGCCGCTCGAAGCCATCGGAGATCCTGCACGAATTGAACCGGATCGCCTATGGCGCTTTGCACAAGGACCGTGAACAGGCCTTGGTGCGCGATGGCATGGACATGGCGCTGTGCAGCTACGACCCCACGCGTCAGCTGCTGGAATACGCTGGCGCCAACTGCCCACTGTACGTTGTCCGACAGGGGGAGGTGTTGCAATTCGCGCCCGACAAGAACGCCATCGGCAGCTTCGACCTCGATGGCCGCTCGTTCACCGACCACCGGATCCGGTTACAGGCCGGGGACATGGTCTATGTCTTCTCCGACGGCTATGCGGACCAGTTCGGCGGCCCCAAGGGCAAGAAGTTCCTATACCGCCGGTTCAGGGAACTGCTGGTAGAGGTGAGCGCGTTGCCCACGGATGAGCAACGCGACCGCATCAATGCAGGGTTCAACGCATGGCGCGGGGCCCACGAGCAGGTGGACGATATCCTCGTGATCGGGATCCGTGCCTGAGGACCTGAATTACTGGAAGCTCCAGCCTCCGTTGACCCCGGTCTCCCTTGGATTCATGCAGATCACAGGGATCTGAGCCTCGTTGGTAATGATCTCCTGTTCGTAGGGTACACCAAGCACACCGAAGATGTTGCCCTGCGCCAGGTTCATGATGGCGATGATGTCCGCGTCCACCGCAATGGCGTGCTTGATCACGGCCTTCACGAAATCGCCCGAATCCTCATTGGCGATCACGGCATCGTGCTTTATGCCACGTTCGTCCAGGTATTGGCTGGCGAACTTGATGCTGTTCATCAACTGCTTCTTCAGGAACTCGTCCTCCTCGTGCGGGGTGATCAGGTGCACCTTGCTGTTGAAGTACTTCGCCATGTCGGCCACCACGGTGATCTTCTGGCGGGTCTCCTTGTGAAGGTCCAATGGCACCACGATGGAGTCATAACCACCATCCTTGATCGCCCGTTCCTGCACCACGATGAAGGGTACATCGGAACTCGTGATCACACGCAGCGCGCGGCTGCCCGTGAGGAATTGCATGCCGCGCATACCGTGGGTGCCCATTACGATCAGTGTGGCGCTGATCTCCGCCGCGGCATCCCCGATGTCATCAAAGATCGATCCGATGCGCACGAGCTTATGCACAGGGACCTTGTCGTTCCATTTACGTGCGCGCTCCACCTCGGCTTCTAGCCGTGTGCGGGCCTCATCCACTTCGCCCTGCTTGGGCACCACGTGCAACAGGTAAACCTCGGCGCTGGCATGTTCGGCCAGTTTCATGGCGTGGTTGATGGCCACGTCCGCCACCTTGGTGAAATCCGTCGGTACCAGGATCTTGTTCTTCGAAGTGCTCATGCAGGTTCGGGTTCCTTGTAAGGGTTGCGTTTCGAAAACGCGGCTAAAGATAACGGGATCCTCTGCTGCCGATCGCAGGGGTCCTGCCTGTTCGGAACGATCGGCCGCCCATAGCAGAAAAGCATCCAACAAACGGATATAAACGCCTGTAAATGACAGTCGCACGAATGTCGCTGATCGTGGTGCCCTGCTTTGCCATCGCATTGGCCGGAAAGGGCCATGGACAGAAGAGAAACCAACAAACAATCGCAATGATGAGCACGATGAAGAACAAGGTGCAACTGATCGGGAACCTGGGTCGCGATCCCGAACTGAAGGAAGTGGGCAAGGGCATGCAATTGCTCCGCCTGAACCTGGCCACAACGGAGCGCTACAAAGGCGCGGATGGTGAATGGAAGGAGGACACCCAATGGCACACCGTGGTGGCCTGGGGCAAGCAAGCCGAGGCCTTGAGCGCCCGCGTGAAGAAGGGGTCGGGACTGATGGTGGAAGGCAGGTTGGTCCACAGGAAGTACGAGAAGGATGGCGAACCCCGCTATGCCACCGAGGTCGTGCTCGCCGAATACCAAGTGCTGGCCGATCGCTCCACCGCGGCCTGAGCAGTGCGGTTCTAGACGAAGGGAGGGGGGCGGCACCGCCCCCCTCTTTTTCTTTTCAGCCTACTCCTTGACCACGGTCCTCCGCAAGGTCCGCTTTCCGGCCACGCATTCCAGTAAATAGCACCCCGCCGGCAGCCGGCCAAGGTCCAGCTCGTGGGTGGTGCGTACGCCGAAGGACCATGAATCCACGGTGCGCCCCTGCAGGTCGAGCAACCTCAGTTCAACGGGATCGGCCCAGGGAAGCTGCACGGTCAGCCGGTCTTGGAAAGGTACAGGCCAAACCTGCAGTTCACCTTTGTCGCTTTGTTCAGGCACCGTCACCAGGGCCGTGGTCTCCACCACGGTGCATTCCGTGGAAATGCAGGTGTCGCTCACCAGAGGCCCCCAAAGCTCCACGGTGCCGCAAACAGGGTAGGTGCCAGGCCCGGTGTAACGATGGATGGCCAAGGGTCCGGTGGACGTGCTGCCATCGCCGAAATCCCAGGAAACGTTCCCGGCCATGCCGGAAGTGATCGAGGTGTCGAGCACGCCGACCACATCACCTTCCTGGAGAAGCACGAAACCCTGGTCCAACAACAGGTTGCAAGGCACATTGCCGGGTCCTAGGTAGAGCCACTTGCATACGGTAGAGGTACAGTAGACCGGTGGAGGCCCCACTACGGTCATGCACACCTTGTGCGGCCCTGGACCTTCGTAGGTATGCGTGCTATCGGGCGTGGCCGAGGTCGCATCGTCGGGGTAGCTCCAGAGCACTTGGAGCGGGGCGCCGTTCATGATGGACGTACTGACAAGGGTGATCGTTTGCCCATTGATATCCGAAATGGTGAAATCGGCCACCAGGTCCTCGCAACTGATGTCCGGGAGTGCGTCAATGAACTTACAGACCGAGGTGCTGCATGGCATGGAGGCCACCAGGTCGAACGCGTTCACGGTAAGGCACACCGGATACTCGGCCTGGCCCGGAAAGGTCACTTCGCAGTAGTCGCCCGGCTGCTCGTAAAAGGTGCCGTTGTAGCAGTGCCACACCTGGTCCTGCACCATGGTGCTGCCCGGCGTTACATCGCTCGAGAACGAGTACGTGTAAGGGGCAATGAGCGAGGCGTTGATGTCCACGTGCAACGAAGTGTCGCAGCCCTGCATGAGGGCACTGCCCCGCTCCTCCCTGTCGGAAAGATGCGTCTGGGCCGTTGCGGGGACCAGGTGGGCCCAAAGACAAAGGGCTGCGAACACGGACTTATTGGGTCTCATCGGGCGCTAGGGAGGGTATAGGTCAGGCTGAACTCCATACCGCTTCGTTGCGGTATGGAAACGGGTTGTGTGCCTTGTGTGCCCAAGGGTAAGGCGGTCCATAGGACCACTGGTGCCGCGCTGATCCGCCAACGCTCTCCAAGCAGATAGGAAGCTTCAGCGCCTACCATGGCCAACAACAGGTCGGGATGCCGTTGGCGCATGGCATCAGGGTCCAGCTTCGCGGCCACCAGCGGACCGCCTTCATTGGCCTGGTCAAGAGAAAGACCTTGCCGTTGAAGGTTCAATTCGAGCATGAGACCCAGTTTTGGTATGATGCTCCAGCGTTTCAGGTCATATCGCCACCCGAATTCCACGGGGATCCGCAGCAGTGCGCGTTGATAGATCCCCTCGACCCGTTCGTCGCGATATGAGGACGTGGTCAGTGTATCAACATCGCTCACGAACACCTGGTCGTTCAGCGTTACGAAATAGGAGGTGATCTCCTGCTCGGTGACCCGGGTGCGATAGGTCGTGTTAAAGGCTCTTTCAGAGCGTTCGTAGAGCACCCCCGTGCCGAGGTTCAGGCCCGACCGCCACGTGCGTCCCCCAACGAAGCCCAAGGACCAAAACGTTGAGGGTGCTTCAGCAGCGTTGAGCGCATCCACCAAACGGGTATTGGCGCCGGACCATGTGCGTGTTTCATTCAGAACGTCAGCTCGTGCGCCGACCCACCAATCTCCGCGAGGAAGCACATAGCCCTGCGTCCTGGCGGTACTAACGGGCACACCGGATGGTGTCGTCGGCAGATGGGTCGTGCGACGCTCCATCGGAGTGGCGGTTTCATCCACAACAGCCCATTCAATGGAAGATCCCTTCGTCGGGTCAGCGCTTGGGTCCCCATGTGCCGAGAGGGTGTTGCCCATGGACCCGGTCAATGGCATGGAGGAGGTCACAATTGTTCCCGCCGGTCCGGTACCGCTGATCATCCGGGCCGCCCGGTCCTTTGCTGGACCGACACCTTTTCCGGTGGTCATAGCGGTCAACGCTTCGGCGTTTTCCTGTGCTGGACCGCTCCTATCGGAAGGTGAGGGGCCTTCGATCCTCGAGGTGGTCACGAGCTCCTGTCCATCATGCGGAACCATTGCCAGGGGAGTGGTCGCGGCCGGGTCAACACCCATCTGATACATGGTAATGGCCCCGACAATGGTACTGCCCAGCAGAAAGAGAGACCCCGCCTTCCACCACCATGCCGCACCGCGCCGACGACCGGACCGGGAATCCAACACGCGAGCGAACAGATCGGGTGGCGGGGTCGCTTCCGCTTGCGCCAACGTGCTGTGGAACAGATCGTCAATGGGATGCTTTGCCTGCATGAACGGGTCGTGAGAGAGTGGTCAAACGTTGTTGCAACATGCGCCGTGCCTTGGCCAGCTGACTTCGCGAGGTGCTTTCGCCACAGCCCAACATGGTGGCGATCTCTGCGTGATCGAAGCCATCGATCGCATACAGGTTGAATACCGTCCGGTACCCATCGGGTAGTTCGGACACCAAAAGCAATAGTTCCTGTTCGCCCAAGCGGTCAACGGCGACAGCTGCCACCGGTTCTTCCGGGAAATGCTCCATGCCGAACCGTTCCGCTTTGAAGGCCTTCTTTCGGTAGTGATTGATGGCGGTGTGTACCATGATGCGTCGCACCCAACCTTCCAAGGAACCCTGCATGCGGAAGCTGCCCAACTTGTCGAAAACGCGGACGAACCCCTCCTGCATCAGGTCCTGGGCCTCCAGTTCGTGTCGGGCATAGCGCAGGCAAACGGCATACATACGCCGGGCATACCTCGTGTACAGGAGCTCCTGACAACGACGGTCCTCATCCAAGCAACCCTGGATGAGCTCGCGCTCCGTGAGTGGGTCCAATTCGGAAGGCCTTTCCTAATTGTACAGACGCCTGCTGATCGGAAAACGCTGCCCGGTCCGGCAAGGCGACATCCAAGTTAGTTCAGGATCCTATTGAGCAGGGCTTCCCGGGGTGTTTGAGGCCCTGGCAGGAACCCGACAACAAACGACAGCAAACGGCTGTAATCGCCTACAAATGACAGTTGGCCGACTACCGCTTTTCGGCCCGGGGACTTTTGCGTCGGTCTTCGGAACAGCACCGGGGCCGGTAACGAAAAGTCAAACCAACAAACACACAGTACCATGAACACGCTGAAGAACAAAGTGAGCCTGATCGGAAACCTCGGTTTTGATCCGGAAGTGCGCGAGATCGCCAAGGGCCGTAAGGTGGCCCGCATCTCGGTGGCCACGAATGACAGTTACCGCAACGCCAGCGGAGAGCGCGTTACCGATACGCAGTGGCACACCGTGGTGGCCTGGGGCCGCACCGCTGAAATGGTGGAGCGTCTGCTGCGCAAGGGAGCTCCCGTGGCCCTCGAAGGCCGACTGGTGCATCGCAGTTACGAGACCAAGGAGGGTGGCAAGCGCTACGTGACGGAGATCGTGATGAACGACTTCCAGTTGTTGCCCTCGCGCAAGAGCGACGATATCGCAGCAGCGGCCTGATCCCACTTGGATCAGGACAGGCATGAAGGCGGCCCCCGGAGCGGGGCCGCTTTCCATTTGTACCCGCCCCCAATACCTTGCGCCCTGGAACGTATTCCATGAAGCGCCTGCGACGATGGTCCATTGTGGCGAGCCTGTTGTTGCTCGTTGCACTGCTCACTGGGGCGTTGTTGTTCCCCTACCTGCTCAAGCGCTATATCGAGCGGAACAGCGAAGCGTGGATCGGGCGTCGCGTCACGATCGGGCGGATCGTGCTCAACCCCTTTACGGGTGTTTATTCCGTTACTGACTTCGTTTGCCACGAACCCCAAAGCGAACAGGCCTTTGTAAGGTTCGAGAAGTTGGGCGTGAAGGGCAGCGTGGTCGACGGCCTGATGAACGACCATTGGAGCTTCCGTGAGGCCGAGCTTCGCGAGCCCTATGTCCATGTGGCACAGGCTGGCGACCGGTTCAACTTCAGTGATCTGCTTGAACTGGGAGAGAGCGGGGAAGAGGGCGGTCCGGATACCGACTCTACCATTGTGGCGTTCTCAGTGGTGGACATCGCGCTCACGAATGGACGGGTCGATTATGAGAGCGACCTGCTGCATTCACCGGTGCAGCTGATCGACGTGAACGTCACCAGTACGATCATCACCAGCGCCAGCGCCCGTATGGGCTTCACCGTGGGCTGTGGAATGCCCGATGGCACCCGGCTCGATGGCGGCTTCATGATCGATACGGACAGTGCGCTCTATGCGGTGGATGCCCGGTTGCGCGAGTTCGACCTGACCGGGACGCTACCCTACCTGCAGGACTTCTTTGACGCCGGCCACCTCGCTGGCAGGTTGGATGTTGACCTGCATGTGCGCCAGAGCTACGCCGATACCAGCGTGCTGGCCTTGAGCGCGCGCATGGACCTCCGTGACCTGGAGATGCGCGATGTACAACAGGAGCATTTGTTGGGCATCTCGCACCTCCGCGCATCGCTGGACACGTTGGACGGCGACCATTTTGAGCTGGGTGCCGTTGAGGTTGACGGGCCGGACCTGCGTTTCGCCTTGCTCGCCGACAGTACGGACAATTGGACGCGCTTGATCAAACTGGCGCCTGATACCGCAGGGGGCGATCAGGGTGAAGAGGTACTGGATGCGAGCGAAAGCAATTACCTCCTGCTTCTCGCCGACTACATCAGTTACCTGGGCAGCGCGGTCACGTCGAGCGATTATTCCGCAGAGAGCATCACCTTCAGCAATGGGCGTTTGCTCTTTGAGGACCAGTCCATTCCCCGGCCGTTGCGCTATGAGATCTCGGACATCGAACTGCACGCGCAGCGGTTCACCGCGGAAAGCGGATCGGCACCAGTAACGGCCACCGCCACATTGAACGAGGTGGGAAGCGTGCAGGCCAGCGCTGCGTTCGACCCGAAGGACCTGCGCAACGTGGACATGCATCTGGTAGTGGACAGCCTGATGATGAACCACCTGGACCCCTATGTGCATTGGTATGCGGCCCATCCGGCAGTGGATGGCATGGTGCGCTATGAGAGCTGGACGAGCATCCACAATGGCCAGATCGACTCCAGGAACCAACTGTACATCGACCGACTGAAGTTCGGCAAGCGCATGGACCAGCATGCGCCGGACATCTATGTGCTGCCGTTGCGCTTCGCCGCTGGATTATTGAAGGATGCGAAAGGGGTGATCGAGCTGGATATACCGGTTAAGGGCGACCTGAACGACCCGCAGTTCAGGGTGTGGCCGATCGTTTGGCAAGTGCTGAAGAACCTGGTGGTGAAGGCCGTTACGGCACCCGTTAAGATGATCGCAAGGTTGTTCGAGGGTGCGGATGAGCGCGACCTGGAGCAGGTCCGTTTCCGCGAGCTTCAGACCAGCTTGGAAAAACCACAGGCCCGTGGCCTGAGCGAGCTCGCCAAGGTCTTGGCTGCGAAACCAGAGCTACTGGTGGAACTTGTTCCGTTGGCGGACAGTCTGGCGGAGTCCGGACAGCTGGCCGTGTTCATGGCCAAGGCACAGCACCTGTATCCACAGCGCGATATCCTTTCCGGGTCCGATAGCGTGTCGGTGATCCAATTGGCCTCGGGCGATAGCAGTTTCGTACGTTGGTTGGATGGACGTTCGCCGGGAACGATGGACTTGGCCGTGCCCGAGCGCTGCAGGCGGTTGATCGGGCAAGACCAGGTCATGCGCTTGTGGCGCCAGCTGGAAGTAACCCGTCGCGAGAACGTTGCCGGCTCCTTGGTCACTGCCGGCGCTGCAAAGGCACGCTTCCGGTTCGTGACGGCCACCAAGGCGGAAATGGCCACCCATGGTGGTGCGCCGGGCTACCTTTTCCGCTATGGTGTGGGAGAAGGGACCGAGGTGGTCAGCGATTAGATCGGCCGGGTTGAACAGTCCGGCCCGTGGAGGTATGGGCCTATTGGTCTCATCCATGGTTTTCACGGGACATACGCGTTCCGTCGTTCAGTGCATGCCCCCAACGAAAAAGCCCCAGCAACTGCTGAGGCTTTCGCTCCCCGGGCTGGACTTGCCCCGAGGCCTCGGGGCAGCGCCCCCCTTACTGTTCGATCCCAAAACGGTCGAAGAGCAGCTTTTTGCGATAGGCTTCGTCGAGCATGAAGCGTTCAAGGAACTGGCGGTTTCGCTGTCGCTTCAGAAAGGCTTCCAAAGCTCGAGCGATGATCCGGTCGGCACAGGGAATAGCAATGACCAGTTCCCAGTCGGTCGTGTTGGCCGTGGAGGATGCCCTGAAGAAGCCGGTCCTATGCTGCATGAGCCGTTGCTCGACATTCTGTGTCTCACCGATATAGTATCGACCACGCGCGGCGCTGTATAGGATATAGACATACATGAGCAGTGCGCACGAAAAAGCCCCAGCAACTGCTGAGGCTTTCGCTCCCCGGGCTGGACTTGAACCAGCGACCCCCTGATTAACAGTCAGGTGCTCTAACCGGCTGAGCTACCAGGGAATTTCCCCGTTAAGGGACGGCAAAAGTAGGGACTATTGCCATACATGCAAACGCCTTGGGCCTTGATCGCGGCCAAGACCGCATCTTTGCCGCCCAGAACAGCCACCTCACCATGCAGCTCATCACCGTAGGCACCGTCGCATTCGACCGCATCGAGACCCCGTTCGGCGTGGCCGAGAAGACCGTTGGTGGTGCCGCCACCTATATCTCCCTCGCCGCCTCCGTGTTCCTGGACAAAATGGGTCTGGTGAGCGTGGTGGGCGACGATTTCCCGGAACCCGTTATGCAACAGCTCCGCGACCGCGGCGTGAACCTTGACGGCCTGGAGGTGCTCAAGGGCAAGGAGAGCTTCTTCTGGGCCGGTCGCTACCATTACGATATGAACAGCCGCGATACCCTGGAGACCCGGCTGAACGTCCTGTTGGAGCTGGACCCCAAGTTGCCCGCCGAATACCGGAAGGCTCCTTACGTCATGCTGGGCAACTTGGACCCCGCCGTGCAAGGCAAAGTGCTGGACCAAATGGAGCAGCGCCCGGCGTTGGTGGCCATGGACACCATGAATTTCTGGATGGACAGCGCCATGGAGAAGTTGAAGGAGGTGATCGCACGGGTGGATATCCTCACGATCAACGATGCGGAGGCGCGTCAGCTCAGCGGCGAGCATAGCCTGGTGAAGGCGGCCACCAAGATCCTGGCCATGGGGCCGAAATACCTGGTGGTGAAAAAGGGGGAGCACGGCGCATTGCTGTTCGGGCAAGGTCGCGTGTTCTTCGCCCCGGCGCTACCGCTCGAGGACGTGATCGATCCCACCGGTGCTGGCGATACGTTCGCTGGCGGCTTCATCGGCTACCTGGCCCGCACCCAGGACCACAGCTTCGATAACCTGAAACGCGCCATCATCGTGGGCAGCGCCCTGGCCAGCTTCACCTGCGAAAAGTTCGGCATCGAGCGCTTGGTGGAGATCACCCGTGAGGACATCGACGAGCGCATCCAGCAGTTCGTGGAACTGGTGGATTTCGATATCGAGCTGGTGGAGGGGTAGGACCACGATGAGCCGCATGGCGTCCACGTCCGCAACCTCCAGGCTGCATGCGTTTGACGGCTTGAGGGCAGTATGTGCCTTGGCCATTTTCTTCCATCACCATGGACCCTGGGTCAAGGCCTTGGACCACCCGCTTTTACAGGGGGTCTTCCACGCCGGATACTTGGCGCTGAGTCCCTTCTTCGTCCTCAGTGGCTTCCTGATCACCGATAGGTACGTTGAGAACAAGGGCCGGGCATGGAGATCTTATTTGATCTCGCGTGCCGCGCGTATCCTGCCCTTGCTGATTCTTGTCACCACACTGGCCTTTATCTCGCATGTTCGGCACGGTACATTGACTCTCGGGGAAGCACTTCCCCTGTACCTCGCGAACATAACCACCGTGAAGGGGTGGTTCGATGACCTGAAGTTCTCCGGCATCGTCCAGACATGGTCCATCACCCCGGAGGTGGTTTTTTATCTCGCGGCCCCTTTGTTGTTCATTGGCCTCCGCCGTTGGGCTTGGCGTTTCCTGATCGTTCTGCCCATCATCCTGGCCGTGTTCGGCGCGACCCTGGTCGTATGGCTCGATGGCCGCGGCCTGTGGGGCTTCATGCGATCATTCGAGTTCATGTTCGCCTGCACCTTCTTCGGCCGGGCCACCGAGTTCGTTGTGGGCATGGCGGTGGCGTGGTATGTGCGCAACCATGCACCACGGACCGGGGGCGCCTGGATGACCAGCCTTGGCACAGGCGTCACCCTCCTTAGCCTGCTTATTATCGCATCCACCCGATGGACCTTTGCCCAATCTGGAGGTGTGCTGCTGGTGGACCTGCTATGGCCGGTATTCGGGCTGGGTCCCCTTTTCCTTGGACTGGTCAGTGAGCGGACCTGGTTGAGGAGCGCCCTTTCCCAGCCCCTGATCACCATGATGGGCCGTTGTTCCTATGCCTTCTATCTCATCCACTTGGGCGTGGTGTACAATGTCCTCTACCTGCTGACAGGTGGATTCCTCACCACATTGGTGTTGCTCTTTCTACTGTCCTGGGTGCTTCACCGCGTGGTGGAAGAGCCCGTTGTGCGGTGGGCCAGGATGCGCTGGTCGGGCTGATGAACCGCTCGGCGATAGCTCACTCCGGGAACCGCTTCTGCATTTCGGCCAAGAACTCGTGGTGCCTTCCAGAGATATCGGCCAGCCAGGACTCGATCTTATCGCGTATCTGATATCTATCCGATGAGCTGAGGTGCTCGTCATGGTTGAGCCCGGAGGCAGAGATGTACGTAAGGGTGGCGGTGTAGTGACCAGCGGACCAGTGAATGTCGATCTGCATGCACTCCCTTTCCGGGCAGCGGTGCTCCCCATTGATGAACCGGCACTCCTGGATCCACAGGACGTCCTCAACGCACCCCTCGTACCAATTGATGATCGAGCCATCATCCTGGTAGATCGGGTCCACATCGTAGAAATGGTTGAAGCCAATGGTCCAGCCTGCCGGCATACGGAACCGCATCAACTCAGCCATGGTCGGTCAAGATGGTCGTTCGTCCATCAACCCCCTACGCCATCCGCTTCGCCACCGCGTCCCAGTTCACTACGTTCCACCAGTTGGACACGTATTCGTTGCGCTTGTTCTGGTATTTCAGGTAGTAGGCGTGTTCCCAAACGTCGAGTGCCAGCAGGGGGGTGCCTTTCAGCTCGCTCACGTCCATTAATGGGTTGTCCTGGTTGGGTGTGCTGCCAATGGCCAGTTTCCCATCCTGCTCCACCAACCAGGCCCAGCCACTGCCGAAGCGGCCCATGGCGGCCTTGGTGAAGGTCTCCTTGAATTTCTCCAGGTCGCCGAAACCGGCGTTGAGCGCATCCAGCACTTTTCCGGTGGGCGCTCCTGTACCGCCGGGTCCCATCACCTGCCAGAAGAAGTTGTGGTTCCATGAGCCGCCGCCGTTGTTGCGGGCCTTGGCGCTCAGCTTGGAAACGTTCGCGAAGAACGCCTTCTCGTCAGTTGCAGTGATGCCTTCGGCGGCGATGGCGTCGTTCACGTTCTTCACATAGGCCGCATGGTGCTTGGTGTAGTGGATCTCCATGGTGAGCACATCAATGGAGGGCTCCAGCGCCGCATAAGCATAGGGCAGTGGCGGTTGTGAGAAGGAGAGCGGGGATGGTGCCGGGTCCTCGGCTGCCTTGGGGCTTTCCCCCGCCGCCGACTTCGTGCTGGCGCAGGCGGCGGTGTGCAATAACGTGGGGCCCACCACCAACGCACCGGCGGCGGCCTTCAGGGAACGGGAAAGGAATTGCTTGCGGTCCATGGTACGAAGGTAGGGGTGGCCACGGACGCCACTGGACCGGAGCGACCGATCGCGGCGCTCTACTTGGCGAAGGTCACCAGCAGATGACCCTTCTCAACGGCCTTTCCTTTTTCAGCGGGCACGGTGGCCACCACGGCATCGCCCGGCGCCTTGATCACGTTCTCCATCTTCATGGCTTCCAGGACCAGCACGGGGTCGTTCTTCTTTACCGCATCGCCGGGCTTCACCAGGATATTGAGCACCAGGCCGGGCATGGGCGCCTTGATGTCAGTGACCCTCTGGCTGGTCTTATCAAGCCCGAGCGTCCTCATTAAACGGCTTTGCTCGTCCTGAAGCTTCACCGTATAGGTGTGGCCGCCGATGCGCATACGCACCGTGTTGTTCTCGCGGTCCTCCTTCAGCACCAGCACCCGGTGGCTCCGGCCATTGTGTACCAGGCTGAAGGTGCTGGGACCTGTGCGTACCAGGTCCAACGGTGCGCCGCCGGGAAGGGTCCAGGGAGCGTTGGGGTTGGTGCGCTCCAGTACGATCTCGTCGCTGCTGGCGTTGACGGTGGCAAAAAGCTTGGCCATGGGACGGCGAAGATAGCGGGACCCTATTCGTCGAACATCCCGGCGTCTCCGTTCTCGTAGGCTTCGTCCACTTCGAGCACGGCCTGTTTGGAGGCGGCCACGGCCAATTGGTCGCAGAGCTCGTTCTGGGGGTGACCGTTGTGGCCGCGCACCCAATGGAACCGCACCTTGTGCTTGCGGTAAATGATCAGGAACCGCTTCCACAGGTCGGGGTTCTTCTTCTTGGCGAAGCCCTTGCGCTCCCATTGGAACACCCACCCTTTTTCCACGGCGTCCACCACGTACTTGCTGTCGCTCACCACCACCACCTCGGTGCCCGGATTTTTCAGTGTCTCCAGCCCCACGATCACCGCCAACAGTTCCATGCGGTTGTTGGTGGTGTTGCGGAAGCCGCCCCACAGCTCCTTGCGGTACTTGCCGCTTTCCATCACCACCCCGTAACCACCGGGT
>Ga0164292_10003116_pt1 | contig 13534 bp, 8 predicted proteins | sample GEODES117metaG_FD_111486 | JGI IMG/M metagenome (GOLD analysis project Ga0164292, IMG submission 111486) | Eutrophic lake water microbial communities from Lake Mendota, Wisconsin, USA - GEODES117 metaG | ecosystem: Environmental > Aquatic > Freshwater > Lake | place: USA: Lake Mendota, Wisconsin... | reverse complement strand
CGGCTGATACGTTCTTTATTACCGCTACGGGTATTGAGAACGTAAGAACCAGCATCCAGTTTGCCACTGTAAGCACGCATGAAAGCAAGACGACCCACATAAGGATCCGTGGCTATTTTGAATGCCAGGGCACTAAAGGGATCATCGTAGGATGGTTTGCGAGAAATTTCTGCCTCAGTATCAGGATTGGTACCTTTGATGTTTTCTTTATCAAGCGGGCTGGGCATTAATTCCATAACCAAATCCAACATGGTCTGTACACCTTTATTCTTGAAAGATGAACCACAAACCATGGGAACGATTTTCATTTCCAGCGTTGCTTGGCGGAGCGCGTTGAGAATTTCTCTTTCAGTGATGCTGTTGGGGTCCTCGAAAAATTTCTCCATCAAGGTAACATCATATTCTGAAACGGCTTCGAGCAGTTTTTCGCGCCACTCATTGGCCTCGGCTTCCATTTCGGCAGGAATTGGAACTACCTGGTAGGTCATACCCTTGTCAGCTTCATTCCAAATCATACCACGGTTGTTAATCAGGTCAACCACACCTTTAAAATTATCTTCAGCACCAATGGGAAGCTGCAGTGGAACTGCATTACTACCCAACATGTCACGAACCTGCGTAACCACATTCAGAAAATCAGCACCGGCACGATCCATTTTATTTACAAAGCCAATACGAGCAACATTGTAGTTGTTTGCAAGACGCCAGTTGGTTTCTGACTGCGGCTCAACACCATCTACGGCACTGAACAGAAATACCAACCCATCGAGTACACGCAGTGAGCGGTTTACTTCAACGGTAAAATCAACGTGACCCGGAGTATCAATGATATTGATGTGGTATTCTTTGGTGTCGTTGTTAGGACGACCATCTGTTGTAGGATAATTCCATTTAACAGTGGTGGCGGCTGAAGTAATGGTAATACCTCTCTCCTGCTCCTGAACCATCCAGTCCATGGTGGCTGCACCGTCGTGCACCTCACCAATTTTGTGGTTCACGCCCGCATAATAAAGAATGCGTTCAGTGGTTGTAGTTTTACCTGCATCAATGTGAGCGGCAATTCCGATGTTTCTTGTATATCTAAGGTCGCGTGACATGAATATTTTCTCTTGTATCTTTAATCGATCATTAAACCCTAAAGTGCGAGAATGCTTTGTTAGCTTCTGCCATTTTGTGGGTATCTTCTTTCTTCTTTACGGCAGCACCTTCACCTCTTGAAGCGGCAAGAATTTCACCGGCCAGTTTCTCAGCCATCGATTTTTCATTGCGTTTGCGGGCATAACCAATCATCCATTTCATACCAACAGCTGTGCGGCGGCGGGGAGAAACTTCGGTTGGAATTTGAAATGTAGCTCCACCCACTCTTCGGGCTTTAACTTCCACAGTAGGCATTACATTATTCAGTGCTTTGCGCCAGGTTTCCAAACCGGGCTCATCGGGTGCTTTTTTCTCAACTAATTCCAATGCATCGTAAAACAGGCTGTATGCCAGTGATTTCTTACCGTCATACATAAGGCCGTTAACGAAGCGTGTAACAACGGTATCGTTGAACTTAGGATCTGGCAGAAGGATGCGTTTTTTGGCGCGGGTTTTTCTCATGGTCTATCGGTTATACCTATATATAGAGTTAGACTTATTTTTTCTTAGGACGTTTGGTACCATATTTAGAACGGCGCTGGTTACGACCTTCCACGCCGGCGGTATCAAGTGCACCGCGGACGATGTGGTAACGAACACCGGGAAGATCTTTTACCCTGCCACCACGTACCAGCACAATGCTGTGTTCCTGAAGGTTGTGACCTTCACCGGGTATGTAGGCATTCACTTCCTTGCCATTGCTCAGACGAACACGGGCAACTTTGCGAAGTGCAGAGTTAGGTTTCTTGGGCGTGGTAGTGTAAACACGTGTGCAAACACCACGACGCTGGGGGCATGAATCTAGGGCGGGGGACTTACTCTTCCAGAGCGTCTCCTGGCGACCTTTGCGTATTAACTGTTGAATAGTAGGCATACTATCTCCTCAAAAAGGGCAGCAAAAATAAGGCTATTTTTTCGCAAAACCAACACTGTAAGTAAAATTTTCTTAATCCAATCAAATAATATTAAGTTTGTGTTACCAAATCGGAATAATTTCCCACCAGACTTGAGAATCAGAGACCCATTAAAAAGATTTTTTTCACTTACCGTGATTCAACAAGTTGGCTTCTGTTTGTTGATAACAAGCCTATCCAGGGCATTTTGGGGCGTATTTAATCATGAAATCTTCGCCGACGCGAGTAAAATTGAAATTTTGAAGGGGATGCTTTGGGGGGTATTTTTCGATTTGCCCCTCATGGCCTATTTTTTTCTGCCACTTTGGATTTGGATGTGTTGTTTTCCCAAAAAGGCAGCAGGGAAACCCATAATTTCAAGATTGATGATGATTGTCGGAGCCACACCCATCATTATATTGAATGGCATAGACGCTGCGTATAGCAAGATTTCCGGCAGAAGAAGCGGTGCTGAAATATTTAATACCATATCAGACCCCGGTAACTCAATCTGGCTTTACCTGTCGGATTACTGGCCGGGGATACTGCTATTATTGACATCTTTACTCCTTATTTATAAGTATACACCAACAACCGGTTTGCCATTATATCAAGATTTAAGAAAAGAGCCGCGGCGGGCCGGCGGTATTTTCATCCTATTCTTTGGATTTTGGCTTTTCAGTGCCCGGGGAGGCTTTCACCTCAAACCTTTATGCACATTGCATGCCGGCCTATATGTCAGACCGGAATTAACGTTGTTAACCATAAGCACTCCATTAAACATCATATCCATGCCTGGTGGAGAAGCAGTACCTGAAACTCAGTTTATGGATCTTTCCCAGGCCAAAGACATAGTAAATCCTGTATTCGTTTCAACAGGTGACAAAAAAACCTTGCCCAATAACATTGTATTGATTATTGTAGAGAGTCTTGGAAGAGATTACACCGGATTCCTTAATAAGAAGCCATACACACCGTTTCTGGATACATTCAGTAAACAATGCATGAATTTTAGGTTTTGTTATGCCAATGGAACCCGCAGCATAGAAATGCTTCCCAGTATTTTTTGTGGCATGCCGGGATTAATAGAAACACACTACCTGAATAGCGGTTATGCTGGCAATACCATACAAAATGCGTTTGATGTGTTTCACAGAACGGGCTACAGCACTGCATTCTTTCATGGTGCGGCAAATGGCACCATGTTTTTTCAGGGGTTTCTACAGCAAACAGGTACGGTCAAGTATTTCGGCCGTGATGAATACCCAAAGGAGCTCTTTAAACGCGATTTTGATGATAACTGGGGGATTTTTGACGAGCCCTATCTTCAATACTTTTTACGTTGCTGTGATACCATGAGAAAACCCTTTTTCAATGCGGTATTTACGCTTTCATCGCATCATCCTTATAAAGTGCCACCTCATCTTGACAAAAAATTCAAAGAGGGAAATCTGCCCATTCACAAAAGCATAAGATATACTGATTATGCCCTAATGAAGTTCTTCGAATCGGCAAAAAAATATAAGTGGGTTGACAATACACTTTTTGTTATTACCGGCGACCATACGAGTTATGGAGAAGACGACTATTTCTACAGTCCAAGCGGACATTTTGAAATACCTCTGCTATTCTACGGAAAGGGCATTCAACCCGGGGTTATAGATAAAACTGTTTCTCAGTGTGACATTGTTCCTGCTATTATGCACCTTAGTAATGTGAGAGGTTCATTTTACGGTTTTGGGAAGAACCCCTTCGATTCCACATATTCCGGCTACAGTCTTCACAAGGAAAAAAATCTATACTACATCATTAGTTATCCATATTCGCTCGGTATGGATGCAAATGGTGATGTGAAAGACTTTCATCTGCAGTACAGAAACAGAAAGAAACCTGTAATGCTCAAAAAAGAGGGTAATGTATACCATTCACTGCTACTTAAGTTAAAGGCGCATGTTCAGCTGTTTACGCATAATGTTCGGCAAAATGAGTGGTTTATCAAACAACCCAAAGAGCAGTAACAACGTCTGTATTTAGTGGAACACTTTTTGAGGACTATACCTGTAATGGTCAGGCGGTTTTTTACATTTATCGCAATTGCGCAGTTTTACCCATGTGTTTGGGGACAAATGACACCCAAAACGGATGGAGCTAAAATTGAATTTAGCGAAAAACAACATAATTTCGGTGATATCAGGGAAGACATAAAATATGCAACCCATCGTTTTAGTTTTAAAAATATCGGTAACAGGGATTTATTTATAAACACCGTTCAAACCAGCTGTGGATGCACCACACCTGACTGGACAAGGGACACTATTAAACCGGGAGGAAGCGGTTTTGTAGATGCAAAATATGAAACGATTGGCAGAATCGGCAGCTTCCAAAAAACCATCACCGTATACAGCAATGCTGTCAATTTCCCTTTCGTGCATCTTGATATTTTGGGAAATGTACAGAAAGAAATCATTAAAAAAGAAGCTGAATATGTTTCGCCGGGTCAAATCATATTCAATCCTCCTACCATAAACTTCAAGCCCCTATTTGACCACAAGTCAGATACACAAACATTCAGAATAACCAACGGCACCTCCTTCAGCACACAGTTTTCGGGTTTGGAGAATCTGCCGGCGTTTTGCCAGGTTATCGGCATGCCACAGAATCTTGAACCCAATGAGAGCGCCAAAGTAAAAGTTGTGCTGGATGGCAGAAAAATCAATGCCTATGGTTTTGGTGCATTTGAAGTAGCGGTGCCTACTGATAACATGCTTTATCCATACACCGGATTTTATGTTGCTTACGACAGAAAACAATATTTCCCAAAACTGGGGAGTCGCGAGATGTCAAAAGCCCCAAAATTGACCACTGACAAAACCGTAATTGACTTGGGCAGTGCCGAAAGCGGAGAAATTTTCAATACCCAGTTTACCTTCACCAATTCCGGAAAGACAGACCTTAAAATACATGAAATTACACCACAGTGTCCATGTGTAAAGGTTGAATTCACTAAAAACACACTAAAGCCGGGCGAGAGTATGGTGGTAAAAATGCGTTTTGATACAGGAATCAAACATGGAAAAAGTACACAGACCATAAGTGTTATTTGCAACGATCCGGCACAATCTGAAAGGAGTTTGTACCTTGTGGCTCATTTGCCTGAGCGGGAAAAACCCAAGTGTGCTACCTGCCCTCGGTAAAGAGATTAACGCAAATTGTGATATACGTTTTGAACGTCATCGTCTGACTCAAGTCGCTCTATCAGTTCCAGCACCTCGTTGGCCTGGGCTTCTTCCAAATCAACAAAAGAATTTGGGATATACTGCAGTTCTGCGCTGGCAGCCTCTACGCCCAGTTCTTCCAGTCCTTTCTGCATATTTCCGAAATCCGTGAAGCTGGTATATACATAAACTTCCTCTTCATCGATGGCCAGGTCCTCATAGCCAAAGTCAATAATTTCCAGTTCAAATTCATCCAGGTCTTTTCCCTTGAGGGATGATTTTGCAATTTTAAAGACACCTTTTCGGGTAAATACAAAGTCAAGAGAGCCGGTTTTACCCAGGGCGCCTTCGCATTTATTAAAGTGTGATCGAACGTTGGCTACGGTTCGCGTATTATTATCGGTCGCTGATTCTACCAGGATGGCAACACCGTGTGGCCCATATCCCTCGTACTTAATTTCTTCATATCCGGCGGTATCCTTATCACTTGCGCGTTTGATAGCCGCCTCCACCCTATCCTTCGGCATGTTTACGCTTTTGGCATTTTGCATGGCCATACGCAATCGCGGATTGTAATCAGGATTTATACCACCCTGTCTTACAGCGATGGCTATTTCTTTGCCTATACGGGTAAATTGCTTCGCCATGCGGTCGAAGCGGGCAAACATTTTGTGTTTTCTTTTCTCGAATATACGTCCCATTGGTTTGGCAAAATTAATACAAGGATTATGAAGGTGGTTAAAAGAAACGGGAAACTATTCATTTCCCACTGTATTCAAAACATATCCATCAAAATGACACCTTAATAGAAGCCACCAAATTTCTGCCCGGGGCTGAAATGCCGCTTGCAAAAACACGGTAATTTAAATCCAGGATGTTTTCCACAGCGAATGAGGCCAGCAGGTTTTTATTCACTTGCCAGTTTGCGCGAACATGATGCGTTTGCCATGAAGGCGTTTCACCGCCCGGAGCATATTGTGCGTTATCCTCGCCACTTGGGCTGTACTCACCCCGAATTTTTCGGCCATTAAACAGCATAAAAGCTTCCCATTGCCATTCTTGACTTGACCAGCGCAAACCCAATCTTCCATGATCCGGAGCAATGTGATCCAATGGGGTCCAAAATGTATTGGGATCTGATTGATACCGACCGAAAGTACTGTTGTAATTTGCATCTGCGAAAAGACCTGAAAGCAATTGTATTTTTACGGCAAGATACCCACCGGTAACATAGCCTCCAGCCGAATTCTCCATTTGGAAAACCGGTGTACGCTGACCTTCGTAATCAAAAGAATCATCTCCATTGTATACGCCAGGCCTGTCAATCAGCAATCTGGATATGCGCGTGTAATAGCCACCTATTTCCAAATGAATTTTCTTACGGTCCAATCTAAAACCCAAATCCAGTGTGCGTGTACGTTCCGGCTTCAGGTTGTTGTTTGGGATTACCAGTTTATTGCCGGGCATACTTTCAAACAACTTCGTCATATCATCCACATTGGGATTTCTGAATCCGGCCGCCAGACTGGCCTTGAAAAACAAACCGTCCCAATCCATTTTTTTAGAAATACCCAGATTGTAAACAGGGGCTATACTATTGAGTTGGGCGTTTGAATAGGGCAGTTTTAGAAAATTTTCAGGGCTAAAAGCGGCTTTCAGCTGATAATGGGTAAGTCTGAAGCCCCCTTCCAGAATAAAATCATTGGGTTTAACAACAAATATTGCATTCGCAAAAACTGCCAATGACTGTGTGGTGGCGCCATCATCCGCGTACCGTGTGTTTTTACTATCTGTAATTTCTCCTGTAATAACGTTGCGCTGTGATGCTTTGGCCTCCACAACATTGAGAACCCACTCTGCCCCACCCTGAATCTGAAAATTGGATTTCAGGTTCAGTAGAAAATCATAATTAGCCGCTGACATACCTACCTTGTCCTGTTGTGTAAGTTCAGAGGTATTCCCGAAACGTCTTGTAACCCTGCCCACCCGACAATTTTGATGAGAAGCGATAAAGCGATGACTCCATTTACCCTGATTAGGAATGGTTAACGTATAGGCCCAAAAATCCCGGTTTTGGGGGGCATATTCCCAGGTAGCAAAACGCAGTTTTCCGTTTGACATATCCGATAGTCTGTCATATCGGGGAACTGATGCAGTTCTGGAGAGCTGTGCGGCAAAGGTGTGAACAAGATTACCGGTTTTTAAGGACAGCTTGGTGAACACATCATTTTGCGTGTAGGCACTTCCCAGCTGTATGTAGGGATTATTATTCCGCAGCATGGTGTCTCGACCATTTATTTTACCGGCGTAATATTTTCGAAGTCCAAAAGTATCCCATTGGGAAAAATGGCGCTGCTGACCCATCCTCAAATCACTAAAATCGCTGCTGGTAGAGCTAAAAACCCATGCCAGCTTCTTACCGCTCATTTCTATATTCACATTGGAAATAACAGCATTGGCAGCCGACAAATACCTAAAATTGGCATTTGCACCGGCAAAACTGAATCGGGTATTCCTAAACTTAGGATCTCGGGTTTTCATATAAACCACACCACCCAAGGCATCGCTTCCAAACTGGGTAGAACCTGAGCCAAAAAACACCTCCGTTCTGTCTAGCATGAACTGGTCTACCGTAATGATATCCTGCAAATGGCCGGACCGATATACCGCATTATTCATTCGCACACCATCCACAACAAGCAGAACACGACTAGATTCAAAACCTCTGAGGACAGGGCTACCACCACCCAGTTGACTTTTCTGAACGAATACCTGGCCTGTTTGAGACAGTACATCCGCCATGGTTCCCTGTTGGGCAAGCTGCATTTGCTTCGACGAGATAACTTCTATCTGTCGGGTTGAATTAGCTCTACTTGAACCGAAACGTTGCGCAGAAACCAGAATCTCATCCATATTTTCCAGTTCCTGAGGATAAGGAATGGCGGTATCACTTTGTATCTGTGCATTTGCAATGGTTAAACAAGCAAACAATATCAGGGACAGCAAACCTGATTTTATTTGTTTTTTTGCGTTTTTTTTCGTATATTCAGATAAAATATTGTCGGCCATCAGCGTGATCCAGTCGCAAATTTAACCAAAGCATTAAGTGAATTTGGTAAAAAAAGTGTACACACGAATAAAAAAGCAGAAATTCGCAGGATTAATTATGCAGGAAGTTTATGTTGTAGACGCCCTAAGAACACCGGTGGGCAAATTTGGCGGTAGTCTTTCAGGAATCAGGCCCGATGATTTGGCGGCACATGTCATCACTGAAATTATCAAACGCAACCCCGGAATTGATTTTTCACATACGGATGAGGTAATATTTGGCGCAGCCAATCAGGCCGGAGAAGATAACCGAAATGTGGCCAGAATGGGGCTGTTGCTGGCAGGTTTGCCTGTTACCATACCCGGATATACCGTAAACCGGCTATGCGCCAGTGGTCTACAAAGTATCATGAATGGATATATGGCCATAAAATCAGGAACTGCAGAACTTATTATTGCCGGTGGAACTGAAAGCATGACCCGGGCTCCATTCGTAATGGCCAAGTCTGAGAGTGCTTTTCAGCGCAGTACTGAAATTTACGACACTACCATTGGATGGAGGTTTACAAATAAAAAACTGGCAGAAGCATACCACCCCTACAGTATGGGTGAAACTGCCGAAAATGTAGCCGAGAAATACAAAATCAGCCGAGAAGACCAGGATGTATTTGCCTTTGGCTCTCAATCAAAATGGCAACAGGCCCATGATGCCGGAAAATTTAAAGATGAAATCACCTCGGTTCCGCTACCCGGAAAAAAAGGAGAGCTCCAATATTTTGAAACCGATGAGCATCCAAGATTAAGCACCGTGGAGGTTCTGGCGACACTGAAACCTGCTTTTAAAAAAGATGGAACTGTAACGGCCGGAAACAGCAGTGGAATTAACGACGGTGCTGCCTGTCTAATTCTGGCTTCAGGCCAGGCCGTTTCAAAATACAAACTGACACCGCTGGCCAGGATTGCAGGCATCGGCGCAGCCGGTGTTGATCCCGCCATTATGGGCATAGGCCCGGTTCCTGCAACACAAAAGGCGCTTAAACATGCCGGTATTGATATCAAAGATTTATCCGTAGCAGAGCTTAATGAGGCATTTGCCAGCCAGGTACTTGCCAGCATGAAGGAATTGCAAATCAATCCGGATATTGTAAACCCCAATGGTGGCAGCATTGCTATAGGGCATCCGCTGGGTGCAAGCGGTGCAAGAATTAGCACCACCCTGCTTCATGAAATGAGGAGAAATGCTGCGGCCCGCTACGGGTTGGCCACCATGTGTATTGGTGTGGGCCAGGGTTGCGCAATTGTTTTTGAAAAATCCTGATGCGCTATTTCCTGGAACTGGCTTACAGCGGCACTGCATACGGCGGATGGCAGAAGCAGGAAGAAGTGAGCAGTGTGCAGGCATTGCTGGAAAGTAAATTATCATTAATTCTGAGAGAACCTACTGAAATTTATGGTTGCGGAAGGACCGACACGGGGGTTCACGCTTCTTATTTTGTTGCCCATTTTGACACGCTGGTTGAGTTGCCTGAAAACCTGATATACCGGCTCAATGGGATGATTTCCAAAAGCATTATTATTTACAATTGTCGGCCCGTTTCAGATGAGATGCATGCGCGGTTTTCAGCAGTATCCCGCACGTACCGCTACTTTATTACCCACACTAAAAATCCCTTTCTATCAGATATGGCTTATTTACTGCCACACAAGCCCAATTTGGACTTGATGAATCAGGCGGCTGAAATGCTATTATCACACATCGAATATCGCTGCTTCTGCAAGGGAAAAGCACCCGGAGACAGCTACAAATGCACAATTATGGAAGCTGTATGGTCAGAAACTTCGGCAGGATTGGTATTTACGGTTACAGCCAATCGTTTTTTGCGGAGCATGGTCCGGAGTATGGTAGGTACATTGCTAAAAGTGGGATTAGGTAAAATGAGCATGCAACAATTTACAGAACTTTTGCATTCCGGAAACCGAAATCTAGCCGGTAAATCAGCACCTGCTCAGGGTTTATTCCTTGTGGATGTAGTATATCCGGACTTTGAAAAGTCTGCTGTGCTTATTCTGCCCCCAGTCGTTTAAGAAAACGCTCTACCTGCTTAGCTGTAGCGGGTTTCACGTAAAAATCCTCAACCTTGAGTTTATCTGCAGTATTCACCAGTATTTCATTCAGTTTCACATCGCTACTCAAGATATTGGCCACGGTTTTGGTGAGGTTAATATAAATCCACTCATTGCCGCCAAAATCAAAATAGATGTACATATTTTCACCCCCACGCTTGTGTTCTATCAGCATGGTGGTTTTTATGTCTTTATTGATTGGAGTACCTGCAAATGAAGCTACACTTACATTATCGTTGCAATACATACCACGGTATTTACTGTCCCAGCGGAAAGTTGCATCGCTCAAAATCAGGGTGTATTCTGCTTCATCCTTTCCAGACAATTCGCCATTCTTTTCAATGTTTTTGATGATATTTCTGGCGGTTTTGTCTTCTGCCACCATCTCTCCAAGGGCATTTTTAAAGAAATCTGTATTGATATTAACAGAAGCTCCGCTGCTGGTTTGGAATAACTCTTTCAACCGCGAAACAAAATCTTTGTGGAGGGGAAAATCCAGCATCATGGCGAGGTTAAAGACGAAGCTGCTATCACCCTCTTTCAAATCTGCAGTACCTGCATTTTTGAATTTGATATTATTGCTTTCCAAGCCAAAATCGAGAGGGCCTTCGGCATGCACGGTGTGGTTTTTCTCATTCAGCTGAATAAAGCTGCCTTTCAATCCGTCGTTGAGCAGTTTGTCTTTGCTACCGGCAAAAAAGCTTTCTTTTTCGTGATCATAGTAGAAAATGCCGGTATCATTGGTAACATCCGGGTCGCTGTATCTGCGTTTCCAGCTAAAGAACAGGGGATAAACATGGCTGCTGTCGTTGGCTACAAAAAGCCCTACATACTGCTTTTTATTATCCTTATCGCGGGGATCCTGCACATTAATGATGACGTTTTTAGGATCAACGCGGTCACTGTAACGCAGCCATGCGGAAGGAAGTATATTTTTAAACGTGTGCAGGGGTTTGACATAACCCGTAAACTGTAGATTCTGTTCTGTGCTCAGTATCTGTGCAAAGCCCTTGTAACCGATTTTCGTATCCAGGGTGAAATTTTGTGATTCATCAATTTTACCCCAGCCCTCTATGTTTTTATCGCGGTTAACAATGATGCTGTCGAGAAAAAACTCCTGTCTTTTACCCAGTTTGTTTACATACTGATACAAGCCGGAGCCGCGCATTTTATTTTTACCATAAATCTTCAGTCGGCTGCGATATATTTCATGGTAATTGTCAAACCGGTTGGCAAACAATCTGGCACTGTCTACAATGTCCATATCTCCGTTTTCGCGTATGGTGACTTTGCCGTCTTTCAGCACTACACGGCTGTCTGCAATGTCTATGAACGGTATTTGCTGAACATTGAGCGTATAATTTTTAAGGTCATATACACCCCGGACACCGGCAAACTTAAGACTATCCTGGGTAGGATTGGTGCTCATCCACAGGGGTTGTTTACCCGCCATGGCAGCCCCCATTCTGGCTTCAATGGTTTTGCCGTTCATGTCCCATCGGTAATCGTTGAGATTGGTCATATAACTATTGAATGGGAATCGTGTCTCTGCTCCCACCTTATTGGTATTAAAAGAACCGATACGGGTATTAAAATCCATTGTTCCGCGTATATCGTTGGTTTCAAAAGCCACTTTGGATGTATCTGCCCCATAAATGGTAAGATTGGCCTTATCTGCGCTGGTTTTATTGGGTGCAAACAGCATTTCATCGCTGCTAAATTTGGCCTCGGGCCAGGCCAAAGTGCCATTGCCGGTTACTTTAGATGGTTTCTGTGTAATAGTCCCAATAAAATCATATTCAGATTTAAACACCTTAATGGGTGTGGGCCCGTTTGTAATATTAAATTTGTCATGGTACGGAATCCATTCCATATTGGCATTGGAAGCATAGATCTGCGGATAGATAGTACTTTGCGGCAGCTCATAAGAATCCACGGTCCCTTTTGCTGTTTTAGGCAATAGCAAAATTCGCTGAAACTTGGTTGTGGAGCCGCTAAAGGCAATATTACCCTGTTCTCCGTAAAAACCCCGTTCACTTAGGTCCATGGTCATTTCACCTTTGCCTTTGCCTCTATACATGCTATATCCTCCAGGAGGCGTTGGTGTTACAAATCCCAGTGAATAATCCGGCTGTATATATACATAATGGCGGAATTCAGGGAAAATCCCATCACTCAGAAAGGAGCCATCAAAACGCAGGCCTGCAATGGTAAAATTATCCAAACTGTCAATGGTAAAGGGATCGATGACAAACTTAAATGATTCTGCCTTATACTGACCGCCATGAATGGACGGCTTATCATATAGCACTTCAGATCCTTTGAGGGCTTTAAAAATAGGATACTCAGGATAGTTAACAAGCCCTGACTTATTATTGGGTTTATCTATGTAGATGGTGCCATTGATGTTACGCAACACACTTTTTATGGGAATGAGGGATCGACCGGTGCTATCCGGGAAATACAATCTCAAACTATCAATGATATCGGATTGCACCAGAAAATTGCCGTAATCAAATTCAAATTTTTTTCCAAAAAAATCAAACCGCCCGGCACGAACCATACCGCCAAAGCGAATGCGCCTGTTTTTCAACAGGGTAACCTGCTGTTCGTAAGGCACCACCACAACATTTTGAGAATCGGAAAAGAAGAACTTCTGTACTCCTTCTACATTCATCTCATTGCTCAGCAGATTCAGAGAGATATTACTCCGTTTTGCAATCATGGACGACAAGCGTATTACATCATAATCGCGGTTTTTTTCATGACTCTGCACCCATCTGAACAGTTTGGTTCTGAACATGGCAGAGTCCTGCTCCGGATAATAGGTGATGTAGCCCGCATCATGCAATTCAATGAAAGGTGCACGCAAATGTTCGGGTTGCATTTTGCAAAAATCCGCGTAATCTGACAGGGCAAATTTCATGCGCCTATCGGCGGTATAATATGAGCGGGTTTCTTTTTTGCGTGCTTGCAGAGCTTTTAGTTTCTGGTCAATCAAGGCCTTATCCTCCGGCTTATTTTTGCTGATCAGTGCTTTCAATTCTTTTTCCATGGCGCGTGCCACGGGATCGTCCGGCTGACGGTTGTAAAATGCATATAAACTTTCCAGTGGAT
>Ga0164292_10003115_pt1 | contig 13537 bp, 13 predicted proteins | sample GEODES117metaG_FD_111486 | JGI IMG/M metagenome (GOLD analysis project Ga0164292, IMG submission 111486) | Eutrophic lake water microbial communities from Lake Mendota, Wisconsin, USA - GEODES117 metaG | ecosystem: Environmental > Aquatic > Freshwater > Lake | place: USA: Lake Mendota... | reverse complement strand
TGATGCGGTCCCCGGCATTGGCCAGCGGCAGCAGGGCCACCAGGGCCGCGAGTTGAAAGGCGTTGATCACCCAGACGGCGCTGGAGGCGGAGACCTGCAACTCACGCGTGATCGCCGGCAGCACGAAGGCCATCGCCGTGCCGTCCATCACCGCCACCGTGACGCCCATCATCACGGTGCCCAGGGCCAGATAGCGGTGCGGGGGCTCGAGTCCGGGGGAGGTGGTGGACGAGGGAGGGGGCGGGGATGCGGGTGCGGGGGGCGGGCTTGTCACCCCCCGATCGTACGTGCGGTCAGAAGCGGGCTTTTCAAAAAAACCCTTGTGCCTGACTTGCTTGGTCAAGACTTCTGGTATTACCATTCTTTCTCAGGTAATACCGGAGAGACCATGGCAACCACACTGACCGTCAAGGGCCAAGTCACCATCCCGAAGCAAATCCGCGACTCACTTGACCTGCAACCCGGCACTCAACTCGAATTCACCGTCAACGGCGACGGTGAGGTCGTGCTGCAGCGCGCCGACAAGACCCGCCAACGCAAGCCCGATCGCTTCGAAGCAGCCCGTGGCAAGGCCGACGTGAAATGGCGTACCCGCGAACTGATGGCGCTGCTTCGCGACGGCTGAATCATGCTGGTCGACACCAACGTGCTGGTCGATGTTCTGGCCAATGACCCGCAATGGGCCGACTGGTCCATTGGGCAGTTGCGTGCGCAGTCGCGGGTGCACCGCCTCGTCATCAATCCGGTGATTTATGCCGAGCTGGCGCTGACCTTCTCGACAGTTGAAGCCCTTGACGCGGCCCTGGACAGCATGGCACTGCAGGTGCTGGAAATTCCCAGGCCCGCCCTTTTTCTGGCCGGCAAGGCTTTCGCCAAGTACCGCAAGAAGGGTGGCCTCAAGCACAGCGTGCTGAGCGATTTTTTCATCGGCGCACACGCTGCGGTGGCGGGCCTGCCGCTGCTCACGCGAGACGTCCGGCGCTACGCCCACTATTTTCCGAGTGTGCGTCTGGTCGCACCCCCGTAGGACAGCCCTCGGCAAACCCTTCCCCGCAGGGCTGGCCTTTGAGCAGGCACAGCCTTCGGCGTGCCCGGACAACCCCGATCAAAGATGAGCAGTTGACCCCGCTGGGGCGAGTCCACGACCCCAGGCATCAGGAAACCGTCCTGAATTGAGCGCTCCGCTGGCTAGGATGCCCCGCGCATCCCCGCACCCTCTACGGAGCCCCCCATGCCCCGACGCCTGCTCGCCCTTCTCGCCGCTCCGGTCCCTCCGGCCGTCCTGCCCATCCTGCTGACCCTGGCCTTGGGCGCGCATCTGCCAGCGGCGACCGCGGCCGCCGCCGGCGCCAACACCGCAGCCCCTGCCGCATCCACCGCCCAGACAAGCGCCGCCCGGGCCACCGCTGCACGGGCTCCCGCCTCGTCGGTCGCCGTTGCCGCGGCGGCAGCCGCCTCATCAATCGCACCGGCTGCGCCCCCCATCCCTCCTCTGCGCCTGGGTGTGATCGGCCCTTTCTCCGGGCCCTCCTCCGACTTCGGCGTGCCCATGCTGCGCGGGGTGCAGTTGGCGGTCGACGAAATCAACGCAGTAGGCGGCTTTCTCGGCCGCACGATCGAGATGGTGGTGCGCGACGACCAGGCCACGCCGGCCATGGGCCTGGCCCAGTCGCGCAGCCTGGCCGACGCCAAGGTCTTCGCCACGCTGGGGTTTTGCAACACCGGTGTGGCCATGGCCTCGCTGGAGGTGTTCCAGCAGGCGCAGATTCCCCTCATCGTGCCCTGCGCCGCTGGTAGCCCCGTCACCGCCAAGTACCCACCGCGCGAGAGCTATGTGTTTCGCACCTCGGCCCGCGACAGCCTGCAGGCCGAGGTGGTGGTGGCCGACCTGGAGCGTCGGGGCTGGACCCGGGTGGCGATCTTTGCCGACGAGACCGCCTATGGCGAGTCGGGTCTCGCCGATGTACGCCGCTCTCTGGCGCAGCGCCAGCTCACGCCGGTGTACGTGGCGCGCTTTCCGCTCGGTGCCAAGGACATGAGCGAGCCGCTCACGGCGGCCCGCGCAGCGGGCGCCAATGTGATCTTCACCTACACCGTTGGCAAGGAGAACGCGGCTATCGCCCTGGGCCGGCAGGCACTGCGCTGGAACGTTCCCTTGGTGGGCGGCTGGCCGCTGTCCTTCCCCTTCTTCATCGAGGGCGCAGGCGAGGCGGGCGAGGGCGCCTTGATGGCGCAGACCTTTATCGCCGAGCCCAGCAACGAGCGCCGCGCCGCCTTCCTCGCGGCATACGCACGCAAATACAGCGCTCGCCGCATCCCTGTGCCAATGGCGGCGGCTCAGGCCTATGACGCCACCTGGATCCTGCTCTACGCGCTGTTCGGGTTGGGTGATGGCGAGGTCGATGGGCCACGACTCAAAGCCTCTCTGGAGCGCCTGCCACGCACCTACTACGGGGTGGTGGCTACCTACGAGCGGCCCTTCAGCCCCGACGACAAGGACGCGATCACCGCGAACATGCTGGTGATCGGTCAGGTGAAAAAGGGCGCGGTGACCTTCGCTTATCCGGAGGATGCACGGCGCAATCTCTTCATTCAGCGCAAGCGGTGAATATCATTCGGCACGGGCGCTGAGCTTCAATCAGCACGGGCGCTGAGCCAGGGCGGCAGCCCTGGCAACCTCAGAAAGTCCCAGGGTAGGCGCCGCCGTCAATGAGCAGGTTCTGGCCGGTGATGTAGCCCGCCTGTGCGCTGCACAGGAAGGCGCAGGTCGCCCCAAACTCATCGGCCTCGCCGAAGCGGCCGGCCGGCACGGTCTTGCGCCGGCTCTCGGCCACCGCCTCGGTGGACTGCCCCGTCTTTTTAGCGGCGCCCTCGAGCGTCGTGCGCAAGCGGTCGGTATCGAACGCACCCGGCAGCAAGTTGTTGATCGTGACGCCCGCCGACACCAGCTTGCCATTGCGCGCCAGGCCTGCAATGAAGCCGGTGAGCCCGCTGCGCGCGCCGTTGGAAAGACCCAGGATTTCGTTGGGCGCCTTCACCGCGCCCGAGGTGATGTTGACAATGCGACCGAAGCCGCGCGAGGCCATGCCGTCCACCGTGGCCTTGATCAATTCGATGGGGGTGAGCATGTTGGCGTCCAGGGCGCGGATCCAGGCCTCACGGTCCCATTCGCGAAAGTCTCCGGGCGGCGGGCCGCCGGCATTGGTGACCACAATGTCATAAGCGCTGCCACGGACAGCCAGCGCCGCAGCGCGGCCCTCGGGGGTGGTGATATCGGCCGCGACGGTGAGCACCTGGGTACCGGCCGGCACCTCAGGGTCAGCCCGCAGGGCGGCAGCGGCTGCCTCCAGGGCCGGCGCGCCGCGCGCCACGAGCACCACATGCGCACCTTCGCGCGCCAGCGCGCGGGCACAGCCCAGGCCCAGGCCCTTGCTTGCGCCGCCCACCAGGGCCCAACGGTTCTTGATGCGGTAATCCATGTCGAATGTCTCCCAAAAAAATTCGATTACGTTGCCAAAGATGCTGGGGAAATGGCCTGGTCTTCAGGCGCGCGCCTGGCTGAACATCCACACGCCCACCAGCACCAAAATCGTCCCCAGCCCGACCCACACGGTGAACGGCTCGCCGAGCAACACGGCACCCAGCAGTATCGTGGACAGCGGCCCAATCATCCCGGCCTGGGCAGAAGCCCCCGGGCCAATCCGCTCGATCGCCATCATCAGAAACAAGATCGGGAACACGGTGCACACAGTGGCGTTAATCAGCGACAGCCAGATCACGGCCGGTGCCACCGCAAAGGCCGCCTCCACCGGGCGCAGCAGCAGGAAATGCAAAATGCACAGCACACACGCCACGGTCGACGCGAGGCCGACCAGGCGCAGCGAACCCAGCACATGCACCAGACGGGCGCTGGCCAGCAGATAGCAGGCATAGCTCGCCGCGCTGCCCATGATGAGGGCCGCGCCCAGAACCACATCGGCGCCCTGCTGCCCAACCTCACGGCCAAACACCAGCAGCACGCCGGCATAACTGGTCGCCATCGCCAGCCATTGCCTCGGCAGGATGGGCTTGCGGTACAGGACCCAGCTCATCACCACCACCAGGGTCGGGCTGAGATACAGGATCAGCCGCTCCAGGGAGGCGGTGATGTACTGCAAACCAACAAAGTCCAGCAGGCTCGACAGGTAGTAGCCGATGAAGCCCAGGAACAGTACACCGGCCCATTGGCGAGCACTCAGCGCCGCCTGGCCACGGCTGGCCCACCAGGCGATGAGGATGAAGATGGGCAAGGCGAACAGCATGCGGAGCATGAGCACCATGACTGCATCGACCCCATGCCCGTACATGAGCTTGGCGAGAATTGCCTTGCCACTGAAGGCGATGGCGCCCAGGACCGCCAGCCCGAAGCCCACGGCGCGGCCCGAGGGGGCACCGCGCGGGGGCAAATTCGGCACTGAACTCATGCAACCTCCTCACCTGATTGTCGCAGGGCATGAAAAAGCGCCCAGGAGGGCGCCTTTTCGTGAAAAAGCGCCCCGAAGGGCGCCCTTTCGCTGGGTGAGGCCAGGCCTCAGTCTTCTTCTTTGAAGACGTTCTCTCGCTTGCTCTTCATGGACGGCAGCAGCACGATGATGAGCAGCAGCACGGCGACCGCCAGCAGGCTGGCCGACAGCGGACGGGTGACGAACACACTCCAGTCGCCGCGAGACAGCAGCATGGCGCGTCGCAGGTTCTCTTCCATCATCGGGCCCAAGATGAAGCCCAAGAGCAGCGGTGCAGGTTCGCAACCCAGCTTGATGAACGTGTAACCGACCACACCGAAGATGGCGACCATCCAGATGTCGAAGGTGTTGTTGTTGGTCGAGTACACACCAATCGCGCAGAACAGCACGATAGCGGGGAACAGCCAGCGGTAGGGGATGGTCAACAGCTTGATCCAGATGCCGATCAGCGGCAGGTTCAAGATGATCAGCATCGCGTTGCCGAGCCACATCGAGGCGATCAGGCCCCAGAACAGCTGTGGGTTGCTGGTCATCACCTGCGGGCCAGGCTGAATGTTGTGGATGGTCATCGCGCCCACCATCAGCGCCATCACGGCGTTGGGCGGAATGCCCAGCGTCAGCAGCGGAATGAAGGAGGTTTGCGAGCCGGCGTTGTTTGCCGATTCCGGTGCGGCCACGCCACGGATGTTGCCCTTGCCGAACGCAATTTCTCCGGGCTTGAGCTTGATCTTTTTCTCGATGGTGTAGGCCGCAAAGGCGGACAGCAGCGCGCCACCGCCAGGCAAGATGCCGAGGCACGAGCCGATGGTAGTACCACGCAGCACCGCAGGCAGCATGTGCTTGAAGTCAGCCAGGGTCGGGAACAGGCCATGCACCTTGGCAGTGAACACTTCCCGATCCTCGTCCTTCTTGGACAGGTTGGAGATGATCTCGCCGTAACCGAACACGCCCATGGCGATGGTGATGAAGCCAATGCCGTCCGTCAGTTCGGGAATGTCGAAGGAGTAGCGGGCAACGCCGGAGTTCACGTCGGTACCGATCAGGCCCATGAGCAGACCCAGCATGATCATGCCGATGGCCTTGATGAGGGAACCCGAGGCCAGCACCACCGCGCCGATCAGGCCCAGAACCATCAGCGAGAAGTACTCGGCGGGACCGAACTTGAAGGCCACCTCAGTCAGCGGCGCAGCAAAGGAGGCCAGAATCAAAGTGCCGACGCAACCGGCGAAGAAGGAGCCCATGCCGGCCGCCGCAAGTGCGGGGCCCGCTCGGCCTTGACGGGCCATCTGGTAACCGTCAATGGTTGTCACCACCGAGGAGGACTCTCCGGGTAGGTTCACCAAAATGGCGGTGGTTGATCCGCCGTACTGGGCACCGTAGTAGATGCCGGCCAGCATGATCAGCGCGGCCAACGGGGGCAGCGCGTAGGTGGCGGGCAGCAACATGGCGATGGTGGCCACCGGGCCAATGCCCGGGAGCACACCGATCAGCGTGCCCAGAACGCAGCCGATGAAGCAGTAAAGCAGGTTTTGCAGCGTGAACGCTGCGCCGAAACCGATGGCGAGGTTATTGAATAAATCCATGTCGGCTCCGCGCTCAATTCACGATGAAGGAAGGCCACACCTGGAACTGCAGGTTCAGCAACTTGATGAAGGCCAGGTAGCTCAGGATGGCGAGAACGATCGACAGGATGAAGACCTCCTTGACCTTGTACACATCCCCTGCGCGGCTCGCAATGAAGACCAACGCAAAGATGGCCACGATCAAGCCCATGGCCGGCACGCCGATGGAGGGCAAGCCCCCCAGAAGGATGCCGAAGGCCAGGTTGGAGCCGATGATGTACCCCAGCGGCTTCCAGGCGATGGAGCCGATCTTCTCGCCGTCTTCGGTGTCGACCACCATGGCCTTGAAGAGAACGAAGGCGCCAATGAGGGCCAGGATGGACCCCAACAGCAGTGGGAAGTAGCCAGGCCCCATGCGGGAGGCCTTCCCGACGGTGTAGCCGGTGGCGCCCCAGGCGAAAGCGCCTCCGATGACCAGATACATCAGGCCAGCAAAGAAATCTTTTTGACTCTTGATCTTCACGCAGTAACTCCTCGACGCGTGTTAATGACCGTCGCATTTTGGGAGGAAAGCCCGAGCAGGGGAATGTGGGTTCCACCTACCTACCCCCGGGATAAACCCTAGGGCACGCACGCTTCGAGCGCCATGCAAATCGACATGTATCGGCATGAATCGGCGCTTCGGGGCACCACGCGGCGCGATCTGCCGCATGCCCACCTTCAGGGCGGCGGCTGCAGTCCGCGCACCCACTTGCGCGCGGGCAGGCGCCAACGCGCCTCGATGACGGCCGCCCGCTCGAGCATCTCGGCCCGCGGCGGTTGCCCCGGCTGGCGCCGGGCCAGAACCACCGTGTTGCCCTCGCGGGTCGGGCGGAAAGACCAAACGCAGGCGTCGCCGAAGGCGGCGGTGATGTGCCCCAGGCTGCGCTCGAAGCTGGCGTGTCGGCCGAACAGGTTGACGCTCATGCAGCCGTCCTCGGTGAGCAGGCGCCTGCAGCCTGCATAGAACTCGGGCGAGTCCAGCACAGGTGCTGCGGCTTCATGGTCATACAGGTCCACCTGCAGCGCGTCGATGCGGCCGGCCCAATGCTCGCTGGCCACCACCTCGGCGGCGTCACCGAGGATGACCGAGAGCCGCGCATCGTCGGCCGGCAGCTTGAACCACAAGCGGCAGGCCGCCACCACCTGCGGGTTGAGTTCGATCGCGGTGGTGGTCATGCGCAGCGTCTTGCGGCAGGCCTTGGTCAGGGCGGCGGCTCCCAAGCCCAGCTGCATCGCATGCCGACCCATCACCGAAGTGGGTTCAACGAACAGCAGCCAGGCCATCATGCGCTGGATGTACTCCAGATCGAGCGCATAAGGGTCGTCCAGGCGCATCGCGCCTTGCACCCAGTCGGTGCCCAGGTGCAGATAGCGGACTGGCCCGTGGTCGGAAAAATGGACTTCGGGCAGGGCGGCGGCCGGTAGCTTGCGCCCGGCGCCGGGGGCGGCTGGCGCGGGAGAAAAAGGAGGAAGGGTCACGGCCGAGGATTATCCGTATCCGGACCGGGCCCCGGGTCGGCGCCATCGCGCGCCAAAAGCGCCAAGGACGCCAGGCGTGGCAGCACGGCGCCCGCGTTGCGCGCGGTGGCCTCGGCCAGGGCCTCGGGCGCCATGCCGCGCAGGCCGGCAAGCACGCGACCGATGGCTGGCAGCTCACCGGGCTCGTTGCGGCCCTGCGGCTGGCCGCCAGCCCGCGCCGCTGCCGTCTCGTACAACCAGTGCGGCGGGATGTCGGGGGCGTCGGTCTCCAGCACCAGAGCCGACAGCGGCAGCTCACAGGCCAGCCGGCGCACCTGCAGGGCGCGCTCGAAAGTGAGCGTGCCGCCAAAGCCCAGGGCAAAGCCGAGGTCGAGAAAGGCATGCGCCTGCTGGGTGCTGCCGTTGAAGGCATGGGCAATGCCACCCACCGGCTGGCGCCGCAACTCGCGCAGCAAAGTGTCTGCCGAGCGCCGCACATGCAGGAGGACCGGCAGCCCGTGACGACGCGCCAGGCGCAGCTGCTCCCGGTAGAAGAAAAGTTGGCGCTCGCGGTCCAAGCCCGGCAGAAAATAGTCCAGCCCGATCTCGCCCACCGCCAGCAGGCGGGGGTCCTGCCGGTGCAGGGCCAGGGCCTCATCCAGCAGGGCGAGGTCAGCCTCACTGGCTTGCGGCGTGAACAAGGGATGGATGCCCAGGGCATAGCCGTCCCCATGCTGGTGCGCCAGCGCCCGCACCGCCTCAAAGTGGGTCGCTGCCACCGCAGGAATCACACACAGCCGCACACCAGCGCTGCGTGCGCGCGCGCGCACCGCCGGCCGATCGGCCTCGAACTCGGGCGCATCCAGGTGGCAATGGGTGTCGATCCAGGCAGGCACCGGGCAATGATGCACCAGCCCAGGGGCCACCGCCCCTGAGCGGGGCACCAGCGCGCAGCCCCTCTGCTTCACATCTTTGCGCCACAACTTTGCACCACACTTTTGCTGCAACATCCTTCTTGCGCCTGCACCCCAGGTGCACGCGTCCGGGCCCCGCTCGGTGCCCAAGCGGATGCACGGGGCGGCGATCCGTGTTACCGTCATTGCGGACCAGCCCCGTAGTCACAGGCCCAGCATGCGTCGGACTCCCCTTTACAGCAGCAGTCGGACCGGCGCCCGCCGGTCCGCGTCAACGACCCAGGCCAGCGTTGCCGAACAGCCGTTGACGGCATCACGCCCCGGCGAGGCCGTGCCGGCAAGCGCCGCGCAGGCGGCCTCGGCTGCAGCCGCGAACCCGTCACCCGCCTTGGCGCCACCACCGAGCCGCCTTCGCCGCTGGCTGCGCCGACCCACCAGCCTGCAGTCGTTGTGGATGCTGGTCCTGGTGCTTGCAGCCCTTCTCACCTGGAGCGTCTCGCAGCAGCTCGGGCAGCGGCGCATCACCCAGCAGGACATCGACGCGGCGGTGCTCAAGACGCTTGAGACGCAAGAGCTTCCCTCCGAATACGCCAAGGCCTACGACGCCATCCGTCCCTCGGTGGTCCGGGTTGCCGGCTACATCAAGCGCGAGCGCCTGCAAGCGCTCGCCAAGGGCAAGCCCGGGGCTGGCCCCGCAGGCAGGGCCACACCCGGAGCCTCCGGACCCAAGGCGCCGCCGTCAGTCGACGAGGACGAGGGCGCCCAAGAGGGCGAAGTCCGCCTGGGGGTGGGCTCTGGCGTGGTCATTGTCGACAAGGGCCTGATCCTCACCAACCTGCACGTGGTCTCGGGCGCCGACCGCATCACCGTCACTTTCGCCGACGGCCTCGAGGCCACGGCGTCGGTGGTCAACGTGCAGCCCGAGAATGACCTGGCGGTGCTGCAGGCACACAAGATTCCCGACGACCTGTTTGCCGCCACCATGAAGGGCACGGGCGAGTTGGCACCGGGCGACAAGGTGATGGCGGTGGGCTTTCCCTTCGGCATCGGGCCGTCCGCCTCGGGCGGAGTGGTCTCGGGCCTGGGCCGGGCCTTCCGTTCGCCCGAAGGCGGCCATTCCCTCCGCAACCTGATCCAGTTCGACGCCGCGGCCAACCCGGGCAACTCCGGCGGGCCCCTGGTCACCATGGACGGTGCGGTGGTGGGCATCGTGACTGCCATCCTCAATCCGACATCCGCCCGCACCTTCTTGGGCATCGGTTTTGCAGTGCCTATCGAAAACGCCGCTTCAGCCGTGGGCGTGCCGCCTTTCTAGCAGCGCTGCCTGCCAGAGACCGGTCACGCCCGCCCACCCCAAACACCTTCAGCCACCACATCCCTGGGCACCCCAGCCCGCCGACACGGAGACTCGCATGAACGCCAGCGCCCCCGACGCCACCACCGCCAAGCTGATGGAGCAGATCCTCTACGAGGTCAAGCGGGTCGTCGTTGGCCAAGACCGCTTCCTCGAGCGGGTCATGGTGGCCATGCTCGCCCAGGGCCACCTGCTGGTCGAAGGCGTGCCCGGCCTGGCCAAGACGCTTACCGTCAAAACCCTCGCGGCCACCGTGCAGGGCAACTTCAAGCGCATTCAGTTCACGCCCGATCTGGTGCCTGCCGACCTGATTGGCACGCGGGTCTATAACCAGGGCACGGGCGAGTTCACCACCGCGCTGGGCCCGGTGTTCGCCAACCTGCTGCTGGCCGACGAGATCAACCGCGCGCCGGCCAAGGTGCAAAGCGCGCTGCTCGAGGTGATGCAGGAGCGCCAGGTCACCATCGCCGGCGAAAGCCACCGGGTGCCCGACCCCTTTCTGGTCATGGCCACCCAGAACCCGATCGAGACCGAGGGCACCTACCCGCTGCCGGAGGCCCAGGTCGACCGATTCATGATGAAGGTGCTGGTCGACTACCCCACCGAGGAGGAGGAGTACGTCATCGCCGAGCGGGTGATCGGCCCGAAGGTGGAGGTGAACGCGGTGGCCACCACCTGGCAACTGGCGGCGCTGCAAAAGGCCGCGCGTGCGGTCTATCTCGACCCCTCCATGTTGCAGTACGCGGTCAAGCTGGTCTCGGCCACCCGCCGGCCTGAACGCCACGGGCTGGAGGAGCTGCGCCGCTTCATCACCTTTGGCGCCAGCCCGCGCGCCACCATCTCGCTGGCCGAGGGTGCGCGCGCCCTGGCCTTGATGCGGGGCCGCAACTACGCCCTGCCCGAGGACATGAGCGACCTGGTGCATGACGTGCTGCGCCATCGCATCGTGCTGTCCTACGAGGCGCTGTCAGAAGGCATGGATGCCGACGCCCTTATCACCCAGATCATGAGCCGTGTCCCGGCGCCCGCCCGGCCGCTCGAGCACGAGGCCCAAGCGGCCGACTGAGGCGCCCAAGCGACACCTGCCAACCCATGGCCTTGCGCAACCCCGCCCCCGGCTCTGCCGCAGCAGCGCCCTCACCGGCCACCGCCATCAGCGGCCGCGCCGAGGCCCTGCTGCGCCGCCTCGAGTGGAAGGTGCTGCGCCGACTCGACGGACTGCTGCAAGGCGACTACCGCACCCTGATGCGTGGCGCCGGCATCGACCTGGCCGACCTGCGCGAGTACCAGGCGCACGACGATGTGCGCCACATCGACTGGAACGTCACCGCGCGCCAGGGGCAGCCCCATGTGCGCGTGTTCACCGAAGACCGCGAGATGGCGGCCTGGTTCCTGCTGGATTTGAGCCCCTCGGTGGACTTCGGCTCGGGCGAGCGGGCCAAGCGCGAGCTCGTCGCCGAATTCACCACCGTGCTAGCGCGACTTCTCACCCGCCACGGCAACCGCGTTGGCGCCTTGCTCTATGGCCAGGGCGTGGACACCGTCATCCCCACTGGCAGCGGCCGCCTTCATGTGCTGCGTCTGCTGCACGCGCTGCAAGGCCGGCCCGTGCTGGCCGAAGGGCGACCGACGCAACTCAAGGACCTGCTGGACGCCGCCGCCGGGCTGGCACGCCGACGCTCGACGGTCTTCGTGGTCTCTGACTTCATCAGCGAGCCCGGCTGGGAAAAGGCGCTGGCGCGCCTGGCCCAGCGCCATGAGGTGGTGGCGGTGCGGGTACTCGACCCGCTGGAGCTCGAGTTGCCCGACCTGGGCCTCATCACCCTGCGCGACGCCGAAACCGGCGAGCAACTGCTGGTAGACACGCACGACAAGGGCTTTCGCCAGCGCTTTGCCCGCATCGCCGCCGAGCGCGAGGCGCAACTGCACGAGGGCCTGGCCCAGGCCGGCGTCGACACCCTGGAGCTGGCCACCGACGGCGACCTGGTTGACGCGCTGGTGCGCTTCATTGAGATGCGCCGGCGCCGCGCCCGCCTCTCGGGCGCCAGCCTGCCCTCCCATCTGCGGTCCGTGAACACACAGCCCGTGCCCGCGGCCTGAACCGGAGTCTGAACTATGCATTTCCTCTGGCCCAACCAACTCTGGATGCTGCTGGCGCTGCCGCTGGTCGTCCTGCTGTACATCTGGCTGCAACGCCGGCGCAAGAAGCTGGCGGTGCGCTATGCCTCGCTCTCGATTGTCAAAGAGGCCATGGGCCGCGGTCCGGGCTGGCGGCGGCACCTGCCGCCCGCGCTCTTCCTGCTGTCGCTAGCGGCCATGTTGCTGGCCTCCGCGCGGCCGGTGGCCACCATCACCCTGCCCTCCACACAGCAGACCATCATCTTGGCCATGGACGTGTCGGGCAGTATGCGCGCCACCGACGTGCAACCCAATCGTCTGGTGGCGGCGCAAGCTGCGGCCAAAGCCTTTCTCGAGGAGCTGCCGCGCGACGTCAAGGTGGGCATCGTGGCCTTTGCCGGAGCGGCCCAGGTGGCGCAGTTGCCCACCGTCAACCGGGAAGATCTGGTCACCGCCATCGACCGCTTCCAGATGCAGCGCGGCACCGCTACCGGCAACGCCATCGTCATCTCGCTGGACACCCTCTTCCCCGGGCAGGGCATCGAGCTGGCGGCGATGCAAGGCGGCGGTGGCGGACGCTTCCGGCCGCAGGCGGCACCGATCGACGCTGAGAAGAAGGAGGCCAAGCCCTTCACGCCTGTGCCCGCCGGCAGCTATTCCTCGGCGGCCATCATCATGCTCACCGACGGCCAACGCACTACTGGCGTCGACCCTTTGGACGCGGCCAAGATGGCCGCCGACCGCGGGGTCAAGGTCTACACCGTGGGCATCGGTACCGTCGACGGCGAGACCATTGGCTTTGAGGGTTGGAGCATGCGGGTGCGCCTCGATGAGGCGACGCTCAAGCAGATCGCCAACAAGAGTGCGGCCGAGTACTTTTACGCGGGTACCGCACAAGACCTCAAGAAGGTCTACGAGCACCTGAGCACCCGGCTCACGGTCGAGAAAAAGGAAACCGAGGTCGCCGGCCTGCTGGCCCTGCTGGCCGCCGCACTCGCCCTGGCGGCGGCGGGGCTGTCGGTGTGGTGGTTCAACCGGATCCTGTAGCGACGCTTCGCGCAATTCGTGAAATCCGTCACGGACGCGCCCCGCGCCGTGTCAGCGCAAAGTCACGCGCTGACAGTCCCCGACCCTACGCTGGCCGGAAATCGACCAGGGTCTCCACCCGGGTTAGCGAAGGTCTCCCATGTTCAGCCTGACTTCCTCTGGCATCCGTCCAGGCGCCACCTCGCGCGCTGCCGCAGCTGCGCCGCTAACGGCCCGGGCCTCACAAGATTCACAGCCGGCCCAGCCGGCGCAACGGCCCTCCCCCACGCCCTCCGGCGCCCCGCCTGTGCTGACCAGACGCAACAGCGCGCCCTCCCCTGGCGAAACGGCAGCCTCGCACCACGGGCAAGTGCGGCAGGTGCAGTTGCTGGGAACGGACACCACCTCTGCTCCATTGAATGCCCCAAGCAGTCGCCAAGCGACGCCTCGCAGCCGGTCGCTGGACCGCTTGGGCCGCCCTCTGCAGCAGCGCCGCGTCCGAGCTTCTTCGGTGCGGCGGGACATCGAGCGAGCGGGCGCGCCCGGCGCCTTGGCCACCGC
>Ga0164292_10003114_pt1 | contig 13538 bp, 13 predicted proteins | sample GEODES117metaG_FD_111486 | JGI IMG/M metagenome (GOLD analysis project Ga0164292, IMG submission 111486) | Eutrophic lake water microbial communities from Lake Mendota, Wisconsin, USA - GEODES117 metaG | ecosystem: Environmental > Aquatic > Freshwater > Lake | place: USA: Lake Mendota... | reverse complement strand
GGTGGCCGAGGGTCGCTACCTGTCCGACGAACTCACGTTGCACTACGGACTCGTCCCGCGTACCAATCGTGGCATCTTCGCCATCAACGAACTGCCCGACCTGTCCGAGCGCATCCAGGTGGGTCTCTTGAACGTGCTCGAAGAACGCGACGTTCAGATTCGTGGGTACAAGATCCGTCTGCCGCTCGACATCATGCTGGTGGCATCGGCGAACCCCGACGACTACACCAACCGTGGTCGCATCATCACCCCGTTGAAGGATCGTTTCGGCAGCCAGATCCGTACGCACTATCCACTCGAAGTGGCCACCGAGGTCGAGATCATGCGCCAGGAGGCACGTCCGGCCAGCATCGGCAACGTGCATGTCGACGTGCCGGCGTTCATGGAGGAAGTGATCGCCACCTTCAGTCACCTGGCCCGCTCCAGCAACAACATCAGCCAGCGCAGCGGTGTCAGCGTGCGTCTGTCGGTCAGCAACTACGAGATCATGACCGCGAATGCCGTGCGGCGCGCGTTGCGCGCAGGTGAGACCGAGGTGGCCCCGCGTGTCAGCGACCTCGAGGCACTCGCCGCGTCCACGTCCGGCAAGGTGGAAGTCGAGGCACTCGACGACGGCCGCGAAGGTGCGATCCTCGAACATCTCGTGAAGAGTGCCGTGCTCCAGGTGTACAAGCGCATCGCCACGCCCGCCACGGTGCGTGTCGAGCAGGTCAACGAGATCCTCGCGGCCTTCGAAACCGGTGTCATCGTGCATGCGGGCGACGACGTGTCGTCGACCAGTCTCGTGGCGATGATGAACGAGATCCCGGCGCTCGCCGCGGTGGTCGAGGTGTTCACCGGTGCCGGCGCGTCTCCTGCCGTGCAAGCCAGTGCCGTCGAGTTCGTACTCGAAGGCCTGCACCTCTCGAAGCGTCTGAACAAGGATGCATCGGGCCCGCGGGCCACCTACAGGTCAAAAGCCTGACGGAGGTTCGGCGAGGCCCGCGACTTGCGAAGCTTCGCCGAGAAAGACGGTGCCGAGCGTGGCACCGCCGTCGACGGCTTCGTGTGTGACGTCGCGCAGCGAGGCGATGAGATCCTCGTGCTGTGCGTCGGTGGCGGGTTCAGGCAGCGACACGATCGTGAGCGGTGCCGGGGCACAGGAATCGGTGAGCAAGAAGAGTTGCGCCACGGTGTGCTCGGCCCAGCGTGCAAGGGCCGAACCGTCGGCGAAGGCAGTGGGGGCGTTGGCCGAGAGCCCGACGATGTCGGCGCTGTGCTGCAGACCGTCGATCTCGCGGGACAGTCGCCCGGGAATCGACAACGTGCCGCGTTGCAGGGCCTCGATCCAGATCTGTCGCAACTGAGTCGTCGCCCCCGGATGCTGCAGATCGAGAGACAACACCAGCGGAGTGCCATGCAAGAGTCGACGGGCTCGGACCCACGACATGACGAGACCCGCTACCGCATCGGCAAAGCGGGCAGGTGGTTCTTCGCCTTCGGCGCCCCGCCAGACGAGTGCCGTCGCGATCGGTGATTCGAAGGGGATCCAGCCGGTGACGATGTCGCCGATGTCAGAAGCAATGGTGTCGACGTAGCGCGGCCACGATCGCTCGGTGAGTTTGGCATCGCTGAAGCCACCGTCGTCGAGGAACCATCCGGGTAACTGTCGGCCACAGAGGGTGATCCAGACCTCGGCACCGAGTTCGCGGAGGCGGGTGACGTCTTCCACCAATGCCTCACGGTGCTGACGGTCGGCCACGTCACGGCGGGGGAAGAGCAGGTGCCACGGGACGCGGACGCGAACGGACGTGAGGCCCGCATCGACGAGTGTCGCAGCGTGGGCGATGCCGCTTCTGCGTTCATCGGGATCGTGGGTGAACGTGAGCCGAAAGCCGGTGCGAATCACTGTCACATGACGAACGGCGAACGGGTCCACAGTTCGCCGGTGTCGTTGCGGTCGGTGAGAACAGGATCACCGGTGAGAGCGCATACTTCGAGGGGTTCGACGAAGCCCCGCAAGTCGAGCGCTTCGTGTGGGTTGGCGTGCACGCCTTCGGGCAGCTCTTCCAACTGCTCGCGGGGGATCAGCACTTCGAAGGCACCGGCGGCGTCGCAGAGGCGGGCTGCGGTGTTCACGGCCGATCCGATGTAGTCGTCACCCTCGAAGAGGAGGGCGTAGCCCGTGGCGAGTCCGATGCGCAGAGTGAGGGGAGCACACGCCGTGGCGGCGCGACTCTGGAGCTCCATGGCGAAGACCACTGCGTCGGACTGGTCGACCGAGACCACCATGAGGCCGTCTCCAAGCCACTTGGCGATGCGTACTCCGCGCTCGGATGCCACGTCGCGGGCTACCGCCCGGAAGGAGGCCAGAAGCTTGCCTGCGGCATCGTCCCCGTGGGTTTCGGTGAAATGGGTGAACCCCGACAGGTCGACGAAGGCAAATGTCCGGGGTACGCGCATGCACCCCTCAGGTTAGGCGAACTAGGTTGGATTCATGTCGACCCGTTTCACATATTCGCGCTGGGACGGGACCCAAAAAGGCTTCGAACTCGACGCCGAAGCATTGCTCGAGGCGGTCACCGACGACCTTCTGTACCACGGCGATGTGAACAGCGCGTTGCGGCGCATCATGCAACAGGGGATGAAGGATCGCAACGGTGAACGCGTCGCCGGCATGCGTGAACTCATGGACAAGATCCGTGAACGCAGGGAGAACCTGCTCGAGCGCTCCGACCTCGGCGGGGTCTACAGCGAGATCGCCAAGGAACTCGACGACGTGGTCGACGAAGAGCGCCACCAGCTCGACAAGAACGCGGCCGAAGCCGAGGCCAGCGGAGACGAACGGCGTGCGCAGACGGCTCGGGAAGCGACCACCGAACATCACATGGAGCTCGACATGTTGCCGCGGGATCTCGCCGGCAAGGTGAAGGGTCTGCAGAACTACGACTTCCAGTCGGCCGAGGCGCAGCAGCGTTTCGAAGAGTTGATGGACAAGTTGCGCGAGCAGTTGATGCAGCAGTTCGTCGACCAGATGTCGGGAGCGATGCAGGACATGTCACCCGCCGACATGCAGCGCATGAAGGACATGATGGCGGCGTTGAACGACATGCTCGACCGCCGTGAGCGGGGCGAAGACCCCGGATTCGAGAACTTCATGCAGGAGTTCGGCGACTTCTTCCCGGAGAATCCGCAGTCGCTCGACGAGTTGCTCGAGATCATGGCGCAGCGCATGGCGGCGATGCAGGCGATGATGAACTCGATGACGCCCGAACAGAGGGCGCAGTTGCAACAGCTGTCCGACCAACTGATGGAGGACATGGACCTTCGGTGGCAGGCCGACCGGCTGGGTCAGCACCTGCAGCAGATGTTCCCCGATGCCGGATGGGAACGTCGCTATCAGTTCAGCGGTGACCAACCGATGGGCATGGACGAAGCCATGCAGGCGATGCAAGAGCTGGGCGAGCTCGACGAACTCGAGAGTTTCATGCGTCAGGCCTCGAACCCCGGTGCGCTCGACGAAGTCGACCTCGACCGGGTCCGTGAACTTCTCGGAGACGATGCGGCGCAGTCACTCGAGCGGCTGGCCCAGCTCACCAAGATGCTCGAAGATGCCGGCCTCGTGAACCAAACCGACGGTCGTTTGGAACTCACCCCGCAGGGGTTGCGCAAGATCGGCCAGAACGCACTTCGTGAACTCTTCAACAAGCTCGACAAGGACAAGATCGGCCAGCACCAGATGCGCGAGAACGGCTCCGGCCATGAGCGCACGTACGAGACAAAGCCGTACGAGTACGGCGATCCCTTCAGGCTCGATCTGCAACAGACCCTGCGCAACGCCCTGCGCCGCCAGGGAGGGGGAACCCCGGTTCGTCTGTCGGCCGAGGATTTCGAGATCGAACGCACCGAGCACCTCACCACGTCGTCGACGGTGCTGATGATCGACCTGTCGATGTCGATGCCGATGCGGGACAACTTCCTGCCGGCGAAGAAGGTGGCGATGGCCCTGCATTCGCTCATCACGTCGCAGTATCCGCGGGATTTCATCGGCCTCGTCGGCTTCAGTGAAACGGCGCGAATTCTCACCGCTGATCAGATTCCGTCGGTGTCGTGGGACTTCGTCTACGGCACCAACATGCAGCATGGTTTCATGCTCGCTCGACAGTTGTTGGCCAAGCAGCACGGCACCAAGCAGATCATCATGATCACGGACGGTGAACCCACGGCCCACATCACCCCGTACGGCGACGTGTATTTCAACTATCCACCGGTACGCGAAACCGTCGAAGCGACACTGGGCGAAGTGATGAAGTGCACCCGGGACGGGATCGTCATCAACACCTTCGTGCTCGACGCCACCACGGCCCTGCGCTCGTTCATCGAACGCCTGACCGAGATCAACCATGGTCGAGCCTTCTTCACCAGCAACGAAGACCTCGGTGATTTCATCCTGGTCGACTTCCTCGAGCACAAGCGGCGCCTCTCCCGAGCCCGGTGAGAACACCGATTTTCCTTGTTTTTCGGGGTTTTTGAACCTCTTGATGCGCTGAATGACGTATTTTCACTGAAATTCTGCAGTTTGCCTGCGGGGGGACCGGGACGACTGTCCTTGTTCCGGGAGTGTTGCACGAGCGCACTTGCTTAATTCTCGGGCTTTTGGCACAATAACAACGTTGTAGTTACAGCACTGCCATCACAGGCATGCCACTCGATGTTGGGGGGACACCCGTCCGGTCAACAGTTGCCGGAACGGCAATGGTGGATGTCGGTGATCTGCAGGGCGGGAGGCAAGTACATGCAGATCCCAGAAGTGGAAGAAGTGAACATGGAGCGCGGTTGGCAAGACGAGGCCAACTGCCTCGGTGTCGACCCTGACCTGTTCTTTCCCGAGCGTGGTGCATCCACCCGCGAGGCGAAGGAAGTGTGCCGTGGATGTGTCGTTCGCAACGAGTGCCTCGAGTACGCGTTGGTCAACGGCGAGAAGTTCGGCATTTGGGGTGGGCTCTCCGAGCGTGAGCGTCGTCGTTTGCGTCGTGCCCGTGCACAGGCGGGCCGTCAGGCCGTCTGATCCGCGCCGTTCACTTTGACAAACCGTTCACGCGCCATTCGATGGTTTTGTCGTTCCCGAGATCGAGTTGGATCCAGCGTTCGGGGTCCACTTTTTCCAGTGCTTTTCGGGGAATGAGTCCCACCAGTTCGGCGGACAGGTTCGTGATTCCGTGTCGAGCGGCGCAGTGCGCCACGGCATCGAATGCATCGGCAACGCTGACGGCGTCGGTATCGACGATGTTCATGCTGACCTGAGCGTTTCCGTTCACTGTGAAGGCCATCGTGCGCAGCCCGGGTCGGCGAATGTCACGTGCGATGCCGCGGGCAAGACCGATGTCGGGTGAGTCGAGCAGAACGTTGTAGGCGATCAACGGCGCTCGCGCCCCGACGCAGATGGCACCAGCGGTGGGGTGCGCAGTCCGCGGACCGGCGTCGGGTGCAAGATCCCGCCATGCATGTCGTCGTACCTCGGGCAGGCTGCGCTCTTCGTCTCCGATCGGTCCGTAGAGAAAACACGGAATGTCGAGTTCGTCCGCTGCCCATCGCGCGAATTCGTTCCGCGCAGCGATCGCGTCGACCATCGTGGCGTCGTCGAGCGGAACGAAGGGCACCACGTCGACCACGCCGACACGCGGGTGTTCGCCCGTGTGGGCGCCGATGTCGAGAAGGTCCACGGCGTGCCGCGTCAGATCCCGGACACCGTCCGAGCCGGCCAGCGTGAACACACTTCTGTGGTGGTCGACATCGGAATGAACGTCGAGCAAGTTCGTGCGGACGGACTCGGCCAGGTGTGCGAGGACGGCCGTATCGCGGCCCTCACTGACGTTGACGACGCACTCCAACATGCTGACTGTCTAGCCGCACCCGCAGAGCGAAACGCCCATACGAGTGCTAGGTTTTGGGCATGTTCGCTTTCCTCGACGGCCCGGAACTCATCATCGTGGCGGTCATCGTTCTCGTGCTCTTCGGTGGGGCGCAGTTGCCCAAGTTGGCCAAGAACCTCGGCCAGGCCCAGAAAGAGTTCAAGAAGGGTCTTGCCGAAGGTCAGGCCGACGGTTCAGCCAAAGACGCCGACAAAGACTCAGACAAGAGCTAGCGCTCCCGCGGTCACAGACCGGCTTCGGTGCGACGACGCTTCTTGATGCGACGGCGCTCGCGTTCGCTGGCTCCACCCCACACGCCGTGCTCGATCTCTTCGGCCAGCGCGTATTCGAGGCAGTGATTCTGCACCTTGCAGGTGGCGCAGATCTTGCGCGCGCGGTCGACTCCGACACCATCGGAGGGGAAGAAAGTTTCGGGTGCATGGTTGCGGCACTCGCCGTCGGCCATCCACTCGGTCGAACGTGAGACCAATCGCACGGGCGTGCCGCTGCCAGCGGTCTCCGTTGTCGTGATGGTTGTGGTCGTGACTGTCTTGCCGGAGAGGAGGGTGCTGCCGATGCTCATGTTCTGCCCACTTTCGTGTGTGTTGCAGAGTCTGACGATGGGGTTGTCGGAAAGGTTCCCGACCCCCGTTCCGGTAGCCTTTGGCCGTCAGGAGGTCATCCGTGTCCGATTTCAACCCCACAAACGAACCGCCCCGTGCCCACGCTCGCATCGTGTATCTGGGACCCGTCGCGCCGCATTGGGAGGTCTACGGGGACTACGGAGACCGCGCCCTCCTCGACGAGTTCCGGACCCGCGTTCTGGCCCGCTTGGTTCTTCTCACCCGTGACGACCCGCAGTTCCGTCGCAACAGCGAGCGGATCGCCCGCGATGCCGAGCGCGAGCGCATCACCATCGAGTGGGAACTCGGGGACGTTCCCGCCTCCTGACGCGTTCCTGCCAAGATTCTCCGTCACGCCATCGGGCGTTCACCTCCATGTCAGACACACGGAATCGTCCGCCGAAGATCCCCACCTACGGTGACGGCATCGACGAACGCTTCTTCAACCGTGATCTCAGTTGGCTGGCCTTCAACGGTCGTGTTCTCGCCTTGGCAGAGGATCGAGGCATACCTCTTCTCGAGCGGGTCAAGTTCGCTGCCATCTTCACCTCGAATCTCGACGAGTTCTTCCAGGTGCGGGTTGCGTCGCTGAAGAACCAGATCGACGCCGGAGGTGGCTACGTCGGAGTCGACGGTCGCTCTGCCGTGCGACTGGCCGGCGATCTCGCCGACAAGGTTCGGGATCTGCTGACGCAACAGACCGTACTGATGACCACCGAGATCCTGCCGCACCTTCGGGACGAGGGAATCGAGATCGTCCGCTGGAACGACCTCGAGGACGCGGATCGGGAACGACTCGGACACGAGTTCGAGCAGCGCATCTTTCCGGTCCTCACTCCTCTGGTCGTTGATCCGTCGCACCCGTTTCCGTACGTCTCGACGCTCGCGCTCAACGTGGCGGTCATCGTTCGTGACCCGGAGAATCCCGACGAAGAACGTTTTGCTCGCATCAAGGTTCCGCAGTTGCTCCCGCGCCTCGTGCAGATTCCCGGTCGTGACCACTTCGTCCCGATGGAGGACGTGATCATCGCGCATCTGACGCAACTCTTCGAGGGAATGGAGATCGTCAGCGCGGCGACGTTCCGCGTCACACGCGACGCCGACCTCGACGTCGACGACGAAGATGCCGACGACCTGCTCGAAGCGGTGGAAGCCGAACTCCGTCGCAGGCGGTTCGGCCGCGCCGTGCGGCTCGAACACAGTTTCGACATGCCCCCCGACGTGCTGGCGCTTCTCGTCGACGAACTCGAGCTCGATGCCACCGATGTGTTTTCGTCGGCCCTTCCTCTCGATCTCACCTGTTTGTTCCAGATCGCCGGATTGCAGCGCCCCGATCTGCGTGACGAGCCATGGCCGGCGGTGACTGCGGGCCGGTTGGCCGCCGCGGCGGAGCAGGGCAGATCGATCTTCAGCGTGATACGTCACCGCGAACTCATGGTCCACCACCCGTACGAGTCGTTCTCGACGTCGACGGAGGAGTTCATCGCGCAGGCGGCACAGGACCCGCGCGTGCAGTCGATCAAGGTGACGCTCTACCGCACGTCACCCGACAGCGCCATCGCCAAGAGCCTCATCGAGGCCGCAGAACGCGGAGTTCAGGTCGTTGCTCTCATCGAGTTGAAGGCGCGCTTCGACGAAGCAGTGAACGTCAACTGGGCACGACAGTTGGAGCGTGCGGGTGTTCATGTGATGTACGGCATCGTCGGGTTGAAGACCCATGCAAAATGCGCCCTTGTCGTCCGCAGTGAACCCGACGGTATTCGTCGCTACGTGCATTTCGGAACGGGCAACTACAACTCGAAGACCGCGGGAACTTACGAGGACATCGGCGTGTTCACTTGCGATCCGGAACTGGCTGCCGATGCAAATCGCCTGTTCAATCACCTCACCGGTTTCAGCAAGGCCGAGAATTACGGCCGACTCGTGGTGGCTCCCCGTCATCTGCGTGGACGGATCCTCGAACTCATTCGCGGCGAGGCTAATGAGGGCCCACGGGGGGTGATCCGCATGAAACTGAACGCGCTGGCAGACCCGGAGATCATCGAAGCGCTCTACGATGCATCGCGGGCAGGAGTGAAGATCAGCATCATCGTGCGCGGCGTGTGCATGTTGCGTCCCGGGGTCAAGGGCATGTCCGAGAACATCGAAGTGAGATCGGTCCTCGGGCGGTACCTCGAGCACTCACGTCTGTACTACTTCGGATCCGCACACGGCCGTGGGGCTGGTCGATGGTTCATCGGTTCGGCCGACATGATGACCCGCAACCTCGACCGCCGCGTCGAGGTTCTCGTTCCGGTGCTCCACGAACGGCACTGTGAGTGGTTGCAGCACGTGGTCGACGATCTCGAGGATCCCGAGGTTCCGCATTTCGCCCTCGGACCCGACGGAGTCTGGACGAGAGCAGGACGGATGCCCTTCGCGGCCGATGCTCAGCACCTCATCCACCTGTGGGCCAGGGGAGAACAGTTGCGTCGGAGCATCTCCGACAACTGACGTCCAGCGACAGTCGTTGAACGGTCACCGGCAGTTCACTTCACGTTCACTTTGGGGTTTCCGGCTCGTCGCCTGCCCGTTCTAGGTTGGCAGTTGTTCATTCTGTGTTCACCTCCGACATGACTTTCCGCCACACCAGTCTCACCCAGTGGGTTCGTCGAACCGTGACGTTGAGTGTCGTCGTGCCCCTTGTCGTCCTCGCGTCGGGTTGTGGTGAGTTCAATGGTGGGGCCAGTAGTTCCGGGGGATCCACGGTGTTCGTGACGGGGTCCTCCACTGTCGAGCCGATTTCGATCCTCGTCGGCGAGTTCGTTCGTCGGGAGGGAATCGCCGTTGCGGTCGAGGGCCCGGGAACCGGCGACGGTTTCAAGAAGTTCTGCGCCGGCGAGGGTGACGTCACCGGCGCTTCGCGACCGATCAAGGACGAGGAAGTCGAGATGTGTCGTGAGGCGGGTGTCGAGTTCGTCGAACTTCCGGTGGCCGTCGACGGTCTCACCGTGGTGACCAACAGGGCCAACACGGTGGTCGATTGCCTCGACTCGGCTGCGCTCTATGCATTGCTCGGACCCGAATCGGAGGGAATGAGGCGCTGGAGCGATGCCAATGACCTTGCCGAGGAGGTCGGTTCGAGCTTCACCTCCTTGCCCGACATGCCGCTGTCGATCTCCGGGCCCGGCGAGGAATCCGGAACGTACGACTCCTTCGTCGAATTCGCGGTCGCCGACATCGCCGAAGAACGGGGTACCGAGGAGTATCTGCGCCCCGACTACGTCGCGAGCGGCAACGACAATCTCATTGTCGAGGGTCTGAACGGCAGCAAGACGTCGCTCGGGTGGATCGGTTATGCGTTCTACGTCGGTGACAAGGAAGAGGTGCGGGGGCTCGAGATCGTCAACGAGGAGGGTGACTGCGTCGAACCCACCGACGAGACCATCGCCTCCGGAACCTACCCGTTCTCTCGCACGCTCTTCATCTACGTCAACGCCCGAAGTGCACGTGACAACGACGCGGTGCGGAGATTCATCGATGCCTATCTCGGGCCCGAGAGTGATGCTCTCGTGCGCGACGCCGGGTACGTACCGCTGTCGGAGTCGGTCAAGCAAGCCGCGTTCGATGCGTGGGGAGCGCTGTCGTGAATCTCATCGATCTTTCCGGTGACAAGCGACGGTTGCGCCGCGATGCGCGAATGCAGGTTGCATTGCGTACCGCCGCACTCGTGTCGGTCGTGATCAGTGCACTCATTCTCTTCGTGCTCGTACGCGGTGCCGTCGATTTCCTCACGAAGATCGACCTCGGTCAACTGGTCGATTCCGGTTGGTATCCGCGACGCGATCGATTCGGTCTCTCGACCATCGTGGTGGGCAGTGTCATCGTGGGTGGCATCGCCATGTTGGTGGCAGTTCCCTTCGGTCTGGGCACCGCGGTGTACCTCGCCGAGTACGCACCCAGCCGCGTGCGGTCGGTGGTGAAGCCGGTCATCGAAGTCCTTGCCGGAATCCCCTCGGTGGTTGTGGGCTATTTCGCACTGCGCTTCATCGCACCGGAGGTCGTCGGACGACTGTTCGACCCGACCCAGCCCCGCAACATGCTGGTGGCAGGTATCGGCATCGGAATTCTCGTCGTACCGATCATGGCCGCGGTCAGCGAAGACGCACTGCGTGCCGTTCCTGCTTCGTTGCGGGAGGCGAGTTACGGAGTCGGCGCACGCCGGAGCACCACGGTCATCCGGGTGGTGCTGCCTGCCGCGGTGTCGGGCATCGTTGCGGCCACCATCATCGCCGCGTCGCGTGCGATCGGCGAAACCATGGTGGCCACCATGGCCGGTGGCCTCGACGGATCCGGTCCGTTCTCGGCCAGTCCATTGGAGCCGGGTCTCACGATGACCGCCGCGATGACCAATGCGGCCGGCGGCAGCGACCAGGTGCAGGCCGGTGCGCCGTTCCTCGTTCTCTTCTTCACCGGTCTGTTGTTGTTCATGGTGACGATGGGTCTGAACATCGTCGGTGACCGATTCGTTCGTCGCGTGAGGGAGAAGTACTGACATGGCCCTTGTCGGAGAGTCGGTGCGGACGGTCACGCGAGAAGAGGTGGCTCGATCGATCACGGGTTCGAAGCGTCACATCGGCGGGATGCTGTTCGTCGCCGGCACTGTGGTGGCTCTCATGGGCACGCTCGTCGTGCTCTTTGTGCTGATCGCGCAGTTGATCACTCAGGCCTGGCCGGTCATCACGGGTCGCGGAGTCGGCTTTCTCACCGACGGTCTGTCGTCGCGCCCCTCGACCATCGGGGTCTGGCCGGGGCTCTACGGGTCCTTCGCCATCGGGATCATCGTTCTCATCGTTGCGATTCCGCTCGGTGTGGCCGCGGCCGTGTACCTCGAGGAGTACGCACCACCGACCAAGGTCACACGGTTCATCGTGATCAACATCCGCAACCTGGCTGGAGTGCCCGCCGTCATCTACGGCGTGCTTGGGCTCACCATCTTCGTCGGATGGTTGGAGCCGGTCACCAGTGGTCGCACGATTCTCGCCGCCGGTCTCGCCGTTGCAGTGCTCGTCTTGCCGATCGTGATCATCACCTCCACGGAGGCCATCCGTGCAGTGCCGGGAGGTCTGCGCGAAGCGGGCTACGGGGTCGGAGCCACGAAGTGGGAAGTCGTTCGCGACCATGTCCTGCCGTACGCTGCGCCGGGAATTCTCACCGGCATCGTGCTTTCCCTGGCGCGCGCACTCGGAGAAGCGGCACCCCTGATCCTCGTCGGTGCCATCACCGGCTTGCTCCCCGAGACTTCGCTGAACGGCCCGTTCACGGCGCTGCCGATGTTGGTCTACTCCTGGTCGGGTCGGCCATCGGCGGGGACGGAGGTCGACTGGGCCAATGTCGCCGCGGCCGCCGGCCTCACACTGGTCGTCCTGGTGTTGTTGTTCAACGCCGCGGCAATCGTCATGCGAAATCACTTTGAACGAAAGAGAAACGGACTGTGAACCCTTCATCCGTACCGACAGCCGGTCAGCTCGCGGGAGGTAACGTCTCGGTATCGCTACATTGCTCGACGCCCGTCCCTTCGAAGTCGGCGGTGTCGGCATGACCGAACGTCCCGAAGCAGAGCCGGTGTTCACCGTCCGTGACCTGTCGGTGTTGTACGGAGAGTTCCGCGCGGTGCGCGACGTGTCCTTCTACATTCGCGAGCACGAGATCACGGCCTTCATCGGACCATCGGGCTGCGGCAAGACCACGGTGTTGCGCTGCCTGAACCGGATGAACGACTTCGTCTCGGGAGCCCGCGTCGAGGGAACCGTCGAGTATCACGGGGTCAACCTCTACGACGATGCGGTGAACGCCACCGAGGTTCGCCATCGCATCGGAATGGTCTTCCAGAAGCCCAATCCGTTCCCCAAGAGCATTTACGACAACGTGGCCTACGGCCCGAGAATCTCGGGAACCACGAAGAAGGCCGAACTCGACGCCATCGTGGAAAAGTCGTTGCAGCGCGCCGCGTTGTGGGACGAGGTCAAGCACCGACTCGACAGTTCGGCACTCGGTCTGTCGGGTGGTCAGCAGCAACGGCTCTGCATTGCCCGTGCCATTGCGGTCGACCCTGAGGTGATCCTGATGGACGAGCCGTGTTCGGCTCTCGATCCCATCGCTACGGCGCGTATCGAGGATCTCATGCAAGAGATCAAGCAGGAGTACACCATCGTGATCGTCACACACAACATGCAACAGGCTGCACGTGTCAGTGACCAGACGGCGTTCTTCACCGCCGAGGTCAACGAGGACTCCGATCGACGCACCGGCGTACTCGTGGAGTTCGGTCGTACCCAAAAGCTCTTCTCCATGCCCGAGAATCCGCGCACGGAGGCCTACATCACGGGGAGGTTTGGCTGATGGTCGAACTACGCAAGGGTTTCCACTCGCAACTCGACGACGTTCGACAGTCGCTGATCCGTCTCGCTGCCTCGGTGATCGAGGCGGTTCCGCGTGCCACGAACGTGTTGCTGTCCGGCGACCTCGAAGGCGCCGAGTACATCATTCTCACCGATGACGAGATCGATGCTCGTTCGATCGAACTCGAGGACAAGTGCTACCAACTGCTCGCCCTCCAGGCCCCCGTGGCCGGAGAGCTGCGTCAGCTCGTGGCCATCCTGAAGATGATCGGCGAGATCGAGCGTGCCGCGGACCTCACCGTGAACATCGCCAAGGCCGCACGTCGGATCTACGGTCACGAACTCGACCCGAAGCTGCGCGGCATCATCACCAAGATGGGCGAGCAGGCCCAGCAGTTGTTCGTTGCGGCTCTCGAGTCGTTCGAGACCAACGATGCCGCCAAGGCGGCGGCGCTCGACGACATGGACTCCTACCTCGACAGCCTCCAGAGACAGTTCGTCCAGGCCATTTTCGAATCGCACGCGAACGGAAACATCGATCTCCAGGTGGCCATCCAGCTTGCGGTCGTTGCGCGCTTCTACGAGCGCATCGGTGACCACGCGGTGAACATCGGTGAGCGCATTCGCTACCTCGTGACCGGGTG
>Ga0164292_10003113_pt1 | contig 13538 bp, 15 predicted proteins | sample GEODES117metaG_FD_111486 | JGI IMG/M metagenome (GOLD analysis project Ga0164292, IMG submission 111486) | Eutrophic lake water microbial communities from Lake Mendota, Wisconsin, USA - GEODES117 metaG | ecosystem: Environmental > Aquatic > Freshwater > Lake | place: USA: Lake Mendota... | reverse complement strand
TTGAGCCGTGAGATCCATTGTGGCGCAGTGCTTCTGTTGCCTGGCAGCCGGGCGAGTGCTGCGTCTTAGGCGGACAGCTGGGGGCTTTGTTGCGACATAGGCGGGTCCGCCCAAATAGTAGTTATACTGTTTTGCGGATATCATGCGAAAGAGGCTTCCCTTAAGGTTCCATGCCACAAAGAATTCCAGATGGCTACCTAAGTGAGCATCCCTCCCTTCTGATTCCTGTAGATGAGATCAGAGCTCGCATTGAAGAAAGGATTGATAAAGCTCCTCGCATAGCCACTGATGAGGTAAAAAGCAACTCGGATTATCAAAGAGTCGAACAGGAGTACAGTCGCTGGTCTACTTACAATGAGGAACTTCTTAGGCGCAGCTTTTCGACTCCTAGGCTAGCCGAAGAATATTCTTGGTTTACGTCCAAAGGGTTTGGTCGCATCAATCCAAGCGCTCAACAACAAGCCCTAGACTTAAAGCAAACTGTTGAAGAGAAGATTTCAAGGCTTCAATCTATTCTTGATAGACTGGAGTTAATCCCTCTTTGCCCGCCTCAATCTGAACAGCAGTCTCCCGTAGGGACATCTCTTTCGCATTCAAGAGTGTTTATCGTCCATGGGCATGACGAAGCCGCTCGCGAATCTCTTGCTAGGTTCTTGGAGAAGCTAGGCATTGAAGCAGTTATACTTCATGAGCAAGCATCAAGCGGTCGTACAATAATCGAGAAACTGGAGGATTTCTCAGATGTCTCCTTTGCGGCAATTCTCCTAACGCCTGACGATGTAGGAGCTGTGATTTCCACAGAACCAAGCCTTCGGCCACGTGCTAGACAGAATGTAGTTCTTGAGTTGGGATATTTCATAGGCAAGCTAAGCAGGAAGAACGTTTGCGCATTGCATAAAGGTGGCGTTGAGCTTCCTTCGGATATTCTTGGGATCGTCTATGTCAACTTTGATGAGGATGGCGCTTGGAAACTGTTGCTAGCCAGAGAGTTGGTGGCGAGCGGCTTTAGTATAGACATGAATAAGGTACTCTAGGCATCACAGTATAACATCCAGATTCAGAAGACGGGTACGGAGAATGCTGTCAAGCCATGAGTCCCTGCCCGCTTCTGATCTGCAGCGTTAGCCTGTAAAGGTTTGCAAAGAAAAGAGACGCAGTACGGGATGCTTTCCATTAGTATTATCGACAGGAGCCAACAACGAGACGAAAGAAATGATTGTAGAAGTTGTTGACAAGTTGATAGACCGTTGCTTGCAATTAATCAATCATCGCAAAGATCAGAATCAACAGCTTTACTCAGATTTTATAGTCCCGGCAATGTCCAGCTTTGAAGAGTTGCATAGAGGATATATTGAAAGCTTTAGTCTGTATCGTGAATTAGTTCAGTCTACAGATTGCCCTATGGATCTAAGTCACCCGGTTTTCGAAAAGATTAGAAAAGATAGCTCGCTATCTTCCGTGCTTCGAGCAAAGACTGCAGCATTAAACAGTTTTGATGGCGACCCCATCGTGGGTTCTTTTATTCGCGGGATAACACTTTACGTCCTTGGCCAAGAACAATATACTGCTGTAATTCTGAATGGACATCGCCCCATACCCAATGCAGCCAGGCAAAGAATCACTAAGGGTTTGAATGAGATAGTTGAAACATCAATTTCCGATCAGGACAAAAGATGCCAGGCTTTGGCAGTTATTGACGAAGTAACTGCTGAGAGACAAGGCGAATATTTTTATATTATGTCTGAATTCTCAAAGCTAAAGGCTAAACTTTTGAACTCAACTCTTCAGTTTCGCGATTGAATTAGGCTAAAAACACCCATGCACGCCGGCTGCCGAGAGCCGATTGGTTATGGTGCAAGTATGATTTACGGTGGTTGGTAGACAACGTTAGCTGGCCCGAATCGACAAGGCCATGCCCCGGAATGAAAGTGGCAACATGAGCTGCACTTTTCCAAAAGCAATCTGGGACCTTGCGAAGGCTTTCCAACAGCCCACGACAAGATTTTTTAAACGGCTACCAGGCCTCGCGTTGATAACTCTTGCGATCTTCAGTTCCGTTTTGTTTGTCAACAAAGTGTCAGAGCGAAAACTGTCTGATCTTGAGAATATTCAATTTCATATAATCACTATGAGCATAGGCCTTGCTGGATCGTATTAACTCGGTGGAGTTACGGCAAGAGAGGCGGCCATGGATATCGTTAGACCTCATGCAAAGAGTGCTTTCCGAAGAGTGTTGTCACTGTATGCAAGTTTAGCCAGACTTCACAAGACAATGGATAGCGCAAAGCCAACCCTTGTCGCAACCCCCCAAGCGATTGCGGCAATCGAACGATTTCATGACTTGGTAATTGAACAGATCAATACATCAGGTGATACGATCGAGGACTGGGGCGACCTTGTGCCAGACGAGGTCGCCAAAATCAAGGAGCAGACAGCGGCGCTTGAAGGCCGCACATCAAACCAATGACGAACCTGATCCGCGGCAAAGTTGCACGAGTCCTTAACTCACGCGAGTTGGCGCTAAATATTAGATCTGAACATGGCGTTCGCGAGGGAATGCTTTTTGATGTTATTGATCCCAAGGGCGAAGACATAGTTGATCCTGAAACGGGTGACATCATCGGGTCACTAGAGAGGGCTAAGGTTAGGGTAGAAGTTATATCTGCCCAGAACAGACTTTCGGTTGCGTCGACATACAAGAAAGAGCGCGTGAATGTTGGCGGTGTTGGCATTGGTACTTCAGCCATAAATCAGTTATTCCTCCAGGCAGAGTATGTCACTCCATACGAGACGTTAAAGACTGAAGAGAGAACATGGGAAGACTTATCAGAGGCAGAAAGCTACGTAAAGCACGGAGACCCTGTGGTTCAAGTGAAGTCAGACCTCTCCTGATATCGCAGACTGCTCAGCTAACATCAAGATACAGAAGACGGGAGCGGAGGGTTATGGCAACGTCAAAGCTGCTGCCCGCTTCTGATCTTGAGCGTTCGAAGGATCGCAAGCCCAGCAGTTGCCAGGCAATCTTGATCCTTTGCAATTAGTAGATAAGTTGGACATCCAATCAGCTCATAATCAAACTGAGTATCTGCGAGTCAAGTCTGATAACTACTGAAAATCTAAGAACATGTACCCTAGCCAAGATCCTTGGGTAGTTCTCAGTGCGGGTCCATGCAAAGTCATGGCTCCCAAAAGTTAAGACATATAAATCTTTAAGCCATTCGGATCGAGATGATTGGATCATCGATATAATTCTGAGTGAAGTTCTCATTCTTCTCATGAGGATCCACAAGGCATTCGCTGCTTCTGGTATACTTTTTTCAATTCTTTCTTCAGGGTGCAGCCCGCAAGCGCCCGGCTCAGATCTTTTTTCCTTCGACAAGCTAAACTCTGATCTTGCTCAACGCGTTAAAGATCGTATTCTTGGACCCGGGAACACTAGCCATACTGACTTTATAGTCGGCCTAACAACCTCCGCCGATCCTATCGGAACAATATACAATTCAGACACATGGTCACGTGCAATCAGTAGATCAGATTGTGTTGGGGCAAATCCAATGACAATGGACGCGTTTTACTTTCCATCTAGCTACGTAATCTCAAGAGACACGGCTGTTCAACTTGGGCTAGATGAGGCTTTGACTTCAATTTCTACATTTGGCTTGACTGCGGACTTTAAGCGTGGCCTTATTCTCAAGTTCAGCGGCAACAAACAAACGGAGCTTGATGACAATCAAGTTGCAGCTACCGTTAGACTTAACCAGGTTTGCAAGACATCAATAAATGGGCGAGAGGTGCGCTTTGTGCGAGGATATGTGTCAGTCAAAAGAGACTTTACAATTTCCTCATCTCAAACGATATCGCTAGACCTCGGTGCCAAAAAAGTTGGAACCTTGAAAATCACGCCACTTGCCGGTTCAAAGGAGATAAAAATTACAGACGAACAGCCTGCCAACTTCATTCAAATTGTACAACTTGTAAAGGGTGAGCCAGGTCAATCAACGCCATTGCCTCAAGGAACGGGAACTATCTATATTCAGATAGATGTCGCTGACACAACTGCTGGAGGAAAAAACCTGTTAGCAGAGCTGAAAAATGCCGGCTTGCCTGTCGAAAGCCATATTGAGAAGATTCCTTCCGCTCAAATGCCAAGATTTAGTCAAGTTCGATATTTTAATGAGGCGGACAAAGAGAAAGCATTCAAGATCCTGAGCCTCGTTCGTCGTATCAGTCCCGAAGCATCTGCAGTGAGGCTAGGTCTCCCTGCTCCATCGGGGCAGATTGAAGTCTGGCTAGCAAAATAAACTGAATATTTGGCAGTTCAATCTACTTCATTATCATTTCCGGTCTAGCAATATCTTTGTCATTTGGGGATCGGAATGACCCCTTGAAGTTAGTCTATTGATACCGTGGTGCCGGAATCGAGAGAGCTAGTGGATTGGTGAACTATGTCTAGAGGCTAATGTACCATGATTTCAGTATATTTGTTGCAGTTGGCTATCTATCTATGACTAACAGGACAGAATTGAGTCATTCTTACTCACTCCAGGCTGGTCTTTGCCAATGAATCACAATGTGAAACACTCCTATGTCTTGGCATATGTTCTATAGTTATATTTTTCCTGGTCTTGTGATTCTAGATTTGGTCCTCCTGGCTGCTGCATCTGATTCTAGGTATTAGTTACCTTTGATTTTCAAGAAATATGAGCGACCAGACTGCAAGGAGTATAAGCATTGCATGTATCCGACGATTGGGCAAATGCTTTACCGCCTGAAGTTCCTTAGTTGCTTCTTCTTATGACCTCCGCTTGCAGGCGCTCGTACAGGCGTGCGAAGCTTAAGTGTTACGTTCTTCAAGCTCATCTTTGAGAGTATCGAGCATATTCATATGTTGAGATTTAATCTTGGCAGCATATTTCACGTTGCTGATCGTCTGGGTGATTCCTGTGGTCGCGATCGGCACGCCCTTCGCCTGCTTCAGTATCATCTCGGCGGCCTGCAGTTTCTCCGGGTCCTCGTCGATGGCCGCTTCAGTCAGCTTCTTCCTCAAGGGCGCATTGAAGGTATCCGGGTCCATTGCGTGCTCCTCAAGCACCACCGTGGCCGCCTGATTGCCCGCAAGCTTGTTCTGGAGCAGGGCCTTCAGTCCCTGATAGCCGTCCTTGATCGCGGCACCTGCCGTGTCCATGGCGACGGCGGCGGCCCCGGCGGTGAGGGCAGCCACGTTCAGGGAGAGGAGGTAAATTCTCGGTCGGGGCTGGCTGCATGAAGTGCAAATGCCCTGATGCCTTAAGTTTCACAGGCACATCACAAGCCACACTGGTAAGGGGCTTGGGTCCTCCTAAACTAGAATGAAGGGCATGTAGAAGTCGCGATGATATGAAGCCGAGGTAGCTGCCTTTCAATTCAAAGCGTTTCCTGGTATTCATAATGTCACTACTTCAAGCAGGTAAAGCACCCAGCGATGCCCATCAAACCGTATTTCTGATAGCGTGAGCTACAACGACGTACGCTTCGAACAAGCCCCTCGAGTGGACAGGCCACCGTCGAGTCAGCATTGATCGCCAAATCACCCTGCCTGCCACTCAGGGGCAGCGTTAGAAGGATTGAAACCTCCCCCATCCCACTGCACGAAGTAGCCTTGCAGGAGCCACAAATGAACAATTCATTCGATCTACCTTGATTATTTACTGCAGCTATCTTACTCTACGGCTACGATGAATTCACGAGCTGCCGTAGGTCATGGATACCTATCATACTGCTGAACACAGTTGCATTTTCATCAGCTACCGCCGCGATGACGCCCGCGGAGCCAGCGGACGTGTGTGGGACTGGCTGCGAATTGGTTTTGGCTGAGAGCCGTTGTTTCGTGATGTGGCGAGTATTAACGCGGGTAAATGGCGCCAAAAGATAGAGCAGGCCCTGGCTGCCAGTAAGGCCTGTGTGGCCGTGATCGGCCGCCGCTGGGCCGACGCCACCAACCTGCCGCGCCTGCAGGATCCCAACGACATGGTGCGCCACGAGCTGGAGACAGCCCTGGCCAGCGGCGATCAGGAGGTTCTCACCGTGAATCCCCTGCTTGTGGAGGACGCCCAGCTGGCTCAGATCCCCGCTGATCAGCTACCGGAGAGCCTGCGGCCCCTGCTGGGTGATTGGAATGGGTTGGCCCTCAGTGAGAGCGGCAGGGATGACGACACGCGCCGCTTGATCAAAGCGATCGCTGCCGCAACTGGGCTGCCGGTGCATCCGGAGTTGGAGGAATGGATGGCACGAGGCACAGAAGCACCTGGTGCCGATCCAGAGGAACGGCCAGCCTTGAAGGCAGCGCTGGCGGCACTGGCCAACGGCAACACCCTGCATGAAGAAGCTTCGTTTGAGCAGGAGCTGGCAGTCAGCCGGCGAGCTGGCGCTGGCGGGCCACTCGGTGTTGCTGCTGGAGCGCGGTGGGGCCATCGACCCGGGCGACCAGAACGTGGCCGACGTGGATCGAGCTGTTCGGCGTGGATCGGGCCCAGGCCGGGTCGGCCTACAGCCTGCGCAGCGGCGCCAAGGTAATAGCGCTGCATGTGAACACCACCGGCACTGGGGTGAATGGGGTGGAGGCCCGGATCCAGGGTCAGAACTGGCTGTTCATGGCCCACCAGGTGGTGCTGGCGGCCGGAGCCGTGAACACGACGGCCATCCTGCTGCGCTCCAGCAGTGAGCCCCATCCCAATGGCCTGGCCAACGGTTCGGATCAGGTGGGCCGCAACCTGATCAGGCCGCAGCTCAGCTCGATCCTGCAACGGGCCAGCCAACCCAATTCCGTTCGCTACAGCCGCAGCATCGGCATCATCAACTACTACTGGGGCGATAAGAACGTGGCGTTCCCGCTGGGTTCGATCCAGAGCGGTGGCGGCGTGCTACAGGATCCCCACAAGCGGGTGAGCCTGCGCGGAAAGCGGCTGCAGATTTTCTACCAGGCCAACAACCTGGAAGGCCCACGACCGGCTGGTCAATCGCTGGCTCGACACGATCCAGAAGCAGGAGGCCGATCCACTCACCCTGGCGGTGATGGGCTACGCCTGCGGCACCTGCCGCATGGGCAATGATCCAAGCCGTTCAGTGGTGAACCTGGAGGGCCGCAGCCATGAGGTGACCAACCTCACCATCGCCGACGCCAGCATCCTGCCGGGCTGCCCCTCGGTGGGGATCGGTTTCACCGTGATCACCAACGCCCTGCGCATCGCCGAGCGGCTGGAGGGGGACTTGGCCTGAACAAAACTTTCAGGAAACGAAACGTTCAGGGAACGAAACCGAAAGGACGTGGAAATGGGCTGTGGGGAGAAAGGGCGGCGCTAAGCAGTCGTTGGTGGCAGAAAGGGGGTAACAATGAAAGGCTCAGCCTGGTTCACAAACAACAACCTGTCGCTACCTGCCCTGGAAAACAATGGGGCCCAGGGACATTGTTTAGATGTTAATGCTATTGGGGATAAGACTCGGCTTAAAATAGACATAGGGGGTAGGCCGCTGCTGCTGATTGCTATTACGTCTATCGATTTCACGATCAATCAATTTGAGTGACTTCTGAAAACGAGACAAGGGTCCACCCTCTTTGATGATACGTGGATCGCGGAACCATTGTTGACAAGGCCAGTCATTAATACGGTAATCTCCCAATTGACCATACTGGATGGAACCCAGCAGCCACAATGTGTTGAGCTGTTGTTGTGCCTCGGGAATCGGCGGGAACAGGTTCAACCAGTCGTCTTCGCCCATTGGCACAGAACCTGAGGGTGGTGGTGACCAGGCGGCACCAGTGATCGCAGGCGCATAACTCATCAGCGCGCGCTGAGGAAAGTTAACTGCCGCGTGCTGGGCGCTGGCGGTGAAGATGACCATCGTCAGCACATCAACGAGTTGCGCCAGGCTGGTGATGGCATTAAATCCACCGACCTTGCCAGAAGACTGGAGCTCATTCACCCAGGCGGCAAGCTCATAGTCTCCAGTAATATCGGCATCACTTTGGTAGTAAACCGATAGGTAGTCAGTGACCCAGCTATGAATAGCATTCCATACCAGAATCGCATCGTCACGATAGGGATAATCCTGCAATGAGTTCACATTATCAACGCAACGACGCTGTAGATCCCTAGGCAGCATATGTTCGTAGAAATCGAAGCCAAGGCGATCGGTGCTGGTCGTTTGCTGGGTAGAAGTGATGGTGCCGGCGAAGATCTTGTCAATCGGCCCACCTTCCGTAATCAGGATCCCAGCCGCCAAATTGTTGATGAACAGAGTACCTTCAAAATGGGGCAGCAGCAGCACGTTGATTGGGTGCTCAGAGGCCATCGTTCGATGGGTTGCAACGGCAAAGGCTTCAATCACTAGATGGGTCCGACCAAGATGGACGAACAGCTCATGATAGTTTATATCGGCAACTTGCACCATGGTGCATGCCATCTGCCAACTCCACCATTCTGGACTGGCAGATGAATCCACGCGCAGAAATGTGGGGTCTTTTGTGGGATCCTGGCCGAGCTGGATCGCCACCGGAACAAGGGACTGACCACCTATTGGCACCGCAAACAGGGCCATCGGCAGAACAAGATATTTCTGAGCACCATCAGTGAACCCTGGAACTAAACTGCCGAGTTCAGCATAGTCAATCAGAAAGACACGCTGCTCATTCAGGGCGGTGTTGAGATCATCATCTCCACCCATGACCTGCTGGTATTGGGCATTGCTCAACACCACATTGTCAGGTAATTGAATGATGCCCTGAAGTAACAGGCTATTAGGGCCGGCAACGCGCATGCGCGCAAAGGTGTCATTCTGTTGGAAGCTATCCGCAATTGCTGGCAACGGCAAGGAGGCGAATAGCTCGCGATAGCGATTCAGATCAGCCTTAGGGCCGCTATTGAGATAACTGCTGGCAATAGTTTCCTGGAGAACATCCAACTCTGAATTGAGACGATTGCGACGCACTCCTGTCAACATTAAGGCCGAATGATAAGCCATGCGGAACGGGCTTTTGCGGTGTGCATCCTGTTCGCCACGCATCCTGGTAAGGGAAGTGCGAATATCGTTCAGATTTGATCGCAACGGAGCTTTACTGGATCGCGCCTGATGATTGTTTGGGTCAGCACGTTGCGCCATCAACTGGTTAACCACGATATCTACAGCTATTTCAGCGACAGCAAGCAACCAGGAGATGGTTGGCTGATCACCCTTCGGGACAGCCTTAGCCAGTGGAACGCCGGGCAGACTGGGAACCGAATCGTTCCATTGATAGAGCGTGCCTGATTGGGCCAGCTGATTGCGCCGCATCAGTTGCTCCCGCGGCGTGTCAAGCTGGGGCAAGGTTGGCGTGTTGCGTGAATTGATTGCTAGCATAGAGGCCTCAAAAATTGCGGGGTGGAGGGGTGGTCATCAAGTGTTGACAACAGAGCCACTTCCAAGGCAGGTCCCACCCAGCAGTGAGTTCCTCCATTGCCAATCAAAGGATAGTCAATGATGTCCTTCTATGCCAGCCCCTTGTCAACCCTTGTTGGTCAATAATTTGCATTCCATAGGTCTGCGGTTCACGATGACATCACCTGACATCCACGATCTCTGCCGGGCGAAGTCGCGTTCCCCATTACCTCTTGATTTCTGTCCATCAAGCTGAAGGGAGCAGGTCAGTGCACCCCAACCACCTTTTTGGTCTGGCTGTACGCTTCGCGTTTAGTGGGGTACCTACGCCATGATGCATTCACGTTTGGACTAAAGTTTCCGTGCATGCCACCTACTTCGGAGCCAACGGCTGGCTGCTTGAGATCGGCGGCCTGCGGTTACTGGTGGATCCATGGTTCCGCGGTGAATTGGTCTTTCCACCAGGCCCCTGGCTGCTGAGGGGGCAACTCGGCCAGACCATGCCAGTGCCCGAGAACCTCGATCTGCTGCTGCTCACCCAGGGACTGGCCGATCACTGTCATCCCCCCAGCCTGGAACTGCTGCCAAGCGATCTGCCGGTGGTGGGTTCGGCCAGCGCGGCCGCCCGGGTGCGCCAGCATGGTTTCGCCACGGTGACGGCCCTGCGACCCGGGGAGCGTTACAGCATCGGCGCGCTGACGATCACCGCCACCAGCGGGGCGCCGGTACCAGCGGTGGAGAACGGTTATCTGCTGGAGCACCCGCAGGGGAGGCTGTATCTGGAACCCCATGGCTTCCTGCCAGCGGATCTGCCGGCCCAGGCCCTCGACGCGGTGATCACTCCGGTGCTGGATGTGGGATTGCCGCTGGCCGGGGCGATCGTGAAGGGCCGGCAAGTGCTTCCCCAGCTCCTGGAGCGCTTTGATCCTATTACCGTGCTGGCCAGCGCCACCGGCGGTGATGTGCGTTTCAGTGGGCTACTCAGCGGCCTGTTTTGGCAGGAAGGAACAATGCCGGAAGCCGCCACCACGGTGGCCGCCGCGGGCAAGGGCTGCCGCCTGCTCGATCCAGTGCCGGGGGAACGCATTGCCGTCGCCGTCAGGAATGATTCAGGAGCACGGACCAAGCAATCGACCTGAGCAGAACCTGGCGCCATCGGAACGGTTTTGACATTGCTGAAGCTGGTGGCCTTGGGCAACGGTGAACGGCCAGACGTGGAGGTGGGCGAAAGAGGTATTTCATTTATAGCATCTAAAGCTCGCAGTTTATCAGCATTAACACTACTAATCGGTGGAGTGTAGACTAGAAACTTTGGTTTAGTCTGTCAAGGAGTGGCTTCGTTCAACGTTCAAGATCAACGGCTCGAAGATAATTCGCTGGAACCCAGGCTTCGGCGTCATGCCGCTAGAAGGAAGGCTGTTTGCCTCAGCTTACTTGCCACACAGCCTGGACATCCAGATAGTGAGTGGCGACGTGAATACCAGTCTCTTCGGGAATCCGGACCTCGCTGTAAGGACGCATTGCTCTGCTCGATCAAGCCCCCGTGTGTTGCGATTGAGAGGGGTGACATCTTTCCTGGTAGCGGGGGTAACATGGGGATGTATGGCTTGTCTCAGAAAGGATTCTTTGCTGATCTCATGATTGAGCCCACAACGCAAAAGCAAGAATACGTGCTAAACACCAATGAGAACAGGAGTGCATCGGGAGTAGAAGTCTACCACGAAATTCATCGCTCTCGCCAGAATGACTATGGCAGTTGTTATTTGTATTTCTGGCCTATATCCTGATAAATTTCTTGACGGCGAAAGAGCCAAACCTGCTTGTCAGCCCACCTCATGGCCGTGTAGATCTCTGGGAGGGCCAGTCACTCGACCTGGCGAAGCTCAGGGGCTGTTGAAATCATGACGGCTGAACCACTCCAGCTCGCTCCGCTGGGGTCGCTTGGCTGGGCCCCCATCAGGGCCGTAGCCAACACGAGCCATTTTGGCCGCCAACTTCACCCGAAGCTGCTCAAGGGTCGACATCAACTCCCTCTCGTCTAGCGGCCAACCGGCCGGAATTCTCTGTGGTTCGGGCACCGGTTCGCCACGTTGCCAGCTCACCAAATTGATGGTTTCAGCAGGATCCTCTACCAAGTTATAGAGCTCCCACTGGTCGGGTTCGTAGGCAGCAGGATCAGAACTACCGCCCTCACTCCTTCGGCCATCGATGTAACGCACCAGCTTCCATCCCACCTCGCAGTAGGCATACACGTGGTTGGGCTGGGCGATTGGCCCTGGGGTCGTATTCTGCTTGCCCTGGACAATTGCCTCGTCCACGATCTTCAGGTAGTTGGTGAAAGTGGCCGGCAGGCTGCTGCGGTCGGTCGGGAGGGTGATGTCGTCTTGGGTCACGAAGAGCACCCCCTCAGCGTCGTCAGCTTGGTCACTGTCATCACCGCAGATCAGGCCGCTGAGGTCGCGGCCAGGCAGGGGATAGACCTCGTGGCCAAGAATCAAAGGCTGCAGCGCCGCTTGGTCGGCCTTGTCGTAGCCCGCCAGCCCCAGCAGTGTAGGCAACAGATCGATGTGGCTGGTCACCTTGTCGATGTCGACCATGGTGTCGAGGGAGGGGTTGACCCGGGGGCTGGAGACCACCAACGGCACGTGCACCGTTTCCCGGTAGGCGTTATGCCATTTCTCTGTCTGACCTCCATGGGCACCGCCCATCTCACCGTGGTCGGAGGAGAAGACAATCAGCGTGTCATCCAGCAGACCGATCTCTTCGAGATTGGCCAGCAGCTTGTCGATCTCTAGATTCACCAGATATTGGAAATAGACATAGGCCTGCAGGTGGGCCAGCAGCCACTCCTGCGGCCTGGCCGCCGACTTGTAGGGCAGCGGCGCCACCTGCCGGAGCTGCGGCGGGTAGAGGGCCAGGAAGCCCTGGCCGATCTTGAACGAGGCCTCGTACTGACAGCGGGGCTTGGTGCTGAGATCGCTGTTCCAGCTCGGAGCCAGCAGGCTGTTGTCCTGCGGGAAACCATCGGGATTCAGAGGCACCCGGTAGGTGCCGCCCGCGGGCGCCCGGCTGCGCTCGCCCTGGGTGGGGATCGGCGTCGGTGCCGCCAGCAGGGCGCCGATCTGGGCGAAGATGCCATCAGGGTCGTTGTCGCCATCCCCGGAGGGGCCCGTCTGCACTCCGCCCAGCCAGGGCACGGGCCAGCCGGTGATGTCGTGGGGGTTCACAAACGCCGCCACCGCAAGCCAGGGCGTCTGCTCTTTGGTGGCGTTCGTGCTGTCGTAGATGTTGCGGATGTTGGTTTCAACGCCGAGGGCCTTGCGGTTGAAGAAGCCGTTCGCCACATCTGAGAAGCCGATGTCACGAAAGACGCCCAGGTTGCCGGGCCCGCCCCCCTGGCTGCTCGGCCAGGAGAGCGACCAGTTGCTGAAGCCCCATGCCTCGAGATCAGGGGCCGGGGGGTTGCTGAAATCGTGACGGCCGAAGTAGTGGGTGCTGTAGCCGGCCGCCCGGAACCAATCGCCGACGGTGGGCACCTGGTTATTGGGCAGCCAGGGAAAGCCGGGGTCGTAAGCCTGTTTGAACATTCCGGCCGTCTGAGTGACCAGGTGGCGACTCGGATACTGGCCGGTGTAAAGACTGGCCCTGCTGGGGACGCAGGCCGCGGCGGCGATGTGATGGCGGCCCAAGCGCACCCCGTGGCGGCGCAGGCGGCGAAAGGCAGGGAAAAAAGCAACGAAAGGATTATCCTCCTTTAAGGCAGGGTCGAAGCTGAGGACTTGATTCAGTTCCGCTATTCTTGGTGTGACATTGATTTGGCTTGGGGGCATTCTCATCTGGTCGACAAGAATGAATAAAATGTTTGGCTTGGTCACTGCGTGGCTCATCTTATTCGATGAAATCTAAAATTTAGAATGAACTCAGATTGTGCAATAACAATTTAACAATTTGCAATTTCTGCCTCGCTCCCATTATGAGCAACGCCCTTTGGCCTGGTGCAAGAACGAGGGCCCAGAAACGGATCCAGAAAACTGAGCGGCCGGGCCATGGTTTCCGAAAAACCGAGTATGCCCCGGTCGCGGTGGGCATATAAAACAGTGTCGTCGGCGTCGAGCAGGAAGGTGCCGCCCCGTTGGGTCAGAAAATCA
>Ga0164292_10003112_pt1 | contig 13538 bp, 15 predicted proteins | sample GEODES117metaG_FD_111486 | JGI IMG/M metagenome (GOLD analysis project Ga0164292, IMG submission 111486) | Eutrophic lake water microbial communities from Lake Mendota, Wisconsin, USA - GEODES117 metaG | ecosystem: Environmental > Aquatic > Freshwater > Lake | place: USA: Lake Mendota... | reverse complement strand
ATATATATATATATATATTTAAAGTAACTTAAAGAAACTAAGTATTCTTATCAATTGTTACAACCTTAGCTATTTTCTTTACTATTTTATCAGCTTTTTCAGCATCGTTATCACCTGAACCTCCCATTGCTTCCAATACAATATGGTTATATTGGTCGCTTTTATTAGAATCGCTATAAATACAATCTGGATATTTTGCTCTCCATTCTGGAAGCGCACTAATATTTTTATTTGAAATATATTTGATTGCTTTTTTAATTTTCTTATTTTCAGGATCCTCTTTTTCCCAAACATTTTTATCCTTAACATATAAAGAATCCCTTTTTGGGTCACTACAATGGACTGGCCTCATATTTTCATCCAATGCGTTTAAATGTTTTATTATTAGTTTAGACATTCCATTAACATATCCTAATTCACCTATGCTTTCAATATCGGATAGCTGAATTTTTATAGAATCCACAAAATCCATAATGTTCATCGCATCTTTACATGTTTCGTTTAAAAATACTTGTAAATTAAATGTTTTGTTATTTGAATTAGATGTATTATTTATAATAGTATTATTTTTAGATAATTCTATTATTGTTTTATTCTGTTCAATTAATAAATCTTTGAATTCTTGGTTTTGCTGTATTATGCTTAGAATTAATTCAGGGCTTATATTATTATTTTCTTCTTTGTTAATATTTTCATTATTTGGTGTAATATTTTTGAAGGCACATTTTTTTTTATGTCTCCATAAACCAGTTCGGTCTTTGTATTGTTTACCACATTCACAAATATTCGGTGTCACGTTTGTTGCTAAAATGATGCTATTTTCACCATTTTTGTTGATTTTATGTTTTTTCGTGTTAATATGTCTAATCCATTCTGAATTGCGAGAGCAATTTATCGAGCATTTATCACAATAATATTTTTGTGGTGAAATCGGTGAAATTTCTGTTGCCATTTGTTGTATATATTAATAATATTTAAAATTCCTAAATACTTTTTTAAATAAAATATAAAAAATTATGCTAACAAAATGAAAAAAATGAAAAAAGTCGGCAGACGCTAATTTTAAAATATGCAGTAAAATTGATTTTTTTACAAAAGTCCATGGGCACTTTTCAAAATTGGACATTTTTTTTGTCCATTTTTACTTTTTCGATTGACTTTTTGAAGCAGAAATTTGTAATTTTTAAATAATAAATTGGAAAAGTAACTTAAAGAAATTTATTACACAGTTTCTCATTTAAAACGCCCATTTTTTATTGCGTTAAAATAATATTATATTATATAATATAATATAATATAATGCTTGACAAATCTTTATTTATATGTTATTCAACCCCTAATTATTCAAAATTGACAAATATATTTTTAAATTCATTGCATGACATACAAGTTAATAATATTAACCATATGACAGATGATATTAGTATTTTATTTAAAAATACAGGATTTCAAACAGACTTGTGGTATTATTGTGTTAGAAATAAAATAAATCATCTCATTAATGTTCTACAAGATTATGATAGTTTAAAAAATACAAAATATTTTATATTTACAGATTGTGATATTATTTATATTAAAAAAAATATAAATGAGTGGTATAATTTAGAAAACTATATTCAAAATGAAAATAAAGATATACATTTCATGAGAGAGGGTACATCTAATGATGTAAATAGTGGTTTCTTTATTATAAAAAACAATAATAATATTAAAAAAATAATAAATTTTTTTGTTGAAGTATTAAAAACAATTGATATAACTAAAAAAGAACAAATGCCTTATGGTGACCAAAGTATTATAAATAACTTGAAAAATAAAATTAATTATGGGTTTATTCCAAATGATTATGTAGTCTTTGGAACTTCTATATATAATAGTAATAAAAGTTTATTTCATCACGCAGTATGCTGTAGAGATGTAGATGATAAAATTATACAAATTAATAAAATAAAAGGAGCGTTTTAAACGAGAAAAGGTGTAAAAGTATAAAATATTAATAAAATTTAATTTTTCAACGTTTTTGATCTTCTTTTTAAATATCGTTTTAGTGTCTTTTTTTTAGTGCCTTTTTTTATGTTTTTTGAAATAAAATTTTTAATTTCATTTTTCTGTGCGTATATCATATCAACTATATTCTGAAAATACGACCTGAACTTAGGGCGCATCTTTATTATATCATCTACGCAAACCCATCTTATTTCTTCTTTTTCAAATATTTTAGATTTTTTTATTATTTTTGGATCTAAACGCTTTTGTAAAAATCTTTGATTATTATTATAATAAAATGGTAACAATTCGTTATACTCCATTGGAAATATATGCATTCGATATGTGCTAAATTTTGAGTTTTTATCTTTGTAGTCAATATTATATGTGCCATACTTTTTTAACATATTTTTCATATCATTATCACTTCCTAAAAACCCAGTTAATTCTTCTCCGCCTTCACGAATAGCTGTTTCTAAAAATTCTTCTTTATTATCAGTTCCTCCACCAAAATCTGAAAATCCAGCAGCTGAATCTTCATACTGATTTTCTTTTCCAAATAAAAAATATAACTTATTATTATGTATTGTTGTCGGTAATATTCCTGCTCCCATATTATTCTATATTTAGAAATTATTATATTATAAAATTGATTTATATATATATATATATATATATATATGCCGAATAGAAATGGAATTGGTAGTAATAAACGCATAGATAGTTACTATAAACGAAACCCAAATTCGCCTGGTAACCCTTTTGTTACACAACATATTAAAAAACCAAAAGAACCAGAAATTTTAGATCTAGTTAGTTTGTCTTCTGATAAATTAAAAGAAATATTTAATAATGATATAGTTTGGTTAGCAGACCAATCACCAACTAACAACAAAGATAAAACTGGAAGCACTTTATATATTATTAACAAAATAGAATCAAATCAAAGAATAGTAATTGAAAAAAAATTAACTAATGATTTTATGGAAACTACCACAAATGGTTCAAATAAAATTTTTAAAAGATTACATTGGACTATAAATAATGAATCGAATTTAACAATTGGATGTTGGGTTGCAAGTGGCATTGTAACAATGTTTAATGAAAATGGAGATATATTAGATAATTGGCAAGATACAACACAACCATCCGCAGTACAAACACACGCTGCTTATTTTACATTAGATAATAAAGCAATATTACTAGCAAATATGAGTAATTGTACTATTTATCATATAAATATAGAAAATAATTCATTTAATAGTCATTATTCTTTTTCAATAACTGATTGGATAGAAACATTGTCAGATGAAGAAAAATATAAATGGAAGGGTCCTGATAATTCAGTTGGTCCTGTAAGACCAATTACAGTTAGACCTTTTGATAATTCTAGAGCTGGTGTTACATTAAGCACTGGAGGATTTTTAATATTAAATTTTTCTGATATACAAAATATGTATATTGAAAAATATTATACTATAAATCAAATGCCTGGAGCTGGATTATTAAGTTATTATGATGCTCCAAGAAAAATTTTATATGTAAATCATGGTGTAGGTACTGGTAGCACATCATCTAAATCAGGTGCTTCTTTATATTATATAAAAGGTGTTATTTTTGATGGAGTCACAACATGGCCTGATGAAACAAAAATTATTTATAATAGGAATATTGGTGATTCACATGGATTGCTTGGATTAAAAAATGTATTATACTCAGTAGATAGAACCACAAATGTGCTAGATGTTGTTTATTTAAAAAATAAAAAACACTATGAAAATATTTTATACAACCCAGAAAAAAGAAAACTTGCTATGGACATAATTGCTAACGGAAAAATATTTAATAGTAACAAATTTAATTTATATGTTAGTAATAGAGGACCTATTCCATTATCAGGAAATAATCCGACATTAGGAAATGCTGTTGGTTATAAAGCAGGGATATCTGTAATTAGTTCTCTTATTAAAAGCAATGGAATATCACATCAACTAAATTATATATTAACTGTTGATAATATAGCACACAAAGGACTACGACTAAAGCACCTAGAATCTGATAATATAGATATTGCTGATTGTCATGGACTACTCGTATTAAATTAAAAAATTATAGTTTACATATCAATATAATAAAATATTATTTACTATTTTCTCTCCTCCTGATTCCGATGGTTCGATATTTAATGTAAAGTCAGATGATTCTATTAAAATATTACTTATATTAATTACTTTTAAACTATTTGTAGAAGCAAAATCAGCTATTAATTTATTCCATTCTTCAAGAATAGGCTTATATTGAGCTAATTTAATATTTGTTGGATAATAAATATCTAATAAAACTAATTTTGAATCATTCATTTTTGTTTGGATACTTTTAATTAATGTTTTATAAGCATTAAAGATTGGATCCAAAACCTTTGTGTCTTTGATTGAAACCTCTTTGTTAGCATAATTATTTAGAATATCATTTCCACCTACAGAGAGAAAAATTATTGATGAATCCTTATTCAGATCACTTGGAATGGAATCTAATTGACTATAAATATCCACAATAGTTGATTCATCTTTAGCATAGCACTGCGTATTGCCATTAGTTTTTTCATTTAAAATATCATCAATACCTTTGCCATTTTTTACATATGAGTTATTTTTAATAATGCTATCTCCTAATAATATATAAGTCGCGTCTGTTTTATTATTACTATTTTCAAATGGTTCTCTCAATACATAGTATTTATAATAATGAGTAAATGTTGAAACCGCAATAATAATAAAACAAAGTAATAAAATATATAAATAAAAATTCTTCATATATATATTATATAACATTATGTTAGTATATAATTAACTGTATTTGAATAAGTATTGTTATTTACTACTTTTACAGCGTATGTGCCCGCACTTATATTTTCAGTCGGCACTTCAAATGAAATATAAGAATGATTATAAAATATTATGTTTATATCTGTTATATCTCCAAAAGTTACTGTTGAAATACCTGTTGTATCGTTTTTACTAAAATTTAATCCACTTATATAACATACAGTATAAAACCCTAATGGAGAACCTGTAACAGACAATGAATAAATTATTGGATAGCTTATACAGTTATATTCTAGTATATTTGAGTATAGTGATGTTGGATAATTATTATTTACTACTTGAACGTTGTAAACACCAAAAATTATATTATTTGGCACTACAAAAGAAATATTCAAAGAACTATAAAATGTAACTGGAATATTTTTTATATCTCCAAAAGTAACTGTTGAATTACCTGTTGTATTACTTTTACTAAAATTTAATCCATTTATATAACATATAGTATAATTTTCTAATACTGATTCATTGGGAGTTAAACTATAAATTACAGGAGAAGTATTTGGATAATTATATTCATATTTTCTACCTTTAACTGAAGAAGACATATAATATATGTTTAAAAAATAAAAAAGGGGGTTTCCCCCAATTTTATTAGTATATACATTTATTAATTAAATATATAATTCTTACCTTTTATTAGTTTAAAGCTCCTTAGCAATCCTTGAAAACCTATAAATACACTACACAATTAGCAAACAATTTAAATATTAAATGTTTTTTGTTTTTTATATACTATACTCTGTTACATACTATACTCTGTTATATACTATACTCTGTTACAGTATTTACTCATTTCCACAATAGTTAATACTGCCTTTGACTCTTTGACTATTAGCCCATTCTTCCTGAATGCCTTTTCTTACTTCTTCTCTAGTTAAACCCATGCTTTTAGATACTGGGCCTAGAAGCTCTTCTAAGTCATATGAAAAGCTACCAGACATAACATCTGATTTTGTTTTAATTGGGATAAGCTTACCAGTAGTTTCAGTAACTAAAGGCTTGAAGAAGAAGCATTCGTCATCGCAGAAAACTACTGGAGTTTTTTGTTCTGCTCTGAGTTGTTCTACAATTGTTTCTTCTTTTTTCTTATAAACTTCGCACTGATCTGGAATCAAATCTTCTGAATTTAGATCTTCAATGGTAAGCGCTCTAGGTTTTCGGAGTTCTGGCTCCTCCTCATCCATAAGATATTTCTCGATGTGTTGGATTTTTTTTGATTGTAACTCTACAATTTTCATAAGCTGTTCGATTTGAGCCGTCTGTGCTTCAGATTTAGCAAGAAGATTTTGAAAGTGCCTCGAACTAACTGTAATATTTTCGGTAGCACTTTTTTCAATTGCTTCGATCCTAACATAAAGCTCATCTGTATACGCAGCTAACTGATGAGTATTAACCTTTGACCTAGAAAGCGGAGTCTTGGCGGGAAGTAGAACCCAATATTCAGTCCTAGAAACTTGGATTTTATTTTGTTTTTCTACAATAATCTTGTTATACGAAGATCCGTTTGGGTTCCACTCTATAAGTCTTAGGAAAGCACTGTAATACTTGATTTGCTTGGTCTCTGGATCTTTTGTCGCAACAAAATCTACATAATCAACCATACCAATACCCATAGATTGGAATACATACTTGATTTCATCCTCACTGTAGCTTTCGTTAATTCTTGGAATATACAAGTCCAAGTTATTCACCCCAATTTTTTCAACTACTACTAGACCGCTAGCAATAATTGGGTTTTTGTTATTTTTGATAGACATATTCATTGAGCTCATTTTCGTAATTGTAAATTTCTTTAAGAAGGCTTGTTATAATTTATGCTATTAGTATAAAATAAAAAAAGTATTTCAATTTTTTTTATTTTATATATTTTCTTTGATTACTGAAAATTTATTTTTTTTATTTTATTTAAAAATTTAAATAGGACCATCATCGTCTTTTTTTGCTCTTAGTTTACCCATTATGTTTTGGCGAGCCATCATATAAATAAACCCTCCAAATAATATACCTACAATAGCACCAGCAAATACTTGTAATACAGTATGATTATTAAATAATACACGTTGATACATTGTTAATAAAGAAATAATTAAATAAATAATAGATATTTTAATATCTTTTAAAGCCAAATAAATATAAATTGTTGAGAAAAATGTTGATTGAGCATGACCTGAAGGCATACCAAAAATATCATGTGGATATCCATTAATAAATTTAAATCTAAGACTATGTTTTAATGCTATGTTAAATAGTTTTGGATCTTCTGATGGTCTAGGTTCTTTAATTATTCCTTTTAAAACTATATTCAAAATTGCGTTTAAAAAAAAACCACATATGTAATAATATAACAAATTGTGTTTATTCCATAATAAGTATGATGAATAAACAAATAATACTAATGGTCCAGTTTTTACAAAATTTTTCATAAATAATCTTGTATTTTCTTCCAAAAATTCATTCATTATATATATGTGAAGAGAGAAAAATAGCAATAATTGTTTAATACTGATATAAACAATCACAAATTAAGGTTACACACCAATCACAACCATTCATATTTAAAACATTACCTTTATCATTTAATAATTTTACGCGCATTCTATCAATATTTACAGGACCAAAATATGTTCTTATATTATCTTGTAAAGAACCACTAAATTCAATTATCAATGAACCAGTGCTTAATCCAGTTGGTTTAATAGGAATCATCGCTAAAATATCAGTGCTTGTTGGAGCCTTTGCTCTATGATTTGTATTATTATTTCTATTTCTATTAATTTCATTAATTGTATAAAGTTGGGAATTTGTAAGGGTTCTTGGAGCACTTGGTAACATAATTTGTGTTTTACTATATTCACTATTAATTCCGTTATTAGGTGTAGCAGAAATACATGTGTACGGTAAATCAGGAGAATAATATGATGGTAATTTTAAAACATTTGAATATTCTGTAATTGAAACAAGACCATTATTTACATGATTTTGATTATAATCATCAATAACTAATATTAGATATTTTGTTCCATTTAAATCTACAATTCCTACACCAGTATTTCCGCTAGGATCAACATTAACAAACGGAGCTCTAAATCCCATAATCCATCCTAGAGTTTGATTCAAATAAAATGATTTATTAACGCAATTTGTTTCACATTGAAGTTTAGAAGTATAATCAAAAAATGTTATAATAGTTGTTTCATTAATATCAAATTCTGGTATAATAGTAATACCATCAACAATCAATCCATTATAATGCCCTCCATTTAAATTCAATGTTAATTTTCCATTATTTGTATTATAAACGACAGCTGGCTCTGGAAGAGATGTGAAAATACCATTTAAAATATCATTTAAAGTAGTTTCAAATTGAGTTGGTGTGTAGTTTCCTGGAGGAACTGTAACTGGAACATTATACACAACCTCATCAACAGTTGCTGTTATCCAAAAACAAGTATTACCATAATGAGTATCAATTACATACCAACAATATGGTATTTGATATGAATACATTCTCATACTTAAAACATTTGTTAAAGGATCCGATAAATCTAATGTATAATCGGTTGAACTGCTCTCAGCTCCACTAGTATATTGCCTAAACTGACTATCCAAATTTACGAATCTAGTGATGGTATTTTTTAAATTAGGATTCAACGAATCTTGTGAAACAGGAAGATTAAATGTATTATTTACACCTAATTGTTCTCGATTCATTGGCACATGATTATTACCAAAAACATCAATTTTTTGTTTTCTTTCTGTTGTTTTATCTTTTTGATTTTCATCTTCATCATCGTCTTGAGGAAGAGCTTGGTTTTCATACCAATTAGTTTGTTGTTTATCTCCAGAAGGATATATTGCTTCTGAATCATCATTATTCATTGATTCAAAACCTTCAACAAAAGAAGCCTCAGGATTAGAAGGGTCTATTAAATTTGTAGCATATTGTAATAATTGACTTCTAATTTCCATAAAAAAAGTAGATAATGTAGGATTTGAAGTTTTAAATTTATTAATATACTTATTGGTTTGTGTAACTATTTCATTTGGTTTCAAATCCTGAAGCTCAACTATAGCCATTAATTCGGAAAGAGAATAATTTGAAACATTTGTATCAATATTTGATGCCATATATTTTATATTAATATTGTTTTTAACTAAGAATGATTTAAATTAATTAAATTTTAGTGCTGTTTTTTAGTACTGTTTTTTAAGTCTAATAATTTTTATTAGTATAATTTAAAGGATAAAAAATAGCACCCCAAGAACGCTCCATATAATGTCCGGCTTCTGGATTTGAATGTGTATTCACAGTTTCTAATAATCTCTTATAATGTTCTACATGATTTTGTATAATATCTCTCTTATCAATTGAAAAAACACCGCAATATGTAAGCCAATTTGCTTGTGTGTTTCCAAAAAAATGTGTATACCAATTTCCATATGGTCTAATTTCACTTTTTTGTAATACAGATTCACTATTTAATAACAAATTATTTTTATCAGTAGATTGCCAATTATCTAGAAAAAAGTCATTTAATATTTCTTTAATACTTTGATGATATTGTCCCATAAAATAAGCTTTAGAAAAATTGCTTTGAATAATATTATCTAATACACGTTTTGCTTTGACTTTTTTATGATCTATATTTAATGATCCAGGAAAAAATACCATAATATTTGCTAATTTTTCATAATTATGAATTATATGATATAAATATGTATGACTTTCTCTACCTACATTTTGAATATTTATTATTTGTTTTATATTTGTTTTATTAAAATTTTCATTATTTCCTTTATTATACACAATATACTGAAAAAGATTAAACGGAGCCTCCTGCGTCCAGTTTAAATCTTCATTAAATCTTGATACTATAATTTCAATATTATCCATTTATTATAATAAATTATTATCTTTTATACTTTCTGAACTAAAAACAGTTATAAATATTTCTTTTATAACTGTTTTAATATCTAATCCTTTACATCTTTCAGTTTTTAAGAGTTTATCTGTTATTGTGGTTATTCCAGCACCACGTTTTAAATGTGTTTTACCTTTGAATAATATATCATCTAATATTTCTACAATCTGACCATTATATCTAAATAATTCTTCACGGCCAATTCGATATTTTCCCTTAAAAACATATCTATTAAAATTACAAGTCTCGTAAACTTTAAAATACTTATCTAAATTAACAGTATTTTTAATAAGACCAATTCCCTCTATTTGGTTTAATTCATTATTCATTTCAACTATAAATACAAGTGAATCAACCTTTATTTTAGGTGACATTCTTTGAGGAGAACAGTAAACACAAGCATTATTAGTTTTTATGCGATATTTTTCATTTTCTTCCAATGTATAATTATTAAAACGAGTTGAAGCTAATGTAAACATTTTATTTTAATGATTTATATTGCTTTTATATAAAACATTACTTTTAAAATCAATTTTTATTTATATTATTTTTAAATTTTGCTTTTATCTATTGTAAATACAATATCATCGTATCTACCCTTTATATTTCTTAAGTCATATGATTTTATAAATACCCTTAGGTTTTTAGGTGTCTCATTTGTGAGAATTTCAATCCATTCCCATTTTGGGATGTCTTCTATAATTAATATTCCATCGTTAGTCATTACTTGTGAATATAATTTTATAAATTGTTTCATACTTTCTAAAGTATGAGGACCATCATCAATCATCATATCAAATTTAATATTTTTATTTAAGAAGTGAGATTTAAAAAAATTATTATTATAAGCATCAAAACAACCCAAATATATTCTTTTATTATTTTTAATACCATCCCATGTTTCAGAAATTTTTTTAATATCTAAACCATATATAGTTGCGTTCTGAAAATAATCATGCCATAATTTTATACTACCACCATCAAAAATTCCTATTTCTAAAATATTTTTAGCAGTTTCCTTTTTACTAAATAATAATTTTTCATATAAATCTAAATAAGAATGTTTTGTATGTTTATCTGTTCTTGAGTTATCCACTATTTCTACTAAACTCATTATTATATTATATTATTAATAATATAATATAATTAATATTTTTTTGGAGGATTTAATATAATATTTTTTAATGTTTCATCATTAATATCATGATAATCATACTTATTAAAATAATTCATGTCTCTAATATTTTCAGAATTTTCAGAATCAGCAGCACCTCTTGTCATTTTTACTTTTTTAAAAAATTCTAATGATTGAATAGGATAATGATTTAATCTAATTAATTGATTTGCTTTACGAATTCTAGAATTATTTACATATGGAATATTAATTAACCAATGTATCCAAATAGAAGAACTATCCTTAATTATTAAAGGTTTAAATATATATTTTGTTTCGCTCCATAAATTTGTCGCGCAATGTGTAATTGATGTTCTAATATCATTTGGATGTTCTATTAATCCATCACTACCAAACATTTTCCAATTACATAAAATATAATCAAAATCAAAATCTAAACTTCTTATTTTTGTAGTTAATTTATGATCGACTCCAAAAAAAAATTCATCTAAATCACAAACTGCTAACCATTTTGTCTTTTGTTTTAAATTTTCTTTATCGAACACATATCTATAATGTTCTACTTGCTTATATTTTTCTGGCAAATAAAAATATGTTACAATACCTTTTTCAATATATTCTTGTAAAATAGATAAAGGATTATCTGTGCTTGCGTTATCAATTAAATAAAAGTGTTCGACTCCTTGCCATAAATAATGTTCTATCCAATTTTTTAAATTCATCGTTTCATTTTTAAATATAGATAATACAGATAAATAGTACATTTATATTAAAGTTATATAATAATTTATTAATTAGATTGTTTAAGTATATAATATATTTTTATTATTCTTGAATTTTTATAGTGTGTATTAAAGGATAAAAAATTACTCCCCATGAACGTTCTATGTAATGACCTGATTCTGGATGAGAATGAAGTCCCACTATATTTTTTAAAATCATATATCTTTCTACTGGATGTTGAACTATATCTTTTTTATCAATAGAAAATACACCACAAAAAGTATACCACTTAGCTGGAGTATTTTTAAAAAAATATTCATACCAGTTACCATATGGTCTGATGGCACATTTAAATAATTCTGTTTCGTTATTTTTTTTAAAATTTCTTGGATCTACACATTTATGACTATTAATTTTAAAGTTTTTAAAATGGTTTTTAACTGAATGACAATAATTACCTATAAAATAAGCTTCTTTATAATTTTTTTTTATAATATTTTTTAAAATATTAATAGCTTTAATTTTTTTACATTTAATATCTACTGAACCTGGAAAAAATACAATTATATCTGATAAATTATTATAATTATTACAAATATGGTATAAATAAGTATGGTCACATCTTCCTACATTAGGTAAATTTACGATTTTTTTTACATTTGTTTTAACAAAATCATCATTATCGCCTTTATTATAAATAATATATTCGAATTGATTGAATGGATATTCATTTAACCATAATAAATCTTCATTATATCGTGAAATTACAATTTCTACATTGTTTTTATATATTATATTTTCCATATAATATATTATGGAAAAATATTTTCAAGAAATAGACTGTAAAATCGAAAATGTTTATGAAAAACATTATAAACCAGATATTTATAAAAATTCCGAAATAAAATATATAAATATCGATTATGATAATAACGGTCATCAAGGATTATTTAATAAACTTATATATTTATCAGGTTTAGTAAGATTTTGTTTAAAATATGTAAATTTAAGAATTGTAGAACCAATATATAAAATAGGTATAGAACATCATACAATAAATAATAATGGTATATTATTTTCTGAAATCTTTAATATTGATTTTTTTAATAAAAAAATGGAAAATTTATTTTATATGGTTCCAAGAAATGATGTATCACAATATAAATTGAATGTTATAGAATTAGAACATAAGTATGCTAATATATATGGATGGAATATAGAACATAATGAATATATTAATAAAGCAACAAATATGAATAAAATTAGTATAGATGATAATATTTTAATTAAACTATTAGATGCTTTAAAACTTAATGATAATAATATGAATATTCTCAAAACAGAATTAAATTTGTTAGGTAATAATTATAATGCTATTCATATGAGAACTGAATCTGACTGGCCTGGAAATTGGAATAAAATTTCTAATAATTTAATCATAAATTTATATAAAAAAAGTAATATATATGATTGTAAAACCCCTTTATTTTTTTCTACAGGTGAATCACATGATACAATTAAAAAACAATTAAGCAAAATAAATGTAATAAGTCATACATTCGTATCATCAAACTTATTATATGATTTAAAAACAGCTATATCATATACGTTATGTTTACTTTCTGATACATTTATCAGCCATAGTTATTCAACATTTTCATCATTAATAACTATGCAACGAGAATTAATATATAAAAATACTAAAAACTATAGTTATGATAATACTTCGATTTATAAAAGACTTGATAAAGGATTAAACTATAAAAAAGTTATCGAAACAAATAAAAATGCTAAAACATATGTAACCATAATAGATAAATTAGATAAATAATAAATAAAATATTATGTATTATTCTTATTCTTATTCTTATTCTTATTCTTATTCTT
>Ga0164292_10003111_pt1 | contig 13544 bp, 7 predicted proteins | sample GEODES117metaG_FD_111486 | JGI IMG/M metagenome (GOLD analysis project Ga0164292, IMG submission 111486) | Eutrophic lake water microbial communities from Lake Mendota, Wisconsin, USA - GEODES117 metaG | ecosystem: Environmental > Aquatic > Freshwater > Lake | place: USA: Lake Mendota, Wisconsin... | reverse complement strand
TCTTCGAGCGAAGCCGGGGCTTCGGCGAGGGCTTCGAGGGCTTCGCGGCGGAAGCTGACCTCGGCATCCTGGAACATCCGGAACCCGGTACCGGCCGGGATCAGGTGACCGAGGATGACGTTTTCCTTGAGCCCGACGAGCTTGTCGACCTTGCCGGCCAGGGCCGCCTCGGTGAGGACTTTGGTCGTTTCCTGGAACGACGCGGCGCTGATGAAGCTGTTCGACTGGACGGCCGCCTTGGTGATCCCCAGCAACTGGGTGCTGGCGGTCGACGATTTCGGCTTTTTCCCTTTGCCGGGGGTGCCTCCCATCTGTTCGGCTTCGGCGTTTTTCTCTTCCAGGAGCGTCTTGGGGATGATCGTCCCTTCGGTCAGCCCGGTATCCCCCGCGTTCATGACCTTGACGCACTTGGCCAATTCCATGTTGACGCGGCGGAAATCGAAACGATCCATGACCATGCCCGGGAGCAGGTTCGAATCGCCGGCGCTCTCGATCTTCACCTTGCGGAGCATCCGCGCGATGATGACTTCGAGGTGCTTGTCGTTGATTTCGACCTTTTGGATCCGATAGACCTGCTGGATTTCGTGGAGCAGGTATTGCTGGACCGCCTCCTCGCCGGAGACGCGAAGGATGTCGTGAGGGACGAGCGGCCCGTCGACGAGGGCTTGGCCCGCCTCGACATAATCGCCGGTGTGAACGAGGAAGCGTTTGCCGGCCGGGACGAGGTGTTCACGTTCGATCCCCGATTCGCTGCGGACGATGATCTTCCGCTTCCCTCGGCTCCGTTCGTTCATGATCTCGACGACGCCATCGATTTCGGCGATGACGGCGGGGTCTTTCGGCTTCCGCGCTTCGCAGATTTCGGTAACCCGCGGGAGACCCCCGGTGATGTCCGAAACGCCCCCGGTTTCACGCGGGTTCTCGGCGAGCACGGTCCCTGGGGCGATGACATCGCCGTCGTTGACCTTGATGCTGGCACGTTCCGAGAGGTACTGGACGTCGACGGCGTGGCCGGTCTCGTCCTGGATGGTGATCTGGGGGTGGTGTTCCCCCTTGTGCTCGATGATGACCATTCGGTTCTGGCCGCTCGTCTCGCGTTCGTACCGCATGGTGACCCCTTCGATGACGTCATCGAGTCGGACCTTACCGCCGTAAGCCGAGATGACGGGGATCGAGTAGGGGTTCCATTCGCAGAGGATCTGCCCTTCTTTGACCTGTTCGCCATCGGCGACGCGGAGTTTCGATCCGGTGGGAACGGCGTAGGATTCGAGTTCGCGGCCCCGTTCGTCGACGACGCTGATTTCGCCGTTTCGGGTGAGCACGACGTCGAGCCCTTCGCTGTTGCGGACCATTCGCATGCGGGTCATGCGCACGATACCGCCTCGCTTGCTCTTGAGGTCGCTTTCTTCGAGAACCTTCGACACGCTACCGCCGATGTGGAACGTCCGCATCGTCAGCTGCGTACCCGGTTCGCCAATACTCTGGGCGGCGATGATCCCAACGGCCATCCCTTCTTCGACCAGCGCACCGGTGGCAAGGTCCATACCGTAGCAGCGGCGGCAAAGCCCCAGCGGCGCGTCGCAGGTCATCGGCGAGCGGACTTGGATCTTATCCAGTCCCAGTTCGGCGATACGCCGGGCGGTGTCGGGGGTGATCATCTCGTTCTCGGCGACGATCATCTCGTCCTTGAACGGGTCGATGATCGATTGCCGGCTGACGCGGCCGGTGATCGAGTCGACGAGTTTCACTTCGACCGTTTCGCCGCGGTAGACTGTCCCCTTGGTGATCCCTTGGGTCGTGCCGCAATCGTCCATCGTGATGACGACGTTTTGGGCGACGTCGGCGAGCTTACGGGTCAAGTAACCGCTGTCGGCGGTCTTGAGCGCCGTATCGGCCAACCCTTTGCGGGCCCCGTGGGTGCTCGAGAAGTACTCGAGGACGGAGAGCCCCTCGCGGAAGTTCGCCTTGATGGGGGTTTCGAGGATCTCGCCGTTCGGCTTGGCCATCATCCCGCGCATCCCGGCGAGCTGGCGGATCTGTTCCTGACCACCTCGAGCGCCCGAGTTCGCCATCAGATAAACCGGGTTGACGTACGAGCCGTCGCCGCGGGTGTCATTCTTCATCGCCTCCATCATGTCTTGGGTGATCTCGTTACGGACACGCTGCCACGCGTCGACCGCCTTACCCGCCCGTTCGATGTCGGTCATTTCGCCGCGGCGGAACGCCTTCTGCAGCCGCATGACTTCTTCTTCCGCCTTCTTGATGTACAGCGGCTTGGTGTCGGGGGTGACGAGGTCATCGACGGCGAACGACAAACCGCTGCGGGTCGACTCGCGGAAGCCGAGCTGCATCATCGCGTCGAGCAGGTCGATCGTCGCCCGGCGGCCCAGCCGTTGATAGCAGTCGCTGATCACGTTCGCCAAGTCGGACGACTTCATCGCCTGGTTGTAATAATCCATCCCCTCGGGGAGCATCATGTTGAAGCGATTGCGGCCAGGAGTTGTCTCGACGACGACGCCATAATCATGACGCCCTTCGAGCTTCGCCTTCCCTTCCTTGTTGTTGCCATCGATCTTGAGCTTGCGGTGCTTGGGGAGCCGCAGCCGGACTTTGGCGTGCAGTTCAACGACGCCCTGGTCGAGCGCCAAGTCGAGCTCTTGCGGCGAGCTGAAGAGCATCCCTTCCCCTCGACGTCCCGGCAGATCCAGCGTCACGTAGTAACAACCCATCACGATGTCCTGCGACGGGCTCATGATCGGCTTGCCGTTGCTGGGGGCGAAGACGTTGTTGGTGCTCATCATCAACGTGTGTGCTTCGACCTGGGCCTCGATCGACAGCGGCAGGTGCACCGCCATCTGGTCCCCGTCGAAGTCGGCGTTGAAGCCGCGACAGACGAGCGGGTGGAGATGGATCGCGTTCCCTTCGACGAGGATCGGTTCGAAGGCCTGAATCCCGACGCGGTGAAGGGTCGGGGCACGGTTCAGGAGCACCGGGTGATTTGTGATCACCTGTTCCAGGATGTCCCACACCTCCTCGTCCTTGCGTTCCAACATTTTCTTCGCCGACTTGATCGTATCGGCGTGCCCGAGCTCTTTGAGCCGGCGGATGATGAAGGGCTGATAGAGTTCCAGCGCGATCTTCTTGGGCAAGCCGCACTGGTGCAGCTTGAGCCGGGGTCCGACGACGATCACGCTTCGGCCGGAGTAATCGACCCGCTTGCCGAGGAGGTTTTCGCGGAACCGACCCTGTTTCCCTTTGATCATGTCGGTCAACGACTTCAGCGGCCGGTTGCTCGAACCGAGGACCGGACGCTTGCAGCGGTTGTTATCGAACAGCGCGTCGACCGATTGCTGCAACATCCGCTTCTCGTTGCGGATGATGACCTCGGGGGCATTCAGGTCGACGAGTTTCCGGAGCCGGTTATTGCGGTTGATGATCCGGCGATAGAGGTCGTTCAAGTCGCTGGTGGCGAAATTACCGCTATCGAGCAATACCAAGGGGCGGAGGTCGGGCGGGATCACGGGGATCACGTCGAGGACCATCCATTCGGGTCGGTTGTCGCTGTCGCGGATCGATTCCACGATCTTGAGCCGGTTGATCAGGTCCTTCTTCCGCTGCTTGCTCCCCGTCTCATGAAGCTCCTTGCGAAGCTGTTCGCTGAGCTTGACCAGATCGAGTCGGTTGAGGAGTTTGCGGATCGCTTCGGCGCCCATGTCGGCCTCGAAGGACCCTTCGCCCCACTGGGCCCGCGCGGCGCGGTATTCCTCTTCGTTGAGCAGTTGGCGTTCTTCCAACTCGGTTTGACCCGGATCGATCACGACGTAATCTTGGAAATAGATGACCTTTTCCAGGCTGTTGGTCTTCATTTCCAACAGGTTCCCCAGCCGCGAGGGCATCGCCTTGAAGAACCAAATATGGACGATCGGCGCGGACAATTCGATGTGCCCCATCCGCTTGCGGCGGACGCGGCTGTGGGCGACCTTCACGCCACATCGGTCGCAGATCATCCCCTTGTACTTCATCCCGCGGTACTTGCCGCAGGCGCACTCCCAGTCCTTTTCAGGGCCGAAGATACGCTCGCAGAAGAGCCCGTCCTTCTCGGGGCGATAGGTTCGGTAGTTGATCGTCTCAGGCTTTTTGACTTCGCCGAACGACCAGCTCTTGATGTCCTGGGGGCGGGCCAGCGAGATTTTGACCGCGGCATAATCGTTGATGCGATCGTAGTTGCTGCTTTCGCCAGTCGACATAACGGGACACTCCTGATGGGGCGCCGACCGATCGGACGGTACGGCATGATGGGGGATGCGTTTGTGTTAGCTGCCGGCACCCTGGCCGGCGGCAAAAATCGGGGATGCGTCGTTGCTTCGCGTCCCGGGTTTACAACGGTCGCTTCTCCAGCTGCATGTTGAGGCCGAGGCCCCGAATCTCGTTGGTGAGAACGTCGAAGCTCGCGGGGGTGCCGGCTTCGAGCGTGTTCTCGCCCTTGACCATCGATTCGTAAATCTTCGTCCGGCCTTCGACGTCGTCGCTCTTGACGGTGAGCAGTTCTTGGAGGATGTAAGCCGCGCCGTAAGCCTCCAGCGCCCAGACTTCCATTTCCCCGAACCGCTGACCCCCGAACCGAGCCTTGCCGCCCAACGGTTGCTGGGTGATCAACGAGTAAGGCCCGGTGCTGCGTGCGTGGACCTTGTCGTCGACCAGGTGGTGCAGTTTGAGCATGTAGATGTAACCGACGGTCGTCTCCTGCCCGAGCGGTTCGCCGGTCCTGCCGTCCATCAGCCGTACCTTGCCATGCCGGGGGAGATTGGCCTCATCGAGCGCGTCGTTGATGTCCTGCTCCGTCGCCCCGTTGAAGACCGGGGTGATCGAGCGGAAACCGAGCTTCGCGCCGGCCCAGCCGAGGTGCGTTTCGAGGATCTGACCGACGTTCATACGGCTCGGAACCCCCAGCGGGTTGAGAAGGATTTGGAGTGGCGTCCCGTCCGGTAGGAACGGCATGTCCTCGACGGGGAGGATCTTCGAGATGACCCCCTTGTTCCCGTGGCGGCCTGCCATCTTGTCGCCGACACCGATCACCCGCTTGGTCGCGATGTAAACCTTGACCATCTGCAACACGCCGCTGCGAAGCTCGTCGCCCCGCTTCATGCTGTTGAGCTTGCGGTCGCGCTGGTCGATCGCCCGTTCGACGTTCTCCCATTGCTGCTTGTAGACCTTCTCGACCTCACGCTTGGTCGACGGTTCCTTGATCTGTTCGAGGATGTGTTCGATACGGAAGCTGGTCGCACGTTCGGCGACATATTTCGGGTCCTGACCGTCGGCCAAGGGGCTCCCTTGGATGTCCTTCAGCTTGTGACCGGCGGCCGCCTCCATGTCGCGGACGAAGGCCTCGAACGTGCTGGCGATCTCGGCATTCCCTTCGGTCTCTGCCGCCTTCAATTCCTTCTCGAACGCCTTCCGCTCATCTTCGCTGAGGCTCATCCGCCGCGAGAATTTCTGCGTATCGATGACGATCCCTTCGATCCCCGAGGGGACTTCGAGCGAATCGTTCTTCACGTCCTCGCCGGCCCGCCCGAAGATCGCGTGCAAGAGCTTTTCTTCCGGGGTCAGCTCGGTCTTGCTCTTGGGGCTCACCTTGCCGACCAGGATGTCGCCGGGGCGGACGTAGGTACCGACCTGAACGATCCCTGTCTCATCGAGTGACGCGAGCGCCTTTTCCGAAATGTTCGGGATGTCCCGAGTGAACTCCTCACGGCCGAGTTTCGTTTCGCGGATTTCGACTTCGAAGTCCTCGATGTGGATCGAGGTGTAGGTGTCGTTTCGCACCAGCTCTTCGCTGATGATGATCGCGTCTTCGAAGTTGAACCCGTCGAACGACATGAAGCCGACCAGGACGTTACGGCCAAGGGCCAGTTCGCCGTTCTTGGTCGCGGCGCCGTCGGCGATGATCTGTCCCTTTTCGACCTTGTCACCGACCTTGATGATCGGCTTTTGGTTCTGGCAAGTCCGTTCGTTCAACCCGTGGTACTTCTTCAGGTCGTAGTGGTCGCTGCCGATTTCGATCCGGGTCGCGTCGACGTAGGAGACCTTCCCGGCGCGGCGTGCCTTGACGACCATCGCGCTGTTGCGAGCGACCTCGGTCTCCATCCCCGTCCCGACGATCGGGGCCTCGGTGACCAGCAGCGGCACGGCTTGTCGCTGCATGTTGCTTCCCATCAACGCGCGGTTGGCGTCGTCATGTTCGAGGAACGGAATCAACCCGGCCGAGATCCCGATCATCTGCGCCGGGGCGACGTCCATGTAGGCGACCTGGGACGGCTGGACGATCAAAAAGTCGCTGCGGTGGCGGGCGATCATGTTCGGACCGGGGACAAGGGCCCCATCCTTCACCTCCGCGTCGGCCGGTGCGACGAACGCCTCGTCTTCCTCATCCGCCCGCAGCAGAACGACCTCCTCAGTCACCTTGCCGTCTTTGATCTTGCGGTACGGGGTGACGAGGAATCCGTACGAATCGACCCCCGAATAGATCGCCAACGAGCTGATCAAGCCGATGTTGGTACCTTCCGGCGTTTCGATCGGACAGATTCGGCCGTAGTGCGAAATGTGAACGTCGCGGACTTCGAAACCCGCGCGTTTGCGATTGAGCCCCCCGGGGCCGAGCGCCGACAACCGGCGTTCGTGGGCGAGCTGGCTGAGCGGGTTCGTCTGGTCCACGACCTGCGAAAGTTCGCCGCGGCCGAAGAAGTAATCGATCGCTGCCGAGACGCTCTTCGGGTTGATCAGCGATCGCGGCGTCATATCCTCGACGTCCTTCAGGCTCATCCGTTCCTGCACCGTCCGGCGGAGTTTCAGGAAGCCCTTGCGGAGCTCCTCGGCGCAGAGTTCGTCGATCGTCCGCAGGCGGCGATTCCCCAGGTGGTCGATGTCGTCCTCCTCGGCACCACCCTCATGTTCCATCAGGTTCATGACGTACTTGATCGATGCGATCAGATCCTCGGGACGGAGCGTCATCACCGATTCGTCGATCTGCTGACCGAGCTTGCGGTTGAGCCGGAAGCGGCCGACCCGTCCGAGCCGATAGCGGTTCGCATCAAAGAACTTTTCTTGGAAGAGGGCCCGCGCCTTTTCGAGTTGCGGCGGGTTGCCGGGTCGCAATCGCTGATAAATCCGCAGCAACGCCTCTTCGTGGCTGTGGGTGTTGTCCTCGGCCAGCGCGTTGAAAATCAACGGGCTCTTCGGGGCATCGATCACATCGATCGACTTGACCCCCGAGGTCGAGATCTGTTCGGCGACGTCCTTGCTGATCTTTTGCCCCGCTTCGACGAGGATCTCGCCAGCCCGATCGGAGCTCGCCGGGTAAATCACATCATCGATCGAGATCTTCCCTTCGAGAGTCGCCGCCGACTTTGCGGTGACCTTGATGTTCGTCGGGTTATAGAACTGCGTAAGCAGCGCCGAGTCATCCGACAGCTTCGGGTCCATCGCCCGCAGCAGCGTCACCGCGCTGAACTTGCCGCTCTGGTCGATTTTGACCGTCAACGAGTCCTTCTTGGTAACGTTGAGCTCGATCCAGCTCCCACGCTCCGGGATGATCCGGCAGCTCGGCAATTTTCGGTCCGTCGTGCCTTCTTCTTCGAAGACGAAGTCGACACCGGGGCTGCGGTGCAGCTGCGAAACGACGACGCGTTCCGCCCCGTTGATGATGAACTCGCCACCACCCATCATGATCGGGAGGTCGCCCAAATAGACTTCTTCCTCGATCGGCTGCTCGCGCTTCAGCCGCAGCCAAATCCGCAAGGGTCGGCCATAGGTCAAACGCAACTGACGACACTCGTTCGCCGTGTACCGCGGCTTGCCAAGCTCGTACCGGATGTATTCCAGTTCCACCGTCCCGTCATAGCTCTGCACCGGGAAGATCTCGCGAAGGACCGCTTCCAGCCCGACATCCTGACGCTTGTGGGCAGCGACGTCTTCCTGCAGGAACAACGCGTATGACCGGGTCTGCAGCTCGGTCAGGTCCGGCAGGGGATACGATTCATGCGCCGAACCGAAACGACGGGTTGTGGTCGGTTCCAGGCAACGCTTGGTAGTACATGCCATCTTGTAATACGCTCCATCGGAGGCCGCTATCGGCCGACGACGTTAAATGGAAAACGGAAATGCGAAACGAACTACAGGCGTAGGCTCAGGAACACCCCACGAGCACGCCGCATCGAAACCAAAGCCAACTCGTGAACACAAACGGCGCCAGATAACCGTCAACGACGGCGAAGCACCCAACAGACGCGCAGCAACGATCGGGTTTAACCCGCACCGCCACCTTAAGCGAAAATCCGCCACGGAACGCAAAGAGCTACTTCCGAAAAAAACAAAAAGAGCCAGAAAAATCGCACCAACCCGGTCCGCCCTGCCTGATTCGACCGAATCGATCAACGACTTACCCCACGCTTTGCGGAACGACCCACCCAAGAAAATAACCTCTCCCGATCAGCTTGCAAACCCCACGCCAGAAATTTGGCGCAAAAGTAGCTGCAGGCACCAACGGCCAACGGCTTCAGGCCGGCTTCCGACGCGTCACAACCCGAACCGACGAGGTCATTCTCGGCTCCTGGCGCGGATACCCGATACGGGGAACCGGCCAGAATGCATGGTCGACACGGACGAAAACCACGGCAAATCGGCCGAAATTTCCTAATAGTTCGGTCAACGCTTCGGTCCAAAACCAGCGAAAAGAGCCGGTCGCCGACGGACCGTTTAGTGTCCGCCCGAAACCGGCTCGTTCTCGTTAGCCGAAAGGACTACTTGATTTCGACAGCGCCACCGGCCGCTTCGATTTCGGCCTTGACCTTGGCTGCGTCTTCCTTGCTGACGGCTTCCTTCAGCTTGGCGGGGCAGCCTTCGACCATCTTCTTGGCGTCCATCAGCGAGGCGCCGGTGATGTTCTTGACGACCTTGACGACTTCGAGCTTCTTATCGCCGAAGCCGGTCAGGATGACATCGAACTCGGTCTGTTCAACAGCGGCCGGAGCCGCGTCGCCACCAGCCGGGGCGGCCATGACAACTGCACCGCCGGCGGCGGGCTCGATCCCATAAGCATGCTTCAGGTAATCGCTCAGTTCCTTCGCCTGCTTGAGGGTCAGGTTGGCAATGGAATCACCGAGGGACTTCGATTCAGCGCTGAATTCAAGGGTTGCAGATTCCGACATTTCTCAATTTCCTACGGGCAAGTGGTATTTGATTTGGTTTTTTAAACGATGGTTGAGCTGTTTTCGATTTGACGATCCGGTCTGTCGACCGATCAGGCTTCCTCCTTGCCCTTCGTTTCGATTTGGCTGGCCAGTTTTCCTCCAGGGCCGAGCAAGGCGCCGGCAAGATTCGCTCCCGGGCTGAGGATTTGCCCGACCAGGATCGAGATCTGCTCTTCGCGGGTTGGCCACTTGCTCGCGGCTAGCACCTGTTCGGCACTCAACCGTTCGCCATCGAGGACACCCCCTGTCGCCTTGAACTTGTCGAACTTTCCGGAGTCCTTGTCGAGCTTGACAACCTCTTTCGCGAGGCTGACAAAATCGCTGGATCCCCAGCAGACCGCCACTTGGCCCGACGCCCCTTCGAAGGCTTTCGCGAGAGAACTCCCTCGAGTAGCCATCCCGCCCAGGGTGTTTTTCACCACCATGAACTGGATGCTCTTTTCGGCGAGTTTCCCCCGCAATTCGTTCGTCGTGTTCGCGTCCATCCCGGTCGTTGTGATCAGGATCGCGTCCGAGACGCCCGTTAACCGATTCTTGATGTCGCGAGACACCAATTCCTTGACGTATTTGCTCATGGGTCGCCTCTCAAGCTGACTGGTTCACGCGGACGCTCGGGCTCATCGTCGCGCAGATCGCGATGCCACGAACATAAAACCCTTTGACCGACGACGGCTTGAGCGTCACCACATAATTGATGAACGCCTGGATGTTGTCAGTTAGCTTCGCGGCATCAAAGCTCATCTTTCCGACCATCGCGTGCACGTTACCACCTTTGTCGTTGCGGAATTCGACCTTACCGGCCTTGTATTCCGTGACAACCTTGCCGACGTCCGGGGTCACCGTCCCCGCTCGGGGGCTAGGCATCAGACCACGAGGACCGAGGACTCGGCCTAGCGGACCGACCAAACCCATCATGTCCGGGGCGGCGATACAAACGTCGAACTCGGTGTAACCTTCGCGAATCTTCTTCGCGAGTTCTTCGCCACCGACCTCGTCGGCACCCGCCGCTTGCGCCGCGACTGCCGCGTCACCTTTGGCGAAAACGATGACTCGCTGTTGCTTGCCGATCCCGTGTGGCAAAACGATGCTGCCACGAACGATCTGATCGGCTTGGTTCGGGTCGACACCCAACCGCATGTGAACTTCGACCGTTTGATCGAACTTCGTATTGCTGTATTTTTTCAGCGACGCAACGGCATCGCCTAGCGGCAGCGCGTCTTTCGGCTGCTTCTCGAGGTCAGCGCGAAAGCGCTTGGATTTCTTGCCCAAGTGGCGTTTCCTTTGTTCTAGGTGGTCATCGAGTCACCCGGCCCCCGGCAACGTCCCGAACTTCAAGTCGAGCGGGGCAAGAAAGCCTCGGTAAATCGACCTGACGGGACCGCCGGAGCGGCAGCCTCTCCCACGGCCAAACCAACGTGGCGTCGCGAAAACGAATCTCGCGGCGTCCGATCCCCGTGAATGGGAGGTAATAGGTTGGCGAAGTGGCCGCTGCTTGTCAACAGCAAATGAGACGGCCCGCTGAGTTTTTGGGTACTTTCGGAGAGTTCTTCTGGGCCCCCCGACCGGCACCCCCGTGGCGGGCCGTCTGTAGCGGTCCGAGATCGCTAAAATCAGCGGATCAGACGACCGAAAGCAGCGGATCAGGCGACGTGGCGTGAGAGTTGGGCGTCGCCATCGGTTCGGTTTCCTTGGCGGGCGTCCCTTTGGCCCACGGGGACGTGTGTCGGGATAGCGGAAAGCGGGTGATCGACGATCGAGCCGTTTTCATCGAACGGGTCGGCGTCGTTCGCGTCTGGCGGCAACGACGCCCCGTCGTGGTCGCTTTGGACGAACACGGGCGGGTTGTGGGCCGCCTCGCGGGGGTCGTGGTTTTCTTCTAGTCGGCGTAATTCGGCTTCGATCCGTTTGCGAAAATTTTCGAGCTTTTCGCCTTCGATCGGGAAGATCGGGTCGGCGAAATGGCTATCGATGCGGCTCCATGGGAGGGGGATTTGCATCCGGTCCCACGCGCGGGTGGCGATCAGCCGCCGATTCGGGATGGGGACCATAAGGAGGATCGGGGCGTTGGTCTTTTGGCTGATCATCGCCAACCCTTTGTGGACGCGTCCGCGCGGCCCGCGGGGGCCGTCGACGGTGATCACGCCGTAGCCGCCGCCTTGGATGTGGCGGATCAGTTCATCGACCGCCTCGCGTCCGCCCCGTTCCCGTTGGTGGGATTTTTTCGAGCCCCGGACGACTTCGCACCCGATCCGTTGGATCGCCTCGGCCATCAACTCCCCGTCTTTGCTCTTCGAGACCATGGCCTTCAAATTCGGTTCGACCCCGGGGATCAGGCTGAGCTGGTGCCCGTGCAGGACGCCATAGATGTAGGGGATCCCTTGCCGCTTGAGTTGCGGGCGATGGTCGTTGAAAAATCGCATTCGGCAAGTGCGGAAGATCACGGCGACCAAGCCGTGCACCAGTCGAGAAACGAGCCAGCTCTGCATGTCGCGTCGGTTCCCCGTCCCTTTGCGGTCCTCTAATCCTTGAACAAAAATGTCATATCCGAAGGGGCGATCGGGAGTAAAGATCACCCTGTGCGGCGGGTCGAGCCGGAGAGGCCGAGCGGCGTGGGGCCGTAGGATCGAACGCGGTTTTGCGACCTGGTTTCGACCGCCCGGTTCGGTCAGCCAGCCCGAAGGCGTGGGCAACGAGAGTCTGGTAAGGGTGACGGGCTCGCCTTAGCGGTCGCCGCCGAGGAAGGCGATTTCCTCTTCGAACGCGGCGACCTGATCGCGGTTGATCAGCGGTTCCAACCCGACCCGAAAGACGACACTTTCGCCCCCAGCCAGCCGGACGACGCGTCCTTGGCTCGCTTCGTACGACCTGGCGTTGGGGAGGTTCGTTGCCGGTTCCAGCCCGATGACGTAACCGTCGGTTTCGGCGGCGGTGTTTTTCCAGAGGACAAAGTGCGGCAGCGTCCGTTGATCGATCCGCACCCCTAGCCCGGTGTCGTGCTGGGCATCGCGGAGCATCACCGCGGTTTGGCCATGTTCAGAGGCGGCTAGCGTCGCGAAGTAGACCCGTTCGCGGTATCCCGTTTGGGGCGGCCCGATCTCGTTCCAAGTATCGACTTCGCCTGCCGAAAGTTCGTCCTTGGGGGTCAGCGTCGCGATCGGGGCGATGACTTTTGACCCTTCGCCCAGGACGGGTGCCCCGAGGTTGATGTGATAGAGCATTTGCAATGTCGCTTCGCCGGCCAGTTCGTTCGTCACGCGATCGGACCAATCGACCCGTGGCGATCCGGGGGTAAAGGCATAGCGGGTTTCCATCCGGAGCCGTTTGAAGAAGAGTTTCGACTCGATGACTTCGCCGATGACTTCGACCCGCCCGGTGGTGTGATCGATTTCGACGCGGAGCTCGCCCGCCGGGAGGTTGCCGATGCGGCCATGCAGCGGAAAGCGGAGCGTCCCGTCGTCACCTTTTTCGGGGGCGCCGTTGCTCTCCAACCCGCACCGAACGACGAGTTCATCGAAACCTTCCAGCCACCCCAGCCCGTCGGGGTCGTGGATCGGGACCCAGCAGGGGTGGACCGGCCCGTCGACGGGAGACTTCCAACCGAAACGTACGCCGGAGGCTTCGACCTGCCAAATCCCCATCCCGCGCCCGGGGAGGATCACGGTCCGTGCCGCGCCGGTGTCGACCCAAATCACCTCCATCCCCGCCGATTTGCCCGCCGTCAGGATCCCGTGACGGATCTCGACAACGCCTGCGGCGGTGGCGTGGCTGCCGCCGACCGGGGTGGCGTCGTACCAGCGGACGGGGACCGAGGAATCGTCACGCATCCGCAGCAGGGTCGGTTCGGTGGGCGAAGCGTCGAGCGGGTCAGGTGTGGGGCACATCGGCGGGTCGGTCCGAATCGTGGGTTGTTGGGTCGTGGGTTGTTGGGTCGTGGGCTGGGCTTGTGGTTGTGCGTGGGGCTCGCGGCGGCGGGCTTGGCCGCACACGAAGGTCCCCGATCGAAAGGATCACCCCAAAGATACCGCGCATCGGTTCGCTTCCCACCCTCCCTCTGCGTGACGCCCTGTTTCTAAGGATGGCGCTTGCGCGTCCTCGACCGTCCTCAATACCTGGCAAGCCAATGGCTTGGCCAATGGAGCGTCGGGCAAGCCCTTAAGCGTGGCTGGGGGGATTTTCTCTCGCCTTTACGGGGGGGACGCTGCTTGTCACCCCGTGGCGAAAACAATAAAACAGGACGCGTTCAAAACGTCGGTCTGCGTGCGGCGATTCGCCCGTGGTTTTGCGTTGCGGGGTCGGGTC